>Ga0302325_10010446_pt1 | contig 20128 bp, 16 predicted proteins | sample Palsa_T0_2_FD_201948 | JGI IMG/M metagenome (GOLD analysis project Ga0302325, IMG submission 201948) | Peat permafrost microbial communities from Stordalen Mire near Abisko, Sweden - Palsa_T0_2 | ecosystem: Environmental > Terrestrial > Soil > Palsa > Peat permafrost | place: Sweden: Abisko...
CGAGTTTCGAGTTTCAAGTTATGAATACCAACGTCCGTTATTAAGCCGAGGAAGATGATGAATCGTCACCCCAGTGAGCCGGACACCTTTTGGCCGCGCCAGTCGAGGACCTGCCCTGCGCTTGCCTGAGAGGATCTGCCTTTACTTAGTCTACCGCTTTTCCCTAACCGCTTCTTCCAGCAATTCGACCAGCAGCTTCTCGGAGGTTATCACCCAGGCGATGCGGCGTCCGCCGAAGGCCACGGCAGGCAGCGGCCGTTTAGCGATCGAGGCACCGCGGGAACGAAACGCGGTGAGTTCTTTCTCGAGATCGGCAACTTCATAACACACATGATGCAGCCCGCCTCCGCGTTCTTGAAGGAAGCGTGACACCGGAGAATCGTCGCCCGCCGGTTCCACCAATTCGATCGCAGGATCTTGCGCTCGCGTCGCCAGAAATGCCACCCGAACTTTTTGCAGGGGATCGTGGAAGACCTGTCCATTCCACTCCGCAACCAGCGAGCGCAGGAATCCGGGCATTGCCGTTTCAATGTTGGCGACCACGAAACCCAAGTGGTGCAAGCGGAGCGGCACGGCCATCAAGCCACCTGATGGCGCTTTTGAAGATATGAGTAGAGCTTCTCGAACGAATCCAAGTCGGCCAGATCATCCAGGTCCATCTCGAAGCCGAACTCATCTTCGATGACGTTCATGAGCGTGATGGCAGCGACCGAGTCCCAGGCAGCGATTGTCGCAGTGGACGCGGTCGCGATCGCCTCCTGCGGCATATCCGGGAAAACCACCTGGAAACAATTGGTCAGCCGTTGTCTGGTCTCATCCATGCGCTTCCGCTCTCCTCATCTCGCGTACCTCATGATACAGCGCAGGGCATTTCGCCTGGAACTGAGGACGGGTCAGGCGAAACTCCGACTGCGGTTCTTCATCCAGGAAGGTGGCGAAGAATTCTCGCAGCGGCCCATTCTTCGCGGTCGGCGTGAAGCGGAAGTCGATCTGGCTCGCACCGGTGGTCTCGAACAGAATCTTCAGCGTCTGGTGCTCGATGCGCCGCGCAAACGCGCGACAGCTCATTACCCAGGTATCGATTGTCAGGCGGTTGCCATCCGCCTGGCCTGCAATCGCCGCAATCGTGCCGAGAGGGCCGAACTTGTCTTCATAGCTGACGGCAACCAACAGCGCGCCCTTGCCGGACAGCAGCTTCTGCCAATCCGGTTGCGTGTAACGGCTGCCGTTCAAGTTGAACTGGTTGGTCTTGTTGACCAGTTCCAGCACTCTGGGCTCGCCGACGGCGGCAAAGTCGAACGTCACCACTGCGCCGAGCTGTTCCAGGAAACTTTCCGGCGTCGCTCCGCCGGAAGCTTGCTCGCGAAAGGCCGCGCCTCGCCGGATGCTCTCCAGTCGCAGAGCGTCGTCATTCGAAACCCGCTCTTTGCCGCAGCGATCGCGAAGATGGCGCAGCATCGCCAACCCAGCATGGTAGTCGTTTCCGGGAAACAGCACACACTCGATGCCGGGATGCGCCCCGGCCACTTCGGCTAGCTCCATGGGACTGTCATCGACGAAGATCACGCTGTCGGCGGCAATGTTCCATGCCTCCAGAATGCGCGCCACGCTGCCCGACTTGGCGTTCCAGTGCACCTCGATGGGGAACGCCTGCTCGGGGCGAAGCAGCAGATCTTTTCGCTCAAACGCTTTGGCCACGACCGCAGGATCGTTCTTGCTGGCGATGCCGATCAGTGTGCCGGAATCGGCGAGCGAGGCGAGAAGCTTCTGATACAGGCCATGCAGTTGAGCGTGGCTTGCGAGGTCCCACGTGACAGCATCCGGCCCCACTTCGCCGGCGATCCCGCTCCACAGCGTGTCGTCGAGATCGGAGATGATCGCTTTCTTCGGAGCGGGCGGCACGAGCGCCTTTGCAAGCTGCGCTGCCAGCCGGTCAGCGTGGTTAATCGTGTACGGCAGGCCTGTGTAGAGATCGCTCTTCAGATCGAGCCGCGCGGCCGCAGGCGACTGCTCGGCCAGCCGCTGATTGTTGACGATGGTCACTCGCGCGCCTTGGGCAACATCCGCGGCGAAACGAAGGACATCGGCTTGGAGAGCCAGTTCGTGTTGCGAAGCCTGCCATCCTGGCGTGTGGAACAGCGGCGGCAGGTGAAGAGTAGGCAGCGAGAGCGCGATGCGCGGGCCGGCAGGAATCCGCAACAGCGCCGCGGCGATACGATCCAGCATGGTGCGCGCACTGACGACGATGTCGTTAACCGCAGTTACACTCCAGCTGCCGGCGCTTCGGTAGTCCAAGCGAGGGTCGAGGTCCGGCCACTCCAGCGCGATCACCAGGCCATCGGGAAGCGCCGCGCCAGATATGCTTTCCAGCGTTCCCACCAGGTTTCCGTAAAGGCCGGGAGTGATCGTTACTTTGCGATCGGGCAGCGCTTGCTGCAAGTGTGCCGCGAGAAACGTTTGCAAGTGCAGAGGGGTGAATCCGCACGCCAGAGTGACGGCGAACGGCCGGACATCACGGGGCACACTTTGCGTGATCCTCAGTGCTTCGGTGATGGTCACTATGCGGTTACCTTAGGGGAGTGGCCGGATGCGTAAACGCCGCGTATTAGGCGGACTCGCTGGCTGTCCAATGCAAACGATCAACCCAAATATATGCAATCGGCAAAGCTCATGCAAGACACGCCAGCCCGAACGCGGCGCTGCACTGTCCGAGCGGGCTTCTATCTTGGGGCGGGCCGGAAAAGCTTGTCGACATATACGCCGCAAAACGCGAACCCCAGTTAGAATGGTAGGCAAATGAAAACCCTGCAAAGAATAACCATCGTAGGTGGCTGCGGGCATGTCGGCTTGCCGTTGGGTATCGTGCTCGCCAGCAAAGCCGGGCTGCAGGTTGACCTGTTCGACATTGATGCAGCCAAGGTCGAACTCGTCAACTCCGGCGTCATGCCGTTCATGGAACGCGGAGCGGACGAATTGCTGCGCGAAGTTGCGGGAAAATCGCTGCGGGCGACCCTCGATCCCGGCTGCATCAACTCCGCGGACGCCGTCATTACGGTTGTGGGCACGCCGGTTGACCGGCACCTCAATCCCACCGTCGGCGATGTTTACCGTAGCATCGACGCGCTGCTCGACCACATGCAGGATGGCGCGCTGCTGGTTCTGCGGAGCACGGTCTATCCCGGCGTCACCAGACTTGTCTACGAGCGGTTGCGCAAACTCAATCGCAAGATTCTGCTTTCCTTCTGTCCGGAGCGCATCGCCGAAGGCAACGCAGTGGAGGAGTTGATCAAGCTGCCGCAGATCGTCTCCGGATTTGAGCCCGAAGCTACCGCTGCCGCGCGCCGGCTGTTCGGATTGATTGCGCCTTCGTTGATCGAGCTGACTCCGCCCGAGGCCGAGCTCGCCAAGCTCTTCACCAACGCCTGGCGATATGCGAACTTTGCCATCTCCAATCAGTTTTATATTCTCGCGCAAAGCCGCGGTCTGGACTTCTACCGTATCCACAATGCGGTCACGCGCGACTATCCTCGAATGCGCAGCTTCGCCAAAGCGGGATTCGCGGCCGGCCCTTGCCTGCTGAAAGACACGCTGCAATTGGCCGCGTTTTCCCAGAATAATTTCTTTCTTGGCCATGCGGCCATGCTGATCAACGAGGGCCTGCCGATGTTTCTGGTCGAGCAGCTACGTCCGTATGATCTGGCAAACAAGCGCGTTGCAATACTGGGCATGGGATTTAAGGCGGAGTCCGACGACAAGCGCGACAGCCTCTCGTACAAGCTGAAGAAGCTGCTCGAAGTCGAAGCGCTGGAGGTACTCTGCACCGATCCGTATGTGCCCGACAGCGCCCTGGTTCCGCTGGAGACGGCCATTCGCAAGGCGGACATTCTCATTGTGGGCGCGCCGCACGCGGTCTATCGCGACCTGGAGATCCCAGCTGAGAAGATCGTGATCGATCCCTGGAATTTCTTTCCAGCAAGAGAGCTGGCATCGGCAACCGCGTAAGGATTCGTTTTTTTGAACTTTGGCCAAAGTAACTAACCTGCTCCCACAACGCACTATCTTCGCGGAGGATTCGCTATGAAGGCATTTGCTGGAGCGGTTGTTATCGCGTTTGCATTGTTGACACCAAGTGGCTCTGCGGCAGGACAATCTTCGGCAGCGTCCAGCAAAACTGCCACTAAGAAGCCGGAGGGCACGTTCACAGTCGAGTTAGTGAAGGCGCTCGATTCCAAAAACGTGCATGAAGGAGATGAAGTTGAGGCCAAGCTCACCGGCGGCATCACCCTTCCGGATGGAACGTCGCTTCGTCGCGACGCTCGCGTGCTGGGGCATGTAACCGAGGCAAATGCGCGCTCGAAGGGCGCCGCGCAATCATCCCTGGAAATAGTGTTTGACAGCCTCGTGGCGCCCGCGGGCGCAAAGACGGCAATCCACGGTGTGGTCCTGGCTGCTGCACCGAATCCCAGCCCGCAAACCGACGGTTCCGACGCCGCTAGCAATATCTACACCCATCTGAACGGGTCTACGACAGCTGCCGTCGTGAATGACCAGCGGGTAGAGACTGTCCCAATATTGAATGACAAATCGCGAGGCGTGCTGGGAATCGAGGACCTCAGCCTGAGGCCTGATGGCGTATTCACTTCCGGCGGCAAGGAGGTGAAGTTACGGAGCGGGATCAGGCTTTTGCTTAGCGTCACATTACAATAGATAGTCGATTCATCCAAAGTGCCAAGAGGTTACACACCGAACTCATGAAAATACTCGTCACCGGCTCGGCCGGCTTCATCAATGGTTATCTCGTACAGGAGCTTCTAGACGCCGGCTACGACGTCGTCGGTCTGGACAACTACAGCAAGTATGGGCGCGTCGCGAAGAGCTACGACTCGCATCCCCACTACCGCTTCGTCGAAGGCAACGCGAAAGACGGAGCGCTGCTGAAGGAACTGCTGGAAGATTGCGACCACTTCGTTGCCGCCGCCGCCATGATCGGCGGCATCAGCTATTTCCACGAGTTCGCCTACGATCTGATCGCCGAGAACGAACGCATCACCGCCGCGGCTTTCGATGCCGCGCTGCACGCGCACAAGCACGCCCGCCTCCAGAAGATCACCGTAGTCTCCTCCAGCATGGTGTTCGAAAACACGAAGGAGTATCCAACGCCCGAGGGCGCGCAGCGCCGTTGTCCGCCTCCCAGCTCAACCTACGGCTTCCAAAAATTGGCAACCGAGTATTTCGCGCAAGGCGCATGGGAGCAATACCAGCTGCCCTACACGATTGCGCGGCCCTTCAACTGTGTCGGCGTCGGCGAAAGGCGCGCGTTGGCCGACCACGACATCATGAGCGGCAACGTGAAACTTGCCATGTCGCACGTCGTCCCTGACTTGGTGCAGAAAATCCTCAAGGGCCAGGACCCGCTGCACATCCTGGGCAAGGGCAACCAGGTTCGCCACTACACTTACGGCGGCGATCTGGCCAAAGGCATTTGCGTTTGCATCGAACATCCCGCCGCGAAGAACAACGACTTCAATCTCTCCACGCCGACGCGAACCAACGTCCTTGAGCTCGCCGAGCTGATCTGGAACAAAATCCACAAGGGCAAGAAGTCCTTCCGTTACGTCTCCGATCCGCCGTATGAATACGACGTGCAGGAGCGCTCGCCCAACGTAAACAAGGCGCGCGAGGTCCTCGGTTTCGAAGCCCTGACCACGCTGGATGTCATCCTCGACGAGATTATTCCCTGGATCGAGGAACAAATTTCCGTCGGACAGATGTAGGCTGAGACTCCGGATGCCGGCGACGCCATCACTCACCATCGTGATCCCGGTTTACAACGAGGGCGCAAACTTCCCCGCGCTTTGGCGTGAGATCGCTTCCAGCATCAAGACCCCCTTCACGGCGATCGTTGTCTACGACTTCGACGAGGACAACACGCTGCCCGTCGCGCGGGAGATCATCGCATCGGGCGAAGCGCGGCTCACTCTGCGCAAGAATGCTTACGGCCGCGGAGTCACCGGCGCGATCAAGACCGGACTGGAAGCGGTGGAGTCGGGACCGGTGCTGGTCACCATGGCCGATCTGTCGGACGATCTGACCCAGGTCGACCAGATGTACCAGCTCTACCAGCAAGGTTTTGATGTGATTTGCGGCAGCCGCTACATGAAGGGCGGCCAGCTGATCGGCGGCCCGTTTCTAAAACAGTTGATGTCGCGTGTCAGCGGACTGACACTGTATTACTTCCGCGGAGTGCCGACCCATGATGCCACCAACAGCTTCAAGCTTTACGACGCGGCCATGGTTCGGGACGTCAAGGTGGAAAGTGTCGCCGGCTTCGAGCTCGGTCTTGAGCTAACCGTCAAAGCGTTCCTTAGCGGTTATCGCATCGCCGAAATTCCCAGCACCTGGCGCGACCGCACCGCAGGCAGCTCGCGCTTCCGCGTCCTTCACTGGCTTCCGCATTATTTGAAGTGGTACTTCTATGCCTTTCAAACGGTGCGGCAGCGCAGCCGGGCGCCGCGCGAGCCCGGCGCAGTCAAACAAGCCGAGTAGGACGCAGCGTTATTCGTAATTGAAGAGGAAACGTCTACGGTGGAAGCGCCGGGCTTCAGCCCGGCGAATCAGACATTCCCTAGAGACGGCTTCAGCCACGGTAAGCCATGGCTAAAGCCATTTGATTTGCGTGGTATCCACATCGCCGGGCTGAAGCCCGGCGCTTCCACCCTCAACCAAGTCCCTCGATGATCTTCGCCAATTCCTCCGTCTGCTGCCTCACATCGAAGCTGGCCTGAAACCACTCACTCGGCGCAGTGGCCGTGTTCGGCATGCGCAGGAACTCCAGCAGCTTCCCATCCACGACATCGCGCGGCTCGTCGCCATAGATACACACATTCGGCGTCGAGGCTTTTTGCAGTATCTGCTCCACTCCCGACGACCGCTGCACCAGCGCGAGAATCGGCCTGCCAATGCAGATGTATTCGAACAGCTTGCCCGGTACTTGCGTGTCGCTCTGCGGTTGGACGAGGAGCAACCCGTCGGCTTCTCCCATCAGGCGCTGGGCTTCGCTCCGCGGAACACTGGGGCGCTGCTCCAGCCAACCGTCGCGCTTTGCCTCGTCGTACAAAGCTTGATTGAACCCCGCCTTCGCATCGATCGAACCCACCAGAAGGACGCAGACCGAAGCGGCCTCAGGGGTTCCCATCGCACGCAATCGCGCCAGCGACTCGATGATGACGTTGGGATTTCTACCGTGATAAAGCGCCCCGGCGTGGACGATCAGCTTGTAGGCGCGAGGAGGTATCGCGCGCGGCTGCGGCACGTCTTCCGGATCGAAGCCGTTATAGATGACGTGCAATTTCCGCTGCGCCCAGGGATATCGCTTCCGCCAGACATTGGCCGCGGCTTCCACATTGGCGACCACCGCATCAGCGTTACGAAAGCAGAACCCCTCCACCAGCCGGTTCCAGAAGCGCCCCCGCAGCGATAGCAGCCCCATCGCCGTTCCGTTGATCGGATCGCGAAAGTCTGCGATCCAGGGAATCTTCTCCCGCATGCCGATGAGAAGGCCAGCCAGTAGCCCGCCCAGCGGCGGATAGGTGGAGTACAGCACAAGCCGGTCGCGCCGATGGTCGCGAATGATCTGCTCGCAGCGCGCCGCGACCTTCCGCGACCAAATAAATCCGTTATGCCCGGCAAACATCGCTTTGCGAATCAGCAGCTCTTGCCAGGCCTCGAACGACAACCGCCCCGTCGGCCCTTCGTCCCAAACCGCTCGCAATTCATCGGGAACAAAGATCGTGTCGGCTGGGCAATCTTGCGCTTGCGGCGACGCCGTGATCACGTGGCAGCGATAGCCCATGCGCTGAAGATATTTGCGAAAGCGAAATGGCCGCAGCCCTCCGATCTCCGGGGCAGGCGGGAAGTGATAGGCAATCATGATCACATGTGGCTTGGCGTCGTGCACCGCTTCGATTGCCTCCGCTTCCATCGCGAGGTCTCGCGCGGCAACAGACTAGCAGAATTCATTTGCCGCCGGTCATTTACAATGACGCAGAACCGAACCGAAGACTCCCGGCGCATCGACTCGTGACGAATCCAGGAACCCCAATCCGGCTGGCGATGGTCGCCGGCGCCCGCCCTAATTTCATGAAGATTGCGCCGCTGATGAAGGCGCTCGCGGGCGATCCTGGCTTCGAAGCGGTCCTGATCCACACCGGCCAGCACTACGACGACAACATGTCGGGGCAGTTCTTTCGCGACCTGGGCATTCCCGCGCCGCAGTTTCATCTGGAGGTTGGCTCCGGCAGTCACGCTCAGCAGACGGCAGAGATCATGCGGCGGATTGAGCCTGTGCTCCAGGAACTTCGGCCAACCGCGGTAGTCGTGGTCGGCGATGTAAATTCCACCGCGGCAGCAGCCATGGTGGCAAAGAAGCTGGGGACCGATGTTGTACACGTCGAAGCCGGTCTGCGCAGCTTCGATCGCTCCATGCCGGAGGAGATCAACCGCATCGTCACCGACTCCATCGCCGATCTGTTTCTTGTCACTGAGGAGAGCGGGCGCACGAATCTTCTGCGCGAAGGCGTCGCTGCTGAGCGGATTCACCTGGTTGGCAATCTGATGATCGACTCGCTGCGCCAGCATCTGGAGCGGGCGCGCAGCTCCGACATTGCGGACAAGCTCGGCGTTCGCGGCAAGCCGTATGGAGTCGTGACGCTACACCGGCCAGCCAACGTTGATGACCCGCTTGCTCTTGCGGAAATTCTGGGAGCGCTCGGCATAATTGCCCAGGCATTGCCGCTGTTGTGGCCGGTGCATCCTCGCACCCGCGCGCGGCTGGCAGACGGAAGCATCTCGTTGCCATCTGGTATTCGAGTGCTGGAGCCGCTGGGTTATCTGGATTTCCTGAGTCTCGAGGCTGCCAGCTCGCTGGTGTTGACCGACTCGGGCGGCATCCAGGAAGAAACTACCGTTCTGGGCGTCGATTGTCTGACCCTGCGCGATAACACGGAACGACCGGTCACTATCGAGCTCGGCACCAACCGCTTGGCGGGGACGAAGAAAGCCACTATTCTGGCTGCGTGGGCAGAGATGAAGCGCGCACGACGCAAGAAGCAAATTCCGCCGCTGTGGGACGGGCAGGCTGGCGAGCGCAGCCGCGAGGTCCTGCGCGTGTTCTATAAGGGCAATGTTGGAACGTGATTGACCTCGAAAAATACCGGAATAGCGAATCGGAGAAGGCCCGCATCGCCGACCTGTTTCGGATTATGCCGAGCGGTCGCACCTCGGTCCTCGAGATCGGAGCGCGCGATGGCTACCTGTCGCGGCCTCTGGCGGAACGCTTCCAGGAAGTCACGGCCCTCGATTTGGAGAAGCCGGCCTTCGAGTTTCCGCGAGTGACCACCGTCGCCGGCGACGCTACCAACCTGGAGTTTCCTGACGAATCATTTGACTGCATCTTGTGTGCCGAGGTCCTGGAGCACATACCGCGGGTGGAACAGGCTTGCCGCGAACTCACTCGCGTCGCCCGCCATGAGCTGGTCATCGGCGTGCCGTTTCGCCAGGACATCCGCTCCGACCGCACCACTTGCCCCAAGTGTGGAAGGACCAATCCTCCTTGGGGGCACGTCAACACCTTTGATGAGCAGCGGCTGGCGGAACTGTTTCCCGGCCTCGCCATCCAGACCAAATCCTTCGTGGGCTCGACCCGGGAAGGAACCAACGCCGTTTCCGCCATGCTGATGGAATTTGCCGGCAATCCGTGGGGGACATACGTGCAGGACGAGCCCTGCATTTTCTGCGGAGCGGTGCTGGTCGTGCCGGCGCGAAGATCGTTTCTGTCGAAGGTCTGTTCCGGAGCGGCCGCGCGATTGGACAAGCTACAGATGTCCTTCGCCCAGCCGCACGGCAACTGGATCCACATCGTGTTCTCCAAGGACGGCAATTGAAGTCGATGACCGCAACGATCTCGATTGCGCCAATAGCAATACGACTCCGCCGGGAATTTCCGGGGACCTGTCACGCATGAACGTCCGAACACTAAAGAGATTCGCGCGGCAATGCCAGAGCGGAGCGTATTTCCGGCCATCGAACTTCCGGGTGGCGCTGGGACAGGTTGTGGACGTGGAGCGAAATCTCCGCGAGCACTCCGACCGCGATCACCTGCTGGCCGCTGCCAATTGGCTCAAGCGTGCTCAGGATGCCACCAGCGACGGCGGATTTGTGGGGCGTTACTACCTCAGGAGCGGATGGTCCTCGTCCTATCCCGAGACCACGGGCTACATTACTCCCACGCTGCTGAAGCTGGCCGACGAATTACATGATGAGGAATTCCTGGCGCGGGCGCAGCGCGCCATTGACTTCCTGCTATCGGTGCAACTTCCCAGCGGCGCTTTTCCGGGCGCCGAGATTGCCGAGAACACGACCAACCCGTCGCCGTTCAACACAGCGCAAATCATGAACGGCCTGCAAAGCTGGGCGGAGCGAACTCAGGACGAGCGCTGCCGCCAGGCGCTGCAGCGTGCCGGCAACTGGCTCTGCGAAATTCAAGACCCCTCGGGTGCCTGGCGCAAGTTCTTCTACCAGGACCTCGCAACTACGTATAGCGCCCATCTCACCTGCTGGCTGGCGGAAGCTGGAGCCTTCCTCGGCGATGACCGCATGTTGGAGGCTTCGTCGCGGCATCTGGCGTGGGTGCTGCAACACTATGACGCCGAGCATGCCTGGTTCGACCTGTGCGGCTTCTCGCAAGAAGATCATGACGCTCGGCAATCGGTGACGCACACCATTGCTTACACTGTGTGGGGCGTTCTTCGAACATCGGAGGTATTGGGCTCCGCCGAGGGCAAGGCCGCTGCGGAGAAGGCTGCCAATGCGGCTCTGCGCCGCCTGGAGTTGTTGCGCCGTCTGCCGGGTGTGTTGGATTACCGGTGGCGGCCGATGTCGTCCTATGCCTGCCTTACCGGCAATGCTCAGCACGCGCTCATCTGGCTGCACATGTACGAAGAACACGGCGACCCGCGTTTGTTGAACGCAGCGCTGAAGGCCATCGACATTGTGAAAGCAGCTCAGGTGATGGACGCGGAAGACCGCGGCGTAAGTGGAGGCATTGCCGGCTCGCAGCCCATCTGGGGCGAGTACATTCCGCACGCCTTTCCCAACTGGGCAGCCAAGTATTTCATCGACGCACTGCTGGCAAAGCAGAAGGCGCTGGAAAGGGAAGTTCCGTTTCGCTCCAAGCCGGTCGCGACGGGCGATCCCGCCCCGACAGCTCTGCCAGCGATAATGAGCTCGAACGCGCAGGCCGCTCCGAAGGTCGCGCTAATAACCAGCCAGCTCTCGACCAAGGTCATGGAATTTTGCAGCGCCTGGTCGAAATCGGGTTTCCGTCCCGACTTTGTTCTCATCGAGCGCAGGAAACTCCCGTCGTTTTGGAGCCGAGTGCGGACGCGCGTCTCCGAAGGCCGAATCGCGCAGATGCCGAACCTTGCGCCACGCTCTGGCCCTCCGTTGCCAATCGAGAACGACGGAGCGCACGGCGCTGTCTCCGTGCTGGAGTTCTGTAAGCAGGCTGGCATTCCGGCCAGCGAAGTCGACTCGATCAACTCAGCCGAATCCGTTCGGCTCTTGCGGGAGCACAAGATCGACTTGTTGGTCTATGCGGGCGCTGGGATTCTGAAGAAGCCGCTGATCGCAGCCGCGCTGCTTGGCGTGTTGAACGCTCACATGGGGCTGCTGCCACCTTACCGCGGAATGAATGTTGCTGAGTGGTCGGCTTGGAATCGCGACCCCGTGGGTTGCTCGATCCACCTTATCGACACTGGAATCGACACGGGAGACATACTGCTGGTTCGCACTGTGGACGTTTCCGGCGCAAGGAATGTCAACGAGTTGCGCAATCTGGTGGACCAAAGCCAGATCGAATTGCTTGGCGAAGTGTTGCAGTACGTCCTGATGACGGGCAAACTACCTCCCCGCCGTTCGCAGGCGGCAAGTGAGGGATTGCAGTATTTCACCATGCATCCGGTGCTGGTGGATGCATTGAATCGTAGGTTGGGCCGCTCGTAAAACGGCCAATCAGTTAGCCGCAACGGCCTTGATGGAAATGAGCTAATCGAGATTGCCGTGCTACTCTTGAAAACGCGGCGGCGACTTGCAGGGGCACGCCTTTGCAGGCTGGTGAAAAAATCGGAAACAGAACGTTGTGCCGCCGGCTGAAGCCGGCTCGGAATCTTTAGGCGTGCACTTGCGGCACGACTGAAGTCGTGCCCTGTTACAAAGCGTTTTGCTTGCAGGCGCGACAAAGGTCGTGCCCTGACACAAAGCGCTTGCCCGCAGGCCGGCTGAAGTCGGCTCAGGATGAGAAACAAAGGGCTTAGACGCTGGCCTGAAGGCCAGCCCTACCTGAACTGAGCTTGGCGAGGAGTTTTTCCGCAAACTGTGAAGGCGTGCCCCTTCAAAGCACGACAACAGCAATTTTGGAATTATTCGTTTGGGGGCTGTGAGGGATGCAGAGTGCACCGAAGGTCGCGGGGATATCCCACGCGCTAAAGGAAAAAATCGAAGCCAAGACCGCGAAGGTCGGGATCGTCGGGCTAGGTTACGTTGGCCTGCCGTTGGCGGTGGAGTTTGCCAAAGTCGGTTTCATTGTCACCGGAATCGAAGTGCAGCAGTCGAAGGTCACAGGGCTGAACCGCGGCGAATCGCACATCCAGGATGTTGCTTCCGCCGAGATCGCGAAGCTGGTGGGCGAGAAGCGATTCAGCGCGACCACCGATTTCTCCGTGGTTCGCGAGTTGGACACCATCAATATCTGTGTCCCTACCCCGCTGCGCAAAACCAAAGATCCGGACATGAGCTTCATCGTCTCCGCAGTGGAAGCGATCGCCAAACACTTCCATCCCGGCCTGCTGGTGATTTTGGAGTCGACGACCTATCCTGGCACGACCGACGAGCTGCTGCTGCCAACCTTCGAAAAGCTCGGGTTCAAGGCCGGCGAAGATTTTTTTCTGTGCTTCTCTCCCGAACGCGTCGATCCCGGCAATCCGGTTTATCAGACGTATAACACTCCCAAAGTTGTTGGCGGCATCACGCCCGCGTGCACGGAGATGGGCAAGCTCTTCTTCTCGCAGGCGCTGGAAACCGTTGTTCCGGTAGCCAACACGCGGGTGGCGGAGATGGTGAAGCTGCTGGAGAATACTTTCCGCATGATCAACATCGGGTTGGTCAACGAAATGGCCTTGATGTGCGATGGGATGGGAATCAACGTCTGGGAAGTCATCGATGCGGCCGCGACCAAGCCCTTCGGGTTCATGCCGTTCTATCCGGGGCCGGGTTTGGGCGGACATTGTATTCCCATCGACCCGTTTTATCTTTCGTGGAAAACGAAGCAATCGGGCATCGAGGCGCGCTTCATCGAACTAGCGGGCTATATCAACGGCAACATGCCGCACTTCGTGGTGGATAAGATCCAGACCGCGCTCAATAATCACCGCAAGCCGGTGAACGGCTCACAAATCCACGTAGCCGGCGTCGCCTATAAACGCAACATCGACGACATGCGCGAGTCTCCCGCGCTCGACGTGATTCTCCTGTTGAAGAAACGCGGCGCGATTGTTTCCTACAGTGACCCGTTTGTACCCAGTTTGAAGCTGGACGGCTTCGTTTTGCAGGCGGAACCGCTGCTGGAATCAGCCGCCAAGGCTGACTGCGTCGTTATCGTCACCGACCATACCGATTTTGATTACAAAGGATTGCTCGCGGCGGCGAAGCTGATCGTCGACACGCGAAACGCGATGAAGGCATTTTCATCGGAGAAAATAGTTCGGCTGTAGATTTACGGCGGAGTAGCTGAGATTTTAGCGGGCTGCTGAAAAAGTCGAAGCAGCGCCTGGTGCCGCCGGCTGAAGCCGGCCCAGAATCTTTAGGCGTGCAGTTGCGGCACGACTGAAGTCGTGCCCTGTTACAAGGCGTTTTGCTTGGTGGCACGACAAAGGTCATGCCATGACACAAAACGCTTTGCTTGTATGTGGAAGGAGCGTTTATGGGCAAGCGCAGCATGAGTCCGGCTGTCGTCCTTATAGTCGCCTCGGCCATCCTCCTGGCTTTGCCGATTCAGGCGCAGACGTTTACGGTCCTCCACACCTTTACGGGCGGATCAGATGGCGCCACGCCTTATGGCACGCTGTCTTTGGACGCTGCCGGAAATCTGTACGGAACTGCGTCGGCTGGCGGCTTCACCGGCAATAATTGCACGTCAACAGGTTGCGGCACCGTTTTCAAGCTGGCGCATAGAGGTTCGGGCTGGACGTTTACACCGCTGTACGCCTTTCAAGGAAATGCGGACGCGAATGGTCCCTTGTCTGGAGTCACTGTCGGTCCTAACGGCAGCCTCTACGGGACGACACAATACGGGGGTAACAGCAATGACGGTGCGGCCTACAACCTGCGGCCTCCTGCCCATGCTACCGGCAACGTGCTCGGCGGCTGGGGCAATAGGGTGATCTATAGCTTCGCCGGCGGCGCCGATGGAGCGAACCCCCAGTATGGCAGCCTGGTTTTCGATCCCGCAGGAAACATATATGGCACGACAGAGAACGGAGGGGTGCAGTGCTCGGGCTCCAATTACTGCGGCACCGTCTTCGAATTGTCGCTGTCCGGAGGCGGTTGGACCAAATCCTCCGCTTACGCTTTCACGGGAAACAGCGATGGCTCCAATCCGGTGAGCGGCGTGGTCCTCGACTCCGTTGGCAATCTTTATGGTACAACGCCCTTCGCCAGTTTCAACGGGGTGGCATACGAACTGAGCCGCACGCAGCAGGGATGGGTTGAAACTTCGCTCTATCAGTTCCTGTTCGGCGTGTTTCCTTACGGAGGCGTCATTCTGGGCCCGCCGGGAGTCCTTTACGGCACCACGCTGGATACCGTTTACGAGCTGTCGTTATCCGGCGGCCAGTGGAATTACGACATCCTGTACGTCTTCGATGGAACCTACGGTCCCTGGGCTGGCTTGACTCAGGACGCGAGCGGCAACCTGTATGGCACAAGCTGTGACGATGGCACCCACGGACATGGCTCGGTGTTCAAGCTGACGCCTTCCGGGAGCGGATGGACGGAGACCACTCTCTACAACTTCACTGGAGGCACGGATGGGTATTGTCCCAAAGCCGGTGTGTCTCTAGACCCGAACGGGAACCTCTTCGGAGTGGCAAGCGCCGGCGGTTTGAGCGGCGGCTGCGGGGGAGCGGGATGTGGCACGGTGTGGGAGATCACACCGTAAAGGCAGTGGTCGGTTCGCCAGGGGTTCGCGGCTGCCAGGACTCTCACGGGCTTGAGCTTATTTTCGTCTCTCGGCGGCATTAAAGTCCGCACCAAGGTAACCAATCTGGGATTACTTTTTTCGCCCAGGATTCCGGTGGGAGCCTGGACTCAGCTAGGGTAGCAAGTGAATTTCACTAGAACCGATGTGCAAACAATTGCACATCAAGTTGATAAGGTCTTGCGCTTTCCAAAAATAAGTCTTATAAGTTATCTGTTATCAATTTGATAGAAATCGCATTCTTGATCGAATCGGCTAAATAATTGCACACACCTCTAAAGTTCACCAACGCAATCGTAAGGAGTGATTCGCCTGTGGCGCTTGCTGGCACCAAGACGACGACGCGTACAGCCCTGACCCAAACGGGACAAGAAGTCCTGCCGGGCGGAAAACCTTCCTCGAAACTGGCATCCTTTTGGCAGAACTTTTGGCAGACCTTGAAACCCTTCGGCTGGCAAGGCCTGCTTCTGGTAGCGGTGCTGATTCTCCTGTACGCTTCGGTACTCAAGCTGCTGGTCTATCAGTGGTATATCGATCCCGATTACTCGCATGGATTCCTGGTGCCAGTGCTTTCGGCCTTCCTGATCTGGCAACGGCGGGACGCGTTGCGCTTAATTCCGCGACAGCCGTCGCCATGGGGCATGGTCATCGTGGCGGGTTCCCTGGGGCTTCTGTTCCTGGGCAGCCTGGGGGCGGAATTGTCGATGGCCCGTCTGTCGATGCTGGGGACGATTTGCGGATTGATCGTTTATTTTGCCGGGTCGAAGTATCTGCGGGCCATGGCGTTTCCTTTGGCGTTTCTGCTGTTTGCCATTCCCATACCGACAGTGGTGTACAACTCCATTGTCTTTCCCCTTCAGTTCATCGCGTCGCGCTTTGCCGTAAGGTCCCTGGAGATCATCAATCTGTTTCCAGTCATGCGAGAAGGCAATGTGCTGGTTTTACCGCATATGCATTTGGAGGTGGTGGAGGCCTGTAGCGGTATCCGCTCCCTCATGTCCTTGCTTGCGTTAGCGGCCGGTTATGGATATCTTGTTGAACGCAGCATTCCAGTACGGTGCTTCCTGATAGTCGCGATGGTGCCGCTGGCCATCATCAGTAACGGCACCCGCGTCATGATAACGGCCCTCATGGCGAACTATCTTGGACCGAAGGCGGCGGAAGGATTTATGCACGAGTTTTCCGGTTGGGTGATCTTCGTGGTCGCCACCATTTTGTTCCTGCTGTTGCACAGCGCCATCACTTTTATTCGCAAGAAGCTAGGGTGGTATAAGCCTGAAGGCACCCCGCTCACTCCAACGGTGAGTCAATGAAGGCGGGGGTACGCTACTGGCTGATGATTGCGGTGCTGCTGGGAGCCACCACCGGCATGGCTTACCTTTCTCATGGCGAGTCCGTTCCGCAAGCCAAGCCGCTTTCCCAATTTCCCGCCCAGGTGGGCCCATACACGAGGGTGGTTGACTGGCAAATCGACAAGTCAATTCTGGATTACCTGCACGTGAGCGACTATCTGGATCGCGGCTACTGGAAACCGGGCATGAACCAGGACCTGATCGGGCTTTATGTCGCTTATCTGCGCAGTCAGCGGACCGGCGCCTCCATCCATTCGCCCAAGAATTGTCTGCCGGGTGCAGGCTGGAATCCCGTGCAAGCCACGATCTATCAGTTGCCGCTGGACGATGGACGCACGGTGCCCATCAATCTCTACATCCTGCGCAAAGGGTTGGACCAGCAACTCGTGCTGTACTGGTACCAGTCGCACGGCCGCATTGTGGCCAGCGAGTACTGGGGCAAGTTCTATTTGGTGTATGACGCGTTACGCTTGAACCGCACTGACGCCGCGCTCGTCCGCATCACCATTCCGATGGCGCAAGGAGATGAGGCGACGACTCAGCAGCAGGCCATGGCGTTCGCAAAACAAGTTGCAACTGATGTTGATCAGATCATCCCTCGGTGAACCCAGGAGAAGTCGAAATGCGGAATCGCTACATCGTCTCTGTCGTAATGGCTGTGCTAACCGTCGTCCTCGCCGGTTGCAGCCGTAATCCCGACGTCGCCAAGCGTAAGTACCTAGAGAGCGGCAACAAGTACATGGATCAGCAAAAGTACGACGCCGCGGCGATTCAATACAAGAAAGCTATCCAGATCGATCCCAAGTTTGCCGAAGCCCACTTTCAGCTCGCCCAGGCCGATATGAAACTGGAAAAGAATGGAGAGGCTTACAAGGAAATGAGCCAGGTGGTGGAACTAGATCCCAACCACCTCAAGGCACGTATTGCTCTGGGAGGCATGTATCTGGCCTCAGGCCACAATTTTTACGGCAATGCAGAGGAGCAGGGACGTTACATCATTGACCATGATCCCAACAACGCCGATGGCTACCTCTTGCTGGGCAATGTGCTGTTGGCCGAGAAACATCTGGACGATGCTCTCGCCGACTTCAGCAAGGCGATTGCACTCAAGCCCACGGATCCCAATGCCTACCTCAATCGCGGCGCGGCCTATGTCTTCTTGAAACAAGATGAAGCAGCGGAGAAGGACTTCCGCAAGGTCATTGTTATCGATCCCCATATGCTTCCGGCATACACCAATCTGGCCGGCTTCTACATGTACAAGAAAGATCCCAAGCAGGCCGAGGAAGTTTACCGTGAGGCGATCCGCAATAACCCCGATTCTCCGGTCCCGTATCTTCGCCTGGCCGGTTTGCTGCTCCAGGAAGGCCGCAAGGACGATGGTGAAGCGGTGGTCCAGCAGTTGCGGCAGGCTAAGCCAAGCTCCACCGACGTGGCTTCCGCCATTGGCGACTACTACCTCGCTGCCCGTAATGCTGACGGCGCCTTGAAGGAATACGAGCGCGGTCTGACTTTCGATCCCAAGAACCAGCAGCTACAGGTCCGCGTCCTTGAGACCATGATCAATATGGGCAAGGCCGATGACGCCCAGAAGATGGTCGATCGACTATTGAAGGACGATCCGGGAGACATTACCGCGCGCCTGACGAATGGCCGGTTGCTGGCCATTAAGGGCAACACCGCCGAAGCCACCACCGTCCTTCGACAAGTAGTAAAGGATGCTCCCGAGAGCCCGCAGGCCCATTTCGCTTTAGGGCAGGTGCTGCGGCAGACTGGAGACATGGCGGGTGCGAAGAGCGAGTTGCAGGAGGCCAACCGCATTCAGCCCAACAGCCCCATGATCCTGCAAGCCCTCGCCGAAGTCTATCGGGAGAGCCACGACTACGACACCGCGAGTGAGTACGCGGCACGGCTACAGAAGCTCAATGAGAACAATCCCATGGCGCATTACCTCAACGCCACCATCTACCTGGGAGAGAAGAATTACGATAAGACCCTGGATGAGTTGAAGGAAGCGCAAAAGAGCGTACCCAACGATCCTATTCTGTACGTCAACATGGCTTTTGCTTACGCCGGACAAAAGAAGTATGCCGACGCGGAGCGCATGTTCCAGGCCGCTCTACATTTGAATCCGAGGTACGACAGCGCCATGGCGAATTACATCGCCATGATGTTCGCCACCAATGAACCTGCGAAAGCGGTTGCTTTGGCCGAGCAGTATGCCGCCGCCAACCCCAAGCGGACGCCCGCCATCTTCATCTACGCCTCCGCTTTGGCGACAACCAGAAAATACGACCTGGCCCTCGCCCAGTACCAAAAAGCGTTGCAGATCGATCCCAAGTCTGCGGCCGCCTACATGCACATCGGCCAAATCTACCTGGCCACCGGAAAGTCGGATGCGGCGTTAGATGCCTTTCAGAAGGCGCTCGCAATTCAACCCGTTTCCACGACGATTAACAACGCCATCGGCGACGTTTATCTCCAGAAGGGCGATCTGAAATCGGCGGGTAAGTACTTCCAGACGACCCTCTCGGAGAATGCCCATGACCCGGTGGCGGCCAACAACCTGGCTTGGGTGTACGCTGAACAAGGCGAGAACCTCGATATGGCTCTCAGTCTGGCCACCCAGGCGAAGCAGGTAGCGCCGGAAATGCAGGCGGTGAACGATACCCTCGCGTGGATTCAGTACAAGAAAGGGAACTACCGGGTTTCCATTTCGCTGGCTGAAGATGCGGTGAAGAGCTCACCGCAAAATGCAAATTTCCACTATCACCTGGGAATGGCATTGAGTGGCGCAGGAGAAAAAGACCGGGCGAAGACTGAGTTGCAGAAGGCCTTGCAGTTGAACCTGAGAGGTCAGGACGCAGAGGACGCCCATAAGACGCTGGCATCGTTGCAGTAGGGAAGGTAGTTTCGTGTAGCCACTTTCGAATATGCCGTCTGGTAGGACGGTCGCGGCCTGACGATGTTTTCGTCAGGCCGTTTTTTGTGCGATCGGGCGCTGTAAGTCGCCCGGGGTTTCTGGTCATGGGCGCAGGATCGGAACGCTTGCGTCCATCGGGACCCACCCTGTCGCCAAACGAAGGCGACGAGGATGGGGCACCCGAATTGCAGGGAGAATAGTGGATTCGAATGAAAGGATGGGCCACCCGCCGGCGATTGAAGGCCACAGCCTTCACGCACTTCCATGTCATCCTCCCGGGTCTCGAAGCTCGCGAGACCCGGGGCACCCGGCCGTCAGGGCGCAGAGATAATTCATGACGGATGTCTAGCATTCTGACGCGAGTCGGTCGTGCACCGATACGTTGTTGTGTCGCCGGCTTAAAGCCGGCTCAGAGTCTTTAGGGGTGCGCTTGCGGCACGACTGAAGTCGTGCCCTGTTACAAAGCGTTTTGCTTGCAGGCACGACTAAGGACGCGAACGCGATCTCATGGACGGCAGGCCGTTTTTTCGTTAGCGACAGTAT
>Ga0302325_10010448_pt1 | contig 20127 bp, 21 predicted proteins | sample Palsa_T0_2_FD_201948 | JGI IMG/M metagenome (GOLD analysis project Ga0302325, IMG submission 201948) | Peat permafrost microbial communities from Stordalen Mire near Abisko, Sweden - Palsa_T0_2 | ecosystem: Environmental > Terrestrial > Soil > Palsa > Peat permafrost | place: Sweden: Abisko...
CACAGCCCGCCTTGATCGCGCTCGCCGCCAAGCCGCCGTCGCGCAGCATTTGCGCCAGGGGTTGGAGAATGCCGTGCATGAAAGTCGGCGACGGCGGCGCGTGACTTTCAAGCGGTGTGCCCGAGATCGGCACGAACGGCACCACGAAGGGATAAACGCCCAATCCAATCAGCCGTTGGCATGTCGAGAGGATCGCTTCCCCCGGATCGCCGAGCCCAGCAAGGATGTAGGTCGATACTTGACCGCGCCCGAACACTGGAACCGCGGCTGCAAAAGCATCGAAGTAGCGTTCCAGGGAGATTTGCGCCTTCCCCGGCATGACCTTCGTCCGTACTTCCGTCGTGACGGCCTCGAGATGCATGCCGAGGGAATCGATGCCGGCATCACGCATCCGCGTGAACCAAGCGTCGCTATCGGGCGGCTCACATTGTCCCTGCACCGGCAGATCAACCGCGGCTTTAACCGCGCTTGCGCTTTCGGAAAGGATCGCTGCGCCCTGGTCGCGGCCGGGCGGCGTGCCAGTGGTCATAACCATGTGCTTGACACCGTCGAGCTCGACAGCTGCCCTGGCCACTTCCGCCAGTTGCGCCGGGCTCTTGCGCTCGATCGTCCGGCCAGCGGCGAGCGACTGTCCGATGGCGCAGAACTGGCAGGTCTTGGTCCGGCTCTGATAGCGGATGCAGCTCTGCAACACGGTGGTCGCGAGTACATCGCGGCCGTGCAGCACCGCAATCTTCGAATACGGAATTCCGTCCGCCGTGCTGAGATCATAAAAGCGAGGCCGGAGCGGAAAGCTGACGTTCGCAAGCGTCAGACCACCGCGGCTAATCGTACTGCGACCGGACGCGTCCGGCTGTTCGACAATGTAGGGACTCGCAAAGGCTGGCGCCGTATGCACCGGCACCATCACGGTCATGCCGTCGATGGTGATTGCCTTGTGGTCCGAGGGACCCGCGCCACCGCGGCGGCTCTCGTGGCCGGCGGTCGGATCAACGAGCCGAACCCCGCAGGATTGCAATTCGCTGATCAGTTGCGCCGTCGGCATAGCCTTGGGCGTCGTCGGCTTCATCGGGAGCACTCTCCTTCGGTTTTTCGTGGGTCGGCCCCGGTCTGGCCAACCCGTCGAGTTGCATGGGCCGCGCTGCACGGCTGTCGAGAACAAGGTGAAGCAGTTCAGGACGTGCATAATGGCCCACGGAATCCATCATCCGCTTGCGCTTGACGATCAGGCCCATATCGAGATCGGCCACGAGTATTCCCTCGCCTTGAGTCAACGGCGGCACCACGTGCGAACCTTCGGGCGACACGATGGCCGTCATGCAGCCACCGCGCAGCGCTTTTCGGAGTTTCTCGTCGGGGGAAATTTTTGCGACCTGCTCTTCGGAGAGCCAGCCGGTCGCATTCACCACGAAGCAGCCGCTTTCCAGCGCGTGGTGGCGGATCGTGACTTCGATCTGATCGGCGAAAATCGGCCCGACCATAGAGCCTGGGAACTGCGCAGCGTGAATTTCCTCGTGCTGCGCCATCAACGCATAGCGAGCGAGCGGATTGTAATGTTCCCAGCAAGCCAATGCGCCAAGCCGCCCAACTGCGGTATCGACCACCGTGAGCCCCGAGCCGTCGCCCTGGCCCCAGATCATCCGCTCGTGAAACGTCGGGGTGATCTTGCGGCGCTTGAGGACAAGACTGCCATCGGCATCGAACACAAGCTGCGCGTTGTAAAGTGAGCCGTGATCGCGCTCGTTAACACCGAGCACGACAACAATGCCGTGCCGCTTTGCCATCGCTGCGACCGCTTCGGTCACTGGGCCGGGCACGACGACCGCATTGTCGTAAAGGCGGACATGCTCGGCGCCGGTGGCGACGGGGGGATGCACAAATGAAAAATACGGGTACCACGGCACGAAAGTTTCGGGAAAAACCACGAGTTTCGCGCCCTTCCCGGCAGCCTCCGTGATCGCGGACAGCACTTTGGCGACGGTGCCGCCCGCAGCGTCGAGATCCGGCGCGATTTGCACCGCGGCCACACGCGTGGGCAGTTTTTCCGCCATCGCGCCGGTCTCCGTTTCCAGGTCTGCGGCTTCACAGCGTCCAAGTGTTCAGGATGAAGGCGCCGTCACGTCGATGTATGAGAATAAGGTCGAGCACATCGAGCGGGCTGACCGGGCGAATGCCCGGCAACAGCGAGCCTTCGCCATGGCCATAGAGCATCTGCAATGCGAAACGACAGCAATAAATCTCGCCGCCTTCGCTCATGAATTTCGTGAGTTGATTGCCAAAGTTCTGTGCGCCTGGAAAAGGCTCGTCGCCTAATTTCGGAAAGCCGCGCTGTACGCCGAGCGTGACGCCCGGTCCGTACAACAACACCGTGGTTTTGAAACCCTTTCGCTGAAGACGCAGCGCCTGGAGAATATTGACAAGACCAATGGAGCCTTCAAAGGCGACGGTGTGAAATGTGATGAGCGCCTTTTCTCCGGGCTTTGCTTTGACGTCCTCAAAAACCTTTTCTTCGTAATCGACCAGATAGTCACCCTTCTTGTGCGGAGGCGCGGTGACAGCGGGCATGGTCTACTCCTTGCTGGCGTTGTTTGGCTCCCGGCGAGTGAGCTACGCACAACAATTAGCAAGGCCCGTGCCATTTGTTCGGATGCACATCCATTCATCAAATCCAGTCATATTTACTGTATTCTGCAATCAATTCCTGCCTTCAAATTCAGCGAATATCTTTTTTGAAAATTGCGAGCGTCGATAAATGAGCACTGTTCTGCCGAAATGAAATGCAGATCGCAGCGTGCGAGAGGGCGCGTTTCAAACGAATTGTTTTTATACACTGAGCACGTTTGAATTTTATTGGCGTGAGCGTTTGCAACAATATACAGTCAATTTCAGATCGTGCCGGTCGATCTACAACATTGCGACTACGGAGCAAGAAATGGTCGACTGGGCGCCGCATCTTTCGCGGTTAGGCAAGCCGCGTTATCTCGCTATCGCCGATGCAATCGCCGAAGACATTCGTAACGGCATACTCGCGCCCGCGGATCGGCTGCCTCCGCAACGCAAACTCGCACACCGTCTCAATGTGGATTTCACCACAGTCGCGCGTGGTTACGTCGAAGCGCAACGCCGCGGTCTGATCGAGTCCCGCGTTGGCCAAGGCACCTTTGTCCGTGCCGCCGCCAAACGCCGCCATGAGCCGATGGCGCGGCATCCCGAAATCGTCGACTTGTCGATGAACCTGCCGCCGGAGCCGGACGATCCTGAACTGCTCGACCGCATGCAAGACGGGCTTGAAGCCCTCGGCCGCGATCTGGTCTATCTGATGCGCTACCAAGGCTTTGGTGGTGTTTCAGCCGACAAGGACGCCGCCATGATGTGGCTAAAACACCGAGCGCTGATGCCGCCGCCGGATCGCCTGTTCATCTCTCCCGGCGCACATCCAGCGTTGCTCGGCATCCTCGGCGTGCTGACCAAGCCCGGCGATATCCTGCTTTCGGAAGCCCTAACCTATCCCGGCACCCGCTCGATCGCGGCCCAATTGGGCCTTCGCCATATTGGCCTCCCAATGGACAACGAAGGCGTCGACGCCGATGCGTTTGCCGACGTCTGCAAACGCCTGACGCCGCGCCTGCTCTATCTCAATCCGACGCTTCTAAATCCCACAACGCACACGATCTCCGAGGCGCGGCGCGGCGAAATCATCGCGATCGCGCGCCAATACGGCGTTTCCATTGTCGAGGACGATCCGTATGGCTTTCTTCCAGTCAAGGGACCGCCGGCGTTTGCTGCACTCGCACCCGAAATAACCTGGCACATCGCTGGCCTCGCAAAATGCCTCGGCGCCGGTTTACGCATCGCCTACGTGGTAGCACCCGACGTGCGCTCGGGGTGGCTGTTCGCTTCATCGGTGCGTACCGCGACCGTGATGGCGTCTCCGGTCACTATTGCGCTGGCGACACGGTGGATCACCGACGGCACGGCAAACGCGTTGCTTGCAGCGGTGCGACAGGAGTCGATCGAGCGGCAGCGACTGGTTACCGCAATCATGCCGCGGGAGAGCTACCGCGCCGATCCGGTCGGATTTCATCTCTGGCTGTCATTGCCGAAGCCGTGGACTCGTTCGGCCTTCGTTGGGCATACGCGATCGACCGGTGTCGGCATTGTTGCGAGCGACGCATTCGCGACTGACGGAACGCCCCCGGAGGCGGTTCGTGTCTGCCTTGGCGGCCCCGCTGACCGAACCGCGGTACGCAATGCCCTCGAATTCATCGCCCATGCGCTGGCGGAGTCGCCGACGCTTGCATCGACTTTCCTGTGAGTTTTGGAAGAAAGGTGGCCGGCGGGAAACGGTGTCATGAGGAGGCCACTCGTCGCACCGCCCCCGCGCCGGCCGAACCCCACGGACCCAGGAGATGCGGCGGACCTGAGCACTCCGCAGGGTATTAATAGCTTGCACGATGTCCCAGCCGCCGCGGTGGCGCGCTGGATGTCGCTTCAGATTTCAGTTTTGCCTCGCGGAAAACGCTATCGGAACCCGGTCCGAAATCAACAAACAAAGCTTCGCTGCGCGAGACGATCTCGCGTCAACCAAAACAATTCAGATTACCGGGCGATCTTCGATTAAGAGGAACGGTAAACGGCGCGCCTAGACCCGATCTGAATGAGATCGAAGTCAAGCTTTCTAGTTGGAGCATGATCTTTTCGGAAAGCCGGAAGTCGACCCTCGGATCAAGTCCGAGGGCAAGCTTTTTCCGGATCATGCTCAAGCGGCGTCGGGGACGACGCGATTTCGGCCGTCGCGTTTGGCCCGATAAAGCGCCTGATCGGCGCGCTTGAGCAGGCTAGCCGCGGTATCTTCCTTACCGCGTAGCGCAGCAATACCGATCGAAATCGTGACCGGAATTGTTTTCGCGCCCTGCTGGATCGCAAAAGGCTCGCCGGCAATGCACCGCCGCAGCCGCTCCGCAACCATTGCGGCAACCGCCATATCCGTTTCCGGCATGACCAGCACAAATTCTTCGCCGCCGTAGCGGCACGCGAGATCGATGCCACGGATTGAACGTTTGATCCGCAACGCGAAGTCGCGCAGCACATCGTCGCCGGCGTCGTGGCCATGGGTGTCGTTGATCGCTTTGAAATAGTCGATGTCGATGATCAGCGTCGCCAGCGGTTTGCCGCGCGAAGCCGCCTGTTCGATCAGCGTCCCGAGATGACTTTCCATGTAACGGCGATTGAACAAGCCGGTCAGCGCGTCGGTGATCGCCATCTCGATCGACATCTGCACGTTATCGCGCAACCGTTCCGTATAACGGCGTTTCCGAACCTGGCTGCGCACCCTTGCCAGCAACTCATTGCGGTCGATCGGCCGGGCCAGGAAGTCGTTCACGCCGATTTCGAGACCACGCACCATGCGCGCGTTATTGTCGGGTTCGGCCAAAGCAAGGATGGGTACGTTGCGCGTCCGTTCGAGCGAGCGGATCTGACTACAGAGCCGCAGCCCGTCGAAGTTTTCGAGGCCGAGCGACACGATCACCAGGTCATAGTTGCCGTCGGCAGCATGGAACAAAGCGTGGTTCGGATCGGAGTCAATCTCGACCGTCTGTTCCTTCGACAACATATCGGCGATACGTTCATAGGAAGCCGGCCGGTCATCGACGATGAGGACGCGGCCATTACGCCCGGTGTCGGCAAGTGCCTCACGCTCGGGTGACTCGATGCCAATATCTCGCGATGTCATCGCGCGCATGCGCAATTCGTCGGTGACCATTTTCAGTCGCGCCAATGAGCGCACGCGCGCCAGCAGCGCCAGTTCGGCAATCGGCTTGGTCAGAAAATCGTCGGCGCCGGCTTCGAGCCCGCGCACTTTATCGGAAGGCTGATCCAGCGCCGTCACCATGACGACTGGAATGTGATGGGTAGCCGAACTGGTCTTGAGCCGCCGGCAGACCTCGAACCCGTCCAGGTCGGGCATCATCACATCGAGCAGCACCAGATCGCACTCAGCCCGTTCGCAGATCGCAAGCGCTTCGGCACCGCTCATCGCGGTGACGACATCGAAATATTCCGCAGACAGCCGGGCTTCCAGGAGCTTGACGTTAGCTGGCACGTCGTCAACGACAAGAACGCGGGCGGTCATTGCGGACTTCCCAGAAAGTGGCGGATCGTCTCGATGAATTTGCCGACCGAAATCGGCTTTGACAGGTAGGCTTCGCAGCCGCCCTCGCGGATGCGCTCTTCATCGCCTTTCATGGCAAAGGCCGTAACCGCGACGACGGGAATACGGCGGAGCTCCTGATCGTCCTTCAGCCACTTGGTGACTTCCAGCCCGGACACTTCCGGAAGTTGGATGTCCATCAGAATTAAATCAGGGCGGTGTTTGCGCGCCAAATCGATGGCTTCGATGCCATTACGGGTTCCGACCGTGGCATAGCCGTGGGCTTCCAACAGATCGTGGAAGAGCTTCATATTGAGCTCGTTGTCCTCCACAATCAGGACAGTTTTGGCCATCCCCGTTCCTTCGGCTGCCCCAAGCCCAATATCCGACGGCGGTGCACGCAAATATGGACTAACCACCGCGCGACCGCCGTTAAGTTCAAGCTAGTCCCGATTCATTACGGAAAGGCAAATAATAGCCCATGAAAAGGCCTGACTCGCGGTCAAAAGAAGCGGCAGAAACGCTGGCAATTCAGGCTCTTGCCTTCATTGCTGAGGAGCCGGACCGGCTGGCGGCCTTCCTCGGCGCGACCGGGCTATCGCCGGATAGCATCCGCGAGTCGGCTAATCAGCCACACTTTCTCCTCGGGGTGCTGGAGCATATGCTTTCTAACGAGTCTCTCCTGGTCGCCTTTGCCGACAGCGCCGGTATCAATCCGGCCGATATCGCACGGGCGCGCAGCGTCATGGGGAGTCACTGGGAACGGGATTTGCCGTAGAGCATGGTGTTCCGTGAGCGCAAGTTTTTGCCGCGATTGCCTTGCCGATGCCGCGCCAGACGCCAGACGCTGCGCCGCCTGCGGCTCACCGCGACTGGTTCGACACAGCGAGCTTGAAGCGCTGTCCATTGCGCATGTCGATTGCGATGCGTTCTACGCAACGATCGAGAAGCGTGACGATCCGTCCCTCGCTGCCGAACCGGTAATCGTCGGCGGCGGCAAGCGTGGCGTCGTCGCCACCGCATGCTACATCGCGCGTACTTTCGGCGTTCGATCGGCAATGCCTATGTTCGAGGCTTTGCGGCTTTGCCCGAAAGCTAAAGTGGTCCGGCCGAACATGGAGAAATACGCCAAAGCCGGCCGTGAGGTGCGCCAGATGATGTTCGCGCTCACGCCGCTGGTCGAACCGCTGTCGATCGATGAAGCGTTCCTCGACCTCAGCGGCACCGAGCGCCTGCACGGCATGTCGCCTGCCAAGGCGCTCGCTCGCTTTGCGAGCGACATCGAGAACAAGCTCCGCATTACTGTGTCGATCGGGCTCTCCTGCAATAAATTCCTCGCCAAGGTCGCTTCCGACCTCGATAAGCCGCGCGGTTTCGCCGTGCTGAGCGGCAGCGAAGCACCCGACTTTCTTGCACCGAAACCGGTGAGCTTCATCTACGGCGTGGGCAAAGCCAGTGCGGCGCGCTTTGCCCGCGACGGCTTTCATCGCATCGCCGACTTGCAACGGGCGAGCGAGACCGACTTGATGCGAAACTACGGCGACGAAGGCCGGCGGTTGTGGCGCCTCGCACGCGGCCTTGATGCGCGCACCGTCAGCGCCGATCGGGAAACCAAGAGCGTCTCATCCGAAACAACTTTCGAGAAGGACGTGTCTAGCTTCCGTTCGTTGGAACGGATCTTGTGGACTCTGACCGAAGAGGTTTCGTCGCGCCTTAAGACCAAGGAGCTCGCCGGATCGACGGTAACTGTGAAGCTGAAAACCGCCGACTTCAAAATCCGAACCCGCGCCCGGTCATTGGAATCGCCGACCCAGCTCGCGCAACGCATTTTCGCCGCCGCCCGCAGCCTGCTGGAGCGAGAAACCGACGGCACACGCTATCGCCTTCTTGGCGTCGGCGTGAGCTCAATTGTCAATGCCGCCGAAGCAGACCCCGCAGACCTGGTCGATGGCCGCGCCGCGCAAGCCGAACACGCGGTCGATAAAGTGCGCGCACGTTTCGGCGATGAGGCCGTCGTGCGGGGGCTGGCGTTCAAGGGGCGCGACCAACCTTAACACTGTTATGGGCAGGGCTTGGTATCTTTGAATTCGAGCGAGGTCAGTTTGCCGGTTACGACGAAGTCGTTGTAGTCGAGCGAAAGCGCACGCGAAATTCCGTTCTCGTAAAGCTCAAAACTGATCGCATACGCCGGCGTCTGCTCGGAAGTTTCCTTGTTCTTGGCGTTGTCGAAATAGCTGATCGTGACCGGCCAGCGCGGCACATTTGCGAGCTTTGGCTCGTTTGCTGCCGCGTCATCGTGATTGCGCTCATTCGGTAATATCTTGTGGCCAATCACAGTCAGCGTATCGAATACCTTGCCGCCGCTTTCCGACCCGTCATAGACCGGGAAATCAAGAATGGATTTGCCCGCCCGCCCTCCGGCAATTGCCCGCACCATGTGCTCGGTCGGAAAGACAACCGCGGGGTCGAAATCTAGGTTCTTCTCGGCAGGCTTGCTGAGGCTTACTGTCGTCTTGGTTGCGCCGTGCTCGGCATGGCCATCAACCGTCTCGGTCAGGTTCTCGTCGACGTAGTTCTGCGAGTTGAATTTGAAGCTTTTGGAGGCCGCATCTTCCCACGTTGTTGAGCGAAGGTCGCTGGTCGAGACCTTGCCTTCGCCGGAATCCAGTTCCGAGACCTGGCGGAATTCGAGCGAATAGCCCTCACAGGCGTTACCGCCGAAATCGTAGAGAATGCGGCCACGCACGCTGGCGACCTGGGAATTGCCGCGGGTCTCGCTTAACGACAGGTCATAGATCGCCCGATGCGGCACCAGAATGATGGGCATGTCTTTGGGAATATCTTTGGGCACGTCCTGAGCAACCGCACCAAAGGCCGGCGCGAAGATCGAAAGCGCTAAAGCAAATAAGCCGCGTCGCGACGCAAAAACGTACTGCACAGGTATGAATCCTCTTGCGCTGTGCATTGCCGGAATATCCCCACTCCGCCGTGGTTTTCCTTGCACCGAGCTGCAGCTTTAGTCGTTCCAATTACGGCAAAGATAGGGATACGGCCCCGGACCGACAATGCAAGTTGGCGTCTTGCATGGCTCATGCCAATCGGCGAAGACAAAGCCACCCTGAGATCAGGGCAAAAGCTACGGAGGACTGTTATGGCCGGCGTCGTGGAAGGCAAATTGAACGAGCTTGGCATCGCCCTCAAAGAGCCGGCCAAACCGATCGCCAACTACGTACCCTACGTCCGTACCGGCAATCTGCTCACGGTCTCCGGGCAGATCTGCCTCGACGGCGACGGCAAGCTCGTCGCCAAGGGGCAGCTTGGCGGCGGCGTGTCGATCGAGGATGGGCAAAAGGCGGCGCGCGCTTGTGCGATCAGCCTGTTGAACCAGATCAAGGCGGCGGTCGGCGACCTCGACAAGGTGAAACAGGTCGTGCGGCTTGGCGGCTTCATCAATTCGGCGCCCGGCTTCACCGACGGTCCTAAGGTAATGAATGGAGCGTCCGATCTGATGGTCGAGGTGTTCGGCGATAAAGGCAAACACGCGCGTTCTACCGTCGGGGTTTCTGCTCTGCCGGTGGACGCCGCGGTCGAGGTCGAGGGCACATTCGAGCTCTCGTGAACGCGATAGCTTCCAAGCCATGTGGACCAACCTGGACTGGCTGATCGCGCGCCCTGTCGCCCATCGCGGATTGCATGACGAGGAACATGGCGTGATTGAAAACACGCCGTCCGCCGTTCGGGCAGCCATCGCGGCCGATTACGGCATCGAGGTCGATGTCCAGATCACGGCCGATGGTGAGGCCATGGTGCATCATGACGATGTGCTCGGCCGCTTGACCGACGGCGAAGGGCGGCTCGATCAATTCACCGCCGCCGAACTCCAGCAGGTTGCGTTCCGCGGTACCGCCGATCGCATGATGACACTTGCCGAGCTTTGCGATCTCAATGGCGGACGTACCACCATGCTCGTCGAACTCAAGAGCAAGTTCGACGGAGATGACCGTCTGCCATTGCGAGTTGCCGAAGTGTTGTCGAATTACCGTGGACCAGTGGCGCCGATGTCGTTTGATCCCGGCCAGATGGCAACCCTGGGGCAAAAAGCGCCCAAGCTCGTGCGCGGGATCATTGCCGCCAAGTATCGCCCTCACCCCTATTGGGACCTGATGCCGGCCTGGATGCGGCTTGGCATGGGCTATCTGGTCACAGCCCTAACAGCGCGGCCGCAATTTGTCGCCTATGCGATAGCCGACTTGCCGGCAGCTGCGCCATTGTTTGCACGGCACGTTTTAAGCATGCCGCTGTTGACCTGGGCTGTGCGCACGCCATCTGAGCGGCAGCGTGCCGCCCGCTGGGCCGATCAAATGATTTTCGAGGGTTTTCGGCCATGAGTTGTCAGCCATGACAAAGGCGCGAAGTGAACCGGCAAGCACAGAAAAGGCGCGCACCACCGGCAGCGCCGCGGCCGAAATTCGCATTCAAGCCCTGCGCTCAATCGGCGAAATCACTGCCGGCGATTGGAATAGCTGCGCCAACCCTATGGGCAATTCATCAAGTAAATCCAGCTCGATAGAGGCTCTTGCTCAACCTTCCAACAAAACCGGCGCGACCGTTGAAAAAAACAACAAAGAACAGTCCTATAACCCGTTTATTTCTCACGCTTTTCTTTCGTCGCTGGAAGACTCAGGGTCGGTTGGCGGACGGTCCGGCTGGCAGGCCCAGCATCTGCTCGTAAAAACCACGGAAGGGACGCTGCTTGGCGCCGCGCCGTGCTACGCCAAAAGCCATTCCCGCGGCGAGTATGTATTCGACCGGGGCTGGGCTGAGGCCTACGAGCGCGCCGGCGGCGCTTACTACCCGAAGCTCCAGGTCGCCGTTCCGTTCACGCCAGCGACCGGCCGCCGCCTGCTGGTGCGGCCCGGCGCGCAGGCGGACATTGCCCGCCAAGGCCTTGCGGCCGGGCTTGTCGAGCTCGCGCGGCTTTGCGACGCATCGGGAGTTCACGTCACCTTTGCGACCGAAGAAGAGTGTGCCTTTCTTGGCGAACGCGGATTCTTGCGTCGCACCGATCAGCAATTTCACTGGGCCAACTCCGGCTATTCGACGTTCGACGATTTCCTCGTCGCCCTGTCAGCCCGCAAGCGCAAGACCATCAAGCGCGAACGCCGCGATGCGGTGGCAGCCGACGTCACCGTGCATCGGCTGACCGGCAGTGACCTCACCGAAAGCGTGTGGGACGCGTTCTTCCAGTTCTATATGGAAACTGGTTCACGCAAATGGGGCCGGCCCTATCTGACGCGCTCATTCTATTCGCTGGCTGGCGAGCGGATGGGCGATAGGATCCTGCTGGTGATGGCTAAACGTGCCGGACGCTGGATTGCCGGTGCGATCAACTTTATCGGCTCGGATACACTTTTCGGCCGGCACTGGGGCGCGATCGAGCACCATCCGTTTTTGCACTTCGAGGTCTGCTACTACCAAGCCATCGATTACGCCATCGCGCACAAGCTCGACTTCGTCGAAGCCGGCGCTCAAGGTGAACACAAGATCGCCCGGGGATACCTGCCCAGGATCACCCATTCGGCGCATTACATCGCCGACCCTGGCCTGCGCCGCGCCGTCGCCGATTACCTGGTGCGCGAGCGCGCCTATGTGGAAGCGGCCGGCGCCGAGCTTGCAACGCTGGCGCCCTACCGCAAGGATCAGGTCCTCGACGAGGATTCATTCTGACGATCGGACCGGGAGATCGCCATGCCGAGCTACGACACCAACAACATCTTCGCCAAAATCCTGCGCGGCGAGCTGCCGGCACATAAGGTCTTTGAAGACGAAAAAGTATTCTCGTTTCTCGACATCATGCCCCGGGCACCTGGCCACACTTTAGTGATCCCGAAGGCGCCTGCCCGCACCTTCCTCGATATCGAACCCGACGATCTCTCCCACCTCATCAAAGTAGCGCAGAGGATCGCGCGGGCAGCGGTGAAGGTTTTTGACGCGGATGGGCTGACGATCCAGCAATTCAATGAACCGGCCGGAGGCCAGGTCGTTTTTCACCTGCACTTTCACGTTATTCCGCGAAAGATGGGCCAAGCGCTCAAACCGCCCGCGAGCTTCAAGGAAGAGCCGGCCGTATTATCGGATCAGGCACTGCGGCTTGCCGCTGCGTTTAAGGGGTAGGCCTTTTACTGGAGCATGATCTTTTCGGAAAACCGGTATCCACTTTTCCGGATCATGCTCTAACCCGTCCGGCCCCGCGACACGCGCTCAATCTCGGCGCGCACCAGCCGTTCGACCATGCCGGGCAGATTGTCATCGAGCCAGGCCTTCAACATCGGCCGAAGCATTTCCCGCACCAGATCTTCCAACGTGCGCGCGTTCTGAACCAGCACGGTCTGTGCGAGCGAATTGAAAGCGGAATCGACCGCCGCGCTGGTCGCACTCGAAAGAAGTAGTGACGCGGACTCGTTGACCGGCCGCTGCAACGCGGGCTTGTCGGCCTCCTCATCGTAACTGATGTCAAAACTGCCATCGATTGTACGAAAAGCCGGGCTTGGCATCGCAGCCGTCTCCGGCGGAGGCTGAGTGGCCATCGATTCCGTCAGGTCGAGAATGTCGGCAGATTCATAGTCGGCAGGTGGCTCAACAACCGGCTGTTCTTCGAATGGCGCAGCTTCGGCCGCCAAACTTGGATCCGGCACGCGTGGCGCCGGAGACGGCGGCCGTGGCGGCGTAACCGGCCGCGGCGGCGACGGCGCTGGCTTCGCCATCTCAGCCGGCTTTGGCGCTGATTTGGTAGCATCGTCGTCGGCGATAATGCGGCGAATGGAGGCGAGAATCTCCTCCATTGACGGTTCCTGCGACTTCGCCGGCTGCGTCATACGCGCTTCCTCACCAACCCGCATACTTCCCCAGGGCCAGTCTGCCGTAGGCTCATCCTTGGCAACGGGCGGCAGCGAATCATCAAAGCCCAGTATCGGATGGTATTGCTCAGTATGTCATGCCGACAATGGGCCGCAAACAACGATCTGTGGACATGGCCGAGTCGATGGCCGAGTCTAGTTGGATGGCAAGTCTACACGGCGAAGGCCGCTCGATCGGCCATCACGGCCTTACATCTCATCTGCCGTCAGGCGTGCGGACTCCGATCCAGGCATCGCGCACTTGCTGGTAATGCACCTGCGGATCATAGATCGTAACGTTCAAGCCGAGCCGTTGCATCGCCAAACCGCCAACCGCCGCCAATAAAGTGTAGGACGCCACTACGCGATCATGCTGCGCGGTGACCAGAGCGACACGGGCGTTAACGAGTTCCTGCTGGGCATTGAGCACGTCCAACGTGGTGCGCTGCCCGACGCGAGCCTCCTCGCGCACGCCGTTCAGTGCGATCTCCGCAGCATTCACCTGCGCGGTCGTTGATTCGATCTCCGCCTTGGAAGCGTCGAGCTGCCCCCAACTTTGCACAACGGTTTCGCGAGCCTGGTCGCGGTTGACATCGAGATTGAGCCGCTGTTGTCCAAGAGTTTCCTTCGACTGACGGATCAAGGAATATTCGCCGCCGCCTTGATAGATCGGGACCGTAAGCGTGCCAACCACTGACGCCAGGGTTTGTTTGTTGACGTTGTAGAGCGGATCAAAGTTTTTCGATGCACTCGCAGTCACCGAGAGGTTCGGATAGAGCGAACCCTCGCTCACCTTCACGCCAAGCTGGGCGAAATCGACGCCGTACATCGCGGCCAATACCGACGGGCTTTGCTGTTCACCCTGGTCGATGGCCGCCTTGAGCACACCTGGCGAAAAGCGGTCGACAGGTGTGCCTGCCGCAAGCTTGCCCGGATCGACGCCGATCACGCGCCGATAATTGGCGACAGACGTCACTTCGTTTGACTGCGCGTTGAGCAACTGCGAACGGCCCGCAGCCAGCCGCGATTCCGCTTGCGCAACGTCGGTGCGCGTCACTTCGCCGACATTGAAGCGATCGCGTGTCTGTTTGAGTTGCTCGGTGAGGACTTCGACGTTGCTGCGATTGAGCGCGAGGATCGCCTGGTCGCGCAACAGGTTCATGTAGGCTGTCGCTGAATCGAGCAGAACTTGCTGCTCGGTGACACGCAAGGTTTCGCGCGCCCCCATCACCTGGCTTTCAGCCTGGCGTACTTTGTTTGCGGTCTGGTAGCCGTTGTACAACGTCTGCGTCGCGCTCGCGCCAGCGCCGCGCTGCGCAAACGCATCCGCGACATTCGTGTAGGTGACAGTGTTCGGAAAAACCGACTGATTGACGGTGTGCGACAACGTGCTGGCGTAGTCGTAGCCGCCGTTTGCGGTGATCGCGACCTTCGGACGGTAACCGGAAAGCGCTTGCGGAACGTTCTCGTCCAGCGAACGCAGCGAGGCGCGCTGCGCATTGAGCGAAGGGTTATTTTGATAGGCTTGAACAAGCGCCCATTCGAGCGTGTCCGCGATCGCTCCCTGGCAACTCATGCCAAGTACCGCGCCAACGAACGCGCCCAAGATCGCACCCATGGGAGCAAGGCTCGTGACCGGCCACGCTACCGTACGCGCCCCTCTACCGCTCAACGACTTACTCACCTGCTTCAGCCCTGCCCCGCACTATGCCCCGCGAGACTCACGACAAAGTCCAACACCCCGATACCCCGTTCCTCGACTGGTACGGAGTTCAGCCCGTTACATTAAGCGGCCCGGAACCGGGGTAAAACCCCTCGGCGGGGGACAACAGACAGATTTCTGGGCATTGGCACATAAGCGCCACAGGTTTACGCGGCAGATACGTCAGGGGACCTATACTGGCTGCGTCTCGCGGGTCGCAGTCCTAGAAGACAAATCCCGGGGCGGCCACGAAGCCAGGCAATACCCGGGCTGCGGCATCAAAAATCGGCCGGCCTACCAAGTGGTCCTCGATTTGGCGGTAAACCATGGCCTTGCCGGCGGATGCTCGGCCGAATACGGCCACCAGCCGGCCGTCCGGCTTCAATTGCCGGCCCAAGGTTTCCGGCACGACTTCGGTTGAACCATTGAGAAGAATGACGTCGTAAGGCGCCGCTGCAGCCCAGCCCGCAATCAGCGGGCCGGTCGCACTGACAATCTCTTCGATCCCGGCGAGTGCTTGTTTCGCCTGTTGCGCAAGGGATTGATCCTCTTCCAGCGCCACCACCGAACCGGCCAGCCGGGCCAGCACGGCGGACGAATAACCGGTGCCGCAACCGATATCGAGCACATGATCCGTACTGCGAACCCGCGCGGCCTGAATCAGCTTCGCCAGGACCATCGGCTTGAGCAGCGCGCGGCCGCCGCCAAGCGGAAGATCATTGTCGACGTAGGCCTGCTCGGCGACCGTTGCCGGCGCGAAACGCTCACGCGGCACCGCCAGCATGGCGGCAATCAGATCGGGATCGGTTACGTCGGCGGTGCGGACCTGGCAATCCACCATCATGCGGCGTGCTGCGACGGTGTCGAACATGCGTTTTGATCCGGGTTCCGCTTCGCAGCGTTGTGCGGCAGGGTCCGTTAAAACGCAAGTGCGACACCGTTATTTCGCCGCGGCAACCAACCTGACTAGGGAACATTAACAGTTGCCGGCTTAGCGTTGCCGCACTGGGGGCGTTCCTCTATAGAGCAAGTGCTTCGAGCAGCGGCTTTGCCGGTGCTCGCAATGGCCACGTGGCGGAGTGGTTACGCAACGGTCTGCAAATTCTGTTCTGGCCGTATCCCCCTGTCTCATCCAGTCCCGACAAGTGCGCGTTTGTTCGGTGGAAATACGCGGTTGCGCCTCGCTGGTTACGTACCGTACTTGCTCGTGTCACCACGTTCGATAGCAATTCCGGTAGCAATCCGGACCCGTTCCGTTCACGTGGTCGAAGTTGATTATGCGATGTGATCGAAGGCGAAGGATCAGCGCGTTTAATGGCCGCTCGTAAGGTCGAACTTAAAGTAATCAGCGCGCCTGCAGCGGGCGTGATTTTGGATGCCCCGCCCATACTCCGGGAGGCCGACCAATCTGTGGATTACACCTGCGGCCATTGTGGCACGATCTTGCTACATGCCCAGGAGAACCGAGTTCATAGCGTTGTGATTCATTGCGGAAACTGCGGATCGTACAATTCAACTGACGGCTAGGTGGCCTCGGCCTGCCTGCCTGCTAGTGGCAGACTTCCTCGCGCGATCAATCCCTAGCGGCTGGAAAATTGGCGCCGTACGGAGAGCCGGCAGACTTCAGTGCGCGAGCGATGGCTCGATGGTTGGCGAGCCGCGACTTCAACTAAGGAGGCCGGCAACTGAGGCGGCCTCCTTGAATAGGACCCCGATTTTGGTTTCGTCGCGCCAGATGATTTTGCAAATCCGCGTTGGCCGCCCCGGCATTGCAAACGTAAATATCGACGGGAGCCCAGATGTAGTCTGGACTTGCAGACATGCGCCAATATCGGAAAGGTTTCTGACGGTGCACGGAACCGGATGCTTTCCGAGCAGGATTGTCCCGGATTTTAGCATCCGCGTACGCGGCTTATTTCGTCTTTCATTCATGGCTGCGCAAACGAAGGTAGCGCGCCCCCCGATCTTAAGCGTTTAACCGATTGAGCTTACCGAATCGTCAAAAGGGACCGCCTCTCGGTTCGAGGCCACTTGGGACAGAAAAGAGTGGCAGTTCGGACGACGGGTACAGGATGCATAAGCGCCCCCGCCTGGTCGACGCCCCTGCCCCGGCCGATCACGATCCCGCAGGTGATGACGCTCAAGACGCTAGCCGCCGTTCAGGCTGTGAATTTAGTGGATAACGTCTTTTTATCTTAGCAATTCATGTGCATCAGCTCCTTTCCCGTGCTTGGAAAATAAATTCGTATAGGGGCGCAAATGATTGCTGAGGCTAAATTTCCGGCGTTCCTAATGGTCGAGAAGTGGGAAGGCCAGAAGCCGGTAGAGTTGATCTATGGCGGCAATCGGCTTGAGAAGGCGCATGCGGCGTTCGATGCCATTGTGAAGAACCGCCCACGCGGGCGGTATACGCTGCGGCAGCGTGCCCGCGTTCTTAGAAAGTGGCCGGACGAACATTGGTGATGCCGAAACAAAAAAGGCCGGGAGAGCTTCGCGCGCAAACGTCCAACGCAAGCTGATCAGTCACATTCCGAAAGAGCGGCGACAGCTTTACACGTGGCAGCACGGGGGGTCGAAAAGACGCTGCGCGAGGGCGAACCGCCTGACGTGTCGGTAGCGTTGCAGCTCGTCTTGCAGATGGAGCGCGTGCCGTTCACTATAGGTCTGCCGGGTTAATGGCATCCCGCGCGGGTGCGTATGACTAGGAAGGCCAAATGGGCACATCCGATGATGCTCTCGGCCCACTAATGCAGGCGATCGAACGGATAGAAAGAGCGCTGGAATTGGTCGACAACACCGCCCATCGGATGTCTGGCATTCAGAATGAATTGCGCCGAAAAGCTGAAGCCTGTCGCCGGTTGGCGGTAGGGGCGGAAGATGAGTGGCGCAAAGCGCTTTGGATCCAGCGCGCGCAGCATTGGGAATTAGAGGCAGCAAAGATCGTATGAGCCGGCAGTCGCATGCCGTGCCACAGTCGCAATACCGTAAATTACGACCGAGCCATCGCGGCCAGTGATCACGCCGTGAACATCAGCATCGCGTTGCAAATCGTGCTGCAAGGCGAGCGGGTGCCTTATGAGCTATAAGGCGGCGACATGGCATTAACGCGAATTAATTTGAGAGACTCGCGGGCATCGCCCAGAAATGGATGGTGATCGCCGGCAGTCGTCGCCCCCGCTGGGGATCGCACAAGAGGTGGGTCGCAAGGCCCACCTCTTTTGCCATCTAGACGCCGCGCGCGTTGGAGGGAAACTTTCATGCGGATTTCGCTGACGATTGTCGCGTTGCTTCCGGCCGTTTTGCTTGCGGGATGTTTCGAAGGTCCGGCGGGCTCCGCTGGCCAGCGGGGCGCAGCCGGACCGCAAGGTGCGCCCGGTGAGAACGGCGCAGCTGGAGCCGTGGGGCCGCAAGGTCCGCCCGGCCCAGTCGGTGGCACCGGCCTGCATGTGCTACGCCAGGAGTGCGGCGCTGAAAGCAACTGCAGTCTGACCTGCGACCCGGGCGAAAAGCTTACCGCGGTCACCTGCCCCGGCGGCACTCTCGGCCCCGGCGGCACTGTCGCCATCCACCGCAACGCCGATATCGAATCCGCAACTTGCAGCAACAGTCCGGGACCTGCGCTCGCGCTGTGCATGAAGCAGTGAAAAGAGCGATCGGCCTGTGAGATGGAACGACGACGTTTTAGGTCAGAGCCAATATAGGCGGCGCGATGCGCCGAACGGTCCCCACTCCAACGTGTAATTCACGGGCATTGCAGATCGTACTGCAGGGTGAGCGGGTGCCGTATGTGACCGAATGATGATCGCAGGCCATATCTGGGCACGATGCAGAATGCATGATTGCCTGTTATGATTGCCGCATGCCAACTTGGGTTTTGATCCTAACTCTGATCACAAACTCTAATGCTGTAAGCATTACGAGCGTGCCTGGATACACGTCTTTAGATTCATGCCGGGCCGCTGGAAGTAATGCCCGGGATCTAGAAAAGCACGGTGGTCGCGAAGTGACATTCTTCTGCATTCCCGGACCAGAAAAGTAAGCTGCCGAGCCAGCGCGGGCCGGCCCGGCGCCCCTTGGTTGCCGCTATACCGTGTTGAATCTTGGCGCGGCGTTTCGTGCCGCCGTCACTTCGCCGGCCAACATGCCGGCGTCATAAGCTAATTGCTCGTTCAGTTTATCCCAGCAAACAAAGCGGGCGACGCGCGCTTTTGCAAAGAAACCGGCCATGGTTTGTGGACGCCCGTCTATTAGATGTGACACGCCGCTGCCGCTTCCGCATCAGCCTTTGTATATCCCGTTCGCCGCTTAGCAGCACGTTCGCGCCGTCGCCAGTTTGCCATCGCGCGCTTTTGAGCCGCCGTCTCCGCTGCCACTTCTGCCTCGGGCTGTTTGTCCATTAGCTTGACAAAATATTCGCCCACTTCCTTCCGATTAAGGACACGGCCGTTGCCATCGTATTCGGCTTTTACGGACTTTGGCCCCGAGACCTGCGCCAGCGTTGGTGCGGGATTTTTGCGACTCCAGTCCATCATTGCCAGATCGGGGACCTCGAAAATATCGATCGCCGCGCCGTGATCCTCCCACGCCCGGATGGTACGCTCAGCGAGATCGATGATCGGATCACGATTTGCTTCGACGGCAGACAAGATCGTCGGCGCGGCGACTGCAACGGCGGTTGATGCCGCGAGCGCCGGCAGCGTGGCTGCACTGGCTATGAGACTACGACGAGATAATTGCGACATGGCTTCTCTCCATTGGTTTGGGGATTGCCCCAAAGGCGGGAAGCCGCGCAGACTTGTGATATTTATGGAATCGGTCATCGACTTTCCCGCAAGGTTGTCGGTGGCAAGTCCCGGCCGGGTGTTAGAGCACTCGGTCGGGGCGCTCTAAGGATGCGCTGCGCCGGGAGTCCGCGTCAATGGGGTTATGCACCGGACGCCGTGCGCGACGGCAGCTTCACGGGGCCGTTGCTGGCGACTTGCTGCCGGCTCGCCGAAGGCTGAGAGGAAGAGAGAGGCCTAACCATGGATAAAAAAGAGATCCGCGATCTCATCAAACAGATCGATGAGTCTCTCGTAATGGTCGAAAAACTCAAATTGCAAGCTAAAGAAGCGCTCGCCGGAATGGAGCGGCGCAGTCGCAAACCAAAACTTACGCTCGTAAAGAGCGACAAGCAGAAGAAACCAGCTTAGCGGTTATCGCTTGCCGCCGATCTAACGTCACTTGGCCGTGCAGGAGAATCGTTACGGCCCGCAGAGGACAATTATAGCAAACCGTAGGGTGGCTGACTCTCTGGGGGATTCACGAATCACGTGGGGAATGATTCAAGGTGGCAAACGGAGGGGGTTTACCATGGGCCAGGCGATTGCGGTTCGGAC
>Ga0302325_10010450_pt1 | contig 20125 bp, 18 predicted proteins | sample Palsa_T0_2_FD_201948 | JGI IMG/M metagenome (GOLD analysis project Ga0302325, IMG submission 201948) | Peat permafrost microbial communities from Stordalen Mire near Abisko, Sweden - Palsa_T0_2 | ecosystem: Environmental > Terrestrial > Soil > Palsa > Peat permafrost | place: Sweden: Abisko...
CCGTACATCTCCGTTTACGACAGCGATAACGCCAAACTCGATAGCGGTGAGTTGAAGGATCTGGCGCTGGCGGCGTCCAAGGCGATGAGAACGGCCGCGGTATTCACCAGCCTCTATGACAGCGATACGTATGAGTTCGTCGTTTTCGCCAACGGCCGGCAGGTCGACCTATTGATGAGCGGCGCCGAAAGCTATAACGGGCCTATGAAGCGGCTGAGCGACAAATCGCGAGCCGCCAAATGGAGCAGTTTGTTCGGGCGGACGCTGAGCACGGACCAGATCAAGCAGGTGGTCGCACACCAGACCGCTTTCGCCGACGGCGTCATCGCCGGATTAGGGGAACTGATCGGCCTCCGCGGCGGCCAGCCGCAGATGAATTATGAGGATTTCCTGGACGGAGGGGAGGAGATTACCGCCCAGCTCTATTTCAAGAGAAAGCCGGCGGCGGTGTCCGAAGTTCCAGCGGGCGAGATTCGCCTGGCCAATGGTTACGATCCCGACGATACGCGCATGCTTCTGGTTTATCCGGCAAGCTGGCCTGTTCCGGTTGGAATACCAACAAATGTGAGATGGATGATCCTGAGCCAAGGCGCGGGATTCGATGCCGGGACAGCTACCATTCGCGTTTCCGGGCCGGGTGGACCTGTTTTATCGAAGGGCGCGATGAGAGGCTTTAAATTCCATAACGGCCAGATTTCGGGCGATCTGGAAACGCGTCCAACGGATAAAGATCATGTCAAGGATTACTATGCATTCGAAGTCGTACCCATAACACCGGCGACTTCCGAATCGCAGCTATACAGGGCTCAAGTTCGCAACCTCGGCATCCCACCGACGACCCCCAAGCGGACCACGGAGATTCTCATCCTTCTCGTGCTATATGACCTGCAATTCCAAACAGCGGGCGAATGGGAAATCAACGTGTCACTCCAACTGGGAGCGGATCGCGAATATACCTACGGCTTGCCGCCGCTACGCATCGCGGCGTTGGAGCCGGGGTGGCTGCCGGTGGTTTCGGGACTGAATCCAAAGACCACTTATAATCGGTCCAATTTCAGCGCAGACCTTCGGACGGAGCAGGACAATCTGCGTGAATTGGCGGATAAACAATCCCGGATCAAGGACGACCGCCGGCTCATTCATCCGGCTATCGCGTCCAGTGTGGCCATACTCAAGGACGCCGGGCAAGCCACGCTGGATGCCTGTAAAACCTGGCTTGAGGCATGGCTGCGTCCCTTGGCCGAGCAAGGGCAAGGAGAGATACGAATCAATACCGAAAAGAAACTGCCGCCCGGCGCATTCAAACCGAGTAAGACAAGGAAGAGCCTGCCGGCCAACGCATTCCTCGAAGACAAGGCATGGGCAGCCCTTTTCGATTATGAGAAGAACTACCAAAGCGTTCTGATTTCCTTCGTTCCCGGGGATCGCGAACTGCCAGTTGCGGGTATCGGTTTGCAATATAGCCACGAGGAAGCTTATTTCCCCGATTATTTGAGGCCGGGAAGCGTACATGCGGCACAGATGGCCAGAACCCTGAGTGTCATGCGCGGCCACCCGTTTACCGAGGAGACTTATAGCGGCACATTGCATGCGTTCCAATGGGTAACTAACGATGCGGAGTGCTATGCGTGGCTAAAGACCTCCGCCAGTGACATGGCGCAACGGTTAGACTGGTTCGCCGCCCGGAATGCTCCCTTGCAGGCCTGGAATAATCAATGCACATGGGTACCGATGTTCGACCAGGCCGCGCATATTAAACCGACCCTCTACGAGGATCACAGTGTACTCAATTGGTTTAGAGGCGTGGAGGGGGGCGGCGGCCTGTACCGCAGAAGAATGTCTGTTCAATGGTGCAGCAATGTATTGCGGATGCTGGCCCCGCACATGTGGCTCTGCCGGAATCTGATCGATCAGGTGGACAGAACGGCGCTCGAGCGGGTGGCGCAGGTTAGTGAGACGAACGGCGTGTTCAAAGTAGCGCTGCGCCCCGGTTGCTCGCTTGAGGAACTGGAGCTGGTTCTGTTGCCCATCCTGCCCGTCGAAAGCGTCCGGATATCGGTGGTCTGATCGGCCTGGGCGTCGCTGGCGACGGTGACGCAACCTGCAGGTAAAGGGGTCCAGCGCTCACAACTGGCCGACCCGGAGCCGGGCATGCTATACGAATATCGCGCCAAGTCCGGCATTGCGTACGAACTATGCGCCGTGTTCTCGCCCCGCAAGAAGAGGATCAGGTGCGCCAAACCCAGTTCTGGTATCGCGCGGCGGGCCGCACCTGCTTTACCCTGGATGCCGCGACTGTGCCCGCTTGGTAGCACGTGTACAGGGAGCGCATTTGTGCCAAACCCAGACACTGGGCGGGAAGCAGCTACGGCCAGTCGAGCGGATCGTTTTCTGTCGCTTGTTCAGCCGGTGTCAGCCGCCAGAAAAGTTTCCTCGCACCACAACCACCGTGGACCAACCGCGGTGATTGGGCGCTGGCTTCTGCCTCTTGTCGTCGGCGCTCCTAGAAATCGGGCCAGCTAATGTTCGGCTGAGTCAACCAGGGAGAAGAACACTCTCATCTGCCGCGGGATCGGGCTCAAACGGCGACAAGGCCGGATCGTAGCCGCCGAACCCCGGTCCGACGGTTAGCGCCGCGACATCCGGAGAACATCCCCAGGTGTAAAAAAACAACAGGATGTTGCGGGCGGGATTCGCCGCCGGGGTACGTTTGGCGGAACGCCGTGCACCGTGTCAATGTTGGGCACTGCAACAAGCTGGAGGGCTTGCTTCAAAACTCCCCCTTGTATCGAAAATCCTCCGCAGCACATGGCTTTGGCGATACTGGCGTACATCGCCGCCCAAGGTTCAATCTGGCAACACGAAAGCAGGCGCTCCCCATTCGTCCGGAAGGGACTACAGGTAGCCCAGATCTGGATCATCTGCTTCGCGTCCGCTTTATTCGACCCGCGCGTTTTCTTGGCCGCAAAGGCGTTCGCCAGGGTGGCATCGGGCACCCGTCGCCAGAGAAGCACGCCTTCCACCTTCTGTTCGAACGCGGCCACAATGTTAAGGGGCGCCCAGATTTTTCATGGCAGCGTAAATGGTGGAATCCGGCAGGGTTGAGCAGGCACTTCGGATAACTTTCAGCGCCGGAACCGCGTTGGTGTCGATGCCGGAAAGGCTACCACCCGTCATGATCAACGGATGCACGAAGGCCAAAAGGCTGGGGATATCCTCGGCCAAGGGATCGAACGGCACGGGCACGCTCATCCCCCCGCCCTCTAAACCCCGGCCCCCGCCCCCCGGCCCCGGCGGCCAAAGGCCGCCCCGCCACTCGATGCGCCGGATTCCCGGATCCAAGCCGACTTATGAGGAGTAATCCTGCTAACCTCGATGTTTGGCCGGGCCGGATCATTCCGCTCGAGGCCGGGGCGGCGGGTGCGCATGAATTATCCGGCGACCACGCACTGGCTGGATAGAATGCACTTCGGACATCCAATTCGGCCTCAGCGATAGACTACAGGTTTAGGTGGGTCCGTTGTTCGTCGATACGCATGTAGTTTCGTACGCCAAGAGGGGACTGCTGGCCGGATCCATTCGTGGGGCGAGCATCTCGTCGGTTTCCGCTTCGGAACTCCTTTTAGTCTACGGAGAGAAAAGGACTGCGGCCAACTACTACGTTCCACTCGTATCCAAGCTTCACTGGGGATCAATAGCAGCTAGTCGTCGCGATCATCCATTTTCGAAACTGCTTACCGATCAGATCGTCTTCGATTTTGGCTCGGACTACGAGCCGCTTGTGGAGTTTGGATCACTTGCAATCGCTGAGATGATAAATGAGAGAAGGGTCGAATTATTGCAGCGGAGCATCCAGTTCCTGAGCAAAGGGCGACAGAAGATCATCCGTGAAGACTTCAGGGTGCTTGTCGAAAACGAGGTTCGGTGTGTTCCGCTGAACACCCGCGCCGTCGATATCGGACATAGGCTGCTTGACGCATTTCGGTCGTCCGACCAGAGGATCAAGACAACGTTCCGGAATACATGGAACGATCTCCTGATCCTATCCGCAGCTTGGGCGAACAACGAGGAGTTGTTGTCTAACGACGATCAGCTCAACCGGTTCGCCGCTTCGTCATTTGGAGAATTCAGCCAATGGGGTAGCGGTATCTTGAAGATTCGATTCCCGGCACTGCAGGCTCCAACCGCCCGGCGCATCTCAGGCGAATCAAAACGCTACGTGAATCGCGGGTGGCAGGCGAGTTTTCGGACCCGCATAAAGCAGGCTCTATGACTGTCAGGCTCGAGTGGCCTCGCCGGCCGCACGCAGACGATCGTTCTTAATCTGGGCTTTCTGCAAGTAGCCAATCGGCCCGGAAGTGTCAGAGCACATCCCAGCATCGGCACTCCCGTCAAGCTGAGGCGACTGCCGAAGGCGAATCGACAGATGATGTGGACTGACAGCCTCGTCCGACCGTTGCAGAATCAGCACGCGGAATGGACCTACTGGATGGCTTCCAGGCACGTCACGATCATCAAACGAGTGCGCAGTCCTTAGGTTCTGCTGTTTGGGAATGCTGCTTGATACAGGAATTGTGCCTGCTCGTGCTGGAGAACGTCCTGTGGGTCTTGGTGAATACCCCCAAAAATGTCTTCACCGTCCAGCCATCGTCGTTCAGCACTGTCAGTCGTCAGGGCGCAGTAGAGTGCTGCGTTGAACTCATACGCGTGATACGAGAGACCAGCATGTTTGAGCCCGACGGACAGCGTCATCGCGTAGGCTGCGCGCCCGACTAGGTACATCATTGGGGTGGGGACGTCTTCATTCGTGATGTTATGGTACGTGCGTGCGCACAGTTCCGCGTCCGCAGAAGCAGCGAGACGGCACACCTTGGGACGGTCAGAATAGATCGAACAGACGTCTCCATCGAGCAGCGGGCATGGGAATGGGTGGTCGTCGCGGGCGTCAAAGTCGTACTCCTGGGACTGCTCGTGCGCTAACCGGACCTTCTCAATTACGGCAGGACCACGTTGCTGAACGATTTTTGCAATGTAGAGTGCTTCTGGCGCAGCAACGCTCACCCAGACATGACAGCAGTGCGAACATCCCTTCTTGCACGCGATGGGAACGTCAGCAACGCCACGGACGGTCTCATTGACCGTCTGGTACAAAAACCGTATGGGTTCGTCTACACTGCCGGAAAGCTTCGCCTCAATAAATAGTGCGCCAAGCGCACGTGCCATCGCCGTCGGTACAGTCGGGTCATTGGACTCCGGATCGATGCCGCGAGACACGCTCCGCATGTCATTCTTCATCTGGCGCCACCGTATTGCGTCCGCCTCGCTACGCGCCTTAAGCGCCCGGATCTCATCACGACGAGAATTCGCCTGACCGCCCACTCTTCGTGCTCGCCTCCAGAAACCACCACCATACCACGCGGGACTTACGAACGTATGGTTTCACGATGCCAGACTGATGGCATGTCGAAACCCAAACGCAAACGAATTCCCAAGGCTGTTCTCCGGCTGCCCGACCTCGAGCAGTCCAAGTCGGCCGTCCTGAACAGCCTCGCATCCCAGAGTTCGCAGCGCTCCTATGACCACGCCATCCGGGAGTTTATCGAGTGGTACTGCTCGGAGCCTCGCCTAGCCTTTAACAAGACCGTTGTGACCCGCTACCGCATTTTTCTTGAACAGGCGCACTACGCGTCTTCGACCATCAATCTCCGGCTCGCTGCCATTCGCCGCCTGGCATATGAAGCAGCGGACGCCGGCTTGCTCAGCCCGGACCTGGCCGCCGGAATCCGCCGCGTCAAGGGCGTCAAGAAGCTTGGAGTCCGGATCGGGAACTGGCTCACGGCCGAACAGGGGAGGAGGTTGCTTGAGGTGTTTGATCGTCAGACCCTGCGTGGCGTTCGGGACTACGCAATGATCGCCGTGCTCTTGGGCTGCGGGTTGCGCCGGGCCGAGCTGGCGGCTCTCACCGTTCAGGATCTGCAACAACGCGAGGAGCACTGGGTTTTTGCTGACCTCATTGGCAAAGGCGGCCACGTCAGGACCGTGCCTGTTCCGTCCTGGATCGAAACAGGCCTGCGGGCCTGGATTTCGGAGGCGAAGATCACCGCCGGCCCGATCTTTCGAGCAATCAACAAGGCGGGACGGATTGCGTCCCATGGCTTTAGCCCGAAGGTGGTCTGGGGCGTCGTGAAGCAAGCCTGCTCAGCGTGCGATCTCGCTGGTGTGGCGCCCCACGACCTTCGTCGCACATGCGCCCGCTTGTGCCACGAGTCAGGCGGAGAACTGGAGCAGATTCAGTTCTTGCTCGGGCACGTCAGCGTGCAGACTACGGAGCGCTACTTGGGATGCAAACAACGGCTTCGGAATGCCATCAACGATTCCATCGGGATCGAGCCAGAACAGTCCCACCGCGCCTGATCCTTACCGACCTGATCTGTGCAACTTCGGCGCGGCTGTATTAATTGGGAGGAGGCACAGAGCGGACGTGGCTCGCGGTATCATGCGACTGTGAACATGGATTGCGTTGTCTGCGGCGATACCATCAAAGATTCGAGCTGCTGCTTTGTTGCCGTCGACGTAGAGACGGCAAACGCCAACCTGGCAAGTATCTGCGAGATTGGTGTGGTCTCGTTCGCAAGCACTGGGATGGTTGAGGGCTGGCAGACCCTTGTCAATCCCGGTGATCGCTTTGACCCGGTTAACGTGTCAATCCACGGAATCGATGAACGCGCTGTCAATCACGCACCGCGCTTTCCCGACGTTGCTCCGAGAATCTCGGCGCTGCTGCACCGGAAGACCGTGGTTAGCCATATGGCATTCGACAGAGTAGCTCTGAACCGGGCATACGAGAAGCACAGCTTGCCCAGTATCGACTGCACGTGGATAGACACCGCTCGGGTGTGCCGCCGCGCATGGCCGAGGTTTGCCAGAAGAGGCTACGGTCTGGCAGCAATCGCATCCTGGTGTGGCATCCAATTCGATCATCACCGCGCTCAGGAGGATGCGCGCGCCGCCGGGTCAATTCTCCTTTGCGCGGTTTCCGCGACTGGGCTGAGCGTCTCCGACTGGATTATTCGGAGCAGACAGCCAATTGGGCCGGACAGGCTAAGAGATCGGGGAGCCCGCCGGTGGTAACTGCAATACAACGAGCGCTTAAGAATATCGCCGCTCACGGCGACACGGATATATTCCCATTTCCATTTGAGCGATACCTGATTATGGAAGACCGGGATGCTTGTGAGGGCCTCCTTACCGCCGTCCATCGCGATTTTGAGGCATCCTTGGCAAGCCATCCTCCGCTGACGATCGAGGCATTGAGCCCCGTCGGATATAGCGGATTTCGGCGCGCCACCCTGATTGAACCGTTCTGGAACGCTTACTACCTAGCCCTGGTAATCTCGATCGCGGCAGACATCGAAAAAGTGCGGGTTCCACTGGCGGAGGAGTCCGTTTTCTCATACCGGTTCAAGTGGGATGATGCGTCAGGCACCCTATTCTCGAATAGTACATGGAACGACTATCGACGCAAAGCCCTCGACCAAAGCAAGTCCGCAGAATTTGTCGTTCTGGCCGACATTGCTGACTTTTACCCGAGAGTGAACCACCACCGGCTTGAGAACGCCCTTGGGCGTTTGAACTTGAAGTCTGACATCCCGTCTCGTATCCTCAAACTTCTCACGATTTTTTCTGAAACCGAGTCCTACGGATTGCCCGTCGGCGGGCCAGCATCTCGCACGCTCGCAGAACTGGCGCTCAATGACACTGACCGACATCTTCAGTCACGGAACGTGGCATTTTGTCGGTACGCCGACGACTATACGTTATTCTGCGACTCCAAGTCTGCCGCGTATAAGCTCCTTGTCCTGCTCTCGGAGAAGCTTGCAAACGATGGCCTCTCCCTTCAGAAACATAAGAGTCGAATTCTCACGGCCGCCGAGTTCGCCGAAATTAATCGTTTTCTGGACCCGAAATCCATCGACGACCCAGTTGCTACCGAAGAACAAAAGCTCCTGAACATTTCTATTCGCTTTGACCCCTATTCGGACACGGCGGTCGAGGATTACGAAATGCTGAAGGAAGCAGTTCGCGAGATCGACATCATCGGAATCCTGTCGAGGGAGATCGGGAAAACGATTATAGATCAAGTCGTCGTCAAACAGGCCATAAACGCCCTGAAGGCGCTGGCTCCAGTGTTGCAGGAACAGGCGATTCGGATACTGCTGGACCGCGAAAACCTGCTGACTCTCTCCCCTGTCTTCATTACAGTCATGCGAGCTGTTCGCGGGGTCTACACCGATCTGACCGAGATGGGTAAGGCTCGAGTTGATGACGCGTTGGTGGATCTATATCAGGTCAACAGCCATCTCTTAGCAGTCGACCTCAACTTGAGCTATTACGTTCAAGCGTTATCTCTTCAGGATTCCGAAGCAAAGGCGAAAATATTAATTCAGATATTTGAGAATACATCGAATCATTTTCTAAGGAGGCAGATCATACTGGTTATGGGAAAGTGGCACCGCCACTACTTCCTAACAGACGTCAAACGGCACTTCAAGACGTACACTGAATGGGAGCGGCGGGCTATCATAGTGGCTTCGTTTCGGCTCGGTGATGAGGGCAGGCACTGGCGCCGCAACATGAAGAGCACCTGGAGTCCCGCGGAGGTTGTTGTTCAGGGCTGGGCCGAGGAGAGAGCGAGAACAAATCGCCTGGATAATATTGGATGAACGAACGGGACTTTGCAAAGGGCTTTTCGGAGATGTGGGAAAATTACTTTCCCTTGCTGACACCGAATTTTGTTCAGGTATTCAATGAAGCTTACGTTCGGCGCATCACGGACCCATCAGGCGTGGTCGCGCAGATCCCATTGGGCTCGGATACTCACCAAGCAGATGCAGTCGCGGAATTTGCGTTCCATTTAGCTGCGGAAGCATACGCGGTGGGGACCAGCGTTGACCACGCATCGGGAGATCCCCAGCTTACTGAGCGCGCCATGTCAGAGGCGCTTCTAGCTGTGCGCGGGCAGCGAGGTCAGCTGTCACCCATAGTACATTGCCTAAGCGAGGCAGAACAACGTGAAGGGGTTGCGCTCGCCCGGATCTACGAGCGATTCATCGGGCTCTGGCCTGCCAATGCTGCCGTGGAGTTCTCACCTGCGATCGCAGGAGCAAACGTGATTGCTTCGTGCCGTGCTGATCTCTCGATTGGCACGGCGCTGTACGAGATAAAGACGGTCAGCCGGCATTTTCAATCGCGCGATATTCGCCAGTTGCTGATCTACCTGGCGCTTCAGGCAGCGACAGGAGATCGCCGCTGGCTGTACGGCGGCTTGTTCAACCCCAGAGTGGGAGTATTCTGTCGGTTCAGTGTCGACTGGTTAGTTGAACGTTTGAGTGGTGGCCGGCCGCCGTTGGATGTTCTGGTAGGGTTCGTCCTCGCACTTTCCCGAGACGCAGAGATTGAGACTCGGTTTTAGTCGCGGCCCTCTGCTACCACTTGACGGCATTCATCCTGTTGAAGGGTCGAGATGCCCGCGTGCCATCGCGGCCTGGGATGTCGTTACTCCCCATAAACGCGCTTGGCTCCGCGAATCATTGGTCGCCAGCCTGGATTATTCCGGTTGCAGTCCGGTCACGTCAGCCTGACGATAAACAGGCGCATCGCAGATTTGGACCCGGTGTAACGAGCCCGCGAATCGGAAAATCCGACCCCAGTGAAACGACGCCAGGCGCGCACCCGGCCCCGAACCCGCCCTCTAAACCCCGGCCCCCGGCCAGGCCCCCGGCCCCCGCCCCCGGCCCCGGGCGGCCAAAGGCCGCCCCGCCCCCTCACGGCGCAATCCTGTAATACCCCTGATAAGCCCCCATCTCCGGATAAAACACCCGCGACCGGTACAGCTCCATCACCTGCCGGATATGCCCCAAATCGTGAAACGCAAATTCATTCATCAATTGCGCGATGGTAATCTCGCCCAACTCCGCATGCTGCCCCACGCGCTCCCCCGCCCCCTCCGGCATCCCGCGCAGCAGCGCCAGCGTCGCCACGCGCCGCTCCTCAAACCGCGCCATCTCCGCATACGGATCGAACTCCGTCCGCTCGCGGAACAGCGCCCATTGATCGTAACTCGCCAGCAACGGGCGGTCCGTGCGCAACATCGGTTCGAAACGGTCCCGGAACCCGCGGATCTCCACATCCGCCAAATGCGCCAGCACCATGCCGATCGACCAGCGCTCCACCGAAGGCCGCCAGTTCAATTGCTCCGCCGTCGCCAAAGCCAGCAGGCTCCGCAGCACCCCGGGCGTTGCCTGCAACACGCGGAGGCACTCTTCGGAGTTCGGAACACGCAAATCTGCCATGGGGACCCTCCAGTTGCCTTCCATTGTACGCCAACGTCGACACATCTTCGGCTATACAAAACAACGGACTTAATCCTCTCCGCCCGCGCCCGGGTGATATACTGCATCCAGGAGTTAACAATCCCTTTCTCGACAAATCGCGGTCGGCGAATCCCGCCGCCGGGCCGGAAATGGAACCATCCCTTTTTACCAAACGAACCTAGATGTTGCTTGTTTTCAACAAACCTATGCGCGCGAAACACCAAATTCGGACAACCGCGGCAACCAACCTGCTCCCGCAATCGGACACCCCGTGTAATTCGTGCCTGGGTGCCCCGAATTTCCATCTCCCCATCGGCGTTTATCGGCGTTTATCGGCGGCCCCGTCTGCTTGCTGCACAGCCGCCCATCGCCGGGAATCGAATAGCCTCCGTCCGGGTTACAATACCCATAAAGACCTGCACGTGCAAAAATATCTGGGAGGGCCTATCTTTACCCATTTCCGTGTCGCATATTCGGTTCCACTTTTCGCTGCTTTGGCCTTCGTGGGTTGCAGCAAGCAGCAAGCCCAAATGGCAGGCGGCATGCCTCCCGTCCCCGTCAGCGTGGCCGTAGCCGCCCAGGAAGCGGTACCCATCCAGATCCGCGCCATCGGCACCGTGGAACCGTCCACCACCGTGCAAATCAAATCCCAAGTCGCCGGCGAGCTGCTCAGCGTGCACTTCACCGAAGGCAGCGACGTAAAGAAGGACGACCTGCTCTTCGAAATCGATCCGCGCCCCTACAAGGAAGCGCTGGCGCAGGCCGAAGCCGCCGTGGCCAAAGATCGCGCGCAGTTCGCCCAGGCGCAAGCCAACCTCAGCCGCGACCAGGCCCAAGCCAAAAGCGCGGAGGCCGATGGCTACCGCTACGAGCAACTCGCCAAGGAAGGCGTAGCGTCCGCCATGCAGGCCACCCAGCAGCAGGCCGCCGCCGACGCCGCGCGCGAATCCGTGAAGGCCGATCAGGCCGCTATCGAAAGCGCCCGCGCGTCCCTCGATAGCGACCAGTCCGCCGTGGCCCGCGCCAACCTCGATCTCGGTTATTGCGAAATCCGCTCGCCCATCGGCGGGCGCACCGGCAATCTGCTGGTGCATCCCGGCAATCTCATCAAGGTGAATGACGTGGCGCTGGTGGTCATCAACCAGATCGCGCCCATCTTCGTCTCATTTGGTGTGCCCGAGGAGCAGCTCAATCAGATCCGCCAGCGTGCGCAGGCGAATCTTGCGGTGCAGGCATTCACCGATGCCGCGCCCGACAAGGTTTCGCGCGGCCGCTTGAAAGTGGTCGACAACGCGGTCGACACCAACACCGGAACCATCCGCCTGAAAGCCGTCTTCGACAACACGGATCGTCTCCTCTGGCCCGGCCAGTTCGCCAACGTGGTCCTCACGCTCGATACGCAGTCGAACGCCACCGTGATACCTTCCGAAGCCGTGCAGGATGGCCAGCGGGGCCAGTTCATCTTCGTGGTGAAGCCGGACCAGACCGTGGAATCCCGGCCCGTCACCGTCACCCGCACCATCGGCCGGAAAGCAGTGATTGCCAAAGGCGTCGCTCCCGGCGAGACCGTGGTCACCGACGGCCAACTGCGCCTCTATCCCGGCGCGAAGATCCAACCCGTAGCGGCCAGCAAGGTCGATAATATTCCACTCTGATGGTGCTCTGACCCATGCACATTTCCCGCATCTTCATCGAACGTCCGGTCATGACCGCCTTGGTCATGCTCGCCATTCTGATGTTCGGCATCGTGGCCTTCCGCGCGCTGCCGGTGGCCGCCCTGCCCACTGTCGATTATCCGAATATCCAGGTGAACGCGGCGCTGCCGGGCGCCAGTCCGGAGACCATGGCCTCTTCCGTCGCCACGCCCTTGGAGCGCCAGTTCTCCACCATCGCCGGCGTGAAGAGCATGAGTTCCCAGAATACCCAGGGGAGCACGCAGATCACGGTGCAGTTCACGCTGGCGCGCAATATCGACGCCGCCGCGCAGGATATTCAAGCGGCCATCGCCGCGGCCGGCGGCCTGCTGCCCGCCGACATGCCGCACCCGCCTTCGTATGAGAAAGCCAATCCCGCCGAGCAGCCCGTAATCTATCTGTCGCTGACTTCCGATTCGCTGCCGCCCTACGTGGTAGACGAATACGCCGAGACCATGCTGGCGCAGCGGATGTCCATGGTCAGCGGCGTTTCGCGCGTGGTGGTGTACGGTGCGCAAAAATACGCCGTGCGCGTGCAGTTGAATCCCGATGAGCTGGCCGCCCGCGGCGTGGGCTTCGACGAAGTCATGTCCGCCATCCAGCGCAGCAACGTCAATACGCCCACAGGCCGGCTTTACGGTGAAAAGCAGGCCTTCACCGTGCAATCCAGCGGACAATTGACGCGTGCCGCCCAATACCGTTCCTTGATCGTGTCCTACAAGAACGGCGTGCCGATTCGCCTGGAGCAGCTTGGCAATGTGGTGGATGGCGTGGAGAACGATAAGGCCGAAGCCTGGTTCAACGGCGTGAAAGGCATGATCGTGGCCGTGCAGCGCCAGCCCGGAACCAACACGGTTGAAGTGGTGAAAAATGTAAAAGCGCTGCTGCCGCAATTCCGCAGCGAACTGCCGCCCTCCGTCAAGCTGGAGATCGCAGGCGACACCGCCACATCCATCAAAGCCTCCATCAACGATGTGGAGTTCACCTTGGTGCTGACCGTCTGCCTGGTGGTGATGGTGATCTTCGTCTTCCTGCGAAACCTGAGCGCCACCCTGATCCCCGGCGCCGCCGTGCCGCTCTCCATCATCGGCACTTTCGCCGCCATGTACCTGCTCGGCTACAGCTTGAATAACCTGTCCCTGATGGCCCTCACTCTCTCCGTGGGATTCGTGGTGGACGACGCCATCGTCATGCTGGAAAACATCGTGCGCTACATGGAGATGGGCAAGGGGCGCATGGAAGCTGCGCTGCTGGCGTCCCGCGAGATTGGCTTCACCATCATATCCATGACTATCTCGCTGGTAGCCGTCTTCATCCCCGTGCTGTTCATGGGCGGCATCGTGGGCCGGCTGCTGCACGAATTTTCCGTCACCATCACGGTAGCCATCCTCATTTCCGGGTTCGTCTCGCTGAGCCTCACGCCCATGCTGGGCAGCCGCTTCCTGCGCTACAGCCACACCGGTCGTCACGGCCGCCTCTACGGAGTCTTCGAAAAGGGATTCCACGGCCTGACGTCCGGCTATGAGTACACCCTGAAAAAGGTCCTCGATCATCAGTTCGCCACCCTCATGGCCGGGCTGTTGCTGCTGGCCGGCACCATTTATCTGTTCTTCGGCATGCCCACCGGCTTTATCCCCAGCCAGGACAGCGGATTCATTGTCGGATTCTCCATGTCCGGCCAGGACATCTCATTCGAATCCATGGCCAAACACCTGCGGGCGGTCTCTGAAATCGTGAGTCGCGATCCGGGCGTCGAGACTACCGGCACCTTTCTGATGGGTGGCAACCAAGGCGGCTTCTTCGCTTCGTTGAAACCGCGCAGCGACCGCAAATTCTCGGCCGATGAGATCATCGCGCACCTCCGGCCTCAGGTGTCGGGCATCCCCGGCATCATGGTCTTCATCCAGAATCCGCCGCCCATCACGGTCAGCGGACAATTCAGCACCAGCGCCTACCAGATGACGCTGCAGAGCGCCGACCTGAAAGAGATCTACGCCTGGGTGGACCCCCTGGTGCAGAAGATGCGAACGCTCCCCGGATTCGTGGACGTGAATTCCGACCTGCAGATCGCCAGCCCGCAGGTGATGGTGGATATCGATCGCGACCGCGCCGTGGCGCTGGGCCTGTCTCCCCAGCAAATCGAGGACACGCTCTACACCGCCTATGGCGACCGCCAGGTCTCTACCATCTACACGCCGGCCAACCAGTACGCGGTCATCATGCAGGTTGCGCCCCAGTATCAGCGCACCGCGGAAGGGCTTTCCAAGATCTACGTGCGCTCCTCGCAAGGGCCGCTGGTGCCGCTCGATTCGGTAGTGAAGCTCTCGCGTACGGTGGGTCCTCTCAGCATCAACCACGTAGGCCAATTGCCCGCCGTCACTATTTCGTTTAACTTGCAGCCCGGTTATTCGCTCGGCAACGCCGCCGATGCGGTCAGGCAGGTGGTGCAATCGCTCCGCATGCCCGCCACCATCAGTTTCAATTTCCAGGGCACCGTGAAGGAATTCCAGGAATCCTTCGCGGGGCTCTCCGTCCTGCTGATCGTGGCCATTCTGGTGATCTACATCGTGCTGGGGATTCTGTATGAGAGCTTCATCCATCCCATCACGATTCTCTCGGGGCTGCCTTCCGCCGTCTTCGGCGCGCTGCTCACACTGCGCCTGTTTCACAGAGAGCTGGACCTATACGCCTTCGTGGGCCTGATCATGCTGTTCGGCGTGGTGAAGAAGAACGCCATCATGATGATCGATTTCGCCCTGGAGGCCCAGCGCGTCGAGGGCAAAGCCCCCTTCGAGGCTATCTTCTCGGGCTGCATGCTGCGCTTCCGCCCTATCATGATGACCACCGTCGCGGCCCTCTTCGGCACCTTGCCCATCGCCCTAGGCTACGGTGAGGGCGCCGACGCCCGCCAGCCCCTAGGCTTGGCCGTAGTCGGCGGACTGGTGGTGTCACAGTTACTAACCCTCTACATCACCCCGGTGATCTACCTATACATGGAGCGCTTCCAGAACATGCTCCGCGGCAATCGCACGGAGGCGTCGCCAGTAACTGCGCCGCAGCTAGCGGCTCAATAGAAGAGTAGCGGACCATCCTGACCCCCATCGTGGCGTACGCACTCGTGCGTGCCGCGTCGCCACTCCTGGCGACGCTCAATGCATGCGGAAATGGCTCGCCGGTTCGGCCCAGTAAATAAAATAAACGGTTTGCTTGGCGGGCCGGGGTCGACCAGCGGCTACAGCAGAACGTGTACATGGTTGGCCATAAATGACAAACACACCAAGCCGATAATGTCCGAGTTGGACGCCGCGCGGAATCGAGTCGCGCACCAGTTGGGCAGTGGCCTGCTGCCGGAGGAAGGGCCGGAGGAGGCCCGGTCAAATTGGCGGTCAATCCACACGAAGGCTTGGCCTGCCAAGGCGTTGTGGGGGGCATGGGTACTGAGATGCAGGCTGGCTGCCATACAAGTGCCAGGTGATGAACAACCAACGATCTGCTGGATAAGAGTGAGACAACCGCCTGTGTGTGGGCATACAGGAATTCGCATGGCGTCGCCAAGAGTGGCGACGGGGCACGCGCGAGTGCGTACGCCACGCTGGCAAAGCCTTTAAGTTAGCGCTTATGCGGGGCAGGCCCTCGATCTGGATAGCGTCGGGATAAACCCGCGTGAAATAGTGAATGAAAGAGTCACGCAGGAAAGGAGTCGCGAACCATCTGACCCCGGACTATTTGCGGAGCTAAAACCCCGCGCGGTAAATCCCGCCCTCCATAAAAAAACTCAATCACTGCCGGTGCCGCCTACTTTACGATCCGCGGCTGGCCCGCGCCTGTGGCGCCAGAAAGGGCCAACAACTTCCGGTGCAGTTGCGCGTAAGCCTCCCGCAGGTTTTCGTAGTCCGCCGCGAGCGGCTCACCGGCGGCCACGCTCTGGGCCTCGGCGATGGTGAAGGTGTGCTGGACCTGCCGGATGGCGGCGAGCAACATCTTCAGTTCGTTATCGTCGAGTTGCACCAGGTGGGGTACCACATCCGCAAGTATAAAACACGTCAAGCCAGAATCTGCTTCCAGTCCATGTCCGCAGCCATCTTCCGGCCGATCTCGACCAGGGTGGGGATGGCCGACAGATCGGCCTCGTCAATGTCGCTGGGCAAGCATGACATTGGGCCACTGGCGCTTGACCGCAGCATCTACCCAATCCCCCGACGAATCGTAACCCGTTCCCAACGCCTCCACACAGGGCCTGGTAGGCGGGATTTGCGGTAGCCCGCGGCCCCGTCGAAGAAACTGATGGTTTGCCCCTGGATGCCCTGGATCGTCCAATGATCGAAATAAGTGGGTGCGCTCGCCGAGGCTACCGCGGCGTCGATCGATTGCACGCCGCCGGTGGTTTGGCTGTTCTTGGGGTTGTTCTTCACGAAGAACGAGTTGTGCCCGTCCACGGCGGTGGCCGAGATCATCACCCGGATGGGCGACCAGAACATTGCGCACGTTCTTCGGATCGTACATAAAGCCCCTCACCACACGCCTGGCGTCGGCTTCGATGCCGGTGGGGGTGAAGATCTCGTTGGAGTGATCCGTGTAGACTTTCAGAATCCGGCGGGCCGGAACGCCCGCGGCGACGGCGGCGGTCAACAGCGCGCCCGTCGAGGTGCCGGCGCAATAATCGATGTGATCGCGCGTGAGGCCGCCGAGCTGGGTTTCCAGTTCGATCAGGCAGCAACAGGGGATGATCCCCTGATGCCGCCACCTCGTATCGATAGGACGTTGCGCATATTTCCTCCACTGGAGCCTATCATGAAAAGGAGATGCCCGCTTCAGGTGCTGTGCCGGCTTCGGTGCTGGCGGCGTTGATATTGCACGCGGCTGCGCGGGCGGAGCCACCCACGTTTGCGCGCGATGTGGCGCCGATCCTTTACCAGCATTGCGCGGTCTGTCACCATCCCGGCGAAGTCGCGCCGTTCCCGTTGCTCACCTATCGGGACGCCGCCAAGCGCGCGAAACTGATCGCCACTGTGACCGCCAGCCGCTACATGCCGCCGTGGGAGCCGGAGCCGGGATACGGCCATTTTCAGGGCGAGCGGCGGTTGCGCGACGCAGACATCGCCACGCTGCGGCAATGGGCGCAAGCGGGCGCGCCGGAAGGCGACCCGGCGCGGATTCCGCCCGCGCCCCACTTTCCCGAAGGATGGCAGCTTGGCACGCCCGATCTGACCGTGCAGATGCACAAGCCGTTCGCCATTGCCGCGGACGGGCCCGACCTATACATGTGCTTCGTGATTCCGCTGCACCTGACCACGGACAAATATGTGCGCGCCATGGAATTCCGGCCGGAGGCGCGCGCGGTGGTGCACCATGCGTTGTTCCTGTTGGACGCCGGCCACATCGGCCGCCAGAACGGCGAATCGTATCCGTGCTTCGGTACGCCGGGCTTTCTGCCCAGTGGCGCGTTGGGCGGGTGGACGCCGGGCATGCAGCCGGCGCGCATGCCCGATGGACTGCAACTGATCCTGCGCAAAGAATCCGACCTGGTGATGCAGATCCACTATCATCCGACGGGCAAGCCGGAAACGGACCAATCCATGCTGGGCTTGTATTTTACCGATAAGCCGCCCACCAAGTGGGTGGCCGACATCCCGCTGGGATCGCACCACATCGATATTCCGCCCGGCGAGCGCGCCTACAAGGTGCGCGACCATTTCACCACGCCGGTGGATGTGGAGGCGGTGGGCATCATCCCGCACGCGCACTACATCTGCAAAGACATGCAAGGCTGGGCCATCCTGCCGGACGGCCGCAAGCAGTGGCTCATTTGGATCCGCGACTGGAATTTCGCCTGGCAGGAACAATATCGCTATACGACGCCGGTGAAGCTGCCCGCCGATACGCGGCTGGAAATGGAATTCACGTACGACAATTCGGACGCGAATCCGCGCAACCCGAACCATCCGGCGAAGCGCGTGGTGTGGGGACCGGACACCACCGACGAGATGGCCGGGCTGCATGTGCAGGTGGTGCCGGAGGACATGGACGACTGGCATGAGTTAGGCCAGGCGCTGTGGGGCAAGTTCATGCGCAGCGTGGGCGGCGGGTTCTACCGCAAACCGAATTGACGGCGGCGGCGCCCGGATGTACGGTAGGGGCATGCCCGACGAGATTCGCAAGATCGATTACTACGACGCCACGGTGGCGGACAAGCCCGGCGAGGCGGCCCGCATCCTATCGGCTCTGGAGCAAGCCGGAGTCAACCTGATCGCTTTTTCAGGTTTTCCGCAAGGGGCCCGCAAGGCCCAACTGGATTTCATGGCCGAGGACAGCGCCGCGCTGAAGAAGGCGGCCCGCGCGGCGGGGTTGACGCTGGGGCCGAAGAAGACCGGATTCTTTGTGACCGGCGAGGACCATCTGGGCGCGGCCGCTGCGATTGCGCGCAAGCTCTCCGAGGCGGGGATAAACCTGACTTCCATGCAGACCATCTGCGCGGGCGCGGGGCGGTATGGCGGACTGTTTTGGGTGAAGCCGCCGGATGTGCGCAAGGCGGCTAAGGTGTTAGGCGTCTGAGGTAATACCGCATACTTTTTGCACCGTGGGGCGGGCAATATTGCCCGCAGCCGGCTTTTAGCCGGCTTTGGCCGCCTAAGAGGCGGCTGCGGCCATGATTGGCCGCCCCACGGTGCGAAGGATCACGTTCTACGTTCACGGAATCAATAGAAAGCCGTGGCTCGTGTTAGTGTCATCCTGATAAGATCCCGCGATCATGCCGCTGTCGTTGATGCCGGTCACATAAGTTCCGGTGGCGCCGGGAACGCTGAATGTATACACGGTCCCGGAAGGTATCCGCAGAAAACCCTGATACACCGAACTTGTATCATAATAAGACCCAGCCACGGCGCCGCCGGAGTTGATTCCGCTTGGCAGGGTACCCTGCGCTCCGGGAACGTTGAACGTGACCAGCGCGCCGCCCGCCTGCCATAAAAAGCCGTATGTCGTGCTTACCAGGAGGTACTGACCTACCACCACGCCGCTGTCGTTAATACTCAGCGTGGGCGGGAAAAAGCCGAAGTTGTTACCCGGTACGTCGAAACTGGTCCAAGTGCCGTCGATGGCCCGAATGAAGCCGTGCGGAGTGTAACTGGCATCGTCATAGGTGCCAGTAACGGTGCCGCCGGCGTTGAGGCCCGTCGCGTCGGTGCTGGTAGATGCCGGAGCATCGATGGTGAGGAACGAGCCGTTCAGTGCCCTTAGAAAACCATGCGTTCTACTCCCATCGAAATAGGGTCCGGCGATTAAGCCCGAATCGTTGATGACGATGGGGTTTCCCGAAGAGGAGGGAAAAGTCCCGGGCACGTTGAAGGTGGTCCAATCGCCGTCCGGAGCACGCAAAAACCCGTACTGGGGGGCGCCGTAGTTGCCGGCCACCGCGCCGCCCGCGTTGATGCTGCTGGGGAAAATGTCGGGCGACCCAGGCGCGCTGAATGTGACAAAACCGCCGCTTAGGCCGCGCAGGAAACCATGGCCCCCGTTCGCATCGGCGTACCATCCGGCAATCACGCCATCATCGTTGATGCTGGTAGGGTACGTCTCGGTAGCTCCGGGGACAGAGAAGAGGATCAACCGCGCCGTTTGCCCAGTGACGCCGTTGTGTTGCAGTGCCACTGAGGTCTCCGAATGGACAGGCGGTTGGGCGGCTGCCGCGATCACACAGGCAAACACGGAGAGAAGCATACGTCGGAACATAGGATGATCTCCTGAATTGGCATCTGTGGCCAGTATACCTCGGGGAAGGAAGCCGCCTCCCGGCTACCGCGTGGTATTGGTCAAGATGGTCATGCGGCCGTTTGAACGGGTTTGGCTGGCTATGGCCAAATCTGGTTTCCCATCGCCGTTGAAGTCCCCCACTGAGATGAAACCGGGCGTGACTCCCGCGGAGAAGAAAACTTCCGGCTGAAAGCTCCCGTCGCCATTGCCCAGCATGATCGAGACCGCATCGCCGTCGTTGCCGATCAGTACGGCCAAGTCCGGGTTCCCATCGCCATTGAAGTCGCTCACCGCCAGGTAACCGACGTC
>Ga0302325_10010451_pt1 | contig 20124 bp, 15 predicted proteins | sample Palsa_T0_2_FD_201948 | JGI IMG/M metagenome (GOLD analysis project Ga0302325, IMG submission 201948) | Peat permafrost microbial communities from Stordalen Mire near Abisko, Sweden - Palsa_T0_2 | ecosystem: Environmental > Terrestrial > Soil > Palsa > Peat permafrost | place: Sweden: Abisko...
CCGCACGGCGGCGTCGGTGTGCGAGAGATAGCCGATCGAGACGTCCTGGCCGAGCCGCAGCTCGAAATCACCGCCGCGGGTGGTCAGCACGCAGCCGCCGGTGATCGCCGGGGCCCACGCGATCTCCCCGCTGACCAGCCGCTGGATGTGCTCGAGCACCGGGTACCCGTGGTCGGTCGTCTCGCTGACGGCGGTGTAGGCATCCGCGCTCAGCGCCACCGCGTACGGGCCGGTGACGCCGGCCGACCGCAGCTGGCTCACTGCCTGCGCGATGGCCTCCGGGTAATCGGTGGCGGCAGCCGGCAGGGCGACCGGCGGATTGCTCGCCCCCTCCCGGATCCCCCCGATCCCGGCGGCGGCGTAGCCGTCGAAGATGGCGCGGTCCTCGGCGTAGGCAAGCTGCCGGGCCGCGTCCTTGACCGGCTGCCAGTCGGAGTCGAGTGCGCCGCGGGCCACGTCGTCGATCTGCTCCCGGTCCAGCGAGAACGCCGCCCGCAGCTCCACCGCCGGCAGCACCCGGCGCTGCCGGGCCAGCACCCCGTCGCCCGGCGGCTCGATCACGCGCAGGTGCCCGGTGCCGACCGCGGAGAACCCGCTCCCGCCCGGGTCGGGCACGTCGACGAGCCGGCGGCCGGCCAGGTACCGCCGGAACGTGCGGGCGGCTTCCTCCTCGATCTGCGCCCATGCCTCGTCGGAGACAGGCGCCAGCTCGCGGTGCAGGTTATTCATCCGGTGGTGCTCCCTTCAGGCTGCCGATCCGCAGCGATCCTGCACTGACACCCGGCCCGGCCGCCGCAGGCCCCGCCCCAGGCCCGACCGCCGCCGCCGCCGGCGCAGCCCCAGGCCCGGCCGCCCCCGCCTCAGGCCCCGTCCCGGCCGCCTCACCCGCCGGGCTGCCGCGCTCCGCCATGGCCGGCGGTTCCTCCGCGAGACTCTCCAGCAGGGTCGCCGACGGCACGAAGAACAGTGTCCCGGTGACCGCACGGCTCACGTCAAGCAGCCGGTCATAGTTGCCCTCGGGCAGGCCGATGAACATGTTCCGCAGCATTTCCTCGGTCGTGTCGGGCGTCGCGCAGTAGCCGATGAAATAGGTGCCGTACTCGCCGCTGCCGGGGGCGCCGAACGGCATGTTGTCCCGCAGGATCTCCATCTCCTCGCCGTCCCGCTCGATCGTGGTCAGCGCGTTGTGCGCGTACGAAGGCTTGACCTCGTCGTCGAGCTCGATATCGGCAAGCTTCGTCCGCCCGACGATCCGTTCCTGTTCCTCGACCGGAATCTGATCCCAGGCCGCCAGGTCATGCAGGTATTTCTGCACGATGACGTAGCTGCCGCCGGCGAACGCCGGGTCCTGCTCGCCGATCAGGGCCGCTCGCCGCGCCGCCGCGCCGACCGGGTTCTCGGTGCCGTCGACGAAGCCGATCAGGTCGCGGTCGTCGAAGTAGCGGAAGCCATGCACCTCATCGACCACGCAGACGGCGGTGCCCAGCCGCGACATGATCTGGGTGGCGAGCTCGAAGCAGAGGTCCATCCGCGCGGCCCGGATGTGGAAAAGGATGTCGCCGGGAGTGGATACGGCATGCCGCCCGCCCGCCTTTATTTCCTGGAACGGATGGAGCCCGGCCGGTCTCTCAGCAGTGCCCAGCCGGTCCCAGAGCTGGGCGCCGACGCCGGTGACGCAGGTCAGGAACCCGTCGTTGTCCCGGAACCCGACCGCGCGCACCAGCGCTGGCAGGTCGCCGAAAAGGCGGCGGATCACGCCGAGCGACCGCTGCTCCGGGCCGGCCACGACGACGAGGAAGATCGCCGCGCAGGTCAGCGGCGACAGGACCGCCTGCGGCTCGACGTCCGTGTCGGCAGCCGGGTCAGTGAGCACCGCACCATCTTCTACCGCGGGCCCAGCGGGCCGCCACCCCGGGTCCACCCGCCCGGCCAGCCCGCTCGCCATCAGGGCGCGGCCGCCGGGCTGATCGCGGCGAGGCGTTGCCGCTGACGGCTGAGCATCCGTGCCGCGAGCAGCACCTCGGCGGTCAGGGCCAGCGTGACCGCAGCGCGCTGGATGGTCCCGTTCCACGGCTCCGCGATCCGGGACGCGAACAGCGCGAGGGCCACGCCGCTGCCGATCGCGAGCGCCTGCAGCGGTCGGCGCAGGTCCGCCCAGCCGGCGGCGCCGCGGAACCGCCGTGCCAGGACTAGCGGGGCCGCGATCATCGCCGCGTAGGCGACATCGCTGACCAGGTCATGTACCTGGTTGTGCCACGATTCCGCGGCGAAGCCAGGGCCGGTCAGGAGCACGTGATCGCGCCGGAACAGCCCCGCGGCGACGGTCGCCGCCCCCGCCGCCTGGATCAGCCACGGCCCGGCCGAGCCGGCCGCGGCAACCCGGCGCAGGCCGGCCCCGAATGCGATCGAGCACACGCCAAGCCCGATGAACCCGGCCATCATGATCTGCGGATCCCGCGCGTCCACCGCGGCCAGCCCGCTGAGCTGCACCCTGGCCGCGCCGTAGCCTGCCTGGCGCAGCGAGCCGGCCACCCACGCGGCGGTGAACGCGGCCGGCCCGGCGATCCCGCAGCACGCCAGTAGCCTGCTGCCGCCTGGCCCCGCCGGCACAAGGCCCACCCGGCCAGGATAGCGGCGGGTATGCACTCCCGCGCTGCCCTAGACTGGGCGGCCGTAGCCGTGAGTCACCACCCCTAACGCCCGGGCCGCGGTGCCGTATCTGCCTGGCGACGAACCGAGGAGTCCTGCCGACGTGAAAACCGACGTCGAAGAGCTGAGCCCGACGCGGGTCCGGCTCACCATCGAGGTTCCGTTCGATGAGCTCAAGCCGAACCTCGACCAGGCGTACCGCGCGGTCGCCCGGCAGGTGCGGGTGCCCGGCTTCCGGCCTGGCCACATCCCGCCGCGCGTCATCGACCAGCGAGTCGGCCGCGACGCGGTACTGGAGCAGGCGGTGAACGAGGCAGTGCCGAAGCTGTACGACAAGGCCCTGCAGGAGCACGAGGTTTACGTGCTCGGCGAGCCCGACCTGAAGATCACGAATCTGGCCGACGGCGAGGAGCTGACCTTCACCGCCGAGGTCGATGTGCGGCCGAAGTTCGACATCCCCGACCTGCACGCCATGCCGGTGACGGTGGACGACGCGGAGGTCACCCCCGACCAGGTGGAGGAGTATCTCGGGACGCTCCGCGAGCGGTTCGCCTCGCTGAAGAGCGCCGGCCGGCCGGCCGGCGACGGTGACTATGTCTCGATCGACCTGTCGGCTGTCGTGGACGGCCAGCCGGTGGAGGACGCCCAGGCGAGCGGAATCTCCTACGAGGTCGGCAGCGGCTCGATGCTGGAGGGGCTCGACGAGGCGCTGCTGGAGATGGCCGAGGGCGACACGAAGACCTTCACCGCCGAGCTGGCCGGGGGCAACTTCGCCGGGATGCAGGCCGACGTCACGGTCACGGTGCACAGCGTGAAGGTGAAGGAGCTGCCCGAGCTCGACGACGAGTTCGCCCAGTCCGCGAGCGAGTTCGACACCCTGGGCGAGCTGCGGGCCGCGGCCAGGTCGCAGCTGCAGGCCATGCGGACGGCAGCCCAGTTCGAGCAGGCCCGCGAGCGCGCGCTGGAGGCGGCGCTGTCCCGGCTGGACATCCCGCTGCCCGACAGCCTGATCGAGCAGGAGATCGAGCTGCGCAGGCACTCGCTGGCGGACCGGCTGGAGCGGGCGGGCGCGGACCGGGAGTCCTACCTTGCGTCGGCGGGCATGACGGAGGAGGAACTCGAGGCGGAGTTCGACTCCGACGCCCGGCGGTCGGTCAAGGCGGGCTTCCTGCTCGACAAGCTCGCGGTGCAAGAGGAGCTTGGCGTCGATCAGGCCGAGCTGAGCGCGTACGTGGCCGAGCGGGCCTACCGGCTCGGCGTGCAGCCCGACCAGCTCGCCCGGCAGCTCGCCGACCGCGGCCAGCTCGGCGCGGCCGTGGCTGACGTGCTGCGCAGCAAGTCGCTCAGCCTGATCGCCGAGCGCGCCGCGATCACGGACACCTCGGGCCGCAGCGTGGATCTCGCGGCCGCCGCCGGGCCAGCCGACGCAGGTGCAGCGGACGCAGGTGCAGCGGATGCCGCGCCGGACGCCGCCCCCGGCTCGCCGGACGCCGTGTCCGGCGAAGCCGGGCCGGACAGCGAGGCCGCCCCGGACAGCGAGGCCGGGCTGGACAGCGAGGCCGGGCTGGACAGCGAGGCCGGGCCGGACGGGAACGCCGCCCTGGAAGCTGGCACCCCAGGCGACGGCCCGGAAGCGTAATCCGCCTGCCTGCGCCCACAGCGAACAGGCGGGATCGGCGGACTAGCCCGCTCCGCGAGCGGGTTAGGGTCACTGTCAATGAACAACCCCGCAGCGTCAATGAGCGGCGCAGCAATGAACGGCGCAGCTATGAATACGGCACAGCTATGAATACGGCACAGCTATGAATAAGGCACACCGACATGGAAACGAGGAGGGCACCGTGGGCATGCCTCCCCCCAGCGATGAGCCCGGGAGCATCCTGGCCCGGGTCGCGGAAGCACCGCCAGGTGCGCTGATGGGCGAGCAGGTGTTCCAGCGCCTGCTGCGGCACCGCATCGTGTTCCTCGGCCAGCAGGTCGACGACGAGCTCGCCAACCGGATCTGCGCCGAGCTCGTGCTGCTCGCCGCCGAGGACGCCCGGCGGGACATCAGCCTGTACATCAACTCGCCCGGCGGCTCGGTCAGCGCCGGATTCGCGATCTACGACATGATGCAGTACGTCCCGAACGACGTGGCCACCTACGCGATGGGCATGGCCGCCTCGATGGGCCAGTTCCTGCTCTGCGCGGGCACCACGGGCAAGCGCTTCGCCCTGCCGCATTCGCAGATCCTGCTGCACCAGCCGCATGGCGGCATCGGCGGCACCGCCACCGACATCCGGATCCAGGCCGAGCAGATCCTGTACCTCAAGCACACGCTGGCCGAGCGCACCGCGTTCCACACCGGCCAGACGGTCGAGCAGGTCGAGGCCGACTCCGACCGCGACCGCTGGTTCACCGCGGACGAGGCGAAGGATTACGGGCTGGTCGATCACGTGGTCCGCAGCGCTAACGAGGTCCCGTCGGAAGGGCCGGTCTCATGAATCGGATAACGGGAGCGGAGCAGGCCATGCTGAGCGCGAGCCGGACGGCGGGACGGCTGGCCGAGTCCCGCTACGTGCTGCCGTCGTTCGTCGAGCGGACGTCGTACGGGATCAAGGAGATGAACCCGTACAACAAGCTCTTCGAGGAGCGGATCATCTTCCTCGGCGTGCAGATCGACGACGCCTCGGCGAACGACGTGATGGCCCAGCTGATCACGCTGGAGTCGATCGACCCGGACCGGGACATCATCATCTACATCAACTCGCCGGGCGGGTCGATGACCTCGATGATGGCGATCTACGACACGATGCAGTACATCCAGCCGGAGATCCAGACCTTCTGCCTTGGCCAGGCGGCCTCGGCGGCCGCGGTGCTGCTGGCCGCGGGGACCAAGGGCAAGCGGATGGCGCTGCCCAACGCGCGGATACTGATCCACCAGCCCGCGATCGAGAGCGGCTACGGGCAGTCCAGTGACCTGGAGATCCAGGCCAACGAGATCCTGCGGATGCGCACCGCGATGGAGCGGGTGCTTGCCGAGCACACCGGCAAGGACGAGGATCAGATCCGCCGGGACATCGAGCGGGACAAGTTCCTGACCGCCGCCGAGGCCAAGGAATACGGCTTGGTGGATGAGGTTCTTACCATGCTCAAGCGCAAGAGCGAGGTAGGGTCGTCCTAACGGCCGCGATCTGATTCGCGGCGCGCGGCGACAGGCCGTTGCGCTACTCGCCGGCCCCCCGGCGCGGTACCGTCAGTATTCTGAAGAACGACCAGCAAGGCCGCGAGGGGATTCGCGGTCGGCTGGCATAGTCGGCATAGCCGGCCCGGCCGCCCAGGCGGCCGCGCGCGAAGGAGTGGCAGCGTGGCACGTATCGGCGACGGCGGTGATCTGCTGAAGTGCTCGTTCTGCGGTAAGAGCCAGAAGCAGGTCAAGAAGCTCATCGCTGGTCCCGGCGTGTACATCTGCGACGAGTGCATCGATCTCTGCAACGAGATCATCGAGGAAGAGCTGTCCGAGCCGCCCGAACTGAAATGGGACAGCCTGCCGAAGCCGAGGGAGATCTACGAGTTCCTCGACGCTTACGTGATCGGCCAGGAGAAGGCCAAGAAAGCCCTGTCCGTGGCGGTTTACAACCACTACAAGCGGGTCCAGTCCGGCGGCGAGCAGCGCGCGGGCGAGGAAGGCGTCGAGCTCGCGAAATCCAACATCCTGCTGCTCGGGCCGACCGGTTCCGGCAAGACGCTGCTCGCCCAGACGCTCGCCCGGCTGCTGAACGTGCCGTTCGCGATTGCCGACGCCACCGCGCTGACCGAGGCCGGGTACGTCGGCGAGGACGTCGAGAACATCCTGCTGAAGCTCATCCAGGCGGCCGACTACGACGTCAAGAAGGCCGAGACGGGCATCATCTACATCGACGAGATCGACAAGATAGCCCGCAAGAGCGAGAACCCGTCGATCACCCGCGACGTGTCCGGCGAGGGAGTGCAGCAGGCCCTGCTGAAGATCCTGGAGGGGACGACCGCCTCAGTGCCCCCGCAGGGCGGGCGCAAGCACCCGCACCAGGAGTTCATCCAGATCGACACGACGAACGTGCTGTTCATCTGCGGCGGCGCCTTCGCCGGCCTTGAGAAGATCATCGAGCAGCGGGTCGGCAGGGGCGGCATCGGCTTCGGCGGCGTGCTTCGGGTGAAGAGCCAGCGCAACCTGGACGACGCGTTCGCCGACGTGATGCCCGAGGACCTGCTCAAGTTCGGCATGATTCCCGAGTTCGTCGGCCGCCTGCCGGTCATCACCAACGTGCACAACCTCGACCGCGAGGCCCTGATCCGCATCCTGACCGAGCCGCGCAACGCGCTGGTCCGGCAATACCGGCGTTTGTTCGAGCTGGACGGCGTCGACCTGGAGTTCACCGACGAGGCCCTCGACGCGGTCGCCGACCAGGCCAACCTGCGCGGCACCGGCGCCCGCGGGCTCCGGGCGATCCTGGAGGAAGTGCTGCTGTCGGTGATGTACGAGGTGCCCAGCCGCAAGGACGTGGAGAAGGTAGTCATCACCTCCGAGGTCGTGCTGGAGAACGTCAACCCGACCCTGGTGCCGCGCGACGTCGCGCGCCGCACCCCGCGGGAGAAGTCGGCCTGACGCTACGCGCGAAGACCGGCCTGACCGGGTGCCAGCGGTCGGCCCCCCTGCCCGGCTCGCCGCTCACGGCGCGGTTGCCCGCGGGACTGTCTAGACTCACCTGACGTGACCGCAGAAGAACGCCGCCAGCTTCCCCCGCAGTACGCGCCGGCCGAGGTGGAGGCACGCCGGTACGCGGGCTGGGAATCGGCGGGCCTGTTCGGCGCCGACCCGGCCGCCGTCTCGCAGTCCGCGCCCGCGTACTGCATCGTGATCCCGCCGCCGAACGTCACCGGCTCCCTGCACATCGGCCATGCGCTCGACCACACCCTGATGGACGCGCTGGTCCGGCGCCGCAGGATGCAGGGGTACACCGCGCTGTGGCTGCCCGGCATGGACCACGCGGGCATCGCCACCCAGAACGTCGTCGAGCGCGAGCTCGCTGCCAGCGGGCTGAGCAGGCACGACCTCGGCCGGGAGGAGTTCGTCCGCAGGGTCTGGCAGTGGAAGGCCGAGTCCGGCGGCAAGATCCTGGCCCAGATGCGCAGGCTCGGCGACAGCGTGGACTGGTCCCGCGAGCGGTTCACCATGGACGAGGGCCTGTCCCGCGCCGTGCAGACCATCTTCAAGCGGCTCTTCGACGACGGGCTCATCTACCGCGCGCAGCGGATCATCAACTGGTGCCCGCGCTGCCTGACCGCGCTGTCGGACATCGAGGTGGAGCACACCGACGACGACGGTGAGCTGGTCTCCATCCGGTACGGCGACGGCGACGACTCGATCGTGGTGGCCACCACGAGGGTCGAGACCATGCTCGGCGACACCGCCGTGGCCGTGCACCCGGACGACGTGAGATACGCCCGCCTGGTCGGCCGGGAGATTGACCTCCCGCTGTCGGGCCGCCGCATCCCGGTGGTGGCCGACCCGCACGTGGACCCGGAGTTCGGCACCGGCGCGGTGAAGGTCACCCCGGCGCACGACCCGGACGACTTCGAGATCGGCCGCCGTCATGGCCTGCCCAGCCTGACGATCATGGACGAGCGCGGCGTGATTACCGCGCACGGCCCGTTCCTCGGCCTGGACCGGTTCGAGGCCAGGCCCGCGGTACTGGCGGCACTCAGAGAAGCGGGCCGGGTGGTGGCCGAGCGGCGGCCGTACCTGCACGCCGTCGGGCACTGCGGCCGGTGCGGCACGACCGTGGAGCCGCGGCTCTCGCTGCAGTGGTTCGTGAAGGTCGGCCCGCTCGCCAAGGCGGCGGGCGACGCGGTCAGGGACGGCCGGGTCGCGATCCACCCACCGGAGATGGCGGCCAGGTACTTCGACTGGGTCGACGACATGCACGACTGGTGCATCAGCCGCCAGCTCTGGTGGGGGCACCGGATCCCGGTCTGGTACGGCCCGGGCGGCGAGATCCGCTGCGTGGGCCCGGGCGAGGATCCGCCCGCGGGCGACGGCTGGACCCAGGACCCCGACGTGCTGGACACCTGGTTCTCCTCCGCGCTGTGGCCGTTCTCCACCCTCGGCTGGCCGGATGACACCGCCGACCTGCGCGCCTTCTACCCGACCAGCGTGCTGGTCACCGGCTACGACATCCTGTTCTTCTGGGTCGCCCGGATGATGATGTTCGGCCTTTACGCGATGGCCGGGCACGGCCCGGACCGCGCCGTGCCGTTCCGCGACGTCGCCCTGCACGGCCTGGTGCGGGACTCCCATGGCAAGAAGATGTCCAAGTCCCGCGGCAACACCGTGGACCCGCTGGACTGGATCGACAGGTTCGGCGCGGACGCCACCCGGTTCACCCTGGCCCGCGGGTCCAGCCCCGGCGGCGACGTCGCGATCAGCGAGGAGTGGGTCGCCGGGGCCAGGAACTTCTGCAACAAGCTGTGGAACGCGACCAGGTTCGCGCTGCTGAACGGCGCCGGCGCCGGGGCGGGCGGTGCCGAGTCCCCGGCCGGCGGCGCCGACGCCCCGGCGAGCGGCTCAGCCGGGGCGGACGCGGCGGGCGCCCCGGTCGGGGCGGGCGGCCCGGTCGGGGCGGCGCTGCCAGGTCAGGCCGGCCTGGCCGCTCTCACCGTCCCGGATCGCTGGATCCTGTCCCGGCTGGCCGCCGTCACCGCGGCGACCGATGCGCTGTTGGAGCGCTTCGAGTTCGCCAAGGCATGCGACGCGCTGTACCACTTTGCCTGGGACGAGTTCTGCGACTGGTACCTGGAGCTGGCCAAGCCCGCGCTGGCCGGCCCGGACGAGTCGACCGCTGCGGCAACCAGGTCGGTGCTCGGCTTCGTGCTCGACCGGCTGCTCCGGCTGCTCCATCCGGTGATGCCGTTCGTCACCGACGAGCTGTGGACCGCCCTGACCGGCGGGGACTCGGTGATGACCGCGCCCTGGCCAGGGCGCCGGGCCGGCCCGGCCGACGGCGAGCCGGACAGCCTGGCTGCCTTCGCCGACCCGGCGGCCGAGGCGGCGGTGGGCGCGTTGATGCGGCTGGTGACCGAGGTCCGCAGGTTCCGCTCGGATCAGGGCCTGCGGCCCGGCCAGCCGGTGCCTGCCGCGCTCGACGGCATCTCCTCGACGCCGCTTGCCGCGCACGAGGCGCGGATCCGCGGGCTGCTCAGGCTCACCCCGGCCGGCCCGGACTTCACGCCCACGGCTGAGGTGCTGGCCGAGGGCGTCACGGTCCGGCTGGACACGGCGGCGGCGATCGACACGGCCGCCGAGCGCCGGCGGCTGGAGAAAGACCTCTCCGCCGCACGGGCGGACGCCGAGGCAGCGGAACGCAAGCTCGCGGCCCCGTCCTTCATCCAGCGCGCACCCGCGGCGGTGGTGGCCAAGAACCGTGACCGGCTGGCCGTCGCCCTGGCCGAGATCGGCCGGATCGAGGGCAGGCTGGCCGGCCTGCCCAAGTAGGCTGCGATGGTGACCGAACACCCCCCCGGGCCGCTGTGCCGGACGATGCCGCCGTGTCGGCCAGTATCACCGTGCCGGGCGACATGACCGTGCCAGGCGACATGGCCGAGCGGCTGCGCGAGGTCGAGCTGGAGATACTCGCGCGCAGGCCCGAGCACTCCATCGAGCCGTCCCTTGACCGGATCAGGGCGCTGACCAGCCTGCTCGGCGACCCGCAGCGGGCCTATCCGGTCATCCACCTGACCGGGACCAACGGCAAGACCTCCACGGCCAGGATGACCGAGACGCTGCTGCGCGCCCGCGGCCTGCGGACCGGGCTGTTCACCAGCCCGCACCTGTCGTCGATGCAGGAGCGGATCTGCGTGGACGGGGTGCCGCTCAGCGCCGAGCGCTTCGTCGAGGTGTACGAGGAGATCGGGCCCTACCTGTGGATGGTGGATGACAGCCAGCCGGTGCCGCTGTCGTTCTTCGAGGTGCTCACCGGCATGGCCTTCGCCGTCTTCGCCGACGCGCCGGTCGACGTCGCGGTGATCGAGGTCGGCATGGGCGGCACCTGGGACAACACGAACGTCGCCGACGGCGTCGTCGCGGTGGTGACGCCGATCTCGATCGACCATGCCCGCTATCTCGGCAACACCGTGGAGGCCATCGCCGCCGACAAGGCGGGCATCATCAAGCCAGGAGCGATCGCCGTGCTCGCCCAGCAGCCCCCGGCCGCGGCCGAGGCGCTGCTCCGGCGCGCGGTGCAGGTGGGCGCCACCGTGGCGAGGGAAGGCCTGGAGTTCGGCGTGACCAGCCGCGAGCTCGCCGTCGGCGGGCAACTGCTCGGCATCCGCGGCCTGCTCGGCGGCTACCACGACCTGTTCCTGCCGCTGTTCGGCGGGCACCAGGCCAGCAACGCCGCGTGCGCGCTCGCCGCGGTGGAGGCGTTCGCCGGGGCGGCGCCGGGCGGCGCCGAGGGGGAGTCGGCGCCGCTGGACGAGTCCCTTGTCCGCACTGCGTTCGGCATGATGTCATCGCCGGGCAGGCTGGAGATCGTCCGGCGCAGCCCGACCGTGATCGTGGACTCCGCGCACAACCCGGCCGGGATGGCCGCCAGCGTCGACGCGCTGACCGAGGCGTTCACGTTCTCCGGCCTGGTCGCCGTGCTCGCGGTCAGCGAGGACAAGGACGTGCCGGCCATCCTGGACCAGCTCGAGCCCGCCGTCGCCGAGCTGATCGTCACCCGCAACTCCTCCACGCGGTCGATGGACCCGGCGAAGCTGGCCGAGCTGGCGGAAGCGGTCTTCGGCCCGGACCGGGTCAGGCAGGCAGGCCGCCTGGACGATGCGATCGAGCTGGCCGTCGGGCTGGCCGATGACCTGGCCGCCGCCGCCGAGGCGGCCGGCGCCCTGCCAGCGGGTTCCGGAATCCTCGTCACCGGGTCGGTGATCACCGCGGGTGACGCCCGGCTGCTGCTCGCTCCGGACGCGTAGCTGGCATGCGGAGGCTCTGCGCCACGGTGCTGCTCATGGAGGCGATCGTGATCGGGCTGGCGATCCCGGTCGCCGTCACGGTGGAGCACGCGTCGCGCCGCGACGCGGCCACGGCGGGGGCCATCCTGGCGGTCGCGGCCGTGCTGATCGCCGGGCTAGCTCGGCGCGCCCCGCTCCGGCTGGTGCTCGGCAGCGGGAGCGTGCTGCAGGTCCTGGTGGTGGCCGCGGGCGTGATCGTGCCGGCCATGTATATACTCGGCGTGATTTTTGCTGGCCTGTGGGTAATCGGGATCTGGCTTGGCCATCGCGTCGAGCAGGCATCCCAGTAAGGTCGAGAAGGCATCCCGGCAAGACAGTTGCCGACCAAGCTCCCGGCGCGCCGTCACGGACTGCCGGCGCAGCGCACCGGTAGGCTCTGGGCCCACGGGGGCATTCTTTGCTGGGCCCGTGACGACGGGCCAGCAGTTGATTCGCTGTCGGTAAGGAGAGTCCTTCTTTGTCTGCACGCAGTCTGGTACTTGTCAAGCCCGATGGAGTAGGCCGAGGGCTGGTTGGTGAGGTGATATCGAGAATCGAGCGCAAGGGCCTGCGGATCGTGGCACTGGAGCTGCGGACGCTGGACCGAGGTGTCGCTGAGCAGCATTACGCGGAGCACGTCGGCAAGCCATTCCACCTGCCGCTGATCGAGTTCATCACCTCGGGGCCGCTGGTTGCCATGGTGATCGAGGGGCCGCGGGTGATCGAGATGTTCCGTTCGATGGCCGGGCCGACTGACCCGGTCGATGCCGCATCCGGCACGATCCGCGGTGACTACGCGCTGGAGGTGCAGAAAAACATCGTGCACGGGTCGGATTCCGCGGAATCCGCCGAGCGGGAAATAAAGATCTTCTTTCCGGAACTCGTTTAGCCGGGCCCGGTCTGGCCATGAAGACATAAGGCAGTCCGCGCCTTCCCCCCGGGGGCGGCGGCCGCGCGGGCCGGCAATAGATCACCAGGCAGGAACCTCCTGGAAGGTTTTAGTTCTTCATGAGTAACGCACTGGCCTTTCTTGGCCGTGACATGGCCGTCGATCTAGGTACCGCGAATACCCTGGTGTACGTGCGGGGCAGGGGAATCGTGCTCAATGAGCCGTCAGTCGTCGCGCTAAATACCAATACCGGCCAGATTGTCGCGGTCGGCGCCGAGGCCAAGCGCATGATCGGCCGGACGCCCGGCAACATCGTGGCGGTCCGGCCGCTCAAGGACGGCGTCATCGCGGACTTTGACGTCACCGAGCGGATGCTCCGGTACTTCATCCAGAAGGTGCACAAGCGGCGGCACCTCGCCAAGCCCCGCATCGTGGTAGCGGTGCCCAGCGGGATCACCGGCGTGGAGCAGAGCGCGGTCAAGGAAGCCGGTCACCAGGCCGGCGCCCGGCGGGTGTACATCATCGAGGAGCCGATGGCGGCGGCGATCGGTGCCGGGCTGCCGGTCAACGAGCCGACCGGCAACATGGTGGTGGACATCGGCGGCGGCACCACCGAGGTGGCGGTGATCTCCCTCGGCGGGATCGTCACCTCGCAGTCGATCCGCGTCGGCGGGGACGAGCTCGACCAGGCGATCATCACCTTCGGCAAGAAGGAGCACTCGCTGATGCTCGGCGAGCGGACCGCCGAAGAGATCAAGATGGCGATCGGCTCCGCCTTCCCCACGGTGGACGAGCCGACGTCGGAGATCCGGGGCAGGGACCTGGTTAGCGGGCTGCCGAAGACCATCGTGATCACGGCGGGCGAGGTCCGCCGGGCGATCGACGAGCCGCTGAACGTGATCGTGGACGCGGTCAAGGCCACGCTGGACAAGTGCCCGCCGGAACTGGCCGGCGACGTCATGGACCGGGGGATCGTGCTGACCGGCGGCGGCGCGCTGCTGCGCGGGCTCGATGAGCGGATCCGCGAGGAGACGGGCATGCCCGTGCACTTGGCCGACGACCCGCTCGACTCGGTGGCGCTCGGCACCGGCAAGTGCGTCGAGGACTTCGAGACCCTGCGCCAGGTGCTCCTGCCGGAGTCCCGGCGCTGATCAGCCGACGATCGTCAGCCGAGCCGGCCGCGATGGGGTGATCGGAGTGCGTGACACCAGGCGGACGCGCCTGCTCCTCAGCCTGCTGCTGATCACCGCGATCGCGCTGATCACGCTCGGCTATCGGGACGGGTCAGCCGGCCCGCTGCGCGGGCTCCGCCAGTTCGGCGGATCGGTGTTCGGCACGGCCGAGCGGGTGACCGCCACGGTGACCCAGCCGGTGGCCAGGTTCTTCGGCGGCTCGCCGGCGGTGGCCGGGGCGAGCCCGCGGCTCGCGGCGCTGCAGGCCCAGGTGTCCAGGCTGCGGGCCGAGCTCAGCCGCGAGCAGCTGGACCGGGCGCAGTACGGGCAGCTCAGCAGGCTGCTGGCGCTGGCCGGGCGGGGCGGCTACCGCATCGTGGCGGCCAGCGTGATCGCGGTCAGCCAGGGGTACTCCGAGTCGGTGACCCTGGACGCGGGCCGCGACGACGGGGTTAGGCCGCAGCAGACAGTGCTCGACGGCACCGGGCTGGTCGGCACGGTGACCGCCGTCTCGGCGCAGACCAGCACGGTGCTGCTGGCCTCCGATCCGACCTCGGTGGTCGGCATCCAGCTGGCGGACAGCGGCCAGCTCGGCTGGGTCACCGGGACCGGCAAGAGCCAGTCCGGGGCCGGCCTGCTGCAGTTGCGGGTGCTCGACAGCGGCGTGGTGCTCCGGCCGGGCGAGGAACTGGTGACCGCCGCGTCCGTGCACGACCAGCCCTACGTGCCCGGGGTGCCGGTGGGCGTGATCAGCCGGGTGCAGAGCAGCGCGGGCTCGCTGACCCCCCGCGCCCTCGTGCGGCCGTATGTGGACTTCACCGCGCTCGACGTGGTCGCCGTCGTGGTGACGCCGCCCCGTCGCAACCCGGGGTTCTCGGTTCTGCCGCCTAGCCCGAAGCCAAGGCCGGAACCCACGGTGACGGTCACCGTCACCCCGTCTGCCGCGCCCGGCACCGGGGCGGGTGGCTGACATGCGGAGTTCCGCGGGCCGGGCCGGGGTGACGGCGGAGGCGGGGATACCTGCCTGCCAGTTCTGGGGTGGTGACTGACATGCGGCGGCTGGCGATCTCGGCCGGCGCCGTGCTGCTCGCGCTCATGCTGCAGCTGACGCTGGTGGACCGGCTCCCGCTACCCGCTGGCGGCACGCCCGATCTCGTGCTGCTGGTGGTGGTTGCGCTTGGCCTGACCGGCGGCCCGGCCACCGGCTTGGTGACCGGATTCTGCGCCGGGCTCGTCCTCGACATCGCGCCGCCAGCTAGCCAGGTGGTCGGCGAGCACGCGCTCGTCTTCTGCCTCGTCGGGTACGGCTGCGGGCGGTTCGGCGGGATGACCGAACGCTCGGCGGTCGGCTCGCTGGGCATCGCCGCCCTTGCCGTCGCCGGCGGCGAGACGCTGTACGTGCTCGTCGCGCTGACCCTCGGCGACCCAAGTGTCAGCTGGCAGGCCATCCGGCTCGTGCTCCCGTCGTCGGTGCTGCAGGACATCCTGGTCAGTCCCTTTGCCGTGTACGTCGTGATGCGGGCCAGCAGTTGGGCCGCGGCCCGCCCGGAGGGCTCGGCAGCGGCCGCCGCGGCGTCCCGGCCGCTGCCCGGCCAGCCGGCCGCTGGCCTCGGCGACGCCGCGGCGCAGCCGGGCCGGGCACGGTCACTGAGCTCGCTCAGGTTCGGCCGGGCCGCGGCCCGGCCGGGCGATGGCTGGGTCGGCGGCGGACCGCGATCCCGGCCACCGGCGGGTGCTCAGGCGCGCCCCGAACCCCGGCTGAGGTTCCGCGGCGGTGCGGGTCGGACTGGTGCCGCCGGTGCCGGCGCCGCAGGGCTGGCCGGATCGGCTGCTGCGCTGCGGGCGCGGCAGGACCGGCGGCCGAGGTTCCGGCCGGGGCCGGGCGTCGGTGGTTCCGCGACCGCCACCTCGAGCCTGGCCGGCCAGGGAACCACGCCGCGGGCGCGCCGGGACCGTCGGCCGCGCTTCCGGCCGGGGGCGGGTATCGGTGGTTCTGCGGCCGCTACTTCGGGTCTGGCCGGTCAGGGAACCACGCCGCGGGCGCGCCGGGACCGCGGGCCGCGCTTCCGGCTCGGGGCGAGTGCGGGCGGCTCGGCTTCCGCTACGGGCCTGGCTGGCTCCGTGACTGCAGTGCGGGCGCGCCGCGATCGCCGGCCGAAGTTCCGGCCTGGTGCGGGCCTGGGCGGATCAGCAGCCACTGTCCAGCTGCGCCGCCGGCCGCCGGCCCGCCCAGTGAGCATCCGGCTGGCGGCGGGGCGGCGCGGGTCAGCGCGGCGGGGGGGCGGAGCCGCGGGCGGGTTCCTGCGGGCCGCCTCGGGCGGTGCTACCGGCCGTACCGGGCTGCTCAGGCAGCCGAGGTTCCGCGGTGGCGGATCATCGCTGCCGGCCGGCCGGACCCGCGGCGGGGCGCCTGGCCGGTGGCGGATCGGCGGCCGGCAGCGTTTCGGCGGCGGGCGGTTCGGCGGTGCGCGGTTCGGCGGCCGGCAGCGTCTCGGCCGGTGGCGGATCGGCGGCCAGCGGATTGGCCGCCGGCAGCGGTTCGGCGGGCGGATTGGCCGCCGGCAGCGGTTCAGCGGCGGGCGGATGGGCGTCCGGCCCGGGCTCAGCAGCCGCCGGGGCGGAGGCCCGTCATGATCCCCGCGTCACGGCGGCGCCTCGCAGTCCTGCACGTCGTCGTGGCCGCGCTGCTGATCGGGCTGGGCGGCAGGGTCTGGTACCTGACCGTGATGACCGGCCCCGCCTACGCCAGCCTGGCCCGGCAGGACCAGGTAAGGACGGTCATCGAGCCGCCGGTCCGCGGCGAGATCCTCGACGACCTGGGCAGCCCGATGGTGGCGAACCGCTCGTCGCTCGTCGTCTCGGTGAACAGGGCAGTGGTGTCGCGGCAGCCCGGCGGCGGCGCGGCCGAGCTGCGCGACCTGGCCAGGCTGCTGCGCGTGCCGGCCGCTGCGATGGCCAAGCGGGTACGGCTCTGCACCGTGACGGTGCCACGCCCCTGCTGGGCCGGCTCGCCGTACCAGCCGATCCCGGTCGACGAGGGCGTCTCCGCCCGGCTCGCACTGCAAGTACTGGAGAGCCGCCGCGAGCTTCCCGGGGTTACCGCGCAGGTCCAGCCGGTGATCAGCTACGCGCAGCCGGTCAGCACCGCCACTGCGCAGGTGCTGGGGTACCTGCAGCCGATCACCCCGCAGGAGGTCAGGCAGCGGCACCTGAGCCTCACCGGCTTCTCCGGCGTCGACCTGGTCGGGCAGTCCGGCCTCGAGGAGCAGTACGACAGGCAGCTTCGCGGCACGGCGGGTACCCAGGAGGTATCGGTCAACGCCGCCGGCGACGTCACTGGCACGATCAGGCAGGCCAGCCCGCGACCCGGCGACACCCTGGTCACCAGCATCAACCCTGCGGTCCAGGAGGACACCTCCCGCGCGCTTGCGAATGCGATCCACCAGACCCAGGCGGAGGGCAACCCCGGCGCCACCACCGGCGCGGCGGTGGTGATGACCACCACCGGCCGGGTGATCGCGATGGCGAGCTACCCGACGTACAACCCGAGCGTCTGGACCGGTGGCATCACCTCCAGGGAGTACAACCGCCTTTTCGGCGCCGGCGACTCCGAGCCGATACTCAACCGGGTCACCCAGGGGCAGTACGCGCCAGGCTCGACCTGGAAGGTCACCTCGACCGCCGCCGCGGTCGCGGCCGGCTACAGCCTGGCCGGACCATACTCGTGCCCCGGCTCGGTCACCATCGGCGGCCGCGTCTTCAACAACGACACGGCGGCGAACTCGGGTTACATGAGCCTGCACGAGGCCCTGGTGGTGTCCTGCGACACGGTGTTCTACCAGCTCGCCTACGACATCTGGCTGCAGGACCGCAGGAACGCCGACACCGTGACGAGCCCCCGCGCGCCCGTGCAGGAGATGCAGAAGATGGAACTGCGCTGGGGCTTCGGCAAGGACACCGGCATCGACCTGCCGGAGGAGAGCACTGGCACGGTGCCGACCCGCGCCTGGCTCTATTACTTTTACCAGCAGAACAAGCGCTTCTGGTGCCGGAACGGCCGCGCGGCGGGCAGCTACGTTCAGCAGATCGAGTACGACGACTGCCGGTACGGCAACATCTGGACACCCGGCCAGGCGGTGAACGCGGCCATCGGCCAGGGCTACGTGACCGTCACGCCGCTGCAGCTGGCCCGCGCCTATGCCGCGCTCGCCAACGGCGGCACCCTGTACAGCCCGCGGATCGGCGAGGCATTGATCAGCCCGGCCGGGAAGGTCGTCCGCAGGATCACCCCCCCGGTGGCCGGCCACCTGCCGGTCTCGCGCGGGGTGCTCGCTTACATCAGGGACGCGCTGGCCGACGTGATCACCCAGGGCACCGGCGCTCCCGCCTTTCAGGGCTTCCCGCTCAGCAAGCTGCAGATCGCCGGCAAGACGGGAACGGCTCAGGTCGAGGGCAAGGTGGCCACATCGGTCTTCGCCTCGTTCGCGCCGCTGCAGCACCCGAAGTACGTGGTGGTCATGATGATCCCGGACTCCGGCTACGGCGCTGATGTCTCGGCCCCGGCGGTGCGGCAGATCTGGGACGGGATCTACGGGCTCGAGGGCCACCGGGCCGCGCTGCCCGGCGGCCGGCTGCCCGGCCTGCCGAGGGTGACCCGGGCTGGCCAGTTCCGCCCGCCCGCTGGCTTCGCCGGGCGGACGTGATGAGCTTCCCGCGCGGACCGGCCAGCCTGCGGGGCCGGCGTCGCGCCCGCTACAGTGCCCGCTACAGTCGGCTCGCCCCGGTCCGGCCGGCCAGCCTGCGCGACGGGCGCGGCGCCCGGTACGGGGGACTCGCCCCGGTCCGGACAGGCGGGCCGCGCGGCATCGGCGGCACGGGCCGCACCGGCCGCATGGGCGGCACCGGCCGCATGGGCGGCACCGGCAGGGGCGGCACGGGGGGCATCGGGGGCACTGGCCGCGCGGGCGGCACCGGGCCGGCCTGGCGGCCTGAATCGCTGCTGCGCCGCGCCGCCGGAGCGGCCTCGGCGATGCGCCATCTCGACTGGATACTGCTGGCCGCCACGGCGGGCCTGAGCCTGATGGGAACGTTGCTGGTCTGGTCGGCCACCGAGCCCGCGCTCGCGCAGGCCGGAGACGACCCGCGGGCCTACCTGTACAAGCAGCTGGTGAACATCGGGCTCGGGCTCATCTTCCTGCTGATCGTGAGCGCGCTGGACTACCGGCAGTTGCGGCGCTGCGTGCCGCTCGTCTATGCCGCGTCCTGCCTCGGCCTGATCGCCGTGCTCACCCCGCTGGGCAGCACGGTCAACGGCGCGCATTCCTGGATAGCGCTGCCCGGCGGCTTCGAGCTCGAGCCGTCGGAGTACGCGAAGCTCGCGATCATCGGAGTCAGCGCGATGATCCTCGGCGAGCTGCGGCAGGGCGAGACGAGGCCCAGGCCGCGCGCCGCAGCGCTGGCCGCGGCCGCCGCGGCCGTCCCGCTTGCCCTCGTCGTGGAGCAGCCCGACCTGGGCGTGACCATCCTGATGGTGGCGCTGCTGATCGGCATGATCGCGATCTCCGGTATCCGGCTCCGCTGGCTCGCCGGGTGCGGCGCGGCCGCCCTGGCCATCGCGGCCGGCGCGGTCAGACTGCACCTGCTCCGGTCCTACCAGCTCCGGCGGCTGACCTCGTTCCTGAACCCGTCAGCCGATCCGCGCGGTACCGGCTACAGCGCCGCGCAGTCCAAGATCGCGATCGGCTCGGGCGGGCTATTCGGCCACGGCCTGTTCCACGGCCCGCTCACCGCCGGAAACTTCGTCCCCGAGCAGCACACGGATTTCATCTTCTCGGTCGCCGGTGAGGAACTCGGCTTCACCGGCGCGGCCGCGATCATCGTGCTGCTCGCCATCGTGGTGCTCCGTGCACTGCGGATCGCTGCCCGGGCGGACGACCAGTTCGGCATGCTCGTCGCCGCCGGGATCGCGATCTGGTTCGCCGTGCAGGCTTTCATCAATATCGGGATGACGATCGGGATCATGCCGGTCACCGGCCTGCCGCTGCCGTTCGTGTCCTACGGCGGATCCGCCATATTCGCCGACATGATCGCGATCGGCGCGCTGCAGGCGGTGCACCGCCACCTGACCGTGTTCAGCTGACCCGCGCGGACCGGCGGGGCGCTGGCTTGCGCCGCCTCGGTACTCTGGGTGAATGTCAGCGGAATCGGTCTACCCACAACTGGAACCGCTGCTCCCGCTCGTGCGCAAGCCGGTCCAGTACGTCGGCGGCGAGCTGAACTCGGTCGTCAAGGACTGGGACAGCGCCGAGGTCCGCTGGGCGCTGATGTACCCGGACGCCTACGAGGTGGGCCTGCCGAACCAGGGCATCCAGATCCTGTACGAGGTGCTGAACGGCCGCGAGGGCGTGCTCG
>Ga0302325_10010452_pt1 | contig 20123 bp, 14 predicted proteins | sample Palsa_T0_2_FD_201948 | JGI IMG/M metagenome (GOLD analysis project Ga0302325, IMG submission 201948) | Peat permafrost microbial communities from Stordalen Mire near Abisko, Sweden - Palsa_T0_2 | ecosystem: Environmental > Terrestrial > Soil > Palsa > Peat permafrost | place: Sweden: Abisko...
CGCGATATAGTTTTGCCGCTTCGACGGCGCGGTACGGCATGCCGCCGCTGAGCACCACGATCGCTCCCGCATGGTCGAGGGGATCTTGCACGACGAGCCATCGCCCAAGACCACGCGCAGCGATCACACCCGCGATGAGCAAGACCGCGAGAATGATCAGAAAAGCGCGCCGCGCACTTTTCGAACGTTTCTGCGTCTGATGAATCGTCGAATCGTTCACAATATTTCGCTCAAATCTTCTTGTCGCGAGCGTTGAAATCTTGACGCGCGGAGCGCCGAAGAGTATATCTCTTCGCTCCTCCGAGGAAACTATGCGAATACATCCGCTCATTACGTACGCACTCATCTTCGTCGTTTGCCTTCTCGCCACGATCGGTACCGCCGGCACCGCGAGCGACAAACCTCCCATCACCTTCGATGAGTTCTTCGATTCCGTCTCTTTTGGCGCCGTCAGGATTTCGCCGGACGGCGCTTCCGTGGTTATCCAGGCGGATCGCGCGGACTGGGACGAAAATCGTTTCCGCAGCGACCTTTGGCTCTATCGCGCGGGCGAGCTTGCGCCGCTCACTCAATCCGGGCACGACCACGCGCCGCAATGGTCTCCGGACGGGCGCTGGATCGCTTTCATTTCCGACCGGACTGTCGTCGTGCCGAAGACAAAATCAGAAAAAGAGGAAGCCGGCGCAGAAAGCGAAGACACAAAAGAAGAATCCGTGGACCAGCTCTACGTCATTTCAACGGCGGGCGGCGAGGCGTTTCCCGTCACCGACGGAGATGAAGCCGTCCACAGTTTCGCGTGGTCGAGCGACTCTCGGTCCATTTACTTTGCTGCGCAGATAGAACTCACGCCGAAGCAAAAGAAAGATCAGAAGAACGACTGGAAGGACGTTCTGCGTTATCGCGAATCAGAACGCGGCGATTTTATTCGCCGCGTGGATATCGCCGCTGTGCAAGCCGAACGCGCGAGCGGAAAAATATTGACGGAATACGGCGACCAGACGAAGGAAATCGCCAGGATTGCGAGTCGCGCGAAGGGATTGAGTGTTTCTCCGAACGGCGAGCGCCTGGCATTTTTCACCGAGCCGCGCTCAGAGCGCCAGGAATCGCTCGATGAATACACCATCTATGTAATTAATCTCTCGGGCAAGAACGCGCCATCAGAACCACGCGCCATCAGCCGCTCACAGGCCGTCTACGACGCCATTCGCTGGGCGAAAGACAGTCGGCATCTCTTCTTTACATTTGAGAACGGCACACTCGAGGGAGGCTACCAGGACGCACAGCCGCGCCTGTACTGGGTTGACGCAGGCGAGCCGGGTGCCAAGCAAGAAAGCGCCGCGCCAGTCACCGCGCGCTGGGCTGCAAAGTTTGACGGAGCCGTCGATGGCTTCAGCGTTCTTCCAGGCGGCGAACTCCTGGTGGCCGGGCGGCTCGGAACAGAGGTGCAACCGTATACGCAAATCGAGCCAAGCGCCCAATTGGTGAAGCAAAAAGGTTGGGCAGGAACGTATGAAGAAATCTCCGCTTCCGCGCATTCTCCGCGTGTCGCGTTTGTGCATTCGACGCTCGAAAAGCCGTCTGAAGTCTACGTCGCAGACAGCGTCGGAGATGTCACCAACGCGCACGCGATCACTGCGTTCAATCGCGTCTTCACCGAGCGCGCGATGCCGTCAGGCAAGCCCTACCGTTGGACCGCGGACGACGGCACAAGCGTCGAAGGCATGCTGATTTATCCGCCCGGAAAAATGGGCGCGAAAAATCTGAAAATGCTTACGCTGATTCACGGCGGGCCTGAGGATGCTGACGGCGACCATTTCGAAGCGGATTGGTATCAGTGGGCAACGCTCGCGGCGACGCAAGGCTGGCTCGTGTTCGAGCCGAACTATCGCGGCTCGGTCGGATACGGCGATGCGTTCGCGCTCGCAATTATTCCGCACATCGTTTCGCGCCCCGGAAAAGATATTCTCGAAGGCGTGGACGCGCTCGTGAAGGACGGCATCGCCGATCCGAATCACCTCACCATCGGCGGATACAGTTACGGCGGCTACATGACCAACTGGCTCATCACCCAAACCACTCGCTTCAAAGCCGCGGTAACGGGCGCGGGAGCGGTGGAGCATGTCGCGAACTGGGGCAACGACGATGTCACGATGGATGACGCTTATTTTCTCGGCGGGAAGCCCTGGGAAGCGGAAGCGAATTACAACGCCGAAGCCGCGATCTGGCAATTCGACAAAGTGACCACTCCGACGCACGTCGTCGGAGGCGCTGACGACGTTCGCGTGTACGTTGGCGAAGATTATTTGCTCGAGCGCGCGCTGCACGCCCGCGAAATTCCCGCATCGCTGCTGATTTTTCCGGGAGAAGGCCATTCGCTCGACAAAAATCCGTGGCACGGAAAAATCAAGGTGCGCGAAGAGCTAAAATGGCTCGAAAAGTATGGGGCGCAGTAAGAAGCGTGCCGCGAATTACGATTTCGAAAGAAGGAAATTGCCCAGAACGAGCGCGTCGGTGCCGGAGCAGAAATAGCTGCGCACGGCATCGCGCGGCGTGACGACTAGCGGCTCGCCGAAGAGATTGAACGAAGTATTCACAAGCAACGGGCCCGGCGCGCCTTCGCCCGAGCGCCTGAGCAGCTCCCAGAAAAGTGGATTCGCCTCGCGACTGACCACTTGCAGCCGCACCTGAAATCCCGGCAGCAGAAAATCCTTCAGCGCTTCCCGCACTTCCGGCTTTGCAATGCCCATGGATGCCATAAAGCGGGCCGCTGGCGTCGCATCGAAATACCGCGCGCAATCTTCTTCCGGCACAGCGAGCGCGAACGGACGAAATGACTCGCGGTGTTTCACGTAGTCGTTCAGATTTTCTTTCACGTAAGGCGCCCACGGTGAAGCAAGCAGGCTGCGATTTCCGAGCGCCCGCGGACCAAATTCCGCTCTGCCTTGATGCCACGCTACGATTTTCCCGGCGCGCAACAGCCGCAGAGCTTCTTCGATCTTCGGCCCGTCGCCATTGAGCCAGCGATACGTCGCTTTGCAATTGTCGAGGACTTGCTTGACGTCGTCGTTCGAGTAGCTCGGCCCCCAATAGACATCGGACATCGGCGCGACGCGTTTGCGCCCAAAGTTGTGGTGCCAGATGGTCCACGCGGCGCCGAGAGATGTGCCTTCGTTCCCGGCGGCCGGCTGCACGAAAACTTCTTCGAAGCCCGTATTTCTTTCGATTGCTGCGACGATCAGTGAATTAAGAAAAAGTCCGCCAGCGAGGCAAAGTTTGCGCGCGCCGTGCCGCTTCCGCAGAGATTCCAAATATTCGCTCACAACTTTTTCGATGGCCTGCTGCACGCTCGCAGCGATGTTCGCGCGTTGGGGATCAGCCGGCGGATTATCAGGAGTGAGGCCCAAGCGCTTGCGAAGTTCGTTCGAGAACGCGAAGCGGCCTGAGAAACCGCGCGTGAAGTAACGGCGATTCAAGTGAGGCGCCGCGCCGGCCTTCTGGCGGAGCATGTCCAGGAATACGCTTTCGGACTCTGGCGTGCCGGACACACTCAACCACTGAAGTTTGTGTTCGTCTTTATGCGGCCGGAATCCAAGCAGCTCCACCACCTGCGAATAAACCCACGCGAGCGAATGAGGAAAGGGAATCGTCTCGTCCGCGCGCAAATTTGTGCCTTCGCCTATCGCGACGATGCCGCATTCGCCGTCGCCATGCTCGTCGAGCGACACGATCAGCGCGCGATCAAACGGCGAACCAAATAATGCGCTGGCCGCGTGGCAAAGTTGATGATCGAGCATAGACACACGTCCGCCAGGTTCTCCAGCGAGGTCATTCAAAATTCGACGGTTGTTCAGCTCGCGGCCCAACTCGCCGAACGCTTTGTCGATGTAATATGCGCTCGAGATGGAAGCCACGAGCGTCTGGCGTAAACGAAATCCGACTGCGCGGCGCCAGGCGCGTCTTGGATTGCTCGCGACGGCTACGGACGCAACGTCGCGCCAGGAAATCCCCGCGTTTTCAAAGCAGAAACGAATCGCCTCGCGCGGAATCCCTGAAGCTGCGCGCGACCTGATGAGTTTCGCTTCCTCGATCGCCGTGAAATTTCCATTTGGGTCGAGAAGCGCCGCGGAGGAATCGTGCGCGAGCGCCGAGAGCCCGAGGATGTATCCGTCAGAAGCCATTGCGGAAGAAAGAATACGCGTCGCGGAGGCGTGCCGGAAAGAAAAACTGCAAGCTGGAGCCTACGGCCGCTGCGCGCCGAACAGCCGCCCGCCGGTCAAAAGTCCGCGCAGTCCCATCAGAATTAATCGCGGCTGGCTCGCACAAATCTGGAAAAGAACTTTGAAAGCGTCGTCGCGCGAATATTCGCCGAGTTTTTGCAGCGCGGAAGCGTTCAGCAAATCCACCAGTCGGCTGTAATCGTTTTGCTGGAAATGATGCAGGGAGCGGCGCAACATCAAATGCATATCGAGTTCGCGCCGCAGCCGTCGCAATTCCGCGCTGTCGCCCCCGTTCAAAATCGCTTCCGCAACGCCGATTGCGCCGCGAAATCCCGTGACGATTCCGCCGACGGTAGTCACTTTCACTTGCGCGGCCGCATCGCCGACCAAAAAAACTTTGCCGTTGCCGACGCGCCGTTCGACAGGCACCCAGCCTCTGTACACGGGAATTTTTGCGCCCTGGAAACTGACAGGATTGAGTTTTCGCTTCTCGAGAAACCGCTCCAAATGTTTCCGCATTTCCTGAGGCGACTCGCCGATGAGGCCGAGCGCGCCGCGTGTTGGCGATTCTGGAATAAGCCAGTAGAAATATGGCGTGTCGTCGGGAACGAACCAGACGCGCACCGTATCCGGCGACATGTCTTTCGGCAACGGAACGATCGCCTGGACCAGAGGAACCGTTTCCTGCTGCGGCCAACCTGCGGCTTGCGCCACGCGGCTTGCCGCGCCGTCGCTGCCTACCACCGTTTGCGTATTCACCTCTTCGCGCGATCCATCGGATGCGCGTTCGACTTCGACGACAAGCCCCGCACCATCACTGTGCAATCCACTGAACCGCCGGCCGAATTTCAATTCCGCGCCGGCGCCTTGCGCCTCGTCGGCCAAGCCGCGAATCAGCGCCGAGCGCTCGATGATGAGATCGGGATCTTTCAATCCGACCGTGGCCGAGCGCCCGTCGGTGAAAAGTTCGAAGCGGCGAATCTCGTTCACGATCGAGCCCGATGCTGCCGGGCCGAGCAACGAGCGGAGCTTATGAGTGACAATCAGCGTGCGGGAAACCGGATCGAGGGACTCCGCGCATTCGAAAACTTGCACCGGCGCGCCACGGCGCGCGAGCAGCGCAGCCGTAAAAAGTCCGGCGGCAGATCCTCCGACAATTGCGATAGGTTTTTTCAGCTGCTTGTTAGGAGCTTCGGATTGTGTCCGCGGGTTCAGCCCAGCCAACGAGTTCACCATTTGTTACAAGAGTGCGATGTCTGAGAGCCTGTCATTTCTAAGAAATGGTCTGAGAATGTTTGGCGCTCGCCCGGCGGCCGACCAAGACACTAGTACCTACGGAACGCCGAAAATAGTCATTTTCGGTCACAACACCCATTCGTCAGGAGGGTGAGTATACCTTAGCGAGGTACGTCCATCAACGGATTGCAGACCCTACAAGGGCTCGGCGTCAGGATATGGGAGAAGACTTCGGAATCTTGCCCTGACGCTCGTAGGGAGCTCCCTCGAGGAAGTAGATGGCTACCAGGCAGCAAAGCACCACCACGGCGACCATTGTGAGCGCCTGCCGGAGGGACAGTGACGGAACTAGTAGAGCTAAAACCCCGAAAAGGCATGCGAGGGCGAAAAGTGCCAAAACGGCACCCCGCTGCCCGAGGCCCAAGTTGGCAAGGCGGTGTGCCGTATGGTCCTTTCCGGGAGAGGTGAACGGGATAAGGCCACGGCGCGAGCGCGATATGGAGACTAGCGTTGTGTCAAATATCGGCACACCCAGAATCAGCAGCGGAACGAGCCAACCGATTTGCGAGTCCGAGCCTTCGGGCCGCAATTTCAGGCTGAGTACCGCCATCAGGTAGCCTAAAAACATCGCGCCGCCATCCCCCATGAATATTTTGGCCGGATTAAAATTCCATCCGAGAAATCCGAGCGCGGCGCCGAGAGTTGCGGCGCCGAGAGTGCGGACCATCACCTGGCCACCCTGATTCGCCGCGAGCGTGAAGAATAGTGCGCCGACCGCCGCTATGCCTGAACACAAGCCGTCCATGTGATCGAGAATGCTGAACGAAGCGGTGATCCCGACGACCCAGACGACGGTGAGGCAGCCATCTAGAATCACACCGGCCAGGCCCGGCACGAATGCCGACACCAGATGCGCGCGAATTCCAGATGCGAGGAGCAGCGCCGCGGCCACGGGCATGGCAACAAACAGCTTCACCTGGTGGTGCAGCAAGCCGCCATCATCAAGAAAGCCAATGAGCGCGAGCAGCGTTGCGCCTGAAAGTATGCTGATGATTTGGCCGGAAGTCGGAGCGTGCATGGTAACCAGGACAGCGAGGACAAAACCGCAGTAGATGGCAACGCCGCCGAGAAGGGGAATCGGCTTGAGATGAACTTTGCGCGGCCCGGGCTTGTCGACAAGCCCTACGCGAAGAGCGAGCTGGCGAACCGGCGCCGTGAGCCCGACCGAGGCGAAAAACGCGATCAGAAACGCGAGTAGATCCTTCGGCATGCGTAACATCCAGCGTTCAAGTTATGGAGGGGCACAATTTTCAAAATCGAATCTGCGGCCCGAGACGGGGATGACCCTGCAATCACCGAGGTCGCGGACTCCCGTTCCGAGCTGCCTCTTCAACGACCCCAACGAATCGCTTTAGCTCATTTACTCTAGCATATTTTTTTGCGGTTTCCCGAGCGCGCCGGCCCATGTCGTCTAAACGTGCAGGGTCAGCCCGCAACTCGCGCAGGGCAGCCGCGACCGCGGAGGGATCGTCGGGATCGGCGGCAAGGCCGCATTGGCTCGCGCGAACGATGCGCACGGCGTCGCATTGTTCGCGGGCGACCACGAGGACGGGGCGTCCGGCGGCCAGAATCGAAAATAGTTTGCTTGGAACCACGACGCCTTCGAGGCCGCGCTTCACCGTAACGATGTGAACGTCACCGGCAGCCATCACGTATGGAATTTCCGATGCCGGACGAAATGGAAGAAAGCGGACGTTTGCGGATTCGTGGGCCGATTTCTGGAGACGATCGCGGTTTGCACCTTCGCCGACGAACACGAGACCGATGTCGTCGCCTTCGAGAAGTTTCATCGCGCGAAGAAGCGTATCCCAAGCGCCGTAAAATCCAAGATTGCCGGCATGGATCGCGACGAAAGGAAAACCGCTGCGAATTTCTTGTGCAATGGGATGCGATCGCGCGGCGAGCGATTCCGGTAAGTGCGCGCCATCGCGGATTACTGCAACGCGATCGGGCGCGACGCCTTTCTGGAGAATGCGTTCGCGCATATCATCGCCGAGAACAATCACGCGCGTGGCGTGGCGCAGCGCGCTTCGATGCAAACTTTCCCATCGTCGAGCCCAGGCATTCACTGGAACAATTTCGCCGCCGATGGCCATGTCGGGATAGAGATCGCGAATGTTATAGACGAATGCGCGTCCGGATAGCCACGCGATGAATGCACCCGCGATTCCTGCGACCGGCGGGTCCGTCATGGCGAGGATGATATCGGCTCGTTTGAATAGAGCGCGTGGCGCGGCCAGCGCCAGATAGCTCAGATAATTCGAAACGCGCCCGCGCATATCGTGCCGCGAGTACGTGGTCGAGCCGACGCGTTCGACCGTGACGCCGTTGCGCACATCGCGGCGAAGCAAGGACCACGGATATCTTTCGTCGGGATCGTATGAGGGCCGGCCCGCAATCACGGTGACCTTATGGCTCTTGGCCAATTCTTCGGCGACGAGGCTTGCCATCTTGGCTGTGGCCGACGTGTCCGGCGGGTAATATTCGTTGAAGATGAGGATGTGCACGGCGGGCTCTACGATGTGGCCGCTGCCCGAACGTTCATGGCGTTCGCCGCGTCGAAACTTCGGAGCCGCTTTCGTTCGCAGGGCGCGGCGCATTTCTTCGCAGAATCAGGTTGCCCATCACGAGCGCGTCCATTCGAGTGCGCAGGAAACAATCGAGCGCTTCTTCGGGCTTACAGACGATCGGCTCGTTGTCGTTGAACGAGGTGTTCACGACGACGGGCACGCCGGTGAGATCGCCGAAAGCGCGAATGAGTTTCCAGTAGAGCGGATTGGTGCGGCGGCTTACGGTTTGTAACCGCGCCGTGCCGTCCACGTGCGTGGGCGCGGGAATCACGGAGCGCTTTTCCGGGCGCACGTGATACGCGAAGGTCATGAACGGCGATGGATGCGTGCGTTCGAAATACTCGCCCGTCGCTTCTTCGAGAATTGATGGCGCGAAAGGGCGAAACATTTCGCGGTGCTTGATTCGCTCGTTGAGAATGTCTTTCATTTCCGCGCGGCGCGGATCGGCCACGATGCTGCGATTGCCGAGCGCGCGCGGGCCCCATTCGGCGCGGCCCTGATACCAGCCGAGAATGTGCCCATCGGCAATTTCGCGCGCGGCGGCTTGCGCGAGCGGGTCTTCGTCCATTTCTTCGATCTCGATACCGTCGCTATTCGGAATTCGCTGACGCACGGCTACCGCGATTTCCGCATGCGAATAGCTGGGGCCCCAGCCGGCATGTTCCATGACGAAGCTTCGCGGCCGGCCGAGAATGGAATGCTGCACCGAAAATGCGGCGCCGACAGAAAGCCCGGCGTCGCCGGCAGCGGGCTGAACGTAAATTTTCTCGAAGGGAGTGTGCTCGAGCATTTTTCCGTTTGCGACGCAATTGAATGCGACGCCTCCGGCGAGGCAGAGAGATTTTTCTTTGGTGCGTCCGGCCAGCTCCGAGACGTGCTTGAGCAAAACTTCTTCGAGCGCCGCTTGCATGCTTGCTGCGAGGTCGCGGTGGCGCTGGTCGACCGGTTCTTCGGCTTTGCGCGTTGGGCCGAGCCGCTTTTCGAGGTAGGCCGAGAACAATCTGCCTAGAACCGGAGTGGTGCCCGCGTCGCGCCAGGTCATTTCCGGGCCTTGCAGCTGGTGAGTGAAATAGTCGAGATTCAGCCGAAGTTTCATGCCGCTATCGGCGCGGACGATCTTGCGGAACTCGTCGAGGAAACGCGGGGTGCCGTAAGCACCGAGGCCCATCACCTTGTATTCGTCGCCGAATTTCCAGAAGCCGAGATACTGAGTCAGGGCGGTGTAATACATACCGAGCGAGTGGGGAAAAGTTGTGGCGCCGTACGGGTGAAGATTGTTTCCTTCGCCGGTGGCCCACATGGCGCTCGCGAAATCGCCGAGCCCATCCACGGAGAGGACCGCGGCGTGATCGAAAGGCGAGACGAAGTAAGTGCTGGCGAGGTGCGCGACATGGTGCTCGATGCGATGGAATGGCGCGCGGATGGACTGGGGATCGAGCTCGAAGGCGGCGGCTAGTTCTTCTTTCAGCCCCGAGAATCGCGCCATCACTTGCGCGCGCTCCATTGCGAATTTCGGGATGCGCAGCGCGTACCACATTTTTGTGCCGAGGCGCGCCCACGGATTTCGCGGGATGGCGAAGTGATCCACTTTCGTGAGCGGGATTCCGGCTTCCTTGAGGCAATACTGAATCGCCTGGACGGGCAATCCGGCGGCGTACTTTACGCGATTGAAGCGTTCCTCTTCGACTGCGGCTAGGAGCTTGCCATCGGCGATGATCGCCGCTGACGCGTTGGCGTGGTAGGCGTTGATGCCGAGGATGATCATGCGGACGTTTCCGTAGGCTTGGCGGAGTTGCCGCGCCCGGCGCCTTCGAAGATTGGCAGAGTTGTTCGGCCCTTGAAGGGGGGGTCTATTTTGATACGATTAGAAAGTGGGCCGACGCTTTGTTTTCTGTGGTTTAGCGGCGTTTTTAATCGTTTTGAGCTTACGATTAGGAATGAGCGGAATTGCCTCTTGGTGCCCCTTTTACTAAGTCCGCCGATAAGTTTGCTCAACATGGCTCCGCGACAAACGTAGCCCAAGTTATGAGCGAAAGCAAATGTCGATGTTGTAAGGGTTCCAGTACCAGTTCGGACATCAAAGGGTGCGGCACCCGGTAGGCAACATCGAATTCGATTAGGTCTAAGCGTGCGCGACCCGGGCATTATACAGCCGGGGTATTTCATCAAGTAGTGACTCAGGTGAATCGGCCGGCGGGGTGGCGCGTATGTGCCACTCGCTGAGAAAGTCAAAAACGCCGGCAAGATGCCGGCGCTACGATTGAATGGGTTGGCGTTTGGGGATAGCTCGGACCCCGCGCTGAAAAAAGATTGTGTGCGGGGCGGCATCGTTTATTGTATGTCATTTGAACCCGAGGATGGGACTCCGGGCTCTGAACCTTGAAGTGGGCGGGCTAGAACATTGAGTGCGAAACACAAAGGTGTCAACAAAGCTAAGACTTCGAAAAAGTCTAAATCCGCGGCTAAGAGCTCTCCTGTGCGGAAGTCTCACTCCGGGCCTTCGAATGTAAAAGGCTCGGTGACTCTGCATTTGGAAGCTCAGCAGGGAAGGGCCTTCACCGAAGCGGAACTGATTGACGGACTGGATGAGGATCTTCGTGATGCGTGGCAAAAGCTTCGGGCGTTTGCCGCAGGTCTTGGCGCTCAGCGCATCTATGCTTCTGCGCTTTCGATCATGTTTGCGAGGAAGGTTTGTTATTTTTTTGTGAGGCCGAAGAAGACATTTCTCGAAGTGTGGATTTTTCTTCCGCGTGAGATCGAAGGGCTCAGATCGATGCATGGGCCTACCAAGAAGGCGAGATATTGCAACCTGTTCAAGCTTGTGCACGCTGATCAAGTGGAGGAGCCGCTCACCGAGTGGATACGCGAGGCGTTTGATTTTGCGCCTGGGCCGGGGCGGTCGTAGTTCCGTATGTTTTAGCCTCGCGTTCCTTTGGCGACGAGCGCGCATCCGCGGCTGAAGCCGGGGAAATTGGAGCGTGGATCTTTTCGGAGCGCTGAAGCGCTCCTCCCCCGCATGAATTGCGGGGGCTCCCGCCTAAATGCAACGGGCTCCCACCTAAGGCCTCGCGTCTCGTCGCGACTTTGTCGCGCCGGGGACCCGTTCGAGGCTCACGGCAGGCGTGAGCTACAGGCGTTATGTGATGTGGTGTTTTACCCATTCGTTTAGGACGTAGAGGCTCCAGGGGCGGGACCAGGTGGTTTTTTGCGCTAGGAAATCGGTCCAGACGGTTGCGGCGGCGTTACGAGGGATTAGCGGCTCTAGAGATGGAGACCAGTTTGCAAAACTTGCTGTGACGCGGTCGCGTAGCGGGCCTCGCAGCCATGCTTCCCAGGGCAACGTGAATGTGCGCTTGTTTTGGCTTACGACTTCTTCGGGGAGGAGATCTGCCAGCGCGGCGACGAGTAATGCTTTTGGGCGTTCGGCGTGGCGTTTCGCTGAGTCCGAGAGGCTGAGCGCGAATTCGACGAGTGGATGATCTAGGAAGGGGACGCGGACTTCGAGGGAGTGGCGCATGCTCATCGCATCGGTGTCGCGAAGCAGGATGTTGACCATGTAGGAGCGCAGCTCGAGCCAAGAAGTTTTCGATGCGCCGCTAAGTCCGGCAGCTTCGTTTGAAATTTGTTCGAGCCAGCGGATCCAACTGGCGGTCCGCCAGGACTCCGGGCCTTGCGAAAGAAGGGCCATCGCCTGTTCCGGCGGGAACAGTGTGCGCGAGAGAAAATATGCGTCGGGGAAAAATGCGGGGTCAGACCACGCAGAGGCTGCTTTTCTTCCTGCATCGCCGGGGGAAAATTGTTGACCGAGGGCGTGCACAGCGGGAGCGGTGGCGCGACGCAGGCTTGCGGGAGCGGCTTGAGACCATTTTGCGAGGCGCGCGAGTTGCGGCGCGGTGCGGAAGGTGGAATAGCCGCCGAAAACTTCATCGCTGCCCAGTCCGGATAGCGCGACCTTCAAGCCTGCTTGACGTGCGGCCCAGGAGACGAAGTAGGTGTTGATGCCGTCCATGCTTGGCTGATCGAAGGCGGCGATGGCTTCGTCCATTCGGGCGAGCGTTTCTTCGCCGCCGATCATCAACTCCTGATGAGTGGTGCCGAAACGCTTGGCGGTGCGGCGGGCGATTTCGGCTTCGCTGAATTCGCGCTCGGGAAATATCAGCGTGAATGTGTGCAGGCCAGAACGCTGCTGGCTGGCGAGGGCGGTGAGCGCGGTTGAGTCAATTCCGCTGCTGAGGAAGACGCCGATGGGAACATCGGCGATGAGATGCTTTTGTACTGCGTCTTCGAGTAGAGCGCGGAGCTGCTTCGGCGCGTCGGCTGCGTTTCCGTTGTGACTTGGTTCGACCGACTTTGCTGCTTCGAGATTCCAGTATGCCTTCGGCGTGGCGGCGAATGGCGACTTTGCGTCAATCAGCATCGAGTGGCCCGGCGGGAGGGATGAGATGTCTTCGACGAGCGTCATGGGTTCGCCGACTGCGCCGAATAGAACGTAGCTCGCAACTGCGGCTGGAGAAACTTTGCGCGCAATGAGGCCGGAGGCGAGAAGCGCGCGGACTTCGGAGGCGAATGCTAACTTTCTATCGGCAATTGCGAAATAGAGCGGTTTGATTCCGAAGCGATCGCGCGCGAGAAAAACTCTGGCTACTTCGCCGCCGCGCCCGGACGGGATTTCGGCGATAGCGAACGTGAACATGCCGCGGAGGCGAGAGACGCAATCCGCGCCCCAGGATTCGTAGGCGTGAACGATGACTTCGGTGTCGGAATGAGTTTGGAACTTGTGGCCGAGAGCTTCGAGTTCGGCGCGCAATTCGCGGAAATTGTAGATTTCACCATTGAAAACGATGGCGAGTGTGGCGGTTTCGTTCCAGACGGGCTGGCCGCCACCGGGAAGATCGATGATGCTGAGGCGGCGCATGCCTAGCGTGGCGCGTTGAGCGACCAGCAGACCTTCGGCGTCCGGGCCGCGGTGAACCATGGCGGCGTTCATGCGCCGGACGAGATTTTGCGAATCGTTCTTATTTTCGAAGCCGATTACGCCGCAGATGCCGCACATGCGATCAGATCACCTTGAAAGAAAGAATTCGAACACGCGCGCGAAATATGTTCGGAAGACAAGTTTACGCTATTGAGGTGATCTGCCGGCCGAGATCCGTAGCACGATATGTGTCGATGCGGGAGTTCATTCTTATGCGCGCATCCCGCGGCTGAAGCCGGAGAGATTGGAACGCGGAGTTTTTCGGAGCGCTGAAGCCCTCCTCCCCCGCATGAATGCGGGGCTGCCACCTGGAAAAGCGAAGATGCCAGGCTGAAGCCCGGCGCTACAAGTGCCGGGCGGTGCGGTTGCCTGTGAATTGGGTGTGTGAGGCGCGGGATGCAAGAAGGCACCCGATTTGGGTTTCGGGTGCTAGAATCGCGCGTTTATTGCGTTTTGAAATCGGAAGAGTTGATTGACGGGGAAATACGAGAAACATTGCTGAATGCCAGGAGATTTGAATTCGGAGGAATTGGATGATGAGCTGCAATTCAATCGGGGTCGGCAATTTAATACGGACGTGTGGCGCGAAGAAGCTTGTGCTGTGCGCGGTGATGTTTTGCGTTGTGCTTGGCGGGTGTTCGGTGAGGGCGCAGGATGCATCGTCGCGCTGGACGCTGTCGAAGGATTCCGAGGCTGTCGTTCCCGATGCGAAGCTGCGGGGGCAGATTTTTCGGGCGCTCGATGCCGCGGAGCATTCGGGCAACGATCCTCGAATTTCGCACTTTCAGGTGCGCGCTGCGACGGTGATCGAGAAGGACGGGGAAGAGCACATCGTTCTTGGCGGCAACACGGAATACGACGTGCCCGAAGCGATTCATGGCGAGACTTCGGTGCTCAATCATGTGACTGCGCTTTTTGGGCCGGATGCGACGCGGCATCTTGTCCGCTTCATCGCGTATTACGGGCATCAATGCGGAGGCGGCGGAAGTTGCGGCGATTGCCGCGATTACCAAATCGCTGCGACGGATTACGAACATTTGCTGGTAGCTTGCGGGCAAGCATCGGACCATACGGTACATGTGAGCCGCTTCATGGATCAGGTGGTGTGCGAAAAGAATTTTCCTGAAGTGGAGGCCAGCAAAATTCCACTTGATGCGGCCGGACTTTCGAAGCTCGTGAAGTCGGCGCAAGGCGCGGAATTGGGGGGAGTCACGCTGTTTACGTCGGAGCGGCACAGTGGAGCGGCGGGATTGTCATTTTCGGGGAAGACGTATCGCGCGGCGGGAGCTGATGATGCTGCGTTTCACTATCGTTATCCGATTGGGGGATTGTTGCAGCAGGCTGCGACGGAACGCGATTACTTGATGCGCGCGATTGTGGTGGCGGGCGAGGTGGGGAAGTGGCCGGTGTTGAATTATCGCGACCGGCAGTATGGATATGAAGCTAGCAGTTTTAATCGCCACGATGGGAAGGCGCCGATTGTTTTAATTCTTACGGACGGGCAGGGGCATTACCGCGCGACGACATTTGAGGCGGCGCTGCCGCATGCGTTTAGTACCGCGGACTTTGTGCCGGGCGCGGTGGAGAAGTTTTTGAAATCCCATGAGGCGGGGGCGTCGAGTGCGCAGTGAATTAAGATGTAAACGTGATAGAGCCTTTCCGCAAGAACCGCAGATCCCTCACTTCGTTCGGGATGACAGCTTCCTCTAGTCTCGCGGCATGAAGGTCATGACCTGAAAAACATCGTCATACAGACTCTGAAGCCGGGCGCTACAAGTGCCGACGCGCGGAGTTGCCCTGCGATGAGTTAGGCGATTTTTTCAAAAATAGTTAGCTGGGTTCGTGGAGGAAGGTTTGGAAGGCGCGCCAGAGGCGCTCTCGAAACCGCAGATAGCGAACGCCGAAATGAGCTTCGCCGTAGTGACGCAGGGCAAGAAGCAGCAGAAGAAAAATTAGCACGCAGAGAATTGAGATCGTTGTCGCAGTGAACGACAGCCGCGCCAAGCGATAGTCCGTCCCGGCAGCGGTCACAGATCGTGATCAGCTTGACTTCTCTGTTATTTCCAAGACGGGTTCGGGGGGCTGGATGGCCCATAACCTCGCAGCGCCCATGTCGTCCACAAAACAGCGGCCGCCTCCAACGACCCGATTCGGCATCGCCAGCGATCTGATACATGTAACTCGATATACCCAGGGTCCTAATCACGATTAACCGATTGGGATCAACGGATTATACAAATATCCGTGGCGGCTATCTTGTTACACTTCCGAATTCCACTGTCTCGACCAAAGTCACGGCGCGTAACCGCGAGGACCCAATCGGAAATTCCAGTCAATAAGGTAAACTGGCGTTCGCCTAAAGAGTCCCAGATGCAAACGTCGGTCCAAACGTGATGCGCGACGATCCCCCCACGCTCGATGGTCTCGAATCCGTCCTCGAATCCATCGCCAGCGACGCGCGCATCCCTCCGGATTACGCGGATTGGATTCGCCAGAGCCTGCGCTACGGCGGACGGAAAATTCGAATCTTGCGCTACATCCAGGCGCACGCGGGCGAAAAGCAATCACCGCGGTTGCTCGATGTCGGCGCGCAATTCGGCGCCCAAGCGATTTACGCGAGCCATCTCGGTTGCCGCGCTGCGGCCGTCGACTACGGTGCATACGCAAATGCATTTCGCGAAGCCGTCGCCGATCGCGGCGTGGATTATCGCCAATGCGATCTCGCACGCCAGCCGCTGCCGTTCGCGGACAATTCCTTCGACTTCGTCGCCTATACCGACGTCGTCGAGCACCCTCCGCCAGCAGTCATATACTCCACAGCGTGCAAACGCTGAAAATCGAGAGCCCGTGTTCTACGCGCCATGCGAAACGTCCGGGTCGCGTCGAGGGTCGTCAGCGTAGGTCATGTGGACCCTAGTCGGAAGCTTGAGGTTACGATGTTTGGCTTCACGAAGAATGTATTCGTCCGATACGCCGGCGAGTCGATTATCCGTCGTCTGCTTGAGCAGACAAGTCAACGTGTCGAGCGATTCTCGGCATACTCGGAGAGCCGCGACGGCACCTCGGTGATCTCCCTCTGCTTCGAGATTGCGCAGAATCTGCCACGATTTTTCGAAGATGCGCTTTGCTTCCTCGATGACGCCGAAGCCCTCCGCGCTAGCGGCCGAGCCACATGCGACTTGCGATGTGGACGTTCGCGATTCCGGTTCCGGCAGCTGACGATCACGATCCGGATCAGTTTCGGTGGATGTCCCAGCTGAAACAGAAGTTGGGACAGCTTTTTCCGCAGCCAACAGATTCAGAGCAAGGGCCTTAACGCCATCTTGGGGCGATTGTCCCATTTTTTCATTCCTAGGCGGTGGGACGCGGGGACAATTCGTAAGAGAAAACCGCCTCGGGACTAAAAAGCGGCAGTCTCAACGACCAAATTTCGCCACGAGTTTCCTTCCCGCGAATGCGTCTGTCAAGGAGAATCCCAAAGATCCAAAAGTGCAAGATGGAGACTGGGCGATCTGGAGATCTAATCTTCACATGTTGCGATATTGGCGGAGAAAAACAGCTAGGCGTTCACCGCAATGCAGTATCTGGACGAACAGGACAGCCAAGAACCGGATGTTTGGCAAGCCGGCTGTCGCTCGGGTGCAAACGGACCGCGGTTTGAAAGCCGTTTGCCTTGCTTGCGAAGTTGAGACTCGATCGAGCCTAATCCGCGAATGTAGCTGAACCGAAGCCGACCGCGCAGTATGATTTCGATATGACAAGTCTGCGCGCGGAAACTATGTTTCGACTATTCGCCGTCGTGGCCATTTGCGCATTGGTCGTGAGTCAGCAGGCTACGGCCCTGCAAGAGATGGGCCCACGCGACTTGTTGTGGATAGTCGTGCACGATGAATGCGTCTCAGGTCAGTTGCACAACCAAAATCCTAAGCCCTGCCTCAAGGTGAATCTCCGAGACGGTCCCGAGAAGGGGTTTGCGATCCTGAAGGACATTCAGAGCGTCACACAAGTGCTGTTGGTTCCGACCGCACGCATTTCCGGAATTGAGAGTCCGATTATTCTGGCACCCTCGGCCCCGAATTATTTTGCCGATGCTTGGGAAGCTCGCACGTACATCGATGAGGCGCTGCACCGGACACTTCCGCGCGACGACATCGGTTTAGCCATTAACTCCGCCGCTAGCCGCTCCCAGGACCAACTACACATTCACGTGGATTGCATCCGACCCGATCTGCATGAAGCTTTGAAGGAGCGCGGAGCCTCGATTGGGAACCGATGGGCGCCTTTCGATGTCTCTTTCTCCGGGCACTACTATTGGGCTATGTGGGTGTCAGGAGAGCGTCTCGGCTCGGCCAATCCCTTTCGACTCTTGGCCGAGGGATTTCCCGGCGCGGCACAGGATATGGGCGATCGGACCCTGGTTGTGGTCGGATCATCTCGGGCGAATGGAGTTTTGGGATTCGTCGTTCTCGAAGATCAAGTCAATCGAGAAAGTCACGACTCGGCTTACGGTGAGGAACTATTGGACCATTCCTGCCGCATCGCCACGGCTGCGCAACCGAAGAATTAACCGGCCTCGCCAGTCACGCGGGAGGCAAGGCATGACCGCAGATCTAAGTATCTATCTCAACGTCAATGTGCGCGCCGGGACACGTAATTGATCTACGCTAAGACGCAGCGCGCGGACTCCTTTTCTGCCGCGATTTGTGTCCTTCGATTCTAGGATTCGGCTAACCCCATATCTGACAACTGTACGATCGAGGGATGACGCTGAAAGAAGTTCCTTAGGACGTACTTCGAGTCGGTCAATGCACTCTAAACTGTACGTCAGAAGGACTCAGCTGCGACCATTGCTGTCGACATGCCGGGACCCCACGGCGGTCGCCAATGTCGACGGAGAAATGCAACTCTCGGAGCAGGTATCGATTCGCAGGTTGACCCAAAGCTTGCCTTATAGCTTTGAGAAGCACCTTGCCGTACTTAGCTCGGGCGTGATAGTTCGGACGCAGCGTGGCTGAAGCCCGTGGGCCGGCCCGCCGGAGACTATCTGGTCACCAGCGCGCTAGAAGTCAGCCCCGAGCACGCCGTGTAGCAAAGGGCGCGCGGTTTTTGTCGCGATATTAGCTCGCTTGGTCCTGCTGGTTTGGGCTGCGAACTCTGCCGAAACCCCGCTGACCGGCGGCAGTGATACCTTCGCTTACCAGACGTTAGCCGACAGCATCGTACATCTCCGCGGAATGACCTATGCCTTCATGCCCACGGCACTCCGTGCTCCGCTATATCCGTTTTTCTTGGCGTTTCTTCAGCTCGTGTTTGGCCCTCATTACCGTATTGTTGCTCGCCTTCAGTTCTTCGTTGGGATCGCGATAGCGGTGATTTGCGCCAGGACGTCAGAAAAGCTAGGCGGAGTCGGGACGATTGCACTTGCGGCTGCTTTGGCTCTGCCAACCCTAATTTTTTTCTCCCCTGAATTGCTGACCGAGACGTTCGCGACAATGTTTGTCGCCGCATTTTTTTTGGGTTGTTCTTCAGAAGAACAGCCCGATCGCAATCGGAGCGGTGATTGGCTTAGCTATGCTCACACGGTTCAATTTGACAGCCTTGGCTGTTGTGTATGTCGTGTATCAACTCGCAATAAAGAAATTTGGCCTTGCCGTTCGAGAGGTTTCCGTGGCGGGCCTGGTCGCTCTCGTCATAGTCAGCCCATGGTTTGTGCGCAATCTGATCGTGTTCGACGGAAGGGCCCTCTACTCAACCCACACGGGAATGAATTTCCTCGAAGGACTTGTGACACCGGACGGCAGAATCCACGGGGATGATTGGGACAAGCTGTCATCTCGATGCGGTTATACGCTCTATGACATTGAGGTTAATTCAGAAACCAGGCTAGCATTCCCATCAGAACCGGAACTCGATCAAAAGGCCTTGAGTGCGGCTGTAGCAGAACTAGCGCGCGTCAATCTCTTTCGGCTTTCCCTAGAAAAGTTGAGCTACTTTTGGTTGAGCTTTGACCAGGCTTTCAAGACGCAAGACGTAGAACTCAGCAAACGCGTTCTTCGTCTTGCCGGGGTCTTCATCTACTGGATTTTTCTTGCAATGGGCCTTCGAGGATGGAGGAAGTGCAAGCAGCGATATCCGAATGTGACACTGTTGTTCGTTATTTGTGCGATTGTCGTGACCTGCCTGCATCTTCCATTCGTGATGAGTACCCGGATTCGCACTCCGTTTGTGGAACCAGCGCTGGCGATTCTAGTCGGGTGTGCGTTCACGTCGCCAGTACTCGCGCATGAGAAAGCCAAACAGGAGATTGGCACTTGAAATAAGGCTCGACTCTTATTTTCGGCACGCTCACGGTCGTTGCGGCTTGTCGGAATGCTTCCCTTTCCGACTTCAAGAGCGAAACGACACCCTCGAGTATTTTGTCCGAGCTCGGACTTCTCGCGTAGATACGCCCACGACATTCATAACGTACACGACAAGAGAAGCGTGTCGGAGTCATGAGAAGGATTTCTGTTTTTAGATAGCGTAGCCCCCCTTAGCTTCATCGAAAGTGCTTCCCACGAGAATTCAGGCGCTACGAAATAGTCAGCGGCGCCTCTTTCAGCCACGATCGTGACAACTATGGATGTTGCGGCGACACTTTCAGGCAGTTAGACGGGACGAAAAACGCATATGTGAAAATGCGAGAAATGCTTACAATCAGGGTCGAATGGCAAGAAAACGGAAAAATATCCACGCGGCGGAATTAGCCCGCCGCAGATGGTCGAAGGTTCCCAAGAACGAGAGGGCTAAACAAGTGCCGCGCTCCGGCGGAAGGCCAAGAAAATACCCTAAGTGCCCTCGGTATGGCTCCCACCGATTTTCACTACGGACCCGACGTTGTCCCTGCGGTTTCTTCCAGCCCTCTGAGTAAAAACCCTTTCTTAGTTACAGGAAGGATAGTGACCTGACCGGCTTGATTTAGTCCAGCGGGAGTGAGAGAAAATCACTCTAAAGGAGAGCTGGACATGCCGATGAAGAAACACAGGCCGGAGCAAATCGTGGCCCTGCTGCGGCAGATTGAAGTAG
>Ga0302325_10010453_pt1 | contig 20122 bp, 13 predicted proteins | sample Palsa_T0_2_FD_201948 | JGI IMG/M metagenome (GOLD analysis project Ga0302325, IMG submission 201948) | Peat permafrost microbial communities from Stordalen Mire near Abisko, Sweden - Palsa_T0_2 | ecosystem: Environmental > Terrestrial > Soil > Palsa > Peat permafrost | place: Sweden: Abisko...
GGAGGCCAATCCCTTGGAACCTCGCCGGACTCGCCTTTTCGCGGACCTCCGCCCGCGCGCTTGCGAAGCACGCTTCGTCGCGGCGCCCCCGAAGCCCCCCTGCGCCGAAGCTTGCTTCGCCCGGGATACTCGCGTTGTCGTGCCGCCCGTTCCAGTAGGTGAGCTTCAGCGAGGAGAGCTCGACCTCGTCGAGGGCGTTGAAGTTGACGTTGACGTAGTCGCCGCCCCTAGTCAGCTCACCGCGTCCTTGATGGCCTTGACCGGCCGCGCGCGGACGGCCTTGCTCGCCGGCTTGGCCGCGAACATCTGCTTTTCCTTGGTGAAAGGGTTGATTCCCTCGCGCGCCGGACGCGCCGCCTTCTTCACGACGACGAACTTGGCAAAGCCATGGAGTACGAAGATGCCGTTCTTCTTCAGCTCTTTGTGACCGACGTCGACCAGCGCCTCGACGATCTCCTTGACGTGCTTGCGCGACACTTCCTCGCCCACCACGTCGCCCACCGCCTGGAGGATCGCGCTCTTCGAGAGCGGCTTGTTCTTCTTCGCGTTCGTCGTCTTGGCCATGGTGAGCTCCTCTCCTTGGAGACCGTCGGTCAAAGCCCGACAGACTCCGTCGTGACGTTCCAGGAACGGCCCTTCCAGAGCTACGGCCCTCCGCGGCGTGATGGCAATCGAAAAGCGCCGGTTTCGCGGCGAGGACGAGGTCCGTCAGAGGGCGCGCGCTCCGCGGTCGTCGATGCGGACCCGCCGGAGGGTATGCGGATCGAGCGCCGCGCTCGCCAGGTGCCGTGCCAGCGCTCCGTCGGCGAGGGCCACGCGCTCGTCGGGTGCGACCGGCAGGCCTTTCACCGGCACCCGGATGGCGCACGCCGTCACCGCGCCGCGCCCGAGGACCAGACCCTCGTAGAGAGCGTGCCCGAAGACCACCATCACCGCACCGCCGGCCGCGCGGGCGTCCTCCAGAACCACCACCCCGCCCTCGTCGATCAGCGCCAGCGCGTCGTGCTCGCGGGAGCGCGTCGCCGGCAGGGTGCACGCCCCCGCGGGCAGCCGTTCGACCAGCGCCCGAAGCTGACGCCGGTGCAGCGCCAGCTTGGCTCGCGGGAACGTCGCCAACAGCAGCGCGTTGAGAAAGTCGTGCCAGGAGCGCGCACGCGTCGGCACGCAGGCTTCGTGCGCGATGCGCGCGTCATAGAGGCGTCGCGGATCGATGGGCGAGGCTCGTCTGCGGCCTCGCGGAGGAGGCGCGGGCTCGAAGCGCACGGGCGCATGCGGGCCAAAGGCTCGCGCGTAGTCCTCCACCGGAGGCCAGTCCGCCTCGCCGGAGAAACGGGCGGCCGCGGCCTCGAGCGGCCAGAAGAGCGCATGCCCCTCGCAGAAGTGCCCATCGAAGGGGCGATCGACGCTTCGATCGAGAGCCAGGCGAGTCATTTTAGTCTAGCTTCCTCGTCCTCGCAGCATGCCAGCGCCGCCTTCCGTTCTCTTCGTCGCTTCCGAATGCGCTCATTTCGTCAAGGCGGGCGGCCTGGGGGACGTGGTGGCCGCGCTCCCTCCGGTGCTCCGCGCGCTCGGCCACGACGTGCGCGTCGTCATCCCGCGCTACGACAGCATCCCCCTCGAGGGGCTGACCCGCCACGCCGCTCCCCTCGGCGTTCCCCTGGGCGCCGCCGAAGCGTGGTGCGGCGTGCTGGAGACGCGCCTGCCCGGCACCGACGTCCCCATCTACCTGCTCGACCACGAAGGTCTCTTCGGGCGGGGGTACATCTACGATCCGCCTGGATCGCAGGCGCCCGACAACCTCACGCGCTTCGCCTTCCTGTCGCGCGGCGCCATCCAGCTGTGCAGGCACCTGGGGTGGACGCCCGATGTCTTTCACGCGCACGACTGGCCCAGCGCCCTCGTCCCGGTCTACCTCAACACGCTCGATGCCGCCGGTCCGCTGGGGCGCGCCGCCAGCGTGCTCACCATCCACAACCTCGCTCACCAGGCCAAGTTCCCCGCCAGTCAGCTGGCCGCCACGCGCATTCCCCGGGGGGAGCTCCGTCCGGACTCCTTGGAGGATTTCGGGGGCGTCAACGTGCTGAAGGGCGGCATCTACCACGCGACCAAGCTGACCACCGTCTCGCCGCGCTACGCCGAGGAGATCCAGACCTCCGCCGGGGGCGCCGGGCTCGACTCCGTCCTGCGTTTCCGCTCGGGCGATCTGGTGGGCATTCTCAACGGCATCGACGAGCGGGTGTGGAACCCCCGCACCGACCCCGCCCTGGCCGCTCCCTTCGGCCCCGACGATCTCACCGGCAAGGCGGAGTGCAAGCTGGCCTTGCAGCGCGAGATGGGCCTCGCCGAGCGCCCCGACGTCCCGCTGCTCGGCATCGTGTCGCGCCTCAGCGAGCAGAAAGGGATCGACGTCGTCCTCGGCGCCCTCACGCGCATCCTCGATCTGGACGCGCAGCTGGTCATCGTGGGATCGGGCGATCTGGTCACCCAGGGGTACCTGCTCTGGCGCTCGCGTCACGGGGGCGATCGCTTCCGCGCACGCATCGGCTTCAGCGAAGCGCTGGCCCATCGCGTCGAGGCGGGGGTCGATCTCTTTCTCATGCCGTCTCGCTTCGAGCCCTGCGGCCTGAACCAGATGTACAGCCTGCGCTACGGAACGCTCCCCATCGTGCGTGCCACCGGCGGTCTCGATGACACCGTGGAGTCCTACAATCCCGTCACCGGCACCGGCACCGGCTTCAAGCTGTGGGACCTGAACGTCGACTCGCTGGTGGACACCGTGGCCTGGGCCATCGAGACCTACCGGAACCGGCGGCGCGACTTCCGCGCCATGCAGCGACGCGGCATGCTGGCGCATTTCGGCTGGGACGTCGCGGCCAAGAAATATTCCGAGGTCTACGACTGGGCGGTGAAGGCGCGTCACGGCTGAACTGCCTGTAGCCTGACCCCTCCATGGTCCTTCTTCCGTTCCTCCTTTTGCTTCACATCGTCGGCATCGCCGCCTTTCTCGGCGGCGCGTTCGCGCAGCAGCAGTTCATGAGGATGTCGGCGATCGGCGGGGTGCCGGCGGCGCTGCGCGACGAGTACGAGAGGCTCTCCGCCGTCATCGTCACCACCATCGAGGTACCGGCGCTCTTCGCGCAGATCGCCACCGGCGCGGCGGTGATCGTGCTGGAGCCGTACCTCCTCCAGCAGCACTGGCTTCACGCCAAGCTGACCGCGGTGGCGCTCCTCCTCGTGCTGTCGCACCTCGAGATGTTCAACGCGCGACGGTTGGTGCGGGCGCGCGCAACCCGGGGCGATGCCGCGGCCGACGAGATCGCCGCGCGCAAGAGGCGTCACGCCCGCATGGGGATGGTGGGGACGGTGCTGGTGGTCGCCGTGCTGCTGCTGGCCACGGTGCTCCGGGGGGTGCTCTAGGGGGGCCGGTCCGTTCAGCCGAGGAAGGCCTGCGCGATGCCGCGGCGGGCGTCGACGCGCCAGCTCGGATGGCTGGCGTCGAGGCGCTCGGCGAGGCCGGGAGGCAGTCCGAGGACCGCGTCGCTCTTCAGGGTGCGCAGGCACAGCAGGGGAGAAGGCGCGTAGGACGCGGCGGCCGCGAAGGGGGCGTCGGGCGGCCAGAGCGCGTCGCCGACCACGCGACGGTAGTTGGCGTCGCCCTTCACCACCACCATCGTGGCCGAGGCGAGGGTGCGCACGAGATGCGGCGGCGCCTCCCAGAGAAAGCGCGGCCCGGACCAGAAGGGATCGGGCGCCAGCAGCAACCGGCCGGCGGCGAAGGCCTGGCGCAATCGCCAGGCCACCGATCCCGCGTCGCCTCCCCGCGCCTTCATCCGTTCGAGCGTGTTCCAGAGGTCGCACGGCAAGGCATCGCTGACGAAGACCGGCTGCATCTTGAGGTGCAGCGTGACACGCGCGGTGGCCTCCTCGAGCAGCGCGTCGCAAAGGCCGAGGTCGAGGGCCAGCTCGGTGCCGGCGTTGTCGGCGACGAGATGCACCTGGGCCCCGGCGCGCACCAGGAAGGGGATGGCCTCGGCGCGATCGTCGACGAGGAGGTCGTCGTCGCGCGGAGAGTCGTGCCCGTCGCCGACGGTGTAGCTGAGATCGACGCGGTTTCCCCAGAGACAGGTGGCCAAGAGCTCGCCGATGCGCTCCGCGCGCGGTCCCCTTCGCGCGAGCGCCTGCTCCAGGTGCGACCACGGGCGCTCGCCCGCCAGCTCCTCGTTCTTGGCGGCGGCAAAAGGATCGTCCGCGGTCTCCCAGAAGCGGCAGGCCTGCGCGAGCTCCCGGTAGAAGGCCAGCTCGGCGTAAAACCATTCCGCCGCGAGCCAGCGCTCGCTCGCGTGCTCGGCGTGGGCAGCGCTCCAGGCCTCGACGTCCGGCGCGGGAGGGCGCGGGGCGGGGAGCAGCGCGTTCTCTTCGATGCTGCGCGCGAGGGCCTCGACGGCATCGCGCGAACCGGACGCGAGCGTCGGGTTCTTCTCCAGCACGTCGCGCGCGATGCGCGGGACGCGCGTCTCCATGCTGTACCGAGCGAAGCGGTTGGAGCCGTCGGTGCGGATCGGGGCAGGACGCTGGGAAGCGGACACGGGCGCCGTGGAGAGCGCGCGCCGGCATCTTGCCGAGCACGCCGAGTAGGCGTAGACCGCTTTACTTGCCCGTCGCCACGGACTTCTTGATGAGGTCCATGAGGGAGTCGTTGCCGGCGGGGGCGCGGTGCGACGCCGGGATGACCGCCGGGTGAGCGGCCGCCACGGGGGCCGCGGGGCCGCCGACCGCGACGTGGACGCGCGCCGCGGGGACGACCTTCCGGGTCCCCTGGGCAGGCGCCGTCGTGCCGTCGGCCGCGGCGGGGGAGGCCGCCGTCGAGTCCCCGTCGGCGACGGGTGCGGCGGCGGTGGCTGCGGCGGCCGTCGTCGCCGGCTGCGGCGGGGGATCGGCGGTCGGCGCAGGCGCGAGGGCGGCGGGGGCCTCTTGCGGCGCTGCCGTGGCGGGCGGCGGGTGCCGCGCCAGCGTCAAGGCGAGAAACCCCACCGCGCCCACGCTGGCCAGACTGAGGAGCGCGTAGACCGCCTTCCGTCCGCGTGACGAGGGACCGGTGGGCATTTCCTCCGACGCCTGGAGGGGCGCGAAGCCGACGGGCGCCAGGTGCTCGTGGGACGGCACGTCGAACGGGCGCGCGGTCGCGCGGGGCGAGGCAGGCGGGGCGGTCCGCGCCGCGAGCTCGAGCTTGGACTTCGCCGCTTCGCTGGCCAGGAGCGCGGAGAGGTCGAAGAACCCGGAGCTCTCGCGGCTCATCTCGAAGCGATGGACCGGCCGCTCGGATTCGGGCTTGGCCATCTTCGCGAGCTCGCGAAGATCGTTGCTCATCCGCTGTCGATCGCTGGTCTGGCTGGCCATGGGCAGGCGGTCTCCGGGCGTTTGCCGTGCTTTTACCGCATAGCGCTTTCCCGACCGAGCGGCCACATGGGAAAAGCGGCTTCGCTTTTTGCAACGAGCCTCTCAACCCTCGAAAAGCCTCGGCGACCCTCGACCGGGTCGAAGGCGGCGCGGGCGCGCGGCTGGTGCTGCGCCCCGAACGCGCTAGCTTGTGGGCGGTGCTTCGCGAGTTCATCGGCGCCCACCGGCGAGAAATCCTGGCGCGCACGCGCGCCAAGGTCGCCGCGCGACCGCTGCCGTCGGCCAAGGACGACGGGCTGCAGAATGGCGTGCCGGTCTTCCTGGACCAGCTGGTGGAGGCCTTGCGTCTCGCCGGCCCCCCCTCCTCCCAATCGATGGGAGCCATCGAAACGAGTGCGATCTTGCACGGCGGCGACATGCTGCGGATGGGCTTCACGGTGGGGCAAGTCGTTCGCGGATACGGCGACGTTTGCCAGGCCGTGACCGAGCTGGCCGACGAGACCGACGCGGCGATCACCGTCGACGAGTTTCATACCCTCAATCGATGTCTCGACGACGCCACCGCCGAAGCGGTGACCGAGTACACGCGGCTGCGCGAGCATTCGCTGGCCGAGGCCGAGACCGAGCGCTCGGGCATCCTGGCCCACGAGCTACGGAACAGCGTCTCCGCGGCGAGCCTGGCATTCCAGATCCTCCAGAAGGGAAACATCGCCATCAACGGCAGCGTCGGCGCAGTCCTCGCGCGAAGCCTGAGGCGCCTCGGCGCGCTCATCGATCGCTCGTTCATCGAGGCGCGGTTGGACTCCGGCAACGAGTACCGCGAGAACGTCGCCGTGAGCGATCTCGTCGAAACAGCCGCCGTCGACGCCAAGATGGAGGCCGACATCCGCCACCTGGGGCTCAGCGTGCCGCCGGTCGATCGCCGCATCCATGTCCATGTCGATGCTCATGTCCTTGGCGGCGCAGTCGCCAACCTCCTGGACAACGCCTTCAAGTTCACCCGCACGGGAGGATGCATTTCGCTCACCGCATCGGCGAGCGCGACGCGCGTTTTCATCGAGGTGGAGGACCAGTGTGGAGGGCTTCCCCCGGGGAAGGCCGAGGAGCTCTTCGAGGCCTTCGAGCAGCGGGGCGCGGACCGATCGGGCCTGGGCCTGGGCCTCTTCATCAGTCGCAAGGCGGTCGAAGCGAGCGGCGGCGTCCTCCGTGTGCGGGACGTGGCGGGGGCCGGATGCGTCTTCACCATCGACCTTCCCAGGCTGTAGAATCCAACTACGGCGTCTTCTTGGCGAGGCTCCCGGCCTTCTCGGCGTGTACCCGCGTGAACTCGGCGCCGAAGAAGACGACCAGGCTGGCGAGGTAGATCCAGGTGAGAAGGCCCAGCACCGCCCCCACCGCGCCGTACGCCGCGTAGCTGCCGAGGTGACCGAGGTACCAGGCGAGCAGGTGCTTCAAGACCGCGAAGAGGAGGGCCGTCAGGAGCGCGCCTCCCAGGACGTCGCCCCACGCGACCGCCGTCTGAGGCAGGAGCTTGAACAGCACCGCGAAGACCAGCGCCGAGAGCCCGAGCGAGACCAGCGCATCCAGCGCCTGCCAGAGAAACCCGGCCGCAAGCACGTGGTCGGCCGCGCTGGTGAAGGCGCTCAGCGCCGTGCTCACGATGAGCGAGGCGAGAAGGACGCCCCCGGCGCCGAGGACGGCGAGAAACGAGAAGGCCTTCTCGCGTATGGCGTTGAGGATGGCGGTGCGAAACCCCTTGGAGGGAACGGCCTTGACGCGCCAGATGGTGTTCATCGACGTCTGGAGCTCGGAGAAGACGCCGCTCGCTCCCATGAACAAGGTGATGACGCCGATCACCGCGCCCACCCCGCGCGCGGTCTGGTGGGATTGCATGGAGGCCAGCGTCTCGTCGAGGAGCGCGCGAAAGTCCGGCGTCGTGGCGCTCGAGACCGAAGCGAGAATCTCGTCTCTCACCACCGAGTCGTTGCCAAGGAAGAAGCCCAGCGCCGCGATCGACAGGAGGAGCAGGGGAAAGATCGAGAAGAGGGCGTAGTAGGCCAGGGAAGCGCCGAGGCGGTAGCAGCTGTCGTCGACCCAGCGACTGCCGGCCTCGGTCCCCTGCGCGGCGGTGGACTTCATCCAGGCGAGGAGCGTCGAGCCGCCTGCGTGGGCAGCGGGCCGCGAAGTAGGCGGGTTCTGGTTCGGGGTCATAGGGAGGTCATAGGGTCCTTCGAACACCCAGCGGGCGCGGCGGATGCCGGCCGAGGTTGCCGTGGTGGCATACCAACTGCACGAGTCGGCGTACGGAGGCGATGTCTTTGAATAGCAGCACGTGTCATGAAGGTTCGACCGCGGACGTCCCGCAGAACGCGTGGCAGTCCTTGTGTGACGGTTGGCCCGGCTACGTGCTCACCCTGGACGCCCAGAACTGCGTCACGTCGCTTCACCGGAGCACCAAATCGCTGGGGGCCGGCATGGACAGCGGGGAAATCGGCCGGAATATCTTCGACCTGGTGGCCCCCGACAGCCGGGAAAGGCTGCGTGCCCTCTTCGAAGGGGTGCGTACCCGCGGGGAGACGGCGACGCTGCGGTCGACACTCACCTTGCCGCGCTGCGCTCCAGGCTGGTACGAGGTCTACTGCATGCCGCTGCCCGTTGCGACGGGCTACGGCAGCCTTCTCGTGCTGATTGGCGAGGGGGCCGCGCAGCTTGCAAGCGAAGCCGTGCTCGAGGAGAGCGAGCGGCGCATCCTGGCCCTCTCGGCGCGGAGCTCCGAAGGAACCTGGCGGACGGGTCCGGACCCGAGCACCCTGCGCATCAGCGCGGCCTCCGAGCGTGTGCTCGGGCGATCGCCCGAGTCGCTGCAGCGCGACGGACTGCGGAACGTCCACCCCGAGGACGTGGCCAACCTCCGGAGCGCGTTCGCCGCACTTGCCGCCACGCCGGGCTCGACGCGGACGATCGAGTACCGCGTGCGGCACGCCGACGGGAGCTGGCGCTGGCTGGAGTCCACCGGCGAAAACCTGATGGACGATCCCACCGTGGGCTCGCTGGTGGGAAACTTCCGGGACGTCACCGAGCGCCGGGAACGCAACGTGGAGCGCCTCGCCCACGACGAGCGCTACCAGACGCTCTTCACGGAGTCCCCCTGGCCCAACCTGGTCTGCCAGCGCGACACGCTCCGCATCGTCGATGCCAATCTCGCCTGCCTGCGCCTCTACGGGTACACGCGGGAGGAGCTGGTCGCCCTGACCCTGTACGATCTGGACGGAGACCGCGAGCGCCTGCGCCGATCCTTCGAGGCGGTGGCCACGGACTTCGTGGAGCTCGGCGAGTGGACCCAGCACGCGAAGGACGACGCGGACATCGAGGTGGAGCTCTTCGCCCATAGCCTCAAGGCCGTCCCTCCCACCTACCTCGTCCTCGTGCGGGACGTCACCGAGGCCCGCCGCCTGACCGAACAGCTCGTCCAGTCGCAGAAGATGGAGGCCATCGGCCGCCTCTCCGGCGGGATCGCGCACGACTTCAACAACATGCTCACGGCGATCTTTGCCTACGTCGAGCTGTGCCTCGCGCCGGAGGCCGATCCCGACGGATTCCACGCCGATCTCCTGGCCATCAAGAGCGCCGCGGAGCGCGCGTCGGCGCTCACCCGCCAGCTCCTGGCCTTCAGCCGGAAACAGGTGATGCGGATGCGTCCGCTGGAGCTCAACGCCTCCGTGGTCGAGATCGAAAAGATGCTCCGGCACGTGATCGGCGAAGACATCGAGTTCGTGACCACCCTCGAGCCCGGGCTCGGCGCGGTGCGCGCGGACCCCACGCAAATGGCGCAAGTCATCCTCAATCTCGCAGTGAATGCGCGCGACGCCATGCCCCTCGGCGGCCGGCTGACCGTCGAGACGCGAAACGTCGAGCTCGACGCCTTCCGTGCGCGCGAGCTGGGAGACCTCGTCGCCGGCCCCTACGTGTGCGTGTCCGCGACGGACACCGGCTCCGGGATGGACGAGCAAACCAGGCAGCACATCTTCGAGCCGTTCTTCACGACCAAGCCCATCGGCAAGGGCACGGGGCTGGGCCTGTCGACGGTCTTCGGGATCGTGAAGCAGAGCGGCGGCGGGATCGCCGTGGAGAGCCGCCTGGGGCAGGGGTCGACGTTCCGCATTTACCTGCCCAGGATCACCGAGCGTGCCGCGCCGGCCTCGATGCCGGCGCCGCGCGCCGCCGTGCGTGGCTCGGGAACGCTGCTCCTGGTCGAGGACGATGAGCAGGTGCGCGATGCTCTCTGTCGGCTTCTCGCGGACCGAGGTTTCCGGGTGGTCGCGGTGTGCGGCATGCCGGAAGCCATCGCCTTTCTCGACGGCGAGCACCCGCCCATTCAAGCGATGGTCACCGATCTGGTGATGCCCGGAGGGGACGGCGTGACCCTGGCGAAGGAGGCGCGGGCGCGACTCCCCGGCCTGCGCGTTCTTTTCATGTCGGGGTACACCGAGCATGCCGTGCTCGACGACCTGATGCGGCCGGGCTCGAGCTTCATGGCGAAGCCGTTCATCGGAGCGGAGCTGGATGCTGCGCTGCGCGGACTCCTCGGCCCCAGCGGGAACACCGTGCGACCGAAAGCCGACTCCGAGACCTGAAACGAGCGGCTGGCGCTCTGCCTTCGCCAGATTGCGAATTGCCTTGGCCGGCACGTCGATTTCCTCGCGAGCCACGAGGCGACACCAGGTTCCGGACACATCGAATCCGTTTCACGCCCCCCCTTTGCACAGCGCGCGCGGCACGCACCTTGCGTCGGCGATCTGCGACCAGCCGGGGGGGACTTGAGCATGAAGTACGAGCGTTCCCCCTCCGTGGGGGCACCGATGCAGGCGGCCACGAGGCTGCTGCTGTGCGCGGTATCCGAGGAGCTGGCAGACGTGGTGATGCGCGCCTCCCCGGGAGGCCCACCGGGAGTGCTCGCGGCGGCGGACGCAGCGGAGGTCGTTCGCCTGATGGAGAAAGGGTGCCCGTCGGTCGTGGTCATCGGCGGAATCTCGTCCGATGCGGTGGCCAACTCGTGCCGGACGGTCCGAGGGGCCAGGGCGTGTCGTGACACCGTGATCGTCGCTCTTGCGGGTGATTGCACGGAAGAGGTCGGCCTCCTCCTGGAAGCCGGTGCCGACGACGTCTTCATCCGGTCGTTGGGCGACGTCGTTCTGCGAACTCGCCTGCAGGTGGCCCGCCGAACCGCAGCGACCAGCACCTCTCGCCGGGTGGAGCAGGACGCGCGGGAGCACTTCTTCCAGATATCGACCCAGCCCCTCTGCATCGTGACCGACCGCTACTTCACTCTGGTCAATCCCGCCTGGACCCAGGTGCTTGGCTGGTCCTCCGAGGAGCTGACCTCGACGCCCTGGCTCGACTTCGTTCATCCCGACGATCGGCAGGCCACGATGAAGGTCTGGACCGAGGTGCCGGCCCACGAGGCGCACCACGGATTTGCCAACCGGTATCGCTGCAAGGACGGGAGGTACCGCTGGCTCGAATGGCGGGGAACCACGTCGCCGGAAAGGGACGTCGTGTACGCCGTGGTCCTCGACGTGACCGAGGCCCGCGCGACCAAGGAGGCGCTGCGGGCCGTGTCCGAGAGGCTGGCGACCACGCTCAACAGCATCGGAGACGGGGTCATATCGACGGATCTGAACGGCGCGGTCGTCAGCATGAACCCGGTTGCGGAGCGGCTCACCGACTGGACCCTCGAGGAAGCCACGGCCAAGGGGAGCTCTCTTCTGGAGATTCTCTCGCTCGTCCGCGGTGACACCGGGACCAAGGTCGAAAACCCCGTCGACCATGCGCTTCGTGAGGGCGTCGTCGTCTCCCTGCCAAAGGACACACGTCTTACCCGACGGGACGGGAGGGTCATCCCCATCGCCGACAGCTGCGCGCCGATCCGGGCGGACGACGGGACGGTCCGCGGAGCGGTGTTCGTCTTCCGTGATCTCACGGCCCAGCAGGGCGCGGAAGCCGTCCTGGCTCGGTCCCACGAGCAGCTCGTCTTTGCCGATCGCATGGCGGCGGTGGGCACTCTTGCCGCCGGCGTTGCCCACGAGGTCAACAACCCGCTGAGCTTCGTGGTGGCCAACCTCGACACCGCTCTCGAGGCGATCCATGCGATCCCAGGCTCGTCGTCGGCTCCAGTCCTGGAGATCGAAAAGATGCTGGTGGATGCGCGCGCCGGCGCCGGCCGCGTCACCAAGATCGTCCGCGGGCTCAAGACGTTCTCCCGGAGCGACGAGGGGAGACCGCACGTCGTCGATCCCGTTCACGTCCTCGAGCTATCCATCGAGCTGGCGGCCAACCAGATCGGTCAATGTGCCTCCCTGGTGACGGACTTCGGCCCGGTGCCTCTCGTGGACGCGGACGACGCACGGCTGGGACAGGTGTTCGTCAATCTCCTCATTAATGCCGCCCAGGCCTTTCCGGAGGCGAACGTGGAGAGTAACGAGATCCACGTCGTCACCTCGACCGACGCGGAGGGGCGGGCGGTCGTCGAGGTAACGGACAGTGGCGCGGGCATTGCGCCGGCCCTTCTGAGCCGGGTCTTCGATCCGTTCTACACCACGAAACCCATCGGCGCCGGCACCGGACTGGGCCTGTCCATCACCCGCAACATCGTGGCCCGCATGGGCGGGGACATCTCCGTCGAGAGCGAGCTCGGGCGAGGCACCACGTTTCGCCTGGTGCTTCCCCCCTCCGGACGCTGCGCCACGCCGGCACCGAGCGCGAGTGCCCCTGCGAAATCCGCGGTGACGCGGCGCGGTGCGGTCCTGGTCGTCGACGACGAGCCCGACGTGTGCGCGGCGATCCGTCGCGTCCTCGCCAAGCACGACGTCACCATCGTCCACGACGGGCAGAGCGCGCTGGAACTCCTGGCGACCGGCAAGGTGTTCGACGTGGTGTTCTCCGATCTGATGATGCCGAACATGTCGGGGATGGCCCTCTTCCGGGCCATCGTCGAGCTTCATCCGAGCATGGCGGCGAGGGTCGTCTTCATCACCGGCGGAGCCTTCACGCCCGAGGCCCACGCGTTCCTCGACCGCGTCCCCAACGAGCGCCTGGCGAAACCGTTCGACTCGAAGGAACTGCGGAACACCGTCCAGCGGTTCGTCGCGTGACACTGAGGGGGGCAAACCATGAATAATCCGGGCTAACGCCTTGGGACCCTGCCACCGCCGCCTGGCGAATTGACGTAGCGCATGGGTCCGTTCGATCGCCGGTCTGAAGGCGAGGGCAAGCGTTTGGGACACATGGAATCCATTTCACGTACAGAAGCTGCGCACGCTCACACGGCACATCTGTTGCACCGACTAGGACGGTGAGCCTTCGGCCCCCGGGCGGACAAGGATGATCATCGCCGCGCCGGCATCGGCATGCCCGAGGCGACCATGAAAATCTGGCTATGCGCGGTCGACCCTGAACTGACCGCCGCAATTCTGGAGTCGCCGGGAGATGCCCGCGGAGTGTTCGCAGCGGCGGACCCTGGGGAAATCCTGCAGCAGACGAAGGCGAGGTGTCCGTCGGTGGTCGTGATGGGGGGAGCGTCGGCCGATGTCGTGGCCGATTCGTGCAGAACCATCCGCGGCGCCTGGACGTGCCGCGACGCCGTCATCGTCGCCGTTTCGGAAGGGCGCCCGGGAGAGGTCGGCCTTCTCCTCGAAGCGGGCGCCGACGACGTCTTCGTCCGGTCGTCGGGCGACGCCATTCTTCGAATTCGCCTCCAGGTGGCCTGCCAGACCGCCGCGGAGGCCGCGTCTCGCCGGGCACACCAGGACGCGCGCGAGCAGTTCTTCGAGCTATCGACCCAGCTCTTATGCATCGTGTCCGACGGGTACTTCAGTATGGTCAATCCCGCCTGGACCCAGGTCCTCGGCTGGTCTGCCGAGGAGCTGACGTCGACGCCCTGGATCGACTTCGTCCATCCCGACGATCGACAAGCCTCGATGATCGCCCGGTCCGGGGTCCAGGCCGAGCCGCGCCGCGGATTCACCAACCGGTATCGCTGCAAGGACGGAAGTTACCGCTGGTTCGAATGGGGGGGCGTCCTCTCGGTCGAACGGGACGTCATCTATGCGGTCGTCCACGACGTGACCGAAGCCAGGGCCAGCAAGAACGCGCTGCGGAAGCTGTCGGAGAGGCTGGCGACCACACTCGACAGCATCGCCGGGGTTTCCCACGAGATGAACGACCCGCTGGCCTTCGTGGTGGCCAACCTCGACACCGCCCTCGAGGAGATTCGTGCGATGAGCGGCTCTTCGTCCGCGACGCTGCGCAAGATCGAAAAAATGCTCACCGATGCGCGCGCAGGAGCCGCCGCCGTCACCCAGATCGTCGGCGGCCTGGAGACGTTCTCGCGGAGCGAAGAGGAGAGACCCCAGGACGTCGATCTCGTCGCCCTCGAACCGCCATCCTCCGCGGCACGGCGCGGCGCGGTCCTGGTGGTCGACGACGAGCCCGACGTGTGCGCTGCGATTCGTCGCGTCCTCGCCACGCACGACGTCACCATCGTCAACGACGGGAGGAGCGCGCTGGAGCTCCTGGCGACGGGCAAGGAGTTCGACGTGGTGCTGTCCGATCTGCTCATGCCGAGGATGTCCGGGATGGCCCTCTTTCAGGCCATCGTCGACCTTCATCCCGGCATGGCGAAGAGGGTGGTCTTCATCACGGGAGGGGCTTTCACCCCCGAGGCCCACACGTTTCTCGATCGCGTGCGCAACGAGCGCGTGGCCAAACCGTTCGATTCGAAGGAGCTGAGGAAAACCGTCCAGCGCTTCGTCGGCTGAGCCGACCTTCGGGAGGCTGTGGCGTGTGATTCACACGCCCTACCCGAGCCGACGCTTCACCCCTTGCACCAGGGTGGCGATGACCACGAGGAGCTCGGCCGTCTCGATGGGCTTGGCGAGATGCATGTCGAAGCCGGCGCGCAGGGCCATGGTGCGATCCTCGGCCCGGGCATAAGCGGTGAGGGCCACCGCGGGAACCCGCGAACCGCCGCCGGGCGAACGGGCGCGCACACTCCGGATCAACGCGTACCCGTCCATTCCCGGCATCCCCACGTCGCTGATCAGCACGTCGAAGGTGGCGTCGCGCAGCTTGTCGAGGGCCTCTTCGGCTCCGGCGGCCACCGTGACGACGCAGTCGCACTTCTCCAGCAAGTACGTGAGGAGCTCGCGCGTCTCATGCTCGTCGTCGACCACCAGGATGCGAAGGCCGGGGAGCTCCGGGGGGCACTCGAACGACGGCGTGGCGGGCTGGCTCGCATCGCCGGCGGTGGCGGGTCGGGAGAAGTCCGCGCGCAGCGGCGCCGTGGGAAGGCGGACGGTGAAGGTCGCCCCTCGCCCCTCGCCGTCACTCTCGGCGCGGACGGTGCCGCCGTGCAGATGGACGATCGATCGAACGATGGCCAGCCCCAGCCCGAGACCCCCGACCGCGCGCGAGATCTTCGCGTCGGCCTGTCGAAAGCGGTCGAAGACGTGAGGAAGGAACGCCGGATCGATGCCCCGGCCGTCGTCGGCGACGACGAGCTCCACGTGCGATTGTTCGCGATGGAGGCGAACCTGCACGCGCCGTCCTGGGGGCGTGAACTTGATGGCGTTGGACAGCAGATTCCACACCACCTGCTGCAAGCGATCGGCGTCGCCGACGATGGTGGCGTGCGAGTCGAGGACCGGCTGCAGCCGCACCCCTTTGAGCTCGGCCGCCGGCCGCACCGCGTCGAGCGCCGCCTCGACCACGCGGACCATCTCCGTCGGTCCCACCGACAGCACCAGCTTCCCTTGCTCGATGCGCGCGAGATCCAGCATGTCGTCGATGAGCCGGGCCTGTATGCGCGCGTTCCGCTCGATGGTCTCGAGGGCCTTGGGAATCTGCGGACCGGCGACGGCGCCGTTGCGCAGGAGGTTGGACCAGCCGACGATGGCGTTGAGCGGCGTTCGCAGCTCGTGGCTCATGGTGGCCAGGAATTCGTCCTTGGCCAGGCTCGCGCGCTGGAGCTCTTCGAGGGCTTGCATGCGCTGCGCCGTGGCCTCCTTCAGGAGCTCCAGGGTCCGATCGCTCGCCTGCCGGGCGATCACCTGCGCGGTGACGTCGAACGCGCTGAGCAGAATCCCTTCGACCACCCCCTGCGCGTCGCGAAGAGGGGCATAGACGAAGTTGAAATAGCCTTGCTGGAGCGCGCCGTCCGGACCGGTGGAGTGGCTCGCGGCGTGCTCGCGCCCGTCGAAGGCCAGGCCCGTCCGGTACACCTCGTCGAGGTAGCCGAGAAACGGCTGCCCCACGAGCTCCGGGAGGGCCTCCCCGAGCGGCCTGCCCAGGACCTCGGGTCCTTTGCCCCAGACCTGGAGGACGGCAGGATTCGCCAGCTCGATCACCTGCCGGGGGCCCTTGAAGACGGCCACCGGGAAGGGAGCCTGCATGAAGTGGCGATAGAGGTTCGCTCGCTGCTGGGCCTCGACCTCCGCCCGCTCGCGCGCCGCCCGCGCGGTCGCCAGGGCGGAGGCCACGCGAACGAGAAGATCGCGGGCCGAGAAGGGCTTGGCGATGTAGTCGTTGGCCCCGGCGGCCAGACCTCGGGCCGACTCCTCCTCGCCGGCGCGCGCCGAGAGAAGGATGATGGGGATCCCACGCAGACCTTCGTCCGCGCGCATCGCGGTCACCAGGGCGAACCCGTCGAGACCGGGCATCATCACGTCGCTGAGGACCAGCGCGGGGGGGATGCGCCGGATGCTCTCCAGCGCCGCGGCGCCGTCGCTCACCGCCTCCACGGGCCAGCGCTCGCCGAGGAGGCGCGTCAGGTAGTCGCGCATGTCGGCGTTGTCGTCGGCAAAGACGATGCGCTGACGCGGGTCTCCGCTCCGCCCCTGGGGTGCGCGCGCCTCGAGGAACTTCGCGTCCCAGCGCGCCGCCTCGTCGACGAAGACCTTGGCCTCGACGGCAGTCGAGGGGAGCGACCGCGCCGCACGCACCCGCGAGGCCGGCAGATGGGCCGCACCGCGCGGGATGCGCACGAGGAACGTCGTCCCCGCGCCGACTCGACTGTGGACGCGGATGTCGCCGCCGTGGAGGCGCACCAGCTCCTGGATGAGCGCGAGCCCGATGCCCGATCCCTCGTGGCTGCGCGACGGCGCGCCCTCGATGCGATGGAAGCGCTCGAAGAGTCGCGGGATCTCCTGCTCGGCGATGCCCGTCCCGGTGTCGGTCACCTCCAGGCACGCGGCATCCCCTTCCATCCGCAGGCTGACCGCGATGGATCCTTCGAAGGTGAACTTGAAGGCGTTGGAGAGGAGGTTCAAGACGATCTTCTCCCACATGTCGCGATCGACGAAGAGAGCCTCGGGCAGGGGCGGAGCCCTCACCACCAGGGCGAGCCCCGCGCGCTCGATGGTCGCGCGGAAGCTACTGGCCAGATCGACGGTCAGCGCGGAGAGGTCGACCGGCTGGTAGACCGCCTCGACGCGCCCGGCCTCGATGCGCGAAAACTCCAGCAGCGTGTTGACCAGCTTGAGGAGGCGCAGCGCGTTGCGCTCCAGGAGCGCGACGGAGCGGCGATCGACCGGCGCGCCCTCCGCCAGGGCCAGCAGGTCCTGGATGGGAGCGATCATGAGCGTGAGCGGCGTGCGGAACTCGTGGCTCACGTTGCTGAAGAAGGTGGTCTTGGCGCGATCGAGCTCGGCCAGCGACTCTGCGCGCGTTCTCTCCTCTTCGTAGGCTGCGGCGTTGCTCACCACCTGCGAGAGGCTCGACGCCACCAGGTTGTGAAACCGGTCGTAGGAGGCGCTCTTGCCGAGCCGGGGGCTGAGACCGGCGACGAGAAAGCCCAGCGGCCGGCCGCCGCCGGAGCGCTCGATGGGCAGGATCACCGCGGCGCGCGCTCCCGCCGGTCCGTCCACCAGGTCGACCTGGAGCGGCGCCCCGTCCGGCGCGCGCTCGTCGAACGGCCAGAGCGAGCGATCCCCCCGGGCGATGGACGGCGGCGCCCGCGGCGAGCCCGGCTCGATGTTGGCGAGGCCGGCCAGCCGGGTCCCCTTCTCCCCCTCATCGAGCAGGTAGAGAAGCGCAAAGGGGACATCGCCCGGAAAGCGGGCGATCTGCGCTGCGGCGTGGGCGCAGGCGTCCGCCTGGGTCTTGGCCTGCGTGGCCTCGGCGAGGGCGTTGAGAAGCCGCAGCCGCCGTTCTTCGATCACCTTCTCGGTCGTCTCGATGACGGCGCAGAACACCCCTCCGACCCCGCCCGACTCGTCGTGGATGGGGCTGTAGGTGAAGGTGAAATAGGACTCTTCCGGCCCCGCGCCGCGAACCAGCGGCAGCATGAGGTCCTCGGACCAGGTGGCCTCGCCCGTCGTCCTCACGTGATCGAGGAGCGGCTCGATGATGCTCCGGATCTCGGGGAGGACCTCGAACGCCGGCCGTCCCATGGCGAGGGGGTGCTTGTTGGCCCCGACCATGGGAAGGAGGCTCTCGTTGTAGAGCATCACGTAGGCGGGGCCCCAGTAGAGGGCGATGGGGAAGCGCGAGTAGAGGCAGATGCTGAGCGCGGTGCGAAGGCTCTGGGGCCACTCGTTCGACGGGCCGAGCACGGTCGTTCGCCAGTCGATGGCTCGGATGAGCGCTCCCATGGCGCCGCCGCCGGTGACGAACCAGGCGTCGGCGCTCGCGCTGCTCCTGGCCGTGTGGCTCACTCTGCGGGGTCCCGTGTCCCGGCCTTCCCTCGGCCGGCGGGGTCTCTCGTCGTCGCGGGATGCATGCCTCGCGCTGGAGAGTAACCCGCGGGTCCATTCTTGCAATCTTGCGCCGCGAGCGGCGAGCTGTCGTGGGACGTCCCACCATTGTCGATCGAGGGTGAGCCTCCTGGGAGGCCGTCGATACTGGCTTCTCGACCCCATGCGACAAGCAAGTCCGAAGACGACGTCAGCGCGGTTCGTGCGTTCGTTCGCTCTCTCCCGCCTCGTCGGCCATTCCTGGCCCCCCGCGATGGCCGCGGCGGCCCTCGCCCTCACCGGCTGTTCGAGTCCCGATACGAGAGCGACGGGCTTCGACGCGGAGGAAGGCGGCGCCTCGACGGGCCACCCGGATGGCTCCAGCGGAAGCAGCTCGGGCGGAACCGGGAGCTCCGGCACGACCGGCAGTTCCAGCGGCAGCAGCTCGGGGGGAAGCGCTTCCGGCAGCTCCAGCGGGGGCGTGAGCTCGAGCTCGGGCGGCACCGATTCGGGCGTGGATGCCGGAAAGACTCCCGACGCGGGCGGCGAAACGCCGGACGCCGAGGCGGGCGTCGATTCCGGCCCGAGCGGGACCCCCGACGCGGGGACAGTCACGGGGCCTTGTGACATCTACGCGGCCAGCGCGACGCCCTGTGTCGCCGCGCACAGCACGGTGCGGGCTCTTTACGGCGCGTACGACGGGAACCTCTACCAGGTCAAGCGCGCCTCGGACGGGACGACCCGGAACGTCGGCGTCCTCAGCCCCGGGGGCTTTGCCAACTCGGCCACGCAGGACTCGTTCTGCACCGGCACGACCTGCACCATCTCGATCATCTTCGACCAGTCCGCCATGGCCAATCACCTCACGGGCGCGCCGGCCGGCGGGCATGTGCACACCCCCGACAACGAAGCCAGCGCCACCTCGCAAAAGCTGACCCTCAGCGGCCATGCGGTCTACGCGGTGGTCGTCAACCCGGGGACCGGCTATCGCATCGACAAGACCGCGGGCATCGCCACCGGCGACGAGCCGGAGGGCGAGTACATGGTGACGAGCGGCACGCACTTCAACGGGGGGTGCTGCTTCGATTACGGGAACGCCGAGACGAACAACGACGACGACGGCAACGGCACCATGGAAGCCGTTTATTTCGGCAATGAAACGGCCTGGGGCAGCGGTGCCGGCACCGGCCCCTGGGTCATGGCGGATCTGGAAAACGGCCTCTATACGGCGACGAACTTCACCCCCAATCCCATGAACACGCCCCTCACGACCCCCTTCGTCACGGCGATGGTGAAGGGCTACGCGGGGGGCTTTGCGCTCAAGGGCGGCGACGCGCAATCCGGTGTCCTGAAGACCATGTACAGCGGAGCGCGTCCCACGGCCGCGGGCTACAATCCCATGAAGAAGCAGGGCGCCATCATTCTGGGGATTGGCGGCGACAACAGCAACGGCTCCGCCGGGACCTTCTTCGAAGGGTGCATGACCTCCGGCGATCCGCCGGATGCCGCCGACGACGCGGTCCAGGCCAACATCGTCGCGGCGGGGTACGGGCGGTAAGGCCGCTTCCCTGCGGAACGCCTGGTGTTCGCGCTGCCGCTCGCCCATGGTAGCGTGCGCTCCGTGACCGGGCCGCGGGACCATCTCACACCGCTGGGACGGGCGCTCGCGGCCGACGCCGGCCTCCGCAAGGCGCTCCTCGTCTGGGCCACGCGCCACATGGCGACCGCGCAGGACGTGGAAGATCTGGTGCAGCAGACGCTCGCCGCCGCCCTGGAGAGCGAGGCCGAGTGGGACGCCGAGAACGTCCCTCTGGCGCGGTTCGTCGGGTCCGTCATGAACGCGCAGAGCCGCACCTTGCGCCTGGACTTCGTGGAGGACCTGCTGGCGGTCGGCGAGCTCGAGGAGCTGGCGAAGAAGCCGATCGCCGAGCTGGACGAGTCCATTCGCCAGGGTGGCCACGATCCGGCGGTGGCCGACGCGATCCTGGAGCGCGTCC
>Ga0302325_10010454_pt1 | contig 20121 bp, 20 predicted proteins | sample Palsa_T0_2_FD_201948 | JGI IMG/M metagenome (GOLD analysis project Ga0302325, IMG submission 201948) | Peat permafrost microbial communities from Stordalen Mire near Abisko, Sweden - Palsa_T0_2 | ecosystem: Environmental > Terrestrial > Soil > Palsa > Peat permafrost | place: Sweden: Abisko...
GCAAGGCCGCCGAGGAGCACGATGCCGACGTCCTGGTGAGCGTCGGCGGCGGGTCCGCCACCGGCCTGGCCAAGGCGGTGGCGCTGACCACCGGCCTGCCCATCGTCGCCGTGCCGACCACGTACGCGGGCTCGGAGGCCACGAACGTCTGGGGGCTCACCGAGGACGGCCGCAAGACCACCGGAGTCGACGCCCGAGTGCTGCCGCGGGCCGTCGTCTACGACGCCAGCCTGATGCTGTCCCTGCCCCTGCCGCTGAGCGTGGCGTCCGGGCTGAACGCGCTGGCGCACTGCGTCGACTCGATGTGGGCGCCCCGCACTGACCCGGTCAACCAGGCGCTCGCGCTGGAGGGCATTCGTGCCCTTCGCGACGGCCTTCCCACGGTCGTGCGCGATCCGCAGGGCATCGAAGGCCGCGAGCAGACGCTGTACGGCGCCTGGATGGCCGCGGTGGCGTTCGCCTCGGCCGGCTCCGGGTTGCACCACAAGATCTGCCACGTGCTGGGCGGGATGTATAACCTCCCGCACGCGCAGACCCATGCCGTGGTGCTGCCGTACGTCCTCGCGCTCAACGCGCCGTCGGTCCCGGAATGCGAGCAGCGGATGGCGGCGGCGTTCGGCGCGGCGTCCGCGCTGGACGGGTTGCAGCGCCTGCGGGAGCAGGTGGCGGCGCCTCGCGCCCTGCGTGATTACGGGCTGCGCGAGACCGACATCCCGGCTGCCGTCGACGTCATCATGGCGACCGTGCCGCCGGACAACCCGACGCCGGTCACCGCCGCGAACCTCACCGAACTGCTGCACCGTGCATGGGAAGGAAGGGAACCACGATGAGCCTCGACGAGCTGCCAGGGACGGTGCCTGCCGAGCAGCAAGAACGCGAGTCACAGCTCGTCGAACGCGTGGTCGCATCCTTCGGCGCCACGCCGGACCCGCGGCTCAGGGACCTGATGCAGGCGCTCACCCGGCACCTGCACGCTTTTCTCCGGGAGGTGCGGCTGACCGAGGAGGAATGGCAGCGTGCTATCGAGTTCCTCACCGCCGCCGGGCACATCACCGACGACAGGCGCCAGGAGTTCATCCTGCTCTCTGACATCCTGGGGGCGTCGATGCAGACCATCACCATCAACAACGAGGCATACGAGAACGCCACCGAGGCGACGGTGTTCGGCCCGTTCTTCGTCGAGGGCTCACCCGAGATCGAGCCCGGCGGAGATATCGCGGCCGGAGCATCCGGGGAACCGTGCTGGGTCGAGGGCACGGTCACGGACACCTTCGGCAAGCCGGTCCCGGATGCGCTGATCGAGGTCTGGGAGGCCGACCGGGACGGCTTCTACGACGTCCAGTATGACGATGGCCGGGTCGCCGCCCGCGGCCACCTGTTCACCGACGCGGGCGGGCGTTACCGTTTCTGGGGGGTCGCCCCGACGCCGTACCCGATTCCGCACGACGGCCCGGTCGGCCTGCTGCTGGCCGCGACGGGCCGGTCCCCGATGCGGGCCTCGCACCTGCACTTCATGGTCAAGGCCGACGGATTCCGGACCCTGGTGACGCACATCTTCGTCCGCGGGGACGAGTTTCTGGGCCGTGACAGCGTCTTCGGGGTGAAGGACTCGCTCGTGATGGACTTCACCCCCCAGCCGCCAGGCACCCCTGCCCCCGACGGTCGGGACCTGGCAGACCGCACGTGGTCACGCGTGCGTTTCGACATCGTCCTGGCGCCGGCCGCGGCCTGCTAAGCATCCGCGCCCCGGCTCAGGACGCCGCCCCGACCCACCCGCAAGCACCACGAGGAGCGAAAGCGATGGCACTCACCAGAGAGACGATGACCGACGAGCAGCGCAAGTCGGTAGTCCTGGACTACCTGAAGGGATTTGACAACGGAGGAACGATCCCTACTGGCGGCAGCATTCTTGACCTGTTCGCCGACGACGCTCAGGTGTACTTCCCCAAATGGGGCCTGGCGACCGGTAAGGAACAGATCAGCAAGTTGTTCAGCGAGGTGGGCACCACGATCAAGCACATCGAGCACCACTACGCGCACTTCAACTGGGTGTTTTCCGGCGGCGACACCGTCGTGTGCGAAGGTGACAGCCATGGGGAGCACCGCGACGGTACGTGGCGAGCCGGCGTGCCGGAGTGGGGGGCCGGCCGGTGGTGTGACGTGTTCGAGATCCGTGACTGGAAGATCCAGCGAGTCTTCATCTACCTCGATCCCGATTACGCAGGTCGGGACACCGAGCGCTACCCCTGGCTGGGGGACCGCTCCTGAGTCCCTCGAAGATCGCGCATCGTGAGCATGCGTTCGCGGCTAGCGCATAAAAGGTGCAGGCAGGCCGCCGCTTTCCATCGCCGGCGCCGCAGCAGTTCTCTCGATTGCGGCGCACTAAGCCGCCGTTCGGCGCGGCTATGCGGCTGTGGCTCCTGCCGCCCAATCGGACGCAGAATGCCCAGGTGTGCCGTCTCTCCAGCACTATCGGGCATCTCACGCCACTCAGCGGCATGATTCGAATTTATCGCGCGTCATCACCCCCCCGATCAGGAGGGTCCTGACACACGATAACGATTTTCCCAGATTTACAGCCACTTTATCCGGACGGTCCTGCTACATGACCCGTTTTCCGGGCTAGCCTGTCGCTTACTCCCCCCAGCCGACCGCAGGCTAAGCATCATCGGCGCATATCCCGCCGGGATAAGTATGTGTCCACACGACGCTTCATCGGCGAAATAGTGTGTCTGGCTGCTGTCCGGACCCTGTGCGGGTCGTATAGATCATCCATTAGGGCGTGTCATAGGTGTCCGTGCCGATCGTCCTTTCTGACGGACCTAACTTAGGCGGACCTAGGCGGACCTAGGCGGAGCCCGGGACAACGAGGCCGTTCCGCGCAGAACCGATGTTCGCGGCACTCAATCGCGCCTCCGGGCCCGGCCCGTCAAGCCTGCTCCGGTGCCTGATCGCGTCGTGTGATGCAGTACGCCAATCCGGCGGGATCGCGCATGGTTATCCATCCATCACCGTCATGCGACCGTGTCGCACCTAGCTCCTCGTGCCTGGCCACCTCCGCGTCGAGGACGGAGCACGCCAGGTCCGGATGGGCGCGGACTGTGGTGCCGGGCTGGTCGTCGGTGCGCCGCAGCAGCAGCCGCAACGGCATTCCGGCGGGCCGCGTCAGGCGCCGGAACTTCACCAGCGGGCTGTCACGCGGCTCCCATCCGGTCAGGTCCGCCCAGAATCCGCACTCGGCGTCGTACGCGTCCGCGGCGATGTCCAGGCAGAACCGGTCGACGCGGCTGACCGAACCGCAGGGCCACCGGGCAGCTGGCGGCCTCGTCGGCCCGCCCTCCTCACCGGATACGCAAAACGGCAGCCGGCCCGGGGACCGGAACACGGCAAGTCCCTCCTCCGTGAGCACCCGCCGCGCCCCGAGCCCGTCGGCCCGCGCCGCCAGCCCTGCCCAGTCCGCCGCGTGGAAGTCAAGGTGGCAGCCGGCCGGACCGTCGAAGATCCGCTGCACCCGCAGGTACGCGTCGCCCTCGCCGGGCACCAGCGTTGCGAAGTCGCCCCGCGGCCCTCGCGGCGGCGACAACGCATACCCGGTGACGCCGAGCCAGAAGTCCCGTCCCGCCTCGAATCCCCCGGCCGGGACGTCGAAGAATCCCGTCATCCACCGGATCGTCATACCTCAAGCCTCCCACGCCCACCCCCACAACGAGCGACGGCTAACCCAGCGGCAACCGCATCCCAGGGATGACAATCTCCCCTCTTTCGAATACAGTTACGAGCGTGAGCTATGACATTTACTTTCTCAAGCACGATCCAGGCCAGTCATGGGAAGACGCCATGGAGGCATCGGAAGAGCAGGCCGCTGCCCCCGAGGTCCTGACCCGCCCGTCGGGCTGGGATCAGGTTGTCTCCGGAGTGCGGTACATCCTGGGCGATGTGTCGGTCCTGGAGAATCCCCCAGTATGGGAAATCGACCACGAGCGGACCGGCATTCAGGTGAGCTGCTTCTCGCGTGAATGGTCCATTACGGTTCCGTACTGGAGTGACGGGGATGCGGCTGTCGCAATCACCGGGCACCTCCGCGCCATAGCCGGGATCGTTCAGACCGCCACCGGACTCGAAGCCTACGATCCGCAAGTGGAAATTGCCGTCACCACCGATGAGTGGACAGCGCAACAGGCCGCATCGGTCTTCGACCAGGCGTGATTGGCGGGAAAGTTCCAGTTCGCCCTTCGTCGGCGCGTTACTAGATTCCGGAGGGAAATTTGCCAGTTACCGAATGTGAGCGTAACGTGCAAAACAGGCACCGAAACTCAGCCGCCAACGACGGCTAACTACTCGGGGCTACCGCAGGAGCGCACACCCGTTGGCTGGCTATCGCCGCGGTCATGGCGCTCGCAGTGCCGCGCATCCGGTTGAGGGTGTCGGTGCCCGTTGCAACCGTCGGGCCAGACCCCTGGCCTGGCGGCTGCGGATGGGGGACCGGTGACACGATGAACGTCTTCGCCGCTAATGACCTCGAGGCTGTGGATCTCCTGGCCCTGGCCCGGCTTGACGGCGACGGCGACGGCGCGCCGCCGGCAGGCGAGGCGGACACGATCGCAGCAGCCTCAGGCCACGCTCGCCAGCAGCTGACGCCCGCCCATAACGGCGTCGCGTAGCGCCGCGCATTCACTCTCGCCTGCACGTCTCTACCCGTGAAGGAAATAGCGTCATGCCCGAGCCAACGGCGACCTGTCCGCGTCCTGCCAGCACTCCCGCCGCGCTAGTACGCATATCCCGACGGCTCCGCCCCGCGCCCGCCGTCCTCCCGGAGCATGTCTGCGGCCCGAGGTGACCGATGGCAGCCGGCTGGCCCAAGCCAGGGAACGGTTCCTGACCGCGGAGCCCATCGAGCCGGGCCAGGTGCGTAACACGATCCTGGCGTCCTGGCGGCGTTCCCGGGAGTGGCATGTCGCGGCCGACCGCGTTGACCTTTCCTACGTCCGCGATCCCGACCTCGATACCCCGCTGACCCGCATTGCTCTGCCGGTGCTGCAGCAGCTGGGCGAGAGCCTTCAGGGCGAGGCGGTCAGCGTCATCCTCGCCGATGCGCATGGGGTGGCGCTGTCCAGGCTGACAGCCGACCACGACCTTGAGCGGCACCTCGACCGGGTTCAGCTAGCACCGGGCTTCAGCTACGCCGAGGAGTTCGTCGGCACCAACGGGATCGGCACCGCGCTGGAGAGCGGCCAGGCGGCGCACGTGTTCGGGCACGAGCACTACGGCGAGCACCTTGAGGATCTCGCCTGCGCCGCCGTGCCGATCGGGCATCCGATCTCCGGCAAGGCCATCGGCGTCGTGAACCTGACCAGCTGGCGCAAGGACGCCGGGCCGCTGCTGATAGCGCTCGCCCGCAGTACCGCCGGCCAGGTCATGCAGGGCCTGCGGAACGACAGCAGCGCCGAGGAGTTCCAGCTGCTGCGGGAGTATCTGCGGGCCTGCCGGTACGCTGGCGGGTCCGTCTTCGCGCTGACCAGCGAAATGGTGCTGATGAACAATCAAGCGCGGGACACGCTCGACCCCGGTGACCAGGCCGCGCTCCTCGGCCATGCCGCCGACGCGCTGGCCGGCGACCACCCCGCCGTGGTGGACGTGGAGCTGCCCACCGGGGCCAGGGCGCGGATGCACTGCCATCCGCTGCGCGGGAAGGGCAGGCGGCGTCTCGTTGGCGGCGTGGTGCATGTGAAGCTGATCGAGCCGGCCAGCCAGGCGGCGGTGGATGTGGGGGCAGGCTCGCAGGCGTGGAGGTTCGGGGCCGCCCTGGTGGGCGCCGGTCCGCTGTGGCTGCGCGGGTGCCGTCAGGTGGAGGCGGCCTGCGCCTCGCGCGAGTGGCTATCGCTGGAGGGCGAGCCCGGAGTCGGCAAGCTGGCGCTGCTGCGGGCTGTCCACCGGCGCCGCAACCCGGCCGGCGCGTTCCATCTGCTTGACGCCGCCGAAGCCGGTGATCACGACTGGATGGTGCAGGTGCTTGGCGAACTGCTTGAGGGCGAGGGGACCCTGGTCATCCGGCACGTCGACCGGCTCAGCACCCTGCGTCTTCAGGCGCTGTGGATAGCGCTTGAGCAGGCGCTGGCCGCGGACAGGCAGCAGGTTCTGTGGGTTGCGGTCACGCTCAGCCAGAGCCCGCCCAGCGGCGACCTGGCCGGGCTGCTGAAGTTCTTCCCCGGCGCTGTGGAGCTTCCCCCGCTCCGCCACCACATCGAGGACCTGCATGAGCTCGTGCCGTTTTTCCTGGCCAGGCTGAACCCCCGAGGCCCGCTGGTCTGCTCGCCCGAGGCGATGCATCTACTGCTGCGGTCGAACTGGCCGGGCAACACCGAGCAGCTCTGGCAGGTCCTGAGACGGGTTGCCAGGCACCGGCGCACCGGGACGATCCAGCCGGGTGACCTTCCGCCGGAATGCTGGAGCGTGAGCCGCCGCCTGCTCAGCCCGCTGGAGTCGATAGAACGCGATGCCATCGTGCAGAGCCTGCTGGACCACCAGGGCAGCAAGGCCAAGGTAGCCGGATCACTGGGCATGTCCCGGGCGACGATCTACCGCAAGATCCACGACTACGGGATCATCACCCCGGCCAGCTGACCGGCGCGCTATGCCGCTTCACGCATCGAGAACCGCGGCCACGGCTTCGATCTCCACAAGCTGATCTTTGTAGCCAAGCACAGTGACGCCGATCAACGTACTGGGGACGTCGTGCTTGCCGAACGAGTCCCGGACTACCTCCCACGCGGCCACCAGATCCTCTTGCCGGCTTGACGCAACGAGGACCCTCGTGCTGAGGACGTCCTCCACGGATGCGCCCGCGTCGGCGAGGGCGATCCGCATATTCTCGAAGGCCTTCGCGGCCTGGCCCGCGTAGTTCCCCGCTGCCGCGGTGGATCCGTCCTCGTTCAGCGGGCACGCGCCGGCCAGGAAGATCAGCCTCGACCCGGCGGGGGCGGTAGCCGCGTAGGCATATTCGGCGACGCCCGACAACGAAACGGAGCGGATTAGCGTAACGGCATGCGGCATGGCCGGCCAGGCTCCCTTCAACACAGCGTGGGCGGACCCCAGGGCAAGGTTAACCGACCGGGCCGATCTCGGCTCCGGCGAGCTCGGCGTAGATGAGGAACCTGAACGGGTCGGTCTGCTGGCTGGCCTCCATAAGGCGGTGCAGCGCGGTGCGGCGCAGCCCGGCCAGGGTGCTGCTGGCCGGGTGGCGCAGCAGGCCCGGCTGGATGATCTCCAGGGCGAGGGCGTAATCGCCCTGGCCGATGAGGGCGGTGGCGGCCGCGGCGAACTGCTCGGCCCTGCCTGCGGCCAGCAGGTCAAGTGCGGTGGCGTGCCCGGCCGCGGTGGCCGGCTCCAGTCCGGTCCCGTCTGGCTGCCAGTAGCCGGTGCGCTGGTGGTAGAGCCGTTCGGTGAAGTGGTCGCGGATCACCAGGTACGGCAGGACCGCCGCAGGGTGCTCGCGGAGCACGGCCGGGAGGCTGGCCGCCGCCAGGATGTCCGGGAGGGTGCGGCCGTCGCGGATGCTGTCGAGCACCTCGCCGCGCAGCTTGGTCAGGGCCGCCTCAAGGCCGGTGACCGCCTCGGCGGTGAACAACTCGGTCAGCGTGCTGTGGCCCTGGATGAGCAGGCGGGGCCGCAGGCGGCCGATGAAGGCGAGGGTCTCCAGGAGCCCGTCGGGGGAGCCTTCGCCGGCGAATGGCTGCCCGAGGTAGGGCATGAGCACGTCGCCGGCGAACAGCACCCCGCTGGCCGGAAGGTGGACCATCAGCGCGTCGCTGGTCTCCCCGCCCGGCGTCGGATACAGGACAAGCTCGGTGCCCCCTACGGTCAGTGCCGTCCGCTGGCTGATCAGCTGGTCGGGGACGACGTCCGGCGGGACGCTGCCTGCGGCTCCGGTGAAGTAGCGGAAGCGTGGCCGGTCACCTTGCGCACGCTCCAGTCCGGCGGGGAAGCCGGCCTGGGCGATCACCCGGGTGCCGGGTCCGCGCAGCGCGCCCGCGCCGCCGATGTGGTCCCAGTGCGCGTGGGTGAGGATCAGGTGGCTGATCGCGTGGCCGGCGGGCAGGTCAAGGTCGCCGAGCGCGGCTTTGACCCGGTCCTGGCTGGTTCCGGCGTCGATCGCGACGACGCCGCCGCTGGTCGTGATGAATGCCAGGTCGCTGAAGTCGTAGCCCTGCGCGACCTGGATACCAGGTTCCGGGCGACCGATCCTGGGCGAGGTGAAGCGGAATCCGTCCTGGGCGGTGGCCCAGAAGCCGCCGAACATCAGCTGCGTATCAGCCGGGGCCGCGCCGAGGCCCGACTTGCGCATCGCCTCGGCGGCCAGGTCATCGTGGCCCAGCGTGGCATGGGCGGCGGCGAGGCCGTGGTGCGCGGCGCGCATCAGCATGGCCGGGAACTGGTCGGCGACGGCCAGGACGAACTCCAGGTCGGCCACGGCTTGTTCGGCCCGCCGCCGGTCCGGCGGCAGGCCGGCCAGCGCCAGCCCGCGGAAGTACTGCGGCGGGCCAAGATCGGTGGCCGCGGCCTGGTCCAGCTTGGCCAGCGCGGCGTCCACATCGTCGCCCAGCCGGGCCTGGAAGAACCCGGCGAGCGTGAGCGGCAGGGCCTCGCCTGGCCGGTCGTCAGCAAGCTCGCAGAAGTAGCGGTACCCCTCGGCGTCCGCGCGGGCAGCCGCGAGCCTGGTGGCGAGGGTGACCGTGGTGGCCCGGTCGGCGCCGGGCCAGCGAGCCGCTGTCTTGAGCGACTCGATGTCGCGGTGGCGGGTAATCGGTCCGGTCATGGCGGTGATCCTTCGGTTTTAGTCAGGCGTGGCGGGACAGGGGCAATATTCAGCGGATGCCGGGGACCGGACTGGGTGCGGATGCCGCCCCGATGCAGGACGTTGCCCAGGATCGCGCGCAGGTGCCCTGGCTGCCGCCGTGGCTGGAGGCCAGTGCGGTCGCGATGAGCGCAACGGTAATCACCAGCCACAGCAGCATCACTGCCTGCTGCGAACCCAGGCGCCGGTGCGGCCGGCGGGTAAGTCGCGGTTCGGGGCGAGAACGCCGGGCCACTCGCCGCGAGCTGGCATGGACCTTCTCGCGCGCCGGCATCTCCTCGCCGGATGCCAGCCGGGTGAAAATGGTCAGCCGGGCGGCCAGTGCCGGGTCACAGCTGGCCAGGTCGTCCTTGATCGCGTCCAGGGCCTGCTGCTCCCACATGCTCAGGCTCGCCGGTGATCCCTCCATCACTTCGCCGTGGCCTGAGCGGTCGCAGCGTCATGGACAGCATCGGGCTGGGCGGGCTGGGCGGGCTGGGCGGGCTGGGCGGGCAGGAACAGGGCTGCCAGCAGAGCCCCTACCGCGGCAACGCCGCCGGCGACGAGGCAGCCGACGGTCAGGCCGCGCAGGAATGCGTTGGCGGCCGCGTGCTGCAGCGCCTGCCCGAGGACCGGCTGGCCGAGGGCCGCGATCTTGCCGGCGGCCACGTACGCGGCGCCGACGGACTGGTGCGCGATCGCTGCGGCCCGGCCTGGCACGGCGGCCGGCAGGGTGGCGGTGAGCCGTGATCCGTAGACCGACGCGTACACGCTGCCGATCACGGCCACGCCCAGCGTGCCGCCGATCAGCCTGGTGGAGTCGTTCACGGCCGAGCCGACGCCGGCCTTGGTCCGCGAGATGGCGCCCATGATGGACTCGGTGGCGGGCGCCGAGGTCAGGCCCATGCCGAGCCCGTACAGCACCATCTGGGCCGCGATGACGCCGTAACTGAGCGTCGCGCTTGTGGCCACCGCCACCCAGCCGTAGAACGCGGCCGTCGCGACAAGCCCGGTCGTGACGATGAGCTTGGTCCCTGCTCGCACGGCGAGCGCGGTCCCGGCTACCGATCCGGCGCCGACCGACAACGCCACCGGGAGCAGATGCACCCCGGTGGACAGCGGGCCGTAGCCGCGGACGAACTGGAAGTACTGGGTGATCAGGAAGATGAAGCCGAACAGGGTGAAGAACGACACGGTGACCGCGCCGCTGGCCGCGCTGAATCGCAGGTTGGCGAACAGCCGGACATCAAGCATCGGGTGCGCGGCATGCCGCTCGCGGACGATGAACGCGGCGAGCAGGACCGCTGAGGCGGCAAAGCCGGCCAGGCTCCGTGCCGCTGCCCACCCGTAGGCCGGCGCCTCGATGATGGTGAAGACAAGCAGGGCCATGGTGGCCGAGGACAGCAGCAGGCCGGGGATGTCGGGAGCTGCCGCGTCCGGGTCCTTCGAGGTGGGAACGATAAGCGCCGCGCCGATCGCGGCGGCCGCCGCGACCGGCGCCATGGCGATGAAGATGCTGGCCCAGCTGAAGTGCTCAAGCAGCCAGCCCCCGACGATCGGCCCCGTCGCGATGGCCACGCCTGCGATCGCGCCCCACAAGCCGATGGCGCGAGCCCGTTCCCTTCTCTCGGTGAAGACGTTCGACAGCAGCGAGAGCGTCGCCGGGAATGTCATCGCGGCGCCCAGTCCCATCACGGACCGGGCCGCGATGAGCTGCGCCGGGTCGTTGGTGAAGCCGCCGGCCAGGCTGGCGGTCCCGACCACAACGAGCCCGGCCAGCAGCATGCCCTTACGGCCGAACCGGTCGGACAGGCTGCCGAAGGTCAGCAGCAGCGCGGCGAAGACGAGGTTGTAGGAGTCGACGACCCACTGCAGCTGCGTGGTGGTGGCATGCAGCTGGCGCACCATGGCGGGTAGCGCCACGTTCACCAGGGTGGTGTCCAGGTTGACGAGAAAGGCCGCGAGCAGTAGCGCGACGAGGATCATGGGCTTGGATCGCATTGTTTTGCCTCCAGAGTGGGTCGTTCCTGCCGCGGCGGGCTGGATATCAGGCATCGCCTGATCTGTGGGCGAGCGTGAGGCCGATCGCCACCAGCGCCCACCCGGCGCGGTGCCGGACCGAGCGGCGGCGGCCCCGGCGCGGCCCATAGGGCCCGTGTCGGCACGCTGACCTGCGCAGTTCACTCTGGCGCTGGCCGACAAGTAGTTCGATCATGTACGGCTGCATCGTGTTCACCTATTGACCGCGGCCGCTGCGGGATGAACCGGTCAGCTGGGAACGAGCGCGGGATGCCGGCCTGTCGATGCGGATGCGCTTCACTGTCATCTCCTCGGTCAGTCGCCGTGTCCGGGGCCCGTTTACGAGCCCGGCCTTCTCCGGGGACTGTTCTGCGAGGAACGCTACGAATTCCCGCCAGCGTAGGGCGTCACCCGAAGGTGCATACCGGGTGGAACATCGCTGCGCCGCGGGCCCTCGCACGAAGGTGCTACGAGGCTGCCCGGGTGCGGTGTCAGGGGATCAGGCCGAGCTGCCTGGCCCGTGCGACGGCCTCGGTCCGGTTGGCGGCCCCGAGCTTGCCCAGGACGTGTGTCACGTGCTTTTTGACCGTGTCGAGCGCCACCATCAGCTCGTGGGCGATGCGCTGATTGGACCTGCCCGCGGCGAGCAGCCGCAGCACCTCCGCCTCGCGGTCGGTCAGCGGCTCGGCCATGCTCGCCAGCGCGGCGGCCGCTCGCCTCGATGATGGCGCGGCGGCGGCCTGGCCGCAGGCGCGCAGGAGCCCAGCCAGGTAACCGGGGTCGATGTCGCGGGCTGAGGCCCGCTGGTCGTTCCGGGCGGCGGAGAGCCGGGTCAGCAGCGCGCGCATCGGAGCGCCTTCGTCGGCAAAGACCCGGACGTAGCCCTGCGGGCAGGCCAGCGTGACCGCCTCGGCCAGGGCACCGCTGGCGCCGGCGCGATCGCCACGGGCGGCCAGCGCCAGCGCCCGCAGCGCCTGGATCTCGATGACGTTGCCGATGCGGCCCTGGCTCACCGCGGTGGCCAGCAGCCGCTGCAGCAGCGTAAGGGCCGGGCCGGGACGGTCCTGCGCGAGCAGCACGCGCGCCAGTAGCAGATAGGCCGGCTCCCGGGGGTAATCCGGCTCGTCCTCTGGGCTGAGGCCAGCCGCCTTCGCCCACTGGCTGGCCGCCGTGACCTCACCCTGGGCCAGCAGCAGCCGTGCCCGCTGCGAGGGCACCGGGTTGAGCAGGGCGACCACCTGCGGGCTCAGCTCGACCTGCCCGGCCTCGCCCATCGCCGCCATGGCGGCGGCCGCATCACCGTGCGCCTGCCGGATCCGGGCCAGAATGGCCAGGCCAGCCGCCAGCGGCGGGGTGAAGGCCAGCTGCCGGCATAGCGTGATCCCGCGGGTCGCGTGGTCAAGAGCGGCGGCCAGCTCGTCCCGCTCGTACAACACCTCGGCCAGTCCCACGTGCGCCATGCCCAGATGGGGCGGCTGGCTGCTGACCTCACCGGCGATGTCCAGCGCTTGCCGGTAGGTCGCGAGCGCCGCGTCCAGGTTGCCCTGGGCGCGCTGCACCTGACCCAGGTCATGGCAGACCCGGGTGGCCAGGTAGCCCTCGCCAGCCGCCCGCCGCTCGGCGAGGGCCTCGGCCAGGCCGCGTTCAGCTTGCCCGAGCTGGCCGCGCAGCCAGTCCGCCGCGGCCAGGTTGGCGCGGACGAGGGTGCGCAGGAAGAAATCACTCTCGCCCAGCTGGGCGCGGGCCTGCCGGTCCCAGTCGACCGCGCGTGCCGCGTCACCGCGAAGACGCGCGAGCTCGGCACGCAGGAATGCGATCCCCGCGGGGATGTTGGCCAGCACGCCACCCGCCGGCCCGACCCGCGCCTCAGGGGGCTGGCGGCCGGCCGCGGTGAAGGCGCGCTCAGCATCGTCCAGCAGCGGCTCGATCGCTTCCACCTGGCCGCTGACGACGGCGTTGAACCCCTGGGCCAGGCACAGGCGCGGCCGGGCGCGCAGCATCTCTGCGGGCAACGTGGAAAGCCAGCGGCGCAGAGTCACGCCCTCGCTGCGGCGAAGCAGCGCATCGACGTACCGCTCGACCAGCCGGGCCGCCCAGGCCGCGTCACCGGCCGCCAGCGCGTGCCGCACCGCATCGTCGCCCAGGTCGTGCTCATCGGACCAGGCGGCCGCGGCCCGGTGCAGCTCTTGCACGCGTCCGGGCTGCTCCTGCTCCAGGCGGGCGCGGAGCAAATCGGCGAACAGATGGTGGTAGCGCCACCAGCCGCGCACCTCATCAAGCGGCACCAGGAACAGGCCCGCCCGCTCGATGTGATGCAGCATCGCCTGGCTACCGGGCCGGCCGGTGACCGCGTCACACAGCTCGCCGGACAGCCGCTCCAGCACGGAGGTCTCCAGCAAGAACGCACGCACCGGCCCGGGCTGGCCGTCGAGGACCTCATCAGCCAGGTAGTCAAGCACGAAGCGGTGGCTCCCGCTGAACGCCGCGACAAACCCGGCCGCGTCCGCGCGGCCCCGCAGCGACAGCCCGGCCAGCTGCAGCCCCGCTGCCCAGCCCTCAGTGCGGGCCGTCAGCGCCACCACCGCGGTGTCAGCCAGGACCGGCCCCGCCACCGCGCCCAGCAGCGCCGCCGCCTCCTCGGTGGTGAAGCGGAGCTCGGCGGCGCGCAGCTCAGCCAGCTGGCCGCGGGCCCGCAGCCGCGCCAGCGGCAGCGGCGGGTCAGCCCGGCCGGACACCACAAGCAGCAGGCCTGGCGGCAGATTCTCCAGCAAGAACGCGACCGATTCGTGCACCGGGTCAGTGTCGACCAGGTGGTAGTCGTCCAGGACCAGCAGCACCTCATCCTGGCCGGGCTGGATAGCGAGCTCGTTGATCAGGGCGGTCACCAGGCCCTCAAACGAACGCGGGGCCGGGGGCCCGAGCAGCGGGCCCAGCCGCTCGGCGATCCCAGGTTGGGCCTGATCAAGCGCAGCGATTACGTAGCGCCAGAACCGGGCCGGGTCGTTGTCACCGGCATCCAGGCTCAGCCACGCCACCGGCCGCCCGCCGCTTCGGGCCCAGTCGGCCAGCAGCGACGTTTTGCCGAATCCCGCCGGAGCGCAAACCAGCACTCGCCCCCGCGCCAGCTCCTGGCTGAGCGCCTGCACTAGGCGCGGGCGCGGCACAAAGCCCGGCTGCGGCCGTGGCACGTGCAGCTTGGTCGCCAGCAGGGCATCCTGCCCGGACATAGCAGCCCCGCCTGGGGCTGCCGTAGGCGGGTCAGCCATCGGGACCTACCGCTCAGCCGGCCAGCGAGCCTCGGCCCGGCTGCTGGACGGAGCCATTCTACGGCCTGACTCTCCTGACGGGCCGGCCCGGATGGACGCGCACATCACCGCAAGATTCCACCCGCATGCCACCTTCGGGTGACGCCCAGGCTCCGCGTCCGCTCGTAGCGTGCTAGGAGAAGGCGACACACGCGCGCCCCACCCATGCCTGCCGGGCCTTCGCCGGCCAGCCTCTCAGACGAACGAGGTGATGTTGATGACAGCTACGCAGTCCACCCAGCGCCGCGGCGCGACCTTGTGGCGGGCCGCCCGCCGCGCCGCGGCGGCCCTGCGGGCCATCCACGACGAGCACGTTCTGGCGTGGGAACTCCTCTGGCAGTCCAGCCGGGTACCCGTGGAACGGGCCGGCCCGCTGGCCTGGACCCCCAGCCTGGACGGGCCACGGCTGACCGGTCGCCACCTGCCCAGCCCCGATGAGCCCCAGGCCGCGCGCAGGCCATGACCGGCACACCCTGCCCCGGACCGGCGGCAGCCGCAGCGGCAGCCGGTCAGCCCGGGCCACGGCTGGAGCCGAAGTGAGCACCTCCGGCGACCCTGCCCAATACGAGATCCGCGTCGAGGGCGTGCTCGACAGCCGGTGGGCTGCCTGGTTCGGCGGCCTGCACATGGAAAGAGATGGCACGCAGACCGTCATCTCCGGCTCGCTGGCCGATCAGCCCGCGCTGCATGGTCTGCTGGCCAGAATCGGGGACCTCGGTCTCTGCCTGATCTCAGTCCGCCGGCTGGACCCTGATTAGCATCACCGCAGGCGTGGCTGGACCGGGAACGGGCGAACCTGGTCGCGGTGGCCGCATCGCCTTTATGAAAGGTCTCCACCATGAGGCGGTCGGCCACTGCCGGGCCGCCCTGGAACGTTACCGCCAGTGCGACGACGTCCGGGAGGCGCGGTCTCAGAACAGGTGGCCCAGCAGGTCGACGTCACCTTCGGGCCAGGGGTGTGCCCCGGTGGCTCTGACCATCATGGCACCAGTATCGGCCGGCCCGGCCAGCCCGAGCGTGACGTGGTTGTCGATCCGCACCCAGGAGCAGCGGTTGGTGACCCGGGACCAGCCGTTGCGGGCATAAAGCCGGTCATCGTCCGCGAACAGGATGACGAAGGCCATCTCGCAGTCACGCGCGAACCCGGTCACTTCCGCCAGGATCCTGCCAGCCAGGCCCCGGGACCGCTGGCTCGGGGCGACGCACAAGTCGACGACGCCGAACGTCCGCACGACAGTGCCCCCCACCCGGATGACCCGGAGCTCCACGCCCGTCTGGCCCGCCACCTCCCCGTTGCCGGTCATGGCGAGGTACCGGAAATGCGGGGGCAGCTTGAAGTAGCTCCGGCCGGGATACCCGGGAAAGGACGCCTGCAGCAGCGATTGCAGCTGCCTGCTGCGATCTGCGCTGATCTCGGCCTCGGCGACGCGGATCACCGTGATGGCCTCGCTGCCCGCTGCCGCCCCGCCCATAACCCCGGACTCTAGCGCGCTAGCCGGTCCGGCCAGCCGACCCGGGAGCCGGCGATCCCAGGCACGGAACTCCGCCGGGAAAGTTCTCTGCCGTGCGGCACAACCTTCCGGCACCGCGTGCCCCTGTTTCTGCATGACCGCCCCGGCGTCAGGCGGTCCCGGTCAGGCTCCCGGCGACCCGGCGATCGAGGAGGGCATCCTCACCGAGGAGCGGAACGCAGCGCTGCGCGCGGCGTTCGCCGAGCTGCCGCCCAGTGGCAGCAGCTGCTGTCGATGCTGATCAGCGACCCGCCGCACTCCTACGCGGAGATCAGCGCGACGCTGCGCATCCCGGTCGGCAGCATCGGCCCGTTGCGAGCCCGCTGCCTGGCACGTATCCGCATATCCAGCGCGTTCACCGCTCAGCCCCTCAATCCGCGTGCCGATGGGTAGCCAGGCTTAGTTCGGCGGTAAGTTCTGCCACCGACACGGCTCCTGCAGCAGCATCGGGTGCGTCGAGGATCGCCTTGACCAGCGCGGACGCGACGATCACGCCGTCGGCGAAGCCAGCCACCTGGGCCGCCTGCGCAGCGCTGGAGATCCCGATTCCGACGCAGACGGGGAGTTCGGTGGTCGCCCTGATACGCCGCACGAGCGAGCTGGCGGCTGTACTGACAGCCTCCCGGACGCCGGTGACTCCCATCAGCGATGAGGCGTAGACGAACCCTGTTCCTGCCGTGGTGAGTTCCCGTAGCCGCTCGTCGGTAGTACTCGGCGCGGCCACGAAGATGGTGGCGAGGCTATGGGAGGCCGCGCTTTCGCGCCACGGCGCTGACTCCTGCACGGGCAGGTCGGGCAGGATGCATCCCGCGCCGCCTGCCTCGGCCAGCTCGCTGCTGAAGCGCTCGGCGCCGTACTTGTAGATCGGGTTCCAGTAAGACATGACAAGGACTGGCTTGCCGGTGGCCTGGTATGCCTCTCGCACCGTGCGGATGACGTCGGCGATCCGGACGCCGCCGCGCAAGGCGATGTCGTCGGCGGCCTGGATTACCGGGCCGTCGAGTACCGGGTCGCTGTACGGCAAGCCGATCTCGACGATGTCGGCTCCGCTGTTCAGCATGGCCTTGATCGCGGCGATGCCTTCGCTGACGGTCGGAAAGCCGGCGGTCATGCCGGTGATGAGCGCGGCCCGGTTCTCTTGCTTCGCCCGGGCCAGTGTGCCGGCCAGGAGCTGGAGGTTTCCGCTCACTTCTGGTCTCCCCGTGTCTTGGCCGTGCCGGCGTCCTGTTCGACGTACCGGGTAGCGATGTCCATGTCTTTGTCGCCCCGGCCGGACAGGTTCACCAGGATCGCGGCGAACCCGGGATCCGCCTTGGCCCTCTCGTACTCGATGGCGACCTCATCCACGGCGGCGACCAGCGCCTCCGGGATGAACTTGCCGCCGAACGCACCGAAATATCCGTCGCCGTCAGGGGATTCGCCCGGCCACGCCGGGAGGAAGACTTCGCTGTTCATCGCGCATGCGCTCCTGGCACGGGACACGGCAGGCAAAAGGTGGTTGGTAAGGGAAGCTTGAGTAGGCCTCGTCGCCCCGAATTCGGGGAAGAACGACGGAACCGAGGAGAGCGATCTCGCTCAGATACCTCGCACGGCCAAGCGGACGCCGAACCATCGCATCCCGTTCACCTGACCAGCCTCGGCGCCAAGCACGTACCGCACCTTGCGCCCCAGCACACGCCGCGCAGGGGCCCGGCAGCCGCGCGGCCGGCACCCAGGGGCGAAGTGGATGGCGATAGACACAGCACGATGCTACCCCGCGGTGTTCAAGGCGCCCGTTCTCGTCAGCCCCAGTAGTAACATTGGCAAGCCGAGTAATTTTTTCGAAACATAGTATGTCATCGCCCCCACGATCGAGTGGGTGATGACACACAATGATGAATAACACCAATGAGCTGTTACTAACGTTACCGGCGGGACTCGTCCATCACCGTCGTAGACCGCTTGCTGGATAATGGCGTAGAAAATCACGATGCTGACAGGACGGTGTTCCCGTGGCGGCCTTCTGGGAGTCGTTCCGTCTTGACCCGCGGCAGCCCGGGCACGCGTCGATGCGCGCTTCGGACGCCGACCGGGAGATCGTTCGCGTCGTGCTCGCCGATGCCTACGCGGACGGGCGCCTCACCCGCGAGGAGTACGACGACAGGCTGAACACCCTGTTCGGCAGCCGGACCCTCGGTGAAGTGTCCTCTCTGGTCACCGATCTCGTGCCGCCTGACGGCCCGGCTGCGGCTCCCGCGCCGCTGCAGCCCGCAGATCTGCGGACGCGGGGCGCGCGCAAGTGGCGCAAGGACGTGGAGGAGTCGTTCGCGGCCTTCCTCGTCCCCAGCATCATCTGTACCGTGATCTGGATCGCGGCCACAGGCGGCGGCTTCTTCTGGCCCGCGTTCCCCATGCTGTTCCTCGGGATCAACCTGATCAGGACCGTCGTCCAGCGCGAATCGGTCATCGAGCGCGAGGTCCTCCGGCTGCAAGAGCAGGCGACCAAGGACGCCGCTCCGGAGCTCCCCAACGGGCGCGATGACCCGGACGAGACAAAGGAGAAGGGCGAAGGAGCGGAAGGCTGAGCCTCCGCACGTGAGCTGTCTCCCAAGCCATGCGGCAGGGCTGGTCCGAACCGAACCGAACCGAGCAGGTCAGCGTTCGTAGTGATACCGGCATGCGGCGATGCGGATCTCATCGTCGGCGATCTTGTACACGAGGCGGTGCTCGTCGGTGATGCGTCGTGACCAGTAGCCCTGAAAGCCGTGCTTGAGCGGCTCGGGCTTGCCGATCCCTTCGTTGCCGCTGCGTTGGATATCGGTGATCAGCTGATTGATCCGCTTGAGGACCTTGCGGTCCTGGGCCTGCCACCAGACGCAGTCCGCCCAGGAGGACTCGTCCCAGACGAGCTTCACCCCAGCAGATCTCGCTCGATGCCGCCACCGTGCTCAAGGCGGTCGATGGAGGCTAGCAACCGGCGGGCGTTCTCCGGGCTGCGGAGCAGGTACGCGGTTTCCTTGAGCGATTCATAGTCAGCGAGCGCCACGATGACCACCGGTTCGTGCCCGGCGCGGGTGACGACGACTTCCTCGCGGTCGTCCACAACGGCATTGAGAGTCTCGGCGTAGTGTGCGCGCGATTCTGAGTACGTCATGGTCTTCATCAGTCGGCCCTCCTCCGTAGTCGCAGCTGAATACGTACAGAAAATTGTACGTTCCCGGCCTGGATGGTGCAAGCAGCCACACGTCGCCACCGACTTCAACAGCTTCCGGGGCACCCGCAGCCCGGAACAGGGCGCCGAGGTCGCCCGAAGGAAGCCCTGACCGGGGGAACAGCGGCCGCATATAGTTTGTTGTGCTAACGAAACAATATGTCGGCGGCGGTAGGGGTCAGAGCGTGAAGAGCGAGCGGGGAACCTTCTGGAGCAGGACTTTTTCCTCCCTGAAGGTTCCGAATTATCGCCTGTACTTCACCGGCCAGTCGATATCCATGGCCGGCACCTGGATGCAGATGACGGCGCAGTCCTGGCTCGTGCTGACCCTCACCCACTCGAGCACCGACCTCGGCCTGGCCGTGGCGCTGCAGGCGGTGCCCGTCCTGCTCCTCGGTCCCTACGGCGGCGTTATCGCCGACCGGGTGGACAAGCGGCGGCTGATGATCGCGCTGCAGATCGCCATGGGGTTCCAGGCCCTGGCGCTCGGGCTGCTCGTCGTGTTCGGCTCGCCCCGCTTCTGGGAGATCTGCGTGCTGGCCGTGGTTCTCGGCCTGAACAACGCCTTCGAGAACTCCGCCCGGCAGGCTTTCGTCAGGGAAATGGTCGGCAAGGACGAGCTGCGCAACGCCATCACGCTGAACTCGGTGACGGTGAACGCCGCCCGCGCCGTCGGGCCCGCCATCGGCGGTGTCCTCATCGCCACGGTCGGCATCGGTGCCTGCTTCCTGCTGAACGCGGCGAGCTTCGCGGCCGTCGTCACCTCCCTGCTGATGATGGACCGGTCCGCCCTGCGGCCGAGTCAGCCGACCGGGCGGGCCCGCGGCCAGCTGCGCGAGGGCCTGCGGTACGCGGCGCGGACTCCGACCATCGCCATCCCGCTGGCGATGATGGGCTTGGTCGGGCTGCTCGCTTATGAGTTCTCCGTCTCGCTTCCTGTCCTGGCCGAGCGGTCGTTCCACGGTGGCGCGGAGGCGTACGGCTTCATGACCGCGGCGATGGGGATCGGCGCGGTTGTCGGCGGCCTGTTCACCGCCGCGCGAGGGCGGACCGGGCTTCGCCCGATGATCATCGCTTCGGTCGGCTTCGGGGCCGCCATCGTGGTCTGCGCGTTCGCGCCGTTCCTCGGCCTGGCCTATGCCGCGCTGCTGTTCGTGGGCTGGGCGAGCGTCTCCTTCATCGCGATCGGCAACTCCACCATCCAGCTCAGCGCCGAGCCGGAGATGCGCGGCCGGGTGATCTCGCTCTGGCAGGTCGCCTTCCAGG
>Ga0302325_10010455_pt1 | contig 20121 bp, 19 predicted proteins | sample Palsa_T0_2_FD_201948 | JGI IMG/M metagenome (GOLD analysis project Ga0302325, IMG submission 201948) | Peat permafrost microbial communities from Stordalen Mire near Abisko, Sweden - Palsa_T0_2 | ecosystem: Environmental > Terrestrial > Soil > Palsa > Peat permafrost | place: Sweden: Abisko...
CACCGAAACTGTGCCCCCGGAACCTGAAGGTCACCGCCTCGATGAGCGTGGGCCCGCCTCCGGCCCGGGCCTTGCCGATGGCCTCCCGGCTCACCTGCCACATCTGTTCGGCATCGTTGCCGTCGGCGCGCACCGAGTCCATCCGGTAGGAGGCGCCCCGGTCGGCGATATGCGCGACCTTCGTATGGCGTTCGAACGGGGTCTTCTCTCCGTACAGGTTGTTCTGGCATACGAACACCACCGGCAGGTTCCACAGCGTGGCCAGGTTCAGTGCCTCGTGAAACGCGCCGATGTTCGTCGCGCCGTCGCCGAAGTTGCAGATCGTGACGCGGCCGTCGGCCTTCATCAAGGACGCGAGCGCGAAACCGTTGGCGATCGGTAGCCCCGCGCCGACCAGCCCGGTCGTGACCATGAGCCCGGACGCCGGATGGGTAATGTGCATCGGGCCGCCCTTGCCCTTGCAGGTCCCCGTCGCACGGCCCAGGAACTCCGCCCAGAGCAGGTCGAGCGGCACGCCCTTGGCGATGTGGTCGTGGATGCCCCGGTAGGTGGTGACCATATAGTCGGTGGGCCGCAGGTTCGCGGACACGGCCGCGGAGATCACCTCCTGGCCCCGCGGCGAGTAATACGTCATCGCGATTTCCCCCGACGTGAGCATGGCCAGGAAACGCTCGTCGCACTGCCGGATGGTGGTCGCCGTCTCGTAGATACTCAGCAGGGTCGACGCATCTGGTACGGACACGGCTGCCTCCTTGCGCCCGTCGGGATCGGATTACTCATCTGGTAACTGGGTTGGCATGCCGTTCACTGCATGATCCGCCGGCGGACCGCCTTTTTGCGCACGCGCATCGGACCGCGGACCTTCAGGCGGCACGCCAGCCTGATGGTTACCCGCGGGTCCCGTCTGGCGACCACCGGCGCGAGCACCAGGTTCTCGAGCGGGTCCGGCGGGACGGCGTTCGCCGCTCCGTCCTCGATGACGACATGACAGGCGGTGCATTCGGCGCGGCCGCCGCATACTGTCGGCCAGTAGTAGCCTTCCCGCCACGCCGCGGCCATCAGGGTCTCGTCCGGCCTGAGCGCGAAGGTCACGCCGATCGGCGTGACATGTACCTGGCGGTCAGGGACGGATGCGGGAGACCTGTCCATCAGGTCACCTCGGCGATGACAGTTCCCACGTCGTAGGTCTCGCCGGCCTGGCCGATCAGCTTGATCGTTCCCGCTACCGGCGAGGGGACCTCGTTCTGGGTCTTGTCGGTCTCCAGCAGGTAAAGCGGCTGGCCGACGGCGATCTGGTCGCCGTCGGCGACCAGCCATTCAACGATCGAGCCCTCACCCATCGACATACCGAGCTTGGGAACCTTTAGCCGCGATGCCATTCTTCGGCCTTTCTCCTTCGTGGCTCAGGGCCGGGCTATCCACTCGTCAAGCAGCTTGTGGAAGTGCCTGATCTTGGACTCCTGGTACCGGGAAAACGTCAGCACCGGCTTGCGCGTGGCCTTCATCCCCTCCTGCACCTTCGGCATGTTGTACAGGTCCTGGTTGATGATCCGGGCCAGGTACGGACCAATCTCGGTACCGGCCGTGAAATCCTCGGCGGCGCCCAGCACGTGCGTCGGCGACGCCGGCGGACGTTCGCCTGCGTACGGATTGAGCAAGTACACATCCTGGATGGCCCGGTCCGGATCGTTCCCGTACGGCCGGAACCGGAAGCAGATCCGGTTGTACGCCGACCACGGGTGCAGGTTCGGGAACAGCGTGAAGTAGAACGAGTCGGCCATCTCGCTGTCGCAAAGCTGTGCCGCCTTGTCCTCGCCGATGACCGGCACGAGGGCCGTGCGGGCCTGATCGGCACCGACCTCCCGGGCCGTCATGCCCGCCGGGACCGTCACCACCGGGTCGCGATCCAGGCGGCGGTCGAGCGCCGAGTCCAGGATCTCCTGCTCGGTCGGCAGCCAGTTGAGAAAGGCGCTCGGCAGGAAGTTCGGGCTGACCGCGCGGGAGTAGTTGCCCCACGCGTCGTACTGCGCGTCGAGGTTGGAGGACTCGGGGAGCAGCTGGGGATGGACCGCGATGACGTGGAATGATTCCATGAACGCTTCTTGCGCGGCCTTCCAGTTGCAGGGCACCACCTTCACCACGTGGGCGGCCGTGTACCGGTTCTGGTAGTCGTATTTCGCGAAGTGCCGGTCCAGATCCCCCAGGAAGTCCTCAAGCGGTGCCGCGTCCGGGTCGGGGTTGATGAAAACGAAACCACCCCACGTCCCGACCTTGACCTCGGTCAGCTGCCACTCGTCGAAGTCGGCGTGCGGGAAGTCCCACGAGCTCGGCACCGCGGCCAGCGAGCCTTCCAGGTCCCAGGTGAATCCGTGGAATGCGCACCGCAGCTCGCTCAGCCTCGCGGCGCACGGCGCGCTGTCCACCAGCTTGCGCCCACGGTGCAGGCACGCATTGGGGTACGCCCGGATAACGGTCGGCGAGACCCGGACTACGACAAAGGACAGGTCCGCCACGTCGTAGACGAGAGTGTCACCGACGGCCGCGATCTCATCCTCCCGGCACGCCATCTGCCAGGCCCGTTTCCACACCTTCTCGACCTCGAGATCATGGAACTCGCGGGAGAGGTACCGCTGCACGGGAACTTCGACCGGCCCGTCTTCCAGCGTGCTGGATTCGCGCAGGACGCCCGGAACTGGATACCGGTCGGAATCGAGCACCCGCTGGTAGAAGGAGCCGGGTTCGTGCGGCGGCGCCAGCAGGGCGGCCAGGTCTTCGGTACTAGTCATCGCCGTTCGTCTCCTGTCCGCGGCGTCGTCCTAGATGGACTTGAAGGGCCGGTCATAGGCGCCGTCGCCACCTGTTCCGCCGATCCAGTTGCACATCTCCGGATCGGGATGGAACTTGTCTCCGGACCTCCACTCGCCGTGAAAGTCGAACAAGCCGACCCGGCCGTGCTCTTCGACGCGGACCAGGCCCGTCTCGGGGTCGAGGCCGTACACGCCCTGCGTCAGCGGGTGTCTGAGCTCCTGCATGTCGGGCTCCATCTCCGGCGGTGGCTCTTACCGCTAGACAGCGTTCGCTATCTTGGCTAAACCTTGCTCTCTGGCCGGGGGCGTTGTCAAGAATCCGGCAGATAATTTTCCTGTATAGACGGCCGGTCCGCCCGGACCCGCCCGGGTCGCGGCCGTGAAGCCGGATCAGGTCAGGTCCGGCGGCACTCCACGCACGCCCGCGACACGGCTCCGAATAGCCGCGGAATCTTCCTGGCAATGGCATAATGATTATATTCTGCTAGCTTCTCAAGATGTTTGGATACATGATGGCCGAGCCTGCCAAGACCGAGGTCGGAACCCGAGTCCGCGTGCCCAAGATGGCCGAGCTCGTGGCCAGCGACCTTAGACGCCGGATCCTCCACGGCGAGCTTGTCGAAGACGACGCTCTCCCCTCGGAAAGCGCGCTGATGGGGAGGTTCGGTGTCTCCAGGCCCACCCTGCGGGAGGCGTTCCGTGTCCTGGAGTCCGAATCGCTGATCAGCGTCAGGCGCGGCGCCCACGGCGGAGCGCGGGTGCACATTCCCAATGCGGACGTCGCGGCCAGGCACACGGCCCTGGTACTCGAGCATCGCGGGGTGACGATGCAGGACGTCTATATGGCGCGGGGGGTGATCGAGCCGGGCTGCGTCGCCATGCTCGCGGCGAACCGGACCGCGGCCGACCTGCGCCGGCTGCGCACGGCGATCGAGCGGTCGGGCGCGGTCAGCGGGAATCCGGTCAGCCAGATGAAGGAGCAGACGGCCTTTCACAGCCTGATTGTCGACATGGCGGGCAACCAGACGCTTTCGGTCCTGTCCGGCATGCTGCGGCATATCATCGACGTCGCTCACCTGGCCCACGCCGAGTCCGACGCGGGGACGCCGGCCGGGGAGCAGGCTCTGAAGTGGGGCTTCGCCGCCCACGAGCGGATCGTGGACCTGATCGAAGCTCGAGACGTGGAGCAGGCGGAGCGGCTGTGGCGCAAGCACCTGCTTGCGGCGGACGATTACCTTCTCGGCGGCGAAAGCGCGCTGACCGTCTATGACCTGATGGGCTGACCCGGCCGGGCTGGACGGGTCGCCAAACCCCGGCTCAGCGGCCGCGCTTAGCCTGCCGATCCGCGAACTTCGCCGGCGCTTCGGCGTACTCGGCCGTGTCGGAAGACTGGCTCTCTGCGGCTAGGCCGAACGGCAGGGTCCCGGCCGCCCGTTCCCGCAGTACCTGGTTCAGGACCAGCTTGGTGTCCTGGACGGCTTGCGGCGGCAGGCTGGCGAGCCGGCGCGCGAATGCGGTGGCGGCGTCCATCAGTTCCCCGGCCGGCACGACGAAGTTGGCCATGCCGATGGCCAGCGCCTCGCCGGCCGGCATCCGGTCGCCGGTAAGCAGGTACTGCTTGGCCTTCAGCAGGCTGGTGAGAGCGGGCCAGGTGATCGCGCCGCCGTCCCCCGCGACCAGGGCCACCGTCACGTGCGGGTCGGCGAAGAACGCGGTCTCGGCCATGAAGACGATGTCGCACGCGGTCGCCACCGTGCAGCCGAGTCCGACGGCGGGTCCGTTGACCGCCGCCACGACGGGCAGGTGCAGGTTGATGAGCTCGTCGAACAGGCGCCGGCCCTGGCGCAGGCCAGCCCGTCGGTAGTAGAGGTCGGCCTTGTTCTGCGGGAAGTTCGCGATGTCGCCGCCGGCGCTGAACGCACGCCCGGCACCGGTCAGGACCACCGCGCGCGCGTCTGCGTCCTGGCTGAGCTCGGCGAGAACCCGGGGAAACGCTGCGTGCATCTCCTGGTCGAAGGCGTTCATCGCGTCCGGACGGTTGAGGGTGACAAAACGCAGCGGGCCGTCCGACTCGACACGTATCACAGGATTCTCATCCAGGGCCATGGGTGGTCTCTCCGAGCTGCTAGACAGTAATAGATGAAACATAAAACGATTTGACAGAACGGGCCGGGATGAGGGCTGCCTTCCCTCAGGCCCGGACCCGCGGCTCGCGCGGCAGGCCGAGCACCGCCTCCGCCAGCACGTTGCGCTGGATGTTCGACGTTCCCGCATAGATAGTCCCGGCCTGCGAGGCCAGGAAGGTCCCGGACCACGAGGCGCTGCTGTTCGGCGTGCCCGGCAGATCGGTCCTGATAATGCGGCCCACCGCCCGGCCGGCCGGGGCCACGCCGTCGCAGTCCAGGATGTCCATGGCGAGCTCGGCCAGATCGCGGTGGTACTCGCTCCAGTACAGCTTGGCTACCGACGCCTCGGGTCCGGGCTGGCCGCCGCGCAGGAATCCGGTCAGGATCCGGTAGCCGAGGTAACGCATGACCTCCACGCGCGCCAGGCATGAGGCGAGCCGGTCCCGGATGACCGGGTCCCGGTCCCGGTGGCGCAGCCGGGCTAGCTCGATCAGCCGGTCCAGCTCCTGGCGGAACAGAATCGGGTTCGTCGCCGCCTCGTCGCCGCGTTCGAAGCCGAGCAGCAGCTGCGCCACCCGCCAGCCGTCATCCACGGCGCCGACGGCGTTCTGCCGGTCGGTAACGGCGTCGTTGAAGAAGACCTCGTTGAACTCCTGATGCCCGCTGAGCATGGTGATCGGCCTGATCTCGATGCCCGGCTGGTCCAGCGGGCAGAGCAGGAAGGTCAGGCCCCGGTTCCCCGGCCGGGCGGGGGACGTGCGCGCGAGCAGGAAGATCCAGTTGGCCTCGCGGGCGCTGGAGGTCCAGACCTTCTGCCCGTCGATGTGCCACCGGCCACCCTCGAGGCGGGCCTGGGTGCGGAGCGCGGCGAGGTCGGAGCCGGCCCCAGGTTCGGAGAAGCCCTGGCACCACCGATCTGCACCGGAGAGCGCGCGCGGCAGGAACCGTGCCTTCTGCTCGGGCGTGCCCGCGGCGAGCAGCGTGTTGCCGATCATTTTCACGCTGAAATTGTCGGTGTTCCACCCTGTCGGCGCGCCGACCCGGGCGAGTTCTTCGACCAGGACGACCTGCTCGAGCTTGCTCAGGCCGCGCCCGCCGTATTCCTGCGGCCAGGCCACGCCGATCAGGGCGTGCTGGTGCAGCAGCGAACGCCATCGGTCCGTGAACGGACCCACCTCGTCAGCGGGCAGCGAGCCGACGCCTGTCCAGCCCGGCGGCAGCTGAGCGGCGAGGAAGGCGCGCACCTCCCGGCGAAACGCCTGCGCCTCGGGCGGATAGGTCAGGTCCACGGCATCTCGCTCCCTCGCCAGGCCGGCAGGCCGGCCGTTAAGTAGGGTCGCTCCGGCATCACGTCAGTGCCCGTTCGGTCGGCCGCAGCGTCGTCCCCAGCGTCGTCCCTAGCGTCGTCCCGTCATTATATAGTAAGATAATTAATCTATTGTCGGCAGCGGAGGGGAATGCGGCGGTGAACTTCGACTTCGACGAGGACCAGGAAGAACTGCGCCATACGGTTCGGCGCTTTCTCGAGCGCTCCTCGGCCGAGCCCGACGTGCGTCGGCTGATGGCCACCGATCTCGGCTACGACGAGGCGGTCTGGGCGCAGCTGGCCGGCCAGCTCGGCCTGCACGGCCTGGCGATACCGGAAGAGTACGGCGGAGCGGGGTTCGGCTTCGTCGAGCTGGGCGTCGTGCTTGAGGAGATGGGGCGGGTGCTGTTGTGCGCTCCGTTCTTCGCGAGCGCGGTCATGGCCGCCGAGCTTCTGATGGCCGCGGGCGATGAGCAGGCGCGTAAGGATTACCTGCCCGGGATCGCCTCCGGGGAGACGATCGCGACCGTGGCGTTGACCGAGTCCGACGGGCAGTGGCAGGAGTCCTCCGTCACGCTGCGGGCGGTCCAGGCCGGCGGGACCTGGCGGCTGTCCGGCGCTAAGACCTTCGTGCCGGACGGGGTCAGCGCCGGGCTGATCCTGGTGGTCGCGCGGACCGGCGACGGCATGGGCGTGTTCGCGGTCGCCGGCGACGCGGACGGTCTTTCCCGCGAGTCGCTGCCCACGATGGACCAGACCCGCAAGCAGGCGCGGCTCGACTTCGACTCGGTATCGGCGCGGCCGATCAGTGGTGCGGTCGACGCCTGGCCCGCGGTCCGCCGGATGCTCGAGGTCGCGGCCGTCGGGCTCGCCGCGGAACAGGTGGGCGGGGCGCAGCGGGCGCTGGAGATGGCGGTCGAGTACGCGAAGCTGCGTGAGCAGTTCGGCCGTCCCATTGGCTCCTTCCAGGCCATCAAGCACAAGTGCGCGTCGATGCTGGTGGCGGTCGAGTCGATGAAGTCAGCGGCCTACTACGGGCTTTGGGCCGTGGCGTCCGGCGACAGCGAGCTGCCGATTGTCTCGAGCATCGCCAAGGTCTGCTGCTCAGACGGTTATGCCATGGTGGCCGCGGAGAACATCCAGATCCACGGCGGTATCGGTTTCACCTGGGAGCACCCCGCGCATCTGTACTTCAAGCGGGCGCGCAGCTCGCGGATCCTGCTCGGCGGGCCCGACTACCACCGCGAGATCATCGCCCGCCTGGCCAGCATCACCCCACCCGTATCCTGACCCGCGGACCGGATCAGGAGCGGCCGCAACGCACGCCCTGAACTGCCGGTCAGATGTTGCGTCCGCCCGACACCTCGATAGTGATGCCGGTCAGGTAGCTCGACAGGTCGGACGCCAGGAAGAGAGCGGCGTTGGCGACGTCGGCCGGCTCTCCGATCCGGCCCAGCGGTATCTCCGCGACGCGCTGGCTGAGCACGTCAGGCGACATCTTGTCGGTCATCGCGGTCCGGATGAATCCCGGCTGGATGGCGTTGACCCTGATGCCGTAGCGGGCACCCTCTTTCGCGGCCGCTTTCGTGAGCCCGATCAGTCCGGCCTTGGCCGCGCTGTAGTTGGTCTGGCCGGCGTTGCCGACCTTGCCTGACATCGACGAGATGTTGATGACGGACCCGCCCGTACCTTGCTCGCGCATCTGCAAGCTGGCCATCTTGGTGCCGAGCCAGCCACCGAGCATATGCACCTCGATGACCCTCCGGAAATCTTCAGTGCTCATCTTCCGCAGCACGCCATCGCGCGTGATGCCCGCGTTGTTGACCATCACGTCGACACTGCCCCACCGGTCCGCGCAGTGCCGGACCAGCGTGGCGACGGCATCCTCATCGGTAACGTCAGCCGGGACGGCGGTCACCTCCAGGCCGTCGGCCGCGAGCTTGCGCTCCGCTTCCTTCAGCGCGGCCGCGTCGATGTCGCTGAGCACGACCCGCGCTCCTTCCGTCCCGAAGCGCTCGGCCATCGCCAGGCCGAGTCCGCGGGCCGATCCGGTCACGATCACGTTCCGCCCGTCGAGCAAGCCCATGTCGCTCCCACCTCCCTCTGGAACAGGTTCGGATAAACAAAACACTTGGATTAATGATATAACTATTTTACGACCTGACCCAACCGGGTCCCGCTCAGGACGGAGGATCTGGTGACCGATCCATACCGCGACTTTCCCGACCTGCGGTTCGAGCGGCCCGCTCCGGGCGTGCTGACCGTGGTGCTCGACGGCCCAGGACTCAACGCCGTCAGCCCGGCTATGCATCGCCAGCTCGCCGAGATATGGCCGGTGATCGACAGGGACGAGCAGACCCGCGTCGCGCTGATCCGCGGACAGGGCCGGGGGTTTTCTTCCGGCGGCCGCTTCGACCTGATCGAGGGCATGATCTCCGATTACGAGACCCGCGCCCGCACCATGCGGGAGGCTCGTGATCTCGTCTACAACGTCATCAACTGCAGCAAGCCGATAGTCTCGGCGATCCACGGTCCGGCGGTGGGCGCCGGCCTGGTGGTGGCCATGCTGGCGGACGTCTCGGTGGCCGGCCGCAAGGCCAAGATCATCGACGGGCATACCCGGCTCGGCGTCGCGGCAGGCGACCACGCGGCCATCTGCTGGCCGCTGTTCGCCGGGATGGCGAAAGCCAAGTACTACCTGCTGACCTGCGAGCCACTGACCGGCGAGGAGGCCGAACGGATCGGCATGGTTTCGCTCTGCGTGGACGACGACGGGGTGGCCAAACGCGCGCTCGAAATCGCGGAGTCGCTCGCGGCCGGCGCCCAGACCGCGATCAGGTGGACCAAGTACAGCCTCAACAACTGGTACCGCCAGGCTGGGCCGATCTTCGACGCGTCGCTCGGCCTGGAGTTCTTCGGGTTCGCCGGACCGGAGGTACGCGAGGGGCTGGCCTCGCACCAGGAGAAGCGGACGCCGAAATTCGGCTGAGCTGTCGCCACGATGAAAGGTGTCCCGATGACGAGCAGCGGATTGGCCGGACGTGTCGCGGTGGTGACCGGGGGAGCAGGGGGGATCGGGCGCGCCATCGCGGCGGACCTGTACGCGGAGGGAGCCCGTGTCGCCGTCGCCGATCTGGACGGCGACGCCGCGGCGGCGTACGCCGCGGCACTTGCCCTCGGGGACGGGGGAACTGGCCGTGGCCGGGCCGTCGGTGTCCGGGTCGACGTATCGAACAGCTCAGAGGTGGGGGCCGCGATCGCCGTAGTGGAGCGGGAACTCGGCCCCGTCGACGTGCTGGTCAACAACGCCGGGATCGACGTGATCGGGCCGTTCGTCGAGAGCAAGGAGGAGACCTGGCGCCGGATCGTCGAGGTGAACTACCTCGGACCGGTGCTGTGCACCCGGGCCGTGCTCGATGGCATGATCGACCGCGGCTACGGACGGATCATCAGCATCAGCTCGGACGCTGGCAAGGTGGGCAGTTCGGGCGAGGTCGTGTACTCAGGTACCAAAGGCGGCATCATCGCCTTCAGCAAAGCGCTGGCGCGTGAGATGGCCACCAGCGGCATCACCGTGAACTGCGTGTGCCCGGGGCCGACCGACACGCCACTGCTCGGCCAGATCGCCGAGCGGAGCCAGAAGATGTATGACTCGCTGGCCAGGGCCGTTCCCATGCGCCGCCTGGGTCAGCCCGCCGACATCGCCCCCGCGGTAGTGTTCCTCGCGTCCGAAGGCGCGGCGTTCATCACCGGCCAGGCGCTATCGGTGAGCGGCGGACTCACGATGAGCTGAGGGGAGGGCACAGTGGACTTGCGATTCCCGGAAGCGGACCTGGCCTTCGCCGCCGAGGTGCGCGACTGGCTGAGGGAGCACCTTACCGGTCGCTTCGCCGAGCTGGTCGGCCGGGGCGGCTCGGGAAACGAGGAGTTCTACGAGCTGCGAGTCGAGTGGGAGCGCGAGCTCCAGGCCGGCGGCTGGACGGGTCTGGGCTGGCCGCAGGAGTACGGCGGCAGGCCGGCCACCGTGACGCAACGCGTGCTCTTCGAGTACGAGTACGCCCGCGCCGGCGGGCCGTACCGGGCGGGCTTCCAGGGGACGAACCTGCTGGGGCCGACCCTCATCGCCCACGGGACCCCCGATCAGAAGCGCCGCTTCCTGCCTCGCATCTTGTCCGGAGAAGAGGTGTGGTGCCAGGGGTTCAGCGAGCCCGGCGCGGGATCGGACCTCGCCAGCGTGCGGACCAAGGCGGTGCTTGACGGCGGCCACTGGGTCGTCGACGGCCAGAAGATCTGGACCAGCCACGCTCACCAGGCCGACTGGATCTACGTCCTGGCCCGGACCGACCCGGCCGCCACGCGTCACCGCGGCCTGTCCATGCTGCTCGTGCCGATGCGGCAGAGCGGCATCGAGGTCCGGCCGATCCGCAGCATGGCGGGGAGCAGCGAGTTCAACGAGGTCTTCCTCTCCGGTGCGAGGACCGACCGCTCACTTGTGGTCGGCGACCTGCACCAGGGATGGAAGGTCGCGATGAGCACCCTGGAGCATGAGCGCGGCGTCGCCATGCTGGGATATCAGAATAAGTTCGAGTCGGAGTTCGCCGCGGCCCTGGCCGCGGCGCACGAGCGCGGAATCATGGCCGACACCGCCATCAGGTACCGGCTCGTCGACTCCTTTATCGGCCTGAACGTGATGCGGTACCTCACCCTGCGGACGCTGACCGGCATGCTGCAGGGCGGTAAGACGGGGGCTGAGACATCGCTGCTCAAGCTCGTCTGGCCGCGCTGGCACGCCGATCTCGGCGAGATCGGGATGGACCTGCTCGGCGCCTCGTCCCAGATCGTGGGCGAGGACTTCGAACTGAACCCGTTCCAGCGCACCTACCTGCTCAGCCGGGCCGAGTCGATCTACGGCGGAACACAGCAGATCCACCTGAACATCGTCGCCGAGCGCCTGCTCGGGCTGCCTCGCGACCCGCGGCCGCAGGACGCCGGCTAGCAGCCGGCCGCCGGTTCAGCGTTCACCAGCCAGCGCGCCGCCTGCCCGGTTGCGGAACTCGGGGTCGGCCAGCAGTTCGAGCTGGACCGCCAGGCACTCGGCCTGGTGCTCCGCCAGCCGCGCGCGGAGTTCGGACCGGCTGAGCCGGACATACCCGGCGAGCGTGGCCCGGCTGTACGCGGCGTAGGACTCCACCCGGTGCAGCGCCATCTCGCGTGCCGTCAGCTCGCCGGTCCCCTCACCGATCCCGAGGCGCTCAGCGAGGTCGGCGCGCATTTTCGGCTGGCCGTCAAGCAGTTTCCAGAGCGCGCCAGGCGCCCGCATCCGCAGCAGCAGCTCGCCGCCGGTGCCGGGGATGAGCCCGATCCTCGCCCAGCCCTGCCGGCACCAGCCACCGGGACCGATGAACATGCTGTCACACGCCAGCGCGAGATCGAACCCCATGCCTACCGCCGGCCCGTCGACGGCGGCGACGGTAGGGACGGGCAGCTCGAGCACCGAGCGGATCAGCCCCTGATAGGCGTTGTACACCAGTGTCCGGCGCTGCTGCGGCGGCATGTCGGCGCGGGCCACCATGCCCTTGATGTCGCCGCCCGCGCAGAAGGCGCCGTTGCCGGTGATGACCACACCCCGCACGCCGGGATCCTCGGCTGCGGCACCCAGCGCGGCGGCAAGCTCCCCGGCCTGCTCGGGACCCAGAGCGTTCCGCTTCTCGGGCCAGTCGAGGACAACAAGCGCCGCGTGGCCGGCCACCTCGGTTACCGCGCTCATGCCGTACTCCTCAACTCGTCGCCGCCCTGCTGCCGGGAAGCAGCCCCGTCCCGAGGCCCGCTTCGTCCCGGAGCACGAACTTGCGGACCTTGCCGCTGGCGTTGCGGGGCAGTTCGGATACGAACCGCCAGTGCCGCGGCACCTTGTAGTTCGCCATTCGCTCACGGGCCCACGACGTCATCTCCGCGGCGGTCAGCGATGTTCCGTGCCTGGGAATGATGAAGGCCATGCCGACCTCGCCGAGCCGCTCGTCGCTGACGCCGATGACCGACGCCTCGGCCACCGCCGGATGCGCGCCGAGAACGAGCTCGATCTCGGCCGGATAGGTGTTGAACCCCCCGACGAGGAACATGTCTTTCTTGCGGTCGGTGATGGTGAGACGTCCCTGTTCGTCGAGCCTTCCGACGTCGCCGGTGTGCAGCCAGCCATCGGCGTCGATAGCCCGGGCCGTGGCCGCCGGATCCTCGAAGTAGCCCTTCATGACGTTGTAACCCCGCAACAGCACCTCCCCGTCCTGGCCAGGCTCCAGGCCGCCGCCTGCCTCGTCGGCAATGCGCAGCTCGGTACCGGGGACCGGGTGACCGGATGTTGTGGAGACCGTCTCGAAGTCGTCGAACCAGTAGCACCGCGTGCCCACCGCCGTGGCCTCGGTGAGACCGTATCCGGGGGCGAAATGCCGGACTCCCAGCTCGTCCCGCAGCCGCACGTAAAGCTCAGCCGAGGAGCCCATCGCTCCCGGGGCGGCCACCCGCAGCGACAGCAGGCAGGAACGGTCGATGGCCGGATCGTCGAGCAGGGCACGGAAGATGACAGGAGCGCCCTGGAGTACGGTGATCCGTTCGCGGGCGATGATCTCCGCGATCCGGTGCACCTCGAAGACCGGCACAGGCCGCACGGCGGCCCCGTGCAGCACGCTCGTCAGGACCACGCCCTTGAGCCCGAAACAGTGGAAGAACGGCGGCAGGCCGAGCAGCCGGTCACCGGGACGCAACCCCAGAGACCGCCCGTACTCGGCATAGCCGCGGGTCCCGGCTCCGTGCCGCAGCATGGCGCCCTTCGGTGCTCCGGTCGTCCCCGAGGTGAAGAGAATCTCCGAGACGTCGTTCCCGGTGAGCGCCCGTTCCCGCGCGTACACCTCCGCGTCGTCGGTTCCGTCGCCGTGGGACAGCAGTTCGTCGAGCGAGATCGTGCCGGGCGCCGGCGGGCCGTGCAGGGTCACCGCCGCCCGCAGGTCGTCAAGCACGCCGGAGGACCTCAGGGAAGACAGGTAGTCGCGGCCGAGGAAGTCGGTGAACGCCAGTACCACTCCCGGCCGGGTCCGGCGGATCAGCTCCGCCGATTCCTGCGCGGTCAGGCGGGTATTGAGCGGGACCAGGATGGCCCCGGCGGAGGCCACTGCCATCGCGGTGAGAGCCACCTCGGCCGAGTTCGGTGCCCAGACCACCACCCGGTCGCCCGGCCGGACGCCGTAGGCGATGAGACCGCGGGCGATCCTGACGCTTTGCTCGCGGTACTCCCGGAAGCTGAGACGGACCGTGTCGTCGATCAGCGCTTCGCGATCAGGCCAGCGCTCGGCGGCGCGGGCCAGCGCGCCGGGGATGGTCGGCGGGATGCCGGTCGTCTCGCCGTCGTGCGCGGGCGATCGGGTCATCGGCCGGTAAGCCTGGCCGCGAGGCCCGGCCGGTGCCTGCGGAACCGCGCTTGCGTACGGTCCTGCCGATGCTGGCTCAACGTCATCAGCTCTCCTGGCGTGCGGGGGCCGGCCGGCCATGTGGCCGCCTAGACTAGTTTCGCTTAATTATTATACTATAGAATGGCCTAGGTGATCCGGATTCCCGGCGAGGTCCTGAACGAGCCGGGTGCCGAGCCCGATGAAAAAGCCATACCGGGAAGCTGGATGATCGCATGACCGCGGATCTGACCTGGTCGCAGATGGTTGTCTCCCGGCGGGCCAGCGGGGACGCCGCGGTCGCCGGCGAGCGGCCCATCTCCTATGCGGAGCTCATCGGCATGGCCGGTGCCGCGGCCGAATGGCTGGACCAGGCCGGCGTCCCGGCCGGGACACCGCTGCCCGCGCTGCTCGGTACCAGCCCGATGGCGCTAGCCCTGGTGCTGGCCGGAGCGTGCAGCGAGCGGCCGGTTGCGCCGCTGGGGCCACGGCTCACCTCGCGCGAGCTCGCGGGCTGCATCGACGGCCTGGCCGCGCCGCTGCTGGTGGCGGAGCCTGAATTCACCGCCCAGGCCCGGGCCGCCGCCGGGCGCGCCGGGCGCAGGGTCGTCATCGTGCCCCCGCTCGAGCCGTGCGGGCGGGAACTCAGGCCGGAGACCCGGCCCGGCGCGATCGCCGCCATCCTGCACACGTCCGGCACCACGGGTGCGCCGAAAAAGGTGCTCGTCAGACAGGACAGGCTGGCCGCGCGAGTGGCGGTGAGCTCGGGACTGATGGGGGTGGGGCCGGGCAGCGTCTACGCCTCTGGCTCGCCCTTCTACCACATCGCCGGGCTGGGCAACCTCGCCGTGATGCTCGCCGTCGGCGCGTCGGTCCTCCCGTTTCCCCGCTTCAGCATCGAGTCCTGGGCCGGGCTCGGCCAGCGCGGCGTCACTCACGCCTTCCTTGTCCCGACAATGATCGAGCGGCTGCTGGACGCCGGCGCGCTGACGCTTCCAGGCCTGCGGCTCCTGCAGTACGGTTCCGCGCCGATCCGGCCCGCGACATTGTCCCGGGCGGTCCGCGCACTGCCCGGCGTGCGCTTCATCAACATGTTCGGGCAGACCGAGGGGAGCCCGATCGCCTGCCTGGTCCAGGAGGATCACGAGCGAGCACTGGCGGGCCAGCCTGACCTGCTCACCTCGGTGGGACGCCCGGTACCCGGCATCGCGCTGCGGCTGGCGGAAGCCGGCTCCGGGGAAACCGGCTCCGGGGAAGCCGGCGAGATCCTGGCCCGGGGTGCGCACCTGTTCAAGACGGCCGAGGATGGCTGGCTGCACACCGGCGACCTGGCCAGGATGGACGACGACGGCTACCTCTACCTCATCGGACGGCTCGGAGACCGGATCAAGCGGGGCGGCGAGAACGTCCATCCCGTTGAGGTCGAGGACGTGCTGCGAGAGCATCCGGCCGTGCTTGAGGTCGCGGTGGCCGGCGTGCCCGACGAGGAGTTCGGTCAGCTCGTGCGCGCGTTCATCGTCCTGCATCCGGGCGTTCCCACGCCCAGCGGCGACGAGCTACGGGCCTTCGCCCGCCAGGAGCTGGCGGGATTCAAGGTACCCACCTCATGGGTGTTCGTGCCGGACCTGCCCCGCAACGCCAGCGGGAAGATCCTGCGGCGCGCCCTGGCCGAATCAACCTGACGCCCTGCGGAGGACGAACATGACAGAAGACCAGATCCGGGCCGAGCTCAGTGCCTCCCTCTCCGGCCTGAGGAGAACACGGGACTCGCGGATGGGCGCCGGCAGCGACGACGTGGAGGGGCCGCGAGAGTATCTGCGGGCCCTCGCCCGCGGCGGCTGGGTCGTCCCGGCCTGGCCGGCCGAGTTTGGCGGGCGCGGTGCCTCCCTGGCGGCGGCGGCCCGGATAAAGGCAATCCTGGCGGAATTCCCCGGGCGAGATCTCTATCCGTTCATGGTCGGCCTGTACCTCGTCGGGCCGAGCCTGCTCGCGCACGGCACCAAGGACCAGAAGGACCGCTGGCTCAAGCCGATCGTCGACGGCTCGGCCATCTGGTGCCAGATGTTTTCTGAGCCGTCGGCCGGATCCGATCTGGCTAACGTCGCCACCCGTGCCCGCCGTGATGCGCTGGGCTGGCGCCTTACCGGGCAAAAGGTCTGGACGAGCCGTGCCACGTACGCCACCTGGGGCATGTGCCTGACGCGGACCGACCCGGAGGTGCCCAAGCACCAGGGGCTGACGATGTTCGCGGTCAAGATGGACGCGCCCGGGGTGACGGTCCGGCCGCTCAGGCAGATGAATGGCGACCTTCACTTCAGCGAGGTGTTCCTCGACGAAGTCCAGGTGAGTGACGCCGACCGGATCGGTGAGGTGGGCGAGGGCTGGAAGGTCACCCTGACCGTGCTGGCCAACGAACGTGGCGGGATGCCGGGTGACGGCAGGGCCTCGCGCCCCGCCGGGGGCGGGGCGGCCGCGCCGCCCTGGCTGGCCGAGCTGGCCGCGAGCGGTGCGCTCGGCGACGACGTGCTGCGGGACAGGGCCATGCGGGTCTACGTCAGCGAGTGCATCGCCGACCTGACGGAGGCGCGGGCGGCAGCCAACGCCAAGGCGGGCCGCGCGCCGGGGCCGGAGGGCTCGGGGCAGAAGCTGCGCGCCAGCGCCGTGTTCAGGGAGCGCGCGGAGCTGATCAAGGATGCCCAGGGGCTAAGCGGCCTGCTGAGCACGACGTCGGGTCACATCGAGTTCCTGACCGCGCCGTCGATGTCGATCCGTGGCGGAACTGACGAGATCCAGCACACCATCATCGGTGAGCAGCTCCTTGGCCTGGAACGCGAACCACGCCTGGACCGGGACAAGCCCTGGTCGCAGACGCGGGGCGGTTCGTGACGACTGCCCGCCGGGTGTCATCCCGTGGCGGTGACGCCGAGCAGCTCCGCCAGCCGCCTGCGGTGCCTGGCCGGGCTGCCGAATAGCAGCTCCGACGACTTCGCGCGCCGGTAGTACAAATGAGCTGGATGCTCCCAGGTAAATCCGAGGCCGCCGTGGACCTGGATGCAGCTCGCCGCTACCCGGGTGAATGCCTCGGAGCAGTAGCTGTGAGCGATCGCGGCCGCCACCGCGAGCTGCTCATCGGCCGGCCGGCTCGCGGCGGTCCAGACGCCGTTGTACGCCGCGGACCGCGCCGATTCGACGTCGACGGACATCTCCGCGCAGCGATGCTTGACGGCCTGGAACGATCCGATCGTGCGCCCGAACTGGGTACGGAGCCTCGCGTACTCGACCGAGATCTCCAGCAGCCGCTGAGCGCTGCCCACCTGCTCAGCGGCCAGTGCGATCGTTGCGAGATCACCCACGCGGGTCAGCACGCGGCGCGCGTTGCCAGGCCGCCCGAGGCGCTGCGCCTCGGTGCCGCGGAACTCGACGGCCGCGATCTTCCTGGTGAGGTCCATGGTGGGCAACAGGGTCGTCGTGATCCCTGCCGACCGGGCGTCGACGAGGTACAGGCCCGCCTCGTCTCCCTCGCGGGCGGTCACCACGAGGAGGTCGGCGACGTGCCCGTCAAGCACGAATCCGACACGGCCGTCGATGCGTACCGTTTCCGCGCTCGACGTTGCCGAGGGGGCGGTGGGATCGCGGCCGTCCAGCAGCCCGTCGTCGGCGACTGTGGCGAGCAGCGAGCCCGAACACACAAGCGGTAGATATTTGCGAGCGGCGATTTCATCGCCCGCGCTCATCAGCGCGGTTGCGGCCAGGACCGCGGATGACAGGAACGGCCCGCAGTACAGCGCGCGGCCGAGTTCTTCCAGCACCACGCCGAGATCGATGAAGTCGGCTCCCGATCCGCCGAGCGACTCAGGAACGATCAGCCCCTGCAGCCCGATGTCCTGTGCCATCCGGCGCCAGAGCGCCGGGTCATAGCCCTCCTCGGTCTCCATCGCGGCACGGACGGCCGACTCGGATGCGTGCCGTTCGAGAAGGTTCCTGGTAGCTGCGCGAAGCGCATCGTGCTCCGCGGTGAAGACGAGATCCATCGGCTCTCCGATCATGATGGTGCTCGGCCCCAGTGTAGCAAATAGATATATTAGTTAGCTATATTCACGGCACTTTCCGGGCCTAGTCCGAAGCTACGACCAGTTGACCGCGACCTGGCGGAATCATCTGAAGTAGTTCTATGATTATGCTTTGTTGATGATTCACAGCGAGCTGAGCACGAAGGCAGTCCATGATCTCCACGTCATTCACCGAGATGTTCGGGGTCGAGCATCCCATCACCCAGGGCGGCATGCAGTGGGTCGGGCGGGCCGAGCTCGTCGCCGCGGTGGCTAACGCCGGTGCTCTGGGATTCATCACCGCGCTGACCCAGCCGAGTCCTGAGGCGCTGGGCCGGGAGATCGGCCGCTGCCGGGCGATGACCGATAAGCCGTTCGGCGTGAACCTGACCATCTTGCCGACGATCAAGCCGCCGCCTTATGACGAGTACCTCGAGGCAGCCATCGACTCAGGTATCGACATCGTGGAAACCGCCGGCTCCAACCCGGAACCGCGGCTGGCGTTGCTTCACGCACGCGGGGTGCGGGTGATCCACAAGTGCACGAGCGTCCGGCACGCCCTCAAGGCACAGGCCATCGGGGTCGATGCGATCAGCATCGACGGTTTCGAGTGCGCCGGGCACCCCGGCGAGGATGACATCCCGGGGCTGATCCTGATCCCGGCGGCGGCGGATAAGATCGCCGTCCCGATGATCGCCTCCGGCGGTTTCGCGGACGGCCGCGGGCTGGCGGCCGCTCTCGCACTCGGCGCCGATGGCATCAACATGGGGACTCGCTTCATGGCGACGGCCGAGGCCCCGGTACACGATGGGATCAAGCGGGCCATCGTGGCGGCGAGCTCGACCAGCACCCAGCTCATCTTCCGGACGCTGCATAACACTGCCCGCGTCGCGGACAACTCGGTGAGCCGGGAGGTAGTCGAGATCCTCAACGCCGGCGGCCAGTTCGCCGACATCCGCGACCTGGTGGCCGGCGCCCGGGGCCGTACCGTCTACGAGCTCGGCGACCCCGAGGCCGGGATCTGGTACGCGGGCATGTCGCAGGGGCTGATAGACGACGTGCCAACGACGGCCGAGCTCGTGACGAGGATCGTGGCCGAAGCCGAAGCCATCATCACCGGGCGGCTCGCCGGGCTGGTCCGGCGCCCCGTGACCGCTTAACCGCTCGACCACTGGTTATCGTCCGCGCCAGCGCGGCGCCCGTTTCTCGACGAACGCCTCATGTGCCTCGGCGGAGTCGTCCGTCATCAGAGCGAGCATCTGGGTCCGGTTCTCCAGTTCGACCGCGGCATCGAAGCTGAGGTCGAGCGCGGCCCACGCGGCCTTCTTCGTCATGGTCACCCCGAAGGGACTGTTACGCGCGATCTGCGTCGCCACCGCCAGCGCAGCCGTGATCAGATCGCCGGGCTCCGTCAGCTGGGTGACCATCCCGATCTCGGCGGCCTCGGCGCCCGGGATCTCCCGGTTGGTGAGCATGATCTCGAACGCGCGCCCCGCTCCGATGACGCGCGGCAGCAGCCAGCTGATGCCGCACTCCCCGGCGGACAAGGCCAGCCGTGGCGCCCCGATCAGGAAGCGCGCGTCGCGCGCGGCAATCCGGATGTCGCTGGCGAGCGCGAGAGCCATGCCTGCCCCCGCGGCAGGTCCGTTCACTGCGGCGATCACGGGCAGACGGCAACCACGCACGGACCTGATCGTGTCCGCGAAGTGCTCCTGCCTGACATAGCGGCTGGCGGGACTGCGCTCAGAAGTGCCGCGCTCGAGAGAGCCGGCAATGTCGACGCCGGCGCAGAATGCCCGGCCCGCCCCCGTCAGCACGACTGCTCTCGCCTGTTCGCTCGCTGCCGCCTCGCGCAGCCCGGCGGTCAACTCGTCGAGCATCTCATGGGTCAGTGCGTTGAGCCTGTCGGGCCGGGACAGCCGAAGGACGGCGGTGGCGGCAGTGGGCCACTCAACCAGAACAGAAGCCAACGCTCTCCTCAACGAGCACAGCCAGCCGGCCTGCGGCTGGTCCATGCTCGCGGAGCTTACTCCGGTCAAGGGAATACCCCGGACCTCGGTAATACCTTTGGGCCGAACGGGCCGCCTGCGTGCTCCTGGACAGGCTCACCTGCCCTCGCCTGTAGCGCCGTGGCCGGCCTGGTCTCCGGCGTCGGCGAGCATGCAGTCGCGGAGCTTGATCAGCGCATCCCTGATCCGCGCCTTGACGGTGCCGAGCGGCGCGCCCAGGATCTCGGCGGCCTGGACGTGGGTGCGGCCGCCGTAGAAGGTCAGCGCGATGGCTTCCCGTTGCAGATCGCTGAGCTGGGCCATGCAGCGGAGAAGGCGCTCGCGGTCGAGCGTGCCCTGCACGCTGTCGTGGATCTGGTCCCAGCCGGCCGCGGGCAGCGCGGCCTGC
>Ga0302325_10010456_pt1 | contig 20117 bp, 16 predicted proteins | sample Palsa_T0_2_FD_201948 | JGI IMG/M metagenome (GOLD analysis project Ga0302325, IMG submission 201948) | Peat permafrost microbial communities from Stordalen Mire near Abisko, Sweden - Palsa_T0_2 | ecosystem: Environmental > Terrestrial > Soil > Palsa > Peat permafrost | place: Sweden: Abisko...
CCTTATTAGTATCGTTTCCGCGTCTCGTCAGACAGGCGTTTGAAAGGCTTGAGCCGTGTGAGGGGAAACTCTCATGCACGGTTCTTAGAGGGCTGGGCGGGAGCAATCCCGCCCGGCTACTCGACCGCGGTTGGGTTTTGTTTGGCGCGAAACCGGCGCAGTCCGAAACGCCCGTCCGAGCCGCGGCCAAGCGGCGTCCACCCGGAGGAGAGCGTAGTGGGGAAAGAGACGGCGTAGCCTTCCGCTTGAGGGTGCGGGGGCAAAGGAGATTATTAAGATGCAGCAGCGGACTGTCGAATATTGTCGAGTACCGACAGCAATTGAGTGACCTGTGCCGAGTCGAACACTCCCTCCACGCCGCGCGGACTGAAATCCGTGAAAGGTGACTCATACAACTGAGCAGTACGCATCCAGCCGCTCTGTGTGAGGTAATCAATAACCAGATTGACGAACTGAATCTGATTTGCGGTTAGAGTCTTTCCGGCAAGGAAGCCGTCGAAGGCTCGTTTTGCGGCTTCGCGATCCAAGCCGACCATCTCGCGCACAAACAATCCTAACCCACTACCCGAGCGCACTTTGTTCAGGTCGTCCGGCGTTCCTGCTCCCGCTTCGACCAGAATTCTCTCTAACGCGTCGAGATCGGGCTTATTCAGCGGCTCATTCCAGCGCAGCTTGTGAATCACTGGGTCGTTCTGATGCGCCCTGAGAAATTGCTGCGTCTTGTCGCGGAAGCGTTCTTCGTCATGTCCGGTTCCGAATCCCGGCAGTTCGATTTCTCTCTCCTCGCCAATCAAGTCCGCAAAGTCCGTGTAAATATTCTGACGCTTCGTCTTGTCGATGAACTTAACCAGACTCCGGAGCCGCTTGCGGACATCTTCCAGCATTGAGGCCGTAATGTCCTGCCAGAACTCATCCGTCTGCACTTCGATGATCAATTCCAGCTCCGCCCGCACCATCGGGATGCTGGCCTTTTCCTCCAGCGCGCCCCCGATCTGGCGAACATCCTCACTCCATCGCGTAAATGACCGTTCGTGCCGCAATAGACCAAGCTGTAGGCGCAACGTCAGCAAGTCAAATTGTTTCGCATCTAGGTCTTCGTCCACTAGCTCCGACGGCAACCCAGCTACGTCGCCTACCAGTTCGTTCCTCTCGTCAACGCCAAGGGCTTCCCATGCCTTGGCATCAGCGTATTTTTCGACCAGCCTGCGCTTGGGGCGGACGATGAAGTTGTTGACGTTCATCTGCGCAACTTCCTGACGCAGACGCTCCGCGACTTCGCCGCGCAAGCTACCTGTAGCTACTGCCGGGTCGTGCTTGTCCAGTTCGGCGATCAGCTCCACGCGCCCGGCAAAGAGCTTCTTACTCAGGGACTCGTTCGTTGCCCCCGATGTCGTCCCCAAGTTCTGGCTGAAGAACTCTAGGTTCTGGCAATAGTCAAAAATCCAAAACTCCCGTTTGTGCCGCCCCGGACCGAACAGGTCTGGCCGAAGCCGCGTCCCGCGACCCACCATCTGCCAAAACTTCGTCCTTGACCGCACCATTTTGAAGAACACCAGATTCACGATTTCTGGAATATCGATGCCGGTATCCAGCATGTCGACAGAGATTGCGATATGCGGGGCGCGTGCCGAGTTGGAAAAGTCGTCAATCAACGACTGCGCGTACTCGACCTGAAAATCAATCACTCGCGCGAAGACGCCTTTTTGGTGTGGATAATTCTTGTCGAAGCGGTCGGCGATGAATTGTGCGTGAGCATGGTTTTTGGCGAAAATGATTGTCTTGCCCAAACGGTCTCCGTCGGCAACTTTCTCGCCTGATCTCATCAACTGCTCCAAGACCTTGTCCACCGTGTCTTCGTTGAACAGCCATCGGTTCAGCGCTTCCGGCTCCACGGTTCTAGGGATAGCACCGTCTTCGTCCCACTCAATCGCATCCCAGCGCTCTTGCTCTTCATCACTGAGTTGGTCGTAATTCATACCCTCCCGCTGGAATCGCAGCGGCACCGAAACCGCTCTCGGCGGGACGAGAAACTTATCCCGAACCGCCTCCTCCAAACCATAGGCGTCAGTGGGCACGCCATCTTCCAACTCGAAAAGACTGTATGTGTTGTGATCCACTTCGTCCGTGGGGGTCGCCGTCAGCCCGACTAGAAAAGAATCGAAGTACTCGAAGATGGCGCGGTACTTCTGATACACAGAGCGGTGGGCTTCATCGATAACGACGAGATCGAAATGCCCCGGTCCAAACTTCTTCCTGCCGTCTTTGGTTTCATCAATCAGGCGCAGCATGGTCGGATAAGTGGAAACCAGCACTCTCGCTTCCTCGATCTGCTCGGGATTCTCCATCGCGTTCACGGCTGATGCGGAGGGCAAAAAACGCGCGAAGACGCGCGTTGTCTGCTTCACAAGCGCGACGCGGTCGGCCAGGAACAGCACGCGCTTTACCCAATTACAGCGCATCATCAGATCGCACAACGCAACCACCGTGCGGGTCTTACCTGCTCCCGTTGCCATCACCACCAGCGCCTTGCGGTCGTGGTCTTCCTCAAAGGCTTCTCCGATCCGCCGGATTGCCCGTTCTTGATAAAACCGTTCCACAATAGCTTTGTTGACTTCGGTCGCACCCAGCGACATTCGGGTGGTTCGCCGCTGTATCAGCCGCTCTAACTCGTCTTTCGTGTAGAAGCCTTGCACCGAACGCGGAGGATAGTTCTGGTCGTCCCAAATCCAGTGCTCGTAACCGTTGCTGTAGAAAATGATCGGACGCTGGCCAAACTGTTTCTCCAGACAATCAGCGTAGAGCTTCGCCTGCTGCTGGCCCACGCGGGCGTCGCGCTTGGTGCGCTTCGCCTCGACCAGTCCAAGGGGCTTGCCGTCATCGCCCCAGAGGACGTAATCAACGAAGCCGTCGCCCTTCTCGTTGGGCATGCCCGCGACAGGGTACTCGCGGTCCTGCTTCTTGTCTAACGGCCATCCCGCCTCTTTGAGGAGCAGGTCGATAAAGTAGTCTCTGGTTTCGGCCTCGGAGTAGTTGTGGGTGTCCGGTGTCTCCGCGTTCTGTTTCTTGATTGTCGCAATCTCGGCGCGCAGACGTTCGAGTTCGGCATCCAGCGCGGCTTTACCCGTCAGTAGTTCGCTGAGCCTGGAGTCTTTCTCCGCCAGTTGCGCTTCCAGCGTCTGGAGTTGCGCCAACGTCTGCGGCGGGAGGGGCGAACTTTTCGGCAACAGCACCGGATTGAAAATCAGTCCGTCCGCCGGCTTTTCCGCCTTGGAATATGTTCGGGCCAGCCAGAAGCAGATATGAAACAACTCGCGCACGGCCGTCATCGAGTCCAGTTGCTGTAACGGCTTGTGACTGTGTGCGGCCAGATTGCCCAGGTCTTTAATCAGCTTGGCCTTGATGAAGATTTTCTGGCCCACTGTGGTTTTGAAAGTTGGCTCGTGGATCAGCGCGCTGAGATTGTCCTGATAGGGCAGCTTGAGCGCCGAGTCGCTTTTGTAGAGCCACGCCACAGCTAGCTCCAGCGCCCGCCGAGCATAGAAACAAGCGGTACGCGGGTCGGGGATGACCTGAGCTTCAGCTTTTTGCCCCTCAGCGAAGAGCTGCGGCCATTCGGATTGGAGGAAGACGAAGTTGCTCGTCTCTGTAGTAGGCATCACAGCTCACCTCGGAAACCTCGGAACTGAAGCGCTGCGACGAGCGTGTTCAACTCGGCAAGCGAGGCGCGGTGTGCGGTCTTCAGCTTCTCTACGCCCGCGACGCGGCGAGCGAAGTCGTGCTGCAAAGGTAGCGGTGGGACTGGAACTTGAAAACGACGTATTTGCTCGAAATTTAGTCCCGGTTTCGTCTGGCCGTACTGGGCCTTGGCAATCTGGCGCTGGCCGCCCGCCTCGAAACTCAAGAAGAACGACAAGAAAGTTGGCTCGATGCGTTTTGGGTCCACGCGCAAGATTGCAACATGCTGGCTGATGTACGCACCGCTCAAGTCCTCTGGCACCGGAGCTACGCGACCGATTCTAGAACCAGTGATAGTCAGCAACACATCACCACTCATCACACGTGTTCGCCGCGCTTCAGCATTTTCCGGTGGAAGCACGAACGCGGGGTCTTCATTTCCGATGTGATTCATTTGGACATCAAACGACCGAATGAACCTCCTCCCAGCAGGTGCGTAGAACTCTGCCCACCCTCGGCCTCCGCTAGTCACAAAAGTCAGGTGATCACCGAGCGACTCTATACGTAAGGCTTTCGGATTCGCGGCGGGGTAGCCGAAGAGGTCGAGGAAGATGGATTGGGTGAGGGTGTCGAGTTGGGCGAGGGCGGCGCGGCGCTTGGCCCGCAACGCCTCGGCCCGATCGAGGACCTCCGCAATCCGCCGCTGCTCCGCGAGAGTTGGCAAGAACAACTTTGTTGCTAAGAACTCACCACGGTTCACATGTTGCATCGTCGCGCCGTGAAGATGCCGCTGCATCTCAACGAGCGCGCCTTCTAGCGCGTGCCGAAGATAGTTCTTTGCTACCTTGTCCTTGTCGGGAACAACACGAAAAATATGCTGGTTCAGGACACCATCGTCCGGTCCCATCCACTCGAAAACGCCGAGCGTGGCCGACCAAGACACCAGCAAATCTCCAGGTCTGACACGAAGTTTGTCATCGACCGTCCTATCCGTTCTGTTGTACGGTTTGCTCGGATCCGTCAGGTTTTGAATGCGAATTATTCGGGCGCCAGAGCCATTCCAATCCTCGGGCTTGAAGGCAGCACCGTTGATAAACTCAGCAACCGAGCCCAATTGAACGAAATTGGTGCTCATCCCAGCATCCCCTCCAACTCTTTTATGCCCTGCTGAATCTCCGCTTCCAGCTTGGAAAGATCCCCAAGAATCTCTTTCGGCGGACGATGCCCCACGTCCTCATGCACAACCTCTTTATAGCGGTTGAGGCTAAGGTCGTAGCCCTGCGCCGCCAAGTCAGCCTTGGGCACGCAGAAGCTCTGCGCGGTACGCGGACGTTTGCGCTCGCTACCCTCACGTTGTTGCCACCGGCCGAGGATGTCGGGCAAGTTGTTCTTGGCGTGGTCGTCGGCGGCGAGCTTCGTCTTTGGCACCGCACCCTGTTTGTCTTCACTCAGTAGCGGTGTGCGCTTGTCGTCGAGCGACATGCCGTCTGCTTCCACGTCGTAAAACCACACCTGATCAGTTCCGCCAGAGTTGGTCTTGGCGAAGAGCAGGATGGCGGTGGAAACCCCGGCATAGGGCTTGAACACGCCGCCCGGCAGCGAGATAACCGCGTCGAGCTTCTGATCCTCGATGAGCATCTTGCGCAGGCTCTTGTGCGCGTTGCTTGATCCGAAGAGAACTCCATCCGGCACGATGACGGCAGCTCGGCCGCCGGGTTTGAGCAGCCGCAAGAACAGCGCCAGAAAAAGCAACTCGGTCTTCTTGGTCTTGACCACCTGCTGCAAGTCCTTGGCGCAGCTCTCATAGTCAAGAGACCCTGCGAACGGCGGATTCGCCATCACCAACGTATATTTTTCATCCTCGCCCGCGTGATCTTGGGAGAGCGAATCGCGATAAACCACGTCCGGGTTTTCTACGCCGTGCAGCAGCATGTTCATGCTGCCGATGCGCAGCATGGTGTTGTCAAAATCAAAGCCGTGGAACAGGTCCCGATGGAAATGCTGCCGGAGCTTGGCGTTGGTCATCACTTCGGGATGCCGCTCGCGCAGCGACTCGCCAACGGCCACCAGAAATCCGCAAGTCCCGCAGGCCGGATCACAGACGATGTCCGTAGGCTTGGGCTCAACCATCTCCACCATGAGCCGGATGATGTGACGCGGGGTGCGAAACTGTCCGTTCTGCCCGGCGCTGGCAATCTTGCCCAGCATGTATTCGTAGAGATCACCCTTTGTGTCCCGATCTTCCATCGGGACCTTGTCGATCATGTCCACAACTTTAGCCAGCAGCGCGGGCGTGGGAATGGTGAAGCGCGCCCCCTCCATATGCTTGGAGTAGGTCGTGCCATTGCCGCCCAGAGTGCGGAGCCAGGGGAAGACGTGCTCGCTGACCACCGCATACATGTCGCGCGGATCGGTGTTCTTGAAGCGGTTCCAGCGGTAATCCTGAAAAGAACGCTTCTTGCTGTCCTTACCTTCGGGGAAGAACCGCTTCTGCATCGGCTTCTTTTCGCGATTGGCCTTGAGTTCCTCGGCAATTTCCTGTTCGTCCAGCCGCTTGAGAAAGAGGAGGTAGGTGATTTGCTCAATCACTTCGAGCGGGTTCGATATGCCGCCCGACCAGAAGGCAGTCCAGATTTGATCGATTTGACTGCGAATGTCGCCGGTGAGCATAGGTCTATCGGGGGAACGACAATGCTACCTCATCTTGGGAATCGCCTGCACTAATGTTTGCGCCGACAATCTGCTCCATTAGTGGGTGAATTAGGTCTCTGTTTCAAGGTGTACCGCGCTTCGCGGCCTTTGCCGACTCGCATGCCTGTCCCAACAGACGCAGGCTCGGCTGTAATAGCCATTTAGCCGTTGTACGCTCAGATCAGAATCTGGCTGGTATCGCGAATGCCTGGTGTCGTTTCGGAAAGAGATCGGAGGAGCCGCAGGTTGCCCGGTCAGCAACGGGGCTATTACAGTTCCAAAGTGCAGGTCCGTTGCACATAGCCCTGGATGTAATCCGCCGAATAGCTCAGCATGTTGTGTGTTTTCTTATGTTTGTAACAGATATCTGAAATACTGATTAAGCCGCTCTCTATCATGTCGAAAAAATAGGCAGTTGCCGAACGCCAAGTTCCTCGACCGTTCCCTTCGGTCTTTGCCCAAATCCAGCATTTTTGCCGAGTCCACGCCACGTCCAGACCGCAGGCGACTGCAAATCGTGGCTTAGCTGCCCCACAATATGTGCATTTTGTGAGAGATTCTGTCAGATGAGAATCTGGCTGGCATCGCGAACGCCTGGTGTCGTTTCGGAAAGAGATCGGAGGAGCCGCAGGTTGCCCGGTCAGCGACAGCAGTATCTGTAGTGTCGATACTGTATATGCCAATGAATATAATCTCTAGTAGTCCATTGGTATATGATAAATGTTATTTAACTATAATGTTTTAAATAATTTGCAGTGACAGGTAGTCTATATGTTTATCCTATGACATATTGCCACTGTAAACAAGGCGAGCGCCCTGACGGTGGTTAGCCTCCGTCTGTCGGTTGAACTGTTCCATAATCTACGATCTTGGCCGAGTCCACGCCACGTCCAGACCGCAGGCGACTGCAAATCATGGCTTAGCTGCCCAACAATATGTGCATTTTATGAGAGATCCTGTCAGATGAGAATCTGGCTGGCATCGCGAACGCCTGGTGTCGTTTCGGAAAGAGATCGGAGGAGCCGCAGGTTGCCCAATCGGCGACCGCTATATCGGATGAGATGGTAAGACTTGACAATAGTGATATAATCATTAGGTAAGCTACAAGGCGATTCAGTTATTGGCGACGAGGAGGTCATGTGGACCAGACGTATATGAACTCAACCGATGAAAGACTGACGCGTTTGGAAGCGGCTGTTTTTGGTCGCAAAAGAGCGAGTACGAAAGTACGGCACACAGATGTTGGTCCGACTGGTGGTTTACGGACCCTCATTGCACAGGGATTTTTCAAGTCAAAACGGAACTTGGCGGACAGCAGAGCTGCGCTTGAGAAAAACGATTACCACTACAGCGCACAGGCAGTAGACATGGCTCTCAAGCGGTTATCGAAGCGCGATGGCCCTCTTGTCTCATTCAAACAAGGCGGAAAAAAGCTATATGCGAAAAGGAAATAGCAAGACTTCGGATGACATCGTGAGTGACCTGGAAACAATCAAGTCTCTCGCTGACCAGTGCATTTCACAGATTCGCCGGGAACCCAAGATATTTTCCGGAAAGGGATCATCCGATTCTCGCCCGGAAGCCCGAAGCGCCAAACTCGACTTTCGCGCCAACATTCGGGCGTTCGTAAAGAAACACGCTCGGGGGTTCAGTGGACCTCAGAAATTTGCTCTCCTCTTGGCGTACGTCAGTAAGGGGAAAGTTGGCACCGAAGTTCCGTTGAATGTCATAGAGCAGCACTGGAACAAGATGACGTCATCCTCCCTTTTGGATGGTCGCTTCAACAGGTTTTATAGCAACAGTGCCAAAGAAAATGGATGGGTAAACAGCCCCAAGAAGGGATTCTATGTTCTGCGTCCTTCATGGGCTGAGATCCTTAAGGAAAAATAACAAGTGGACTTCACTAAGAACGCCAAGGCGTTTCTACGCGACTTGCCTTTGCCTAAGATGACCGGTCATCAGAAATTTCTTGCGGTTGCTGCCCTGCTATCCAACGGCAAAACAAATGTTGAGGTACCCACGAGCCAGATCCAGGCGCACTGGCTTAAATCGGTTCTGGGTGCCGCGTACAACGCTGCGTTTTATGACCGAGCGCAGAGAGAAGGGTGGGTGAATTCGGTTGCGGACAAGAAAGGCACATTGTGTGTCACGGATGCCGGACTTGAAAACCTCGTCGCTTTAGTTCCCGACATAACTCCCGGAGACCTGAAAAAGTCGGGCTCTCTGATGATTGTGAATCGCAAGGCCACTCATACTTTCGACAAGTTCCTGCGTCAAACCCTCGCCGCAGCCAAGACTCAGGTCCTGATTGCGGATTCCTGGGTCGATGACACAATTTTCGACACCGTTCTGGATGTAATACCGCCAAGCAATACGATCAAATTGATCTTCGCCCAAGATCGAGGGACCTTTGACGCAAAAGCTAAGCGATTCGTCCAACAATATCCTAAATTTGCTGCGAAGAGATACAAGCATCTCCATGATCGATTCATGATTGTGGACGACGTGGGCTATGTCTTGGGACCATCAATAAAGGACGCTGCCTCCAATTCGCCCGCTCTCGTAATAGTTCTTGCCCAAAAAGAAAAAACCCTACTGCAGTCGTTTTTCAACGATTTGTGGACAGCCGCAAAGGATGCATAAACGTGAATAAAAATCCGACAAAGAACGCAGGGACCATGTCCGTGGAAATCGAAACTCTCATAGCTGCACGTAAAACTGCCGAATCTGCCGTCGCCGAAATGGATGAAGGGCCGTTGAAAGTCGCCGCCTTCGAGACGATCCTGCGGAAACTGCTCGATGCCCCGTCCCAGCCCGATCGGTTAACCGAACGAAGACCATCCCAGTCGTCAGGTGATAGGAGAACAGCGAAGAGTAGTGCTAGCGGCACGACATCGCGGATTACCGGTCTGGTGGAAGAAGGGTATTTTGGCCAGCAGCGATCCTTGGCAGAGATTCAGGGTGCTTTGGCGGAGCGCGGATGGCACTACGATCAAAATTTTCTCAGCACCCCTGTCACTCGTCTTGTGCGCAGGCGAGTCCTACGTCGAACGCAAGCGAGCGAAGGGACAAAAAAAGTGTGGAAGTACTCAGTCTATTAAGTCTCCGGGAGGTCTCAATGGCAGACGCGAAGATCACAACTAGCGACGGTATATCAGTCGAAGTGCATGGTACGCCAGAGGAGGTCGCAACTGTCGTTGAGCGGTTGCGCTCAGGTCCTAAGCACGAATCCAAAGCAAAACCTCGTCGGTCGAAACATGGCGAGGATCATGGTTCCGGGGGCATTCCCGATCTGGTGGAGACTCTCAAAGAAGAGAGCTTCTTTAAGAGTCCCAAAGGTCTTGGGGAGATTCGCAAGAAATTGGCGGACATGGGCCATCATTACCCCCTCACAACGCTCTCTGGTGCGATGCAAACGCAGGCAAAAAAGAGGAATTTGCGCAGGTTCAAGCAGGATGGGAAATACGTTTACGTTTCCGCGGGATAATGACACAAAAATGGGCCATGTATCACAGCGCCTCCATATAGGGGCGAATGACATTACCAACCCGGCAGACTTGGGCATATCGGTAGATTTGGTTGATGCTGGCCCTTTTCTGGCGAAGACAATCCTTTAGGGCTTCGATTGCGATATCGAGTCCGATTTTGTGCCTGAACTTAAAACAGTCGGCGACAGTTTTCGCAGCCGAATAGACGCGGACGGGGACGCCATCGACCTGATAGTTTTCAATTCCCGTAGTCAGCGATAGGCCGGAGAGTCGTACGATCCTGAGTAAAGGCGAAGCGAGGGCAGGCGTTCTTGCGCCTTTGGGGAGGGCGATCCAAACCGAAGCAGGGCTCTGAGTCGTGATTTCGTGAAAGGCAAGGGCTGAAAGCAGGCAGATAGCAGCTTTGGGCACACGCTTCGCAACTTCGGCATAAGCGTGGCGTTCGGTCACGTCGGCGTCTGGAAGCGTATAGATTCCACGTGTAGGGCGATTGAGCTTGCCTTGGCGATGGAGGCGAACGAGATACTCCCGCGGAAGTCCGATAGCCTCGATGTCTCGGGGCCGAACGATACCGTGTTTGCCGACATACTGCGTAACCTTCTGAAGAGGTGCTGCCCGGTGTGGTCTCAATATGTCATTACTTAATCATAACTAATGACGTTTTGCAACACTCTCATTAGGACAACATTTTGCAGACACCGTCTGCAAGATTGCCTGGCACCGGCGGCTCTGCTGAGAGAGAGCGCGAATCTCCTGAGTATTGCTTGACCATAAAGTTTTAAGCCTATGTCGGTCAGAAAAGGCGCGCGGCGGGTACAATTCCGTGCCGAACCTTAGCTTTTGCCATAGCGACGCGCTCCAGTTTACGGGCCGGCCGGCATCCAGACTGTCAGGGCTGCACCACGACCCATCGAGAGCCTACCTTTCTCACGCGCAGAATTTCTTTGTTCGTCTTCAGGGTGTATTCCCCGTCTCGAATCTTATCGTCGCCGTGTTGCTTGACCACCAGCGAATAGTGCTTCACTACTTTGGGCGGGTCATATCTCTCGCTGGAGCCCGTCACCCGCGTATCAACGCTCAGTTTGTAGTCCACGGAGTATTCGTTTTGGTCAGCCTCCAGCGAAACCAATCGTCCGACACCGCTGTCATGCTCGGTCATGATCTCAATTCCCTGCCGGCAGGAACGCATTTTGTCCGAACACAATGTGATTGAGTTCCGTCTCCACAAGCGACTGGATGTCGGGCGAATTGACCTCGGCGTACACGTTGCGATGACCGAACCAAACCGCTTGACGGTTAACGGTATCCACGCCTCGCGGTTCTGCCACCCTTTGCCAATTCCGGTTGTGTGGCGATGCCACGAACAATTTTCCCGACGTGATAGGGACCAGCACAGCGGTGTTCTCCTTCCCGAATCCTGCACCCGGCAAGACGTTTCGCCCATCATGCCCATCAAGCTCCGAGGTCATGACCGGGCAATCGGAAATGAGAAAACTCTTCCCCGGTGGGGCATCTATCGTCCACCACCTCTTTTTCAGCAACGCATCCGCCAAGGATATGGTGTGGCGGGGCAGTCCCGACACATGATAGAAAGACGGGCTGTCGTCCATTGCTTTCCGAGTCCTCTCCAGGCTTTCCCTCAATTCGGCTGCGTTATGGAACTCTCCCTGCTGGAGTAATTCGTGCTGCATGTTGCGAACGAACTCCGGGTCCTGCGTCTGTTCTCCGAACTTGCGAATCATGGCCGCGGAAATCTGCATGCGGACCTTGCGCGTTCGCACAAAGAGGGAGGCCACGTATGTTGCCCAGATGACTGCCTCCGATTGGCGGAGGTTCGCCCGGTCCACGAGCCGCTGGAGAATTGCACTTGCGTCTCCCTCTACGCGGGCAAGCCAATCTTCGTACTGATTATTGGTTTTCCGGCCATTTAGTTCGTACTCGTAGAAGTCCCGCTCGACGCATTCATTCTCGGGGATGCTGGCACGGGCAGGCTTCCCCTTCGCGTAGACCCAAAGCACGCCGCTGGGGCCAGCAAAGTGGGCAAGGTGCAGACGCGGGACTATATGCTCCCTGCGCGTTCGTTTCTGCTTGGTCGTCGTAGTCGGAGCGATGATCAGTGTCATATGCTCACGCTGTTCACCGGTGGCTCGCATGGCTCCGGCGCCGGCTTGCGTGCAAATTGTTCTTGTCCAAGGTCAATACACAGATGATTGATTTCCTCCAGTTCCTCTGGCCCAATCGCTCCCGCGTCAATAAGGTGCCGGATGCCGTGGCGCGGATCATGCACCAAAAAGAATTTCTTCCCCATTGCGACGTGGGTGGAGATTAGATTCTTGGCTTCGAGTTTTCGGATGTATGGGGCGAGATTCTTCGTGCCCTCCAAACCCAATTCGTATGCGATCTCCTGCTGAGTCGGGTAGCAAATCCCGTACTTACTTACCCGCATGTAGAGGTAGGCCAGCACGCGGAACTCCGGCGCGGTCAGATGGCGCATAAGCTTCCGCAGGACGATGGGCAGCGGCACGAATCCCTTCCTTGTTGTATCGAACACCAAATGCTCGGCGTTTGGAAAATAGAGCCTCCGATAACGCAGATCCTTCGGTTCCTTGATTTGGTCGGCCATGTTGAACTCCTTCTCCAACGCGGTTAATCTATTTGGGCAGCGAACGCTGGAGGGTGTTGGACGTCCTCCAGCGCGTGCGACGCGGCCACGAGAGCTAACGCGGGAGGTTTGGAGCCTCCCGCAACTCTTGGCAAGATTCTAGGAGTCGGCCTATGTGCTGTCAACCCAACCTCATCCAGTCAAAAGCATCCATAAGGGCTGCATCCCTGAGCGCAATACGGTCAAGCCAAGTGCAATACATGTTCAAAGCCACGGTAAAGCTCAGGTTAATACAGTACAGACATGCCTGATGGCAATGCAAATCGTTATTACACAGCAGTTTACAAGCTAGTCTTAAGATTACAATCGGATGATTTCATCCCTATCGACGCACATCATAGAGATATTTCCAGGTCCAGGAGGATTATTTTTTTGCCCATAGGACGGGATGGCGAGATTGGCAGGATTGGTGTTGTGCGTGAACAAAGAGATTGGAGCTGCACGAAGTACAGCCGCCAGCGGCGGCACGTGCAAGGGAGATTTGCCGCTAAAAACGCCCCAGCGGGGCAGCGGCAAATCAGAACAATCTCAGCGAGGAGAATCCGGGCCGGACATTGGGACGATTACCTCCCTGCGCCAGCCTCCGCCAGCGGCTCCGGCAAAAGACGGCCCGGGGAGGTTCAGGTCAGCGCGGCTTGTTGCGCTGACCTCTTTTGGACTGATCGCGGGTCGCTGCCGCTTTTGACGCCTTGGCCTTGGTATCGTCCGGCTCCGGTCGCGGCAGTTCCCATCCAGCCATGCCCTGCAACACGCGGTCGGCGTGCTTGATCGTATTCACATGCCCGTAGTGCTGCTCAATCATGTGGACGGAAGTTCCCATCTGCTCGGCGAGGAAATACACGTCCACGCCTTCCTGCAATCGCAGCGTGGCATAGGTATGCCGGAAGCAATACGTCGAACGCGGAACGCCCTGCGCGCCTTCGCGCAAATTCGCCTCGTTCAGAAGGTCGGCAATCAGCGAGCTGTAAAGGGTTTTTGTAGGCTTGCCCGTGACGTTGGTAAATACTCTGTCGTTCGGTTCCGTCGCTCTGGAAATAACGCGGATACGCTGCAGATAATCTCCAACGCTCATGGGAGCCACCAGCTTGCGCGACTTGCCCTTGCCCTGCACGAACAGCACAACGATCTCACGCCCCTCGCGGTCTTTTGCGGGCATGATGTCGCGCCAGCGCAGATTCTTCATCTCCGCTGGCCTCATGCCTGTATTACACGCAATCAGGATCATGTTGTAGGTGATGGTGCGATACCAGACGCTGGAAGGTTTATCCGCCTCAGCAATCCACTTCCTTCCGACAGTGTGGAGTTTGCGGTATTCCTCCAGCGTGAACTCGTCGCGCCGCATGGACTTGAGCTTCGGACGCTCGTCAAAACGCTGACTGGCGGGAACGTAGCGTTTCTTGATGGCGTAATTCATCACCGCACCATAGATGGACATCTCAAAGCGGATGGTGGAATCACTGATATAAGGAACCACCCGTTCTTCGGAAGGTTTGACTTCAATCGGTCTCAAAACCCTGATGCCGAGCGTCTGCTGAACCTTGGTGCGGCGCTCGGCTTCGTTATCCGCGAAGACTTGCGCCATGTCGTCGCTGACTTCCCGAACGCCGTTGCGCTTGTGACGACCCGCTCCGTTCTCGCGCCGCCATGCTGGGTAGCCGCCCCACAGCTCGTCACCGATAAGGTGGACCTGCGTTGATCCTACATACCTGTCTAAAGCGCCTTCGATGACGGCGCGGACCTTCTTCGGCCGCGCGGCGCTGATTTCTCCGCGCTTCGCCCGCGCCTCCTGGGTCAGCAGATACTCTTTCCCCACCTCGCGGAAGGGATGGTTGAACACAGGAACGTCATGTTTTAAGCGGAATCGGATGTCTGCGTCTTGATCGAAGGCGCGTTCCCGCGCCACATCCATGTCGGTTGTCTTGAGCGAAACCGTCTTGTAACGGTCGGCCTTGGGCATCTTCATGCGGCAATACCACATCCGATGCTCCACGTCGCCGCGCCGGAAGAGAATTAGGCCCGGCTTGAGTTCCGATTTGTCGGTGACGAATGCCATATTCGCCTCCATTCGTTTGACTCGTCCTGTGCAGATTCCGTGCAGATCTTTCTGGCAAGTCATTGACTCTGCGTATCTGTGCAGGACTCGTACAGATAATATCAAAACTATATATCTATTATTTACATATTGTTATGATATATCTGTCATCCTGAGTGAAGCATGATTGTCTGAAGGACGATCATGCGCAGTCGAAGGATCCCTTTCACGCCGATGTTGCGATGGGCCTCGCAAGGAGTTTCCATCACGCTTCAAGCCGTTCCGTTTTTCTCCGTGGCTCCGTGCCTCCGTGGTGGATGTTGGCTCTTCCTCACACCACAAAATACTTCGCTCCCGGATGATGCACCACCAGCGCCGATGTGCTTTGCTCCGGTTCCAGCAGAAATCCCGAAGTCAGCCGCACTCCCACATTCTCTTCCGGCTTGAGCAGCACAAACAGCTTCGTCTGGTCCTCCAGATTCGGGCACGCCGGATAGCCAAACGAATACCTCGACCCGCGATACTTCTGATGAAACAAATCCCGAATCGCCGCCGCATCTTCGCTCGCAATCCCCAACTCCTCGCGCATCGTTTTATGATGCAGTTCCGCCAGCGCCTCCGCCGTCTCCACGCTCAGCCCGTGCAGATACAAATATTTCGTATACTCGCCGCCCTCAAACAACTTCTGGGTCTCGACCGAAGCCTTAGCTCCAATCGTCACCAGGGAAAATCCAATCACATCCATCTTCCCGGAAGCCACACTCGCGAAAAAGTCAGAAATACAAAGCCTGCGCCCCTCCCGCTGCCGCGGAAAAGTGAACCTTAAAAGCTCCACTGCTTGCGTGGGGACAGCCGCCTGAGCCTGCCCTGAGCGAAGCCGAAGGGGCTGTCCGCCCGAGCGCAGCTCGGCAGCGCTTTCACTCGGTACTGGGTACTCGGTACTGGATACTTGATACACCACCACATCATTCCCATCACTCTGGCAAGGAAAATATCCGTATACAACTTTGGGCTCAAACAATCCCGATTCCGCCACTTCCTCTTCCAGCTTCCTCTTGATCGGACGGAACTTCTCCTCCACGAGCCGCACATAATCCGCCTGTGATGCCGTCTTCAACTGCCACTGATTCTTGAACAGCGCCGTCTCGTTAATGTAAGGAAACACGTCCCGCACATCGTAGTGCTTCACCCGCACGCCCCAGAACGGGGGCTCGGGAATATTCGGCGCATCCGTCACCACCGCGCTGCGCTCGGAAAACACGGGACCGGTCTCTTCATCCACCGCCGTGGCTTTGGCATACTCCTTCACCGTTCGCCCATCGAGCAGCCGCGTCTCCCGCGCTCCATCCTCGGTCACCAGGTCTTCCATCACGTGCAGCCCGGCAAACGCATCCTCCGCATAGAACACCGCGTTCGCATACTCCCGTCGCAAATCGTCTTCCACATATTTGCGCGTCAAAGCCGCGCCCCCGCAAATCACCGGAAACTCCAGCTTCTGCCGCTGCAAATCCTGGATCACATACTTCATCTCCAAAGTCGATTTCACCAGCAACCCGCTCAGCCCAATCGCGTCCGCGCCGTGCTCCTGCGCCGCGCTGATGATCTTGTCCCCCGGCTGTTTGATTCCCAGATTCACCACCTTGAATCCGTTGTTCGACAAAATAATGTCCACCAGATTCTTTCCAATATCGTGGACATCGCCCTTCACTGTCGCCAGCACGATCGTGCCCTTCTGCGATCCGCCTTCCTTTTTCTCCATCTTCGGCTCAAGATAAGCCACCGCCTGCTTCATCACGCCGGCCGAATCCAGCACCGAAGGCAGTTGCATTTTGCGCGCGCCAAACAAATCGCCCACGGTCTTCATGCCATCGAGCAGAACCGTATTAATCAACTCCAATGCTGAATACTGCAGCAAAGCCTCTTCCAGCAACTCCTCTAAGGATTTCTTATGCGCGCCTTCGCCGACTGATTTCTCGCCATTAATAATGGCAAACTTCAGCTTGTCTTCCACCGACAGCGTATCCACATGCGCGGTAGTCGAGGCCGCCGGCTTGCCCTTCAGACCCGCGAAGTGGTTCATGTACTTCTGTAGCGGATCGCCATCCGACTCATCGCGGAAAATCAGCTTCCGCGCCAGGTCCACTTCTTCCTGCGGAATCTTGTACAGCGGATAAATCTTGGTGTAATTCACGATGGCCATATCCAGCCCGTGGTCCACCGCCTCGTGCATGAACACCGAATTCAACACCCGCCGCGGATAAGCATCCAGCCCAAACGAAATATTGCTGACTCCCAGAATCGTCTTCACGTTGGGCAGTTCTTTCTTGATCCGCTCCACCGCCTTCAGCGTTTCAATCCCCGCGCTGCGGTACTCATCCTGCCCGGTAGAAATCGGCAAAGTGAGAGCATCGAAAATCAGATCCGTTCCGTCCAGCCCATACTTCTTGGTTGCCAGATCGAAAATCCTGTGAGCGATCGCCGCCTTCTTCTCCGCCGTCAGCGCCATCCCGTCTTCATCAATGGTCAGCGCAATCACCGCCGCTCCATACCGCTTCGCCATGGGCAGCACCAGCGACGTTCTCTTTTCTCCATCCTCCAGGTTGATCGAGTTGATAATCGCCCTTCCTGGAATCCGCTTCAGCGCCTCTTCCACCACATCCGCCTCGGTCGAATCCACCAGAATCGGCGCAGGAACTCGCGTTGCAATTCTTTCCAGAATCGAGGACACGTATCCCTTCTCATCCTCGCCCACAATCGCGCAACATAGGTCGAGCATGTGCGACCCTTCGTTCACCAGCTTCTTCGCCAGCGCCAGAATGTCGTCGTATTTCTTCCCCTGTACCAGCTTCCGGAAATGTTCGACTCGGGTAGTCGTATTCATTTCCTCGGCGACGATCAAGGGCTTCGGCTCCAGGTCAAGCGGAACGGAAGTGTACGCACTCGAAGCCGCGCCCACACGCTTCACCTCGCGCTTCGCCGGCTCCACGCCAGAAACCGCGTCCACCACCGCTTTCAAATGCGCCGGCGTAGTTCCGCAACATCCGCCCACAATTCGCACGCCGTAATCCACGACAAAGTGCTTGTGATACTCCGCCAATTCGTTCGGCGTCAGCTTATACACCGCGTGCCCGCCTTCGTTGAACGGCAGCCCGGCGTTGGGTAGAACCGAAACTTCCTTTGTTGAGTTCAACGCTAGATAGCGGACTGCGTCGTTCATCTCTTTCGGTCCGGTCGCGCAGTTTAGCCCGAGAATATCCACTTCAAACGGCTCGAGCGCCGTCAGCGCCGCGCCAATCTCAGTGCCCAGCAGCATCGTGCCGGATTCTTGCAGCGTCACTTGTACCGCCACCGGCAGACGCTTGCCCGCCTTGCGCATCGCCTCCAGCACGCCCACTGCGGCCACCTTCGCCTGCAACAGATCCTGGCAGGTCTCGATCAGCAGAACGTCCACGCCGCCTTGGATCAGTGCCGCTGCCTGCTCTTCGTACGCCGCCGCCATGGCGTCAAAGCTGATGTGTCCCAGCGACGGCAGCTTCGTCGTCGGCCCCATCGATCCCGCCACAAACCGCGGCCGGTCTTTAGTCGAGAACTGCTGCGCCACCTCCCGCGCCAACTGCGCCGCCTTCACGTTGATCTCGAACACGCGGTCGGGAAGCTCAAACTCAGACAGCACAATGCGCGACCCACCAAAGGTGTTGGTCTCGACAATGTCGCAGCCCACTTGGAAGAAGTCGGCGTGGATCTCACGAATAATGTCAGGCCGGCTCAGCACCAGCACTTCGCTGCAATTTTCCTTTCCCCAGTAATCGTCCAGGGTAGGATTGCGCGTCTGGATATTCGTCCCCATCGCGCCGTCGTAAACCACAACGCGCTCTTTCACGGTTTGTAAGAAATCACTCATGCCGAAACTCAGCCTTTAGCTCGTAGTCCCATCCGTGTACATCCGTAGCAAAGAATTGTTTTCACTCGGTACTGGGTACTGGGTACTCGGTACTCGGTACTAAGTACTAGCATGCACAAACGCCGGTCCGAGGACCGGCGTGATTTGCTCGAACTCGAAAGTCGTCTGGAACTCTAACTTCCCGCGACCATCTCCGTGGGCGCCCCACCGTCCACGTCCGCCTGATTGAATACCACATTCGCTCCCATATGCGCTGGCCGGGGGGCCAGCATCTGCTCTTTGCGGTAGATCAGATTGCTGGCGTTAAACGTGGCCAGCTCAAACCCATGCCCATGCGTAATCGCGTCCGTCGGACAAGCCTCCACGCAATACCCGCAAAAAATACACCGGTTGTAGTCGATATTGTAGACCTTGGCGTAGCGTTCGGCGCCGCTTACGCGGTGTTCGGCGGTATTGTCGGCGGCTTCGATGTAGATGCAATTCGAAGGACAGTTGGCGGCGCATAGGAAGCAGGCCACGCACTTTTCCAGGCCGTTTTCGTCGCGTTGTAGAACGTGGACGCCGCGGAAGCGGGCTTCGATGCGTGCGCCGCGCAGCGGACCCTTGCCGTCGGGATAATTCTCCACGGTCGTGGGCTGGAACATCTCCATGAAGGTGATGCTCATGCCCTTGGCGATAGCGACGATGTTTTTTAGGACCGGCATACCTTACTAGTATACCGAAAGCAGGGAGATTAATGTGTTGCAGTCTCAGTGGGGGAACTGCCGACGAAAGCGAGGGAACGTGAACCAGACTCATCCATGAAACGCTTTTGGCTGCGAGAACACTATCTCAAAGACGGCTTACACGGCTCCCGTGAAGCGGGCCGAAGGCGACGGTTTGGCCGGAGGAGATATGCGATTCTTGAGTCCGAGAGCGTCCCTTTCAAGCGCGCCAATGCTGCGCGTAGATAGGCTGATCCGATGCGGGTTGCAAATGGCCGGTGTGATCGGCCTGGCCGTATCCCTGACGGGATGCCCGAAGAGCCCGTCGATCGCGGCAACGATTACGTCGAACTCATGCTTCGGCGGGGTTCTGAACGTTTCCGGAAGCGGGTTTACAAAGAACGGAAAAGTGCAGATTTCCGCGGCGAATACACCGGGATCGCCGACGCTTGAAAAGATTTTCAGCGGGACGGCCGACAAGAATGGCAACATCAATTTTAATATCCAGTATTGGAGCCCAGAGATAAATGCGGGCAAGCTGCCGGGGTGCAATCCCAACTCTGGCGCGACGGTACCCGTTACGATTCTCGCAGTTGACGAGGCCTCCGGATCTCTGACACCAGTGACGCTCCTGTCGACGGTCAATCTAAGGAACTGCGCCATAGCCTGGGGACAGGAGTGCCCGCAGTAAGGCGAACAGGGTGCCGGACCTGAGAAGCAAATCTGGTCAGGGTCCTTCACGGGGCAGTAGGTGGTTCTCCTGTGCAGATGGTTAGCCACTCAGCGGTACTGGCTCAGTTTGAAAGGGCGGCTGTGTAGGCACGGGAGATCCCTCGTCCCGCTGGTGAAGAGTCTGTTACGAAACCCGACGAATATTCATCGCTGGGCGCGACTGCAGTTGGAGCCAGAGTGTTGCATGCATCAGGCTCGGGCCAGTTTCGCGATCAGCGTCGCCGCGCCCAGC
>Ga0302325_10010457_pt1 | contig 20115 bp, 17 predicted proteins | sample Palsa_T0_2_FD_201948 | JGI IMG/M metagenome (GOLD analysis project Ga0302325, IMG submission 201948) | Peat permafrost microbial communities from Stordalen Mire near Abisko, Sweden - Palsa_T0_2 | ecosystem: Environmental > Terrestrial > Soil > Palsa > Peat permafrost | place: Sweden: Abisko...
AGGTACACGGTGGCGTCGCCGAAGAACTTCTCGCCCTCGCGCGCGGCGCCCTCGAAGGCCTCCTGGAGCTTGTCCTCGGTGAGCGCGACCCGGAAGCCCTTGCCGCCCCCGCCCCCCGCGGCCTTGACCGCGACCGGGTACCCGATCGTGTCGTCGATGAGCTTGCGGGCATCCTCGACCGTCGCCACCGGCTCGGTGGTTCCGGGGACGATCGGCACCCCGGCCTTCTGCATGAGCTCGCGGGCGCGCGTCTTGGACCCCATCGCCTCGATCGCCGACGACGGCGGTCCGATGAATACCGTGCCCCGCTTCTCCAGCGCCTTGGCGAAGGCGGCGTTCTCGGCCAGGAAGCCGTAGCCGGGATGGACGGCCTCGGCCCCCGAGCGCTCAACCGCGTCGAGCAGCTTCTCGATCGACAGGTAGCTCTCGGCCGCCGGGCCGGGACCGAGCAGGTACGCCTCGTCCGCCCGCTTGACGTGGGCCGCGTCGCGGTCGAGCTCGGAGTAGACGGCGACCGTGGCCACGCCAAGCTCCTCGCATGCGCGCATGATCCGCACGGCGATCTCGCCGCGGTTGGCGATCAGAACCTTCGAGAACATCGGCCGCCGGGACTCTAGCGAGCGATGCTTCGGTGCGAATCTTCTATCGGTGGGCGGGCGTGGCTAGGCGACGCCAGGATGTTCGGCGCCAGCCGAACTCTTAAGGGCGCGAAGCGCCCCAGGATGTTCGGCGCCAGCCGAACTCCCAACAGCGCGAAGCGCCCCAACGACCATGCCCGCGCCCACGGTGTCATTCGTAGCCTCGTCGATGAGGATGAAGCTGCCCGTGGCGCGATTGCGGCTGTAGGGATCGACGAGCAGGGGCGAGGAGACGCGCAGGCGGACGCGACCGATCTCGTTAAGGCCGAGCTCGCTCGACGGCTCGTGAGCGAGCGTGTTGACGTCGATCCTGTGCACGAGCTCGTCGACGACGGCCCGCGCGGAGCGCGTGGTGTGCTTGATCGCGTAGCGCCCTCCCGGCGCGAGCGGCCGCTCGCCCATCCAGCACACGTTCGCCTCGATCTCGCGCGCCGCGAGGGGAGGATCGTCGGCCAGGCAGATCATGTCGCCGCGGGAGACGTCGAGGTCATCCTCGAGCCGCAGGGTCACGGACATGGTGGGGAAAGCCGCGTCGATCTCGCCGTCGTAGGTGTCGATGGCGGCGATCCGCGTCCGCTTGCCCCCGGGCAGGACGACCACCTCGTCGCCGGGGTGGAGCACTCCTCCGGCCACCTGGCCGGCGTAGCCGCGGTAGTCGTGGTGCTCGTGGGTCATGGGCCTGATCACCCACTGCACGGGAAAGCGGACGTCGGCCAGGTTGCGGTCGGGGGCGATGCACACGTGCTCGAGGTGGTAGAGCAGTGGCGGCCCGGCGTACCAAGGCATAGCCGAGGATCGATCGACAACGTTGTCACCGTGCAGCGCCGAGATCGGGATGAAGGTGATGTCGACGATGTCGAGGCGCGCCGCCCAGTCGGTGACCTCGTAGACGAGCCGGTCGAAGACCGCCTCGTCATAGTCGACGAGGTCCATCTTGTTCACGCACACGACGAGGTGGGGAATGCGCAGCAGCGAAGCGATGTAGACGTGGCGCCGGGTCTGCTCGATCACCCCCTGGCGGGCGTCGATGAGCACGACGGAGAGGTCGGCGGTCGATGCCCCGGTGACCATATTGCGCGTGTACTGCTCGTGGCCGGGGGTGTCGGCGATGATGAACTTGCGCCGCGGGGTCTGGAAGTAGCGGTAGGCGACGTCGATGGTGATCCCCTGCTCGCGCTCGGCGCGCAGGCCGTCGGTGAGGAGGGCGAAGTTCACGTAGCCGTCGCCGCGCCGCTCGGAGGTCTGCACGACGTGGTCGAGCTGGTCGACGAGGATCTGCTTGGAGTCGAAGAGCAGGCGCCCGATCAGGGTCGACTTGCCGTCGTCCACCGATCCGGCGGTGGCGAAGCGCAGGAGCTCGGCGGTCTGGGTCAGCGTGGCGTGACCGTTGGTGGCGGCTCCGGGACTCACTAGAAATACCCCTCGCGCTTGCGGTCCTCCATCGCGGCCTCGGTGACGCGGTCGTCGGCGCGCGTCTCCCCCCGCTCGGTGATCCGCGTGGCGGCGATCTCGGCGACCACGGTCTCGAGCGTTTGCGCCCGCGAGCGGACGGCGCCGGTGCAGGTCATGTCCCCCACGGTTCGGTAGCGGACGCTCTCCTCGAAGGGCTCCTCGTCATCGATGAGCTCGACGTGGGCGCTGTGGGCGTAGAGCATTCCGTCGCGCTTGAACACCGGCCGCTTATGGGCGAAGTAGATCGACGGCACCTCGAGCTTCTCGGCCCCGATGTAGCGCCATACGTCGAGCTCGGTCCAGTTGGAGATCGGGAAGACCCGGACGTGCTCGCCGCGATTGATGCGGCCGTTGTAGAGCGACCACAGCTCGGGGCGCTGGCGCTTGGGGTCCCACTGCCCGAAGTCGTCACGGAAGGAGAACACCCGCTCCTTGGCGCGCGCCCGCTCCTCGTCGCGCCGGGCGCCGCCGAAGGCCGCGTCGAACCCGTGCTTCTCGATCGCGTCGAGCAGGGTGACGGTCTGGAGGCGGTTGCGCGAGGCGCGCGGCCCGGACTCCTCGACCGCGCGGCCGGCATCGATCGAGTCCTGCACGTGGGCGACGATCAGGCGCTCGCCGAGCTCGGCGATGCGGCGGTCGCGGAACTCGAGCACCTCGGGGAAGTTGTGCCCGGTGTCGACGTGCATGATCGGGAACGGGAACCGGGCCGGCCGGAACGCCTTCTCGGCCAGGCGCAGGAGGACGATCGAGTCCTTGCCGCCGCTGAACAGGAGCACGGGCCGCTCGAGCTCGGCGGCGACCTCGCGGAAGATGTGGATCGACTCGGACTCGAGCGCCTCGAGGTGGGGGAGCTCGTAGCTCATACGTGGTCCTCCGCGGCGAGGACGTGGATCCCACACTCGGTCTTGTCCTCGCCGGCCCACCGGCCCTCGCGGCCGCCCCCGGGCTGGGTGCACGGGGCGCAACCGATCGAGGCGTAGCCCTCGTCGTGGAGTGGGTGGTAGGGGAGGTCGTGCTCGTGGATGTAGCGCCAGAGGTCCTTCTCGGACCAGTCGGCGAGGGGATTGACCTTCCAGATCCCCCGCCGCTCGTCGCGCTCGAGCTTGCGCGCGCCCGCGCGGGTCGGCGCCTGCTCGCGCCGGATGCCGGTGATCCAGGCCTCGACGCCCTCGAGGCCACGCTCGAGCGCCTCGACCTTGGCCTCACCGCAGCAGCGCGCCGCCGTCCACGGCTCGTCTGGGCTGCGGGCGTCGATGACGTCGATCTGCACACCGAAGCGGGTTTCAAAGGCACGCCAGGTGGCGAGGGTCTCGGGGAAGAGCACTCCGGTGTCGATGGTGAACACGCGCGCCGAGGGCTCGGCCTCGAGGAGCATGTGGACGAGCACCGACTCCTCCTTCTGGAACGAGCAGGCCATGGTCAGCCGCGGGTGAAAGTGCTCCACGGCGTAGCCGATCACCGCTTGGGCGGAGGCACTCTCAAGGTCCGGCGTCGAGACGCTCACTAGACGGCGCACTCGCCCTCGCCGCGCTGCACCTCGAACGGGGCTTTGCGGCTCCAGTCGACGAAGTAGTTCATGTTCTCCAGGCTGAACTGGACGGGCAGGGCCAGGTCCTGCACGCGGGCTTCGAACTCGCTCGCCCCGACGCGATCGACGAAGGCGACGAAATCCTCGCCCTCGGAACGGTCGGATTCGTAGAAGCGTACCCAGCGCTCGACGGCCTCGGGTACGCGCTTGGCCGGCAGACGCGCCTTCAGACGCTGGCCGTAGCGCACCTCGCCGCCCTCGTATGTCCCCCCGACGTGAGCGATGTAGGCGGGGATGGTGTGCTCGCCGACCTTGATCGAGGCGCCGGTGAAGCCGATGCTGGCGATGTGGTGCTGGCCGCAGCCGTTGGGGCAGCCGCTCATCTTGACGTGGATCGACCGCGTGAGCTCGTCGTCGAGCTCGAGGGCGACGAGGCGCTCCTGGACCGCCTGGTTGAGGCCCATCGAGCTCGTGATCCCGAGCTTGCACGAGTCGGTGCCGGGGCAGCTCACCACGTCGGTGATCTCGTCGGCACCGGCCTCGCCGAGCCCGAGCTCTCCCAGCGCTCGCCACAGCTCGTAGACCGACTCGTCGCGCACCCAGCGCAGGACCAGGTTCTGCTGCACGGTGGTGCAAGCGCTGGCGCCCGCGTATTCGCGCATGAGTTGCGCCAAGCCGTGGAGCTGCTCGGGGTCGAGGTCGCCGCGCGTGATCTTGACCTCGACGGTCGAGAAGCCTTGCTGGCGCTGGGGAGAGACGTTGGCCTCGCGGAAACGGGCGAACTCGCGGCTGTCCCCGTTGGGGGTCGCATAGGTGTCCGGCCGGGCGGGGGCTTCGGCCTCCTCGTCGGTGACGAAGAGGATCTCGTCGAGCGAGAAGTCGCGCTCGGCCACCCAGTCGCCCTCGAGCTCCTCCTCGACCTGCTTGCGGAAGGCGTCGATGCCGATCTTGTCGACCAGGACCTTGATCCGGGCGCGGGCGCGGTTCACGCGCAGCCAGTCCTGGCGGTCGAAGATCCGGAAGCACGCTTCGGACACCTTGAGGTAGTCGCCGTTCTCGAGCTCGACGAACTCGTACAGGGTGGGTGCGATCCGGGGCATGATCGAGGTGCCGCCGCCCACGCGCATCTCGACCCCGCGGACGCCGTCGCGCACCCGCGGGACGAACGCGATGTCGTGGATGCGGGTGATCGCGTTGTCCTCGTCGGTGGCCGTGAACGCGGTCTTGATCTTGCGGGGCATGGCCTGCGTCGTTGGATGGCGCACGAAGTAGCGCACGTACGCGCCCGCGTAGGGCGTGATGTCGAAGAGCTCGCCCTCGAGCACCCCGGCGCGCGGGTCACCGGTCACGTTCCGGACCGTGTTGCCGCATCCCTCTCGCGAGGAAAGTCCGACCTCCGCGATTTCCCGCATGAGCTTCGCCACGTCGGGCAGCGGTATGTGGTGCATCTGAATGTTCTGCCGGGTGGTGATGTGCCCCTTGCGCAGAGGGACGTATTTATCGATCACCTCGGCGAAGGCGTCGAGCTGATCGGGGGTCACCCCTCCGAACGGGAGCTTGACGCGGATCATCTGCACGTCGGGCTGGCGCTGGCCGTACACGCCCTGCTTGAGGCGGAACTTGATGAAATCGGTCTCCTCGACCCCCCCGCCCAGGAACCGCGTCGACTCGGTGTCGAAGTCGTCGAACTCGCGCTGGAGGATCGGGATGACGTGGCCGGGAACGTCCTCGATCACCTCGGGGTTCTCGAGCGAGCCCGTGCGGCCGGGCGATCCCCCGGCCAAAGTGCTGTCAATCGATGCTGGCTCCATCGCGTGCTCCTTCCTGTCGTAGCGGACGGCAGGGTCTTGCGGGAGACCAATGTACCAAAAGGCTATCGGGTTACGGCTATTTTGCCTTTTGCGCTTCGGCGGGCGGGGGGGTGGGGGCGCGCGGGCGTGCGGGTCCGCGGGGCCCTTGGCGCGGCGCGCGGGGTCCGGCGAGGGCGGGCCTTCAGATCCAGGGGAGGGGCTCGGCCGGCCGGCGGGCCACCCCTTCGCGCAGGGCCGCGGCCTTCCATGGGTTCCGGCGCTCGGGCGCGGCGACGCGAATGGGCGCCGTCTCGCGCATGAAGCGCTCGACCGCCGCGATCACCGCCGCCGCCTCGTCGGGCGAAACGTTGGGGGCCACGATCGAGAGCTTGGGCCGCCGGTTCACGGGCTGGAGGGTACCGGGCGTGGGAGGGGGCGGGGGGCGGCAGCGGGCGGCGGCCCGGGGCGGAGCCGGCGGCGGGGCCGGCCGTGGCGGCGGGCCACCCAGGCCGGGCGGGGGCGGCACTTGGCAGGGACCAGCACGTTCGCGGAGACACCGGAAAGTGGGCGAGTGCAAAAACTATGGCGATGTAGAGGAAACTGAACGCGCCCTCGCACGCCCGGCCCTCGCAGCGCAACACACGCCGCGCGCTCGCAACGCGCCGCACCCTCGCAACGCGCCGCGCCAACGCGCCCGCCCCCCGCACGCGCCCCGCCCCCGCCCCCGCGGCTATCGTCCCGCGCGCATGGCGCCCCTACCCGTCCTCGGCTATGACGCCGTGCTCGCCGCCGTCACCCCCGAGGAGGCGATCGAACGCGTGCGCGCGGGCTTCCTCGCCTTTCACCGGGGCGAGTGGACGATGCCCGCGAAGGTGTACCTCGACAGTCCTCCGTTCGGCGACTTCCGCGCCATGCCCGCCCTCGGGGGCGGCGTCGCGCTGCTCAAGTGGGTGACTTCGTTCCCAGGCAACCCCGCCCGCGGGCTGCCCACGGTGACTGGGGTCATCTGCCTCTCCGACGCGGCGTCGGGCGAGCCCCTGCTCCTCCTCGACGGCCGCTCGGTCACCGCGCTGAGGACGGGCGCCGTGGCGGCGGTGGCCGCTCGTGCGCTCGCCCCGGCTCAGGCCCGGACCGTGGGGATCGTCGGCTGCGGGCTCCACGGCGCGTGGGCCGCGCGCTGCCTGGCGGCCGCGGGGTACGGACCCGGGGTCTGCCACGACCCCCGGCCCGAGGCGGCCGAGGCGCTCGCTGCCGAGCTCGGCTGGCGCCCGGGAAGCCGATCGGAGGCGCTGCGCGGCGACATCGTGTGCTGCGTCACCCCGGGGGCCGAGGTGATCCTCCAGGCCGGAGACCTCCACCCGGGCCTGCACCTCAACATGCTCGGTGCCGACGGCCATGGCAAGGCCGAGGCCACCCTCGGCGCCGTCGCCTCCTGCGCGCTCTTCTGCGACGAATTCGTGCAGGCCTCCCACGGCGGCGAGCTCGCGGGCGCCATCGAGGCCGGACTGGTGACCCGCGACCGGGTCACCGAGCTCGGTGCCGTGCTCGCGGGCGCGGCTCCGGGACGGCCGGGACCCGAGTCGGTCACGCTTTTCGACTCGACCGGGCTGGCGATCCAGGACCTGGCCATCGCCGCGGCCGTGCTCGAGGCCTGGCGCGAGGGCGCCGTCCCGGCCCAGACGGTCACCCTGTAGCGGGCGGGAAGAGCATCGCGCCGGGCGGGACCCCGACGGCGAGCGGCGCGCTCGCGCGCAAGAGGACGAGCCGGAAGCCGTGCACGTCGAGCTCGCGCACGGGCCGGAATCCGGCCAGGCCGGCGAGCACCCCGGGCGGGAGGGCCACGGGCGTTAGAGCGCGCTCACCCGGCCCCCGCGCGGGCTCGACGGCAACCCACACCGCATCCGCGCGCACACCCCCCACCGGCCCACGGCCGAGGTAGGTGCGCACCACGACGGCGTTGCCCGGGTCGGTGCTCAGCACCGCGGCCGCGGGATCGACCGCGGTCATCCGTGCCACCGCAGCACTCCAGTCGAGCTGTTCGTAGCGCCAGTCGGTCGCCACCCACACCGCGGTCACCGCGCAGAGAGCCAGGTAGACGGCCAGGGGCGCCGCCCGCGCCCGTGCCAGCCCGAGCGCCGCCACGCCGGCGACGAGCGGCAGCACCGCGACGACGTTGCGCGAGTAGAAGCGGTCCTCGAGCCCGAGCACGGCCATCGCCAGCGGCACGCCGCAGGCAAGCACGGCAAGCGCGAGCAGGATCCGCCCCTCCCGCCGGCGCAGCGCGAGCGCCGCGCCGGCGACGAGGCCGAGGACGGCCAGCGCCAGGCCCGCCGCCTCGAGCCACGTCCGCGGCACGTTGGCGCCCATGGCGAACTGGCGCACCGTCGCCTCCAGCCGCGAGCGCAGGGGGATCGCGGCGATGAAGGCGGCGTCCTCGCTTCCGTTCTGATGCGTGACGAGCGGAATCAGCGGCGCCGCCGCGGCGGCGATGACCAGACACCAGGCGAGCGTGGGGCGCCAGGCGTCGCGGAGCGCGACGAGCAGGATCAGCGCCTCCCCCGCGACCAGGAAGGCGCCGAAGTAGTGGGTCCACAGGCACGCCACCGAAGCGGCGGCCCAGGCCGCATAGCGGCGCCAACCCGGGCGTTCGAGCACGGCGGCGAAGCCCCATACCGAGAGCAGGCCGGAGAGGACGAAGAGGGCGTAGCTCCGCGCGTCGGTGCCGAACTCCAGCAGGTTCGGGTTCACGGCGATAATCGCCGCCGCCGCCAGCGCGGCGCGCCAGCCGACCAGGCGCCGGAGGGCGAGATAGCCGACGGGCACGGCGGCGATCACCGCCAGCGCTGAGGGCAACCGCATTGCGCTCGCGCTACGGGTCCCGGCGAGGCCGGTCGAGAGCTTGGCCAGCAGGTAGTACAGCGGCGGCGTGGATTCCGTCGCCCGGATCCGGTCCCAGAGACCGCCGAGGCTGTGGGCGGCGAGAATGTGGCGCGTGTAGATCTCGTCGAGCCACAGGCTCTGATGCCCGAGGAAGGGCAGGGTGAGGGCTGCGGCGGCAAACGTCGCCGCTGCGAGGCACAACCAGACCAGGCGGCGGTCGGCCGCCGGCGACTCAGAGCGGGATGTTCCCGTGCTTGCGCTTCGGGCCGGGCTCGCGCTTGGTCTGCAACGTCTCCAGCGCGGCGATGATCTTGGGGCGCGTCTCGTGGGGGACGATGACGTCGTCGATGTAGCCGCGCTCGGCCGCGGAATAGGGGCTGGCGAAGTGATCGCGGTAGTCGTCGATGAGCTTCTGGCGGCGAGCGTCGGGAGTCGGCGAGGACGCGATCGAGCGGCGGTAGATGATGTTGACCGCGCCCTCGGGCCCCATCACCGCGACCTCGGCGGTGGGCCAGGCGAAGTTGAAGTCGGCGCCCAGGTGCTTGGAGGACATGACGACGTAGGCGCCGCCGTAGGCCTTGCGGGTGATCACCGTGATCTTGGGCACGGTCGCTTCGCAGAAGGCGTACAGGAGCTTCGAGCCATGGCGGATGATGCCGCCCCATTCCTGCACCGTGCCGGGCAGGAACCCCGGGACGTCGGCGAAGGTGATGATGGGGACGTTGTAAGCGTCACAGGTGCGGACGAAACGCCCGCCCTTGACCGACGCCTCGATGTCGAGCACGCCGGCGAGCTGGGCGGGCTGGTTGCCGACCACGCCCACCGCGTACCCGTTCACGCGCGAGAAGCCGCACACAATGTTCTTCGCATAGTGCTCGTGCACCTCGAAGAACTCGCCGTCATCGACGATCATCCGGATCACGTCGCGCATGTCGTAGGGCTTGTTGGGGTTGGCGGGAACTACGTGGTCGAGCTCCTCGTCCATCCGGAAAGGGTCGTCGCTGGGCGCCACCCGCGGAGGCGTCTCGAGGTTGTTCTGGGGCAAGAAGGAGAGCAGGTAGCGGGTGTCCTCCAGGCACGCGTCCTCGTCCTCGGAGGCGAAATGGGCGACGCCCGACTTGGTGTTCTGGGACATGGCGCCGCCCAGGTCCTCGAACGTCGTCTCCTCGCCGGTAACCGTCTTGATCACCTCGGGGCCGGTGATGAACATGTGTGAGCTCCCCTTGACCATGAAGATGAAGTCGGTCATGGCCGGCGAATAGACGGCGCCACCGGCGCACGGCCCCATGACCAGGCTGATCTGGGGGATGACGCCCGAGCAGTGGACGTTTCGGTAGAAGACGTCGCCGTAGGCGCCGAGCGAGACCACGCCCTCTTGGATCCGGGCGCCGCCGGAGTCGTTGATGCCGATCACCGGGCAGCCGATCTTGGCGGCCAGGTCCATGACCTTGCAGATCTTCTCCGCCATGACCTCCCCGAGCGAGCCGCCGATGACCGTGAAGTCCTGGCTGAAGACGCACACGCGGCGGCCGTCGATGGTCCCGTGGCCGGTGATCACGGCGTCGCCCCAGGGCCGGTTCTTCTGCATCTCGAAGTCGGTGGTCCGGTGGCGCACGAAGGCGTCGAGCTCCTGGAAGGAGCCCGGGTCCAGGAGCTTGAGCACCCGCTCGCGCGCCGTGTACTTGCCCTTCGCGTGCTGCTTCTCGATCGCCGCCGCGGCGGCGCCGTTGCCGGCAGCGTGGCGTAGCGACTCGAGCTTGGCCAGCTTCTCCTCGTAGGTCTCGGGTGCCTTGGCTCTCATGGCGGGGGACTTTACCTCGGTAACGTATGGCGCTCGATGCCAGACGAGCGGTTGACCGGCTGGGGCTGGGCCGGCCTCGGGCTGGCCGGATCACTGGCGATGACCGCGGCCGGTCCCGATCTCAGCGTCGGGGGGCCGATTCGCTGGTGGTTCAGCCTCCACCTCCCGCCCGGTCATTCGGCCGACGTCGCGCTCTTCTACGCGGGCCTGGCCGCCCTGTGCGCCGCCTGGCTCGGCCTCGGCCGCCTGCTGCGCCGCTCGCCCGGGCCGAGGCCGTCGCGCCTCCTGCTCGTGGGCTGCGTGTGGTCGCTCCCCCTCCTCTTCGGCGCCCCGCTCTTCAGCCACGACGCCTACAGCTACCTGGCCCAGGGCGAGGTCCTCCATCTCGGGCTCAACCCATACCACCACGCGCCGGAGGTCCTGGCGCGCTTGGGCCAGCGCCACCTCCTCGCCACCGTCTCGCCCTTCTGGCGGACGACGACGTCGCCCTACGGGCCGCTCTTCCTGGGGCTCGCGAGCGTGATCGCGGGCGCCGTAGGGTCACATCTCATCCTCGGCGTGCTCCTCGTGCGCGTGCTCGAGCTTGCGGGTCTGGTTCTCCTCGCCGCGTTCGTCCCGCGGCTCGCGCGCGCACAGGGGACCGATCCCGCCCGCGCCACGTGGCTGGCCGTGATCAGCCCCCTGGTTCTGCTCGAGCTCATCGCCGCGGGGCACAACGACGCGCTCATGATCGGACTCCTGGTCGCGGGCGTGACGCTGGCCATCGAGCGACGTCCACTGCTCGGGATCGCCCTGTGCGCGCTCGCGGCGACGATCAAGCTCCCCGCCGCCGCGGGGATTGCCTTCATCGCCGTCGCCTGGGCCCGGGCCGAGTTCGCCGACGCCGGACCGGGCGGGACGAGGGCGGCCGCCCGGGCGCTGGCGCTGAGCGCGGCGGTCGCGGTCGCCGTGCTCGCCGCGGTGAGCGCCGTCACCGGACTCGGGGTGAGCTGGGTCTCGAGCGGGGTGCTCTCGACGCCGGGCAAGGTCCATCTCGCCATCACACCGGTGACCGCCACCGGCTGGAGCGCGGCGTGGCTGCTCCATCTCCTCGGCCTCGGCGCGAGCTCACATGGGATCGAGTCGGTCGTCGGCGTGGTCGCGCTCGCGCTCACCGCCCTGCTCGCGCTCGTGCTCCTCCGGCGCGTGAGCTACGCGAACCTCGTGCCCTCGCTCGGCGCCCTGCTCCTCGTCTCGGTGTTCGCCGGCCCGGCGACGTGGCCCTGGTATCTGACCTGGGGCCTCGCCCTGATCGCGTGCTGGGCGTCCGCCCAGCGCTCCCGCGCGTTGCCGGCGGCCATCGTCCTCGCCGTCTTCCTGGTCAAGCCGAACGGCATCCTTGCCCTGCCGCTCCACACCGCGCCGATCGTGCTCGCCGCCTACCTGATCGCGGCCGGCGCGAGCTGGCGGGCGCGCCGGCGCGGCGGCGACCGGTCGCCGGGACGCGTCCGCGGGCTGCCCGGGGGCGAGCACCCCGCGCTCACCAATTCCTGAGGTGACCGGAGCGACTGCCATCCCCACCGAGCGCGGCCGGCTGCTCGGGATCGCCGCCGTCGCCGTCCCCTGCGCGCTCGCCGCACTCCTCGCCTTCTACGACATCACCGCCCGCAGCCTGTGGCTCGACGAGGCGGCCAGCGTGGCCATCGCCTCTCAGCACGGCGTCGCGCTGTGGCACGCGATGGAGCACGACGGCGGCAACATGCTTGTCTACTACGCGCTGCTCCACGTCCTGCTGGGGCTGTTCGGCGACGGCGTCCTCGTCATCCGTTTCGCCTCGGCGCTGGCCACCGCCGCCACCGTGGCCATCGTCTCTCTGCTGGCCCACCGGCTCTTCGACCGCCGCGTCGCCTTCGCCGCGGGCCTGCTCACCGCGGTCAGCCTGCCGCTCGTGTACTGGGGCCAGAACGCGCGCAGCTACGCGCTGATGATGACCTTCGTCGCAGCGTCGTTCCTCGCCTTCGCCACTCTCGTGGAATCGCCGTCGCGGTGGGCATGGCTCGCCTACGTGGCGGCCATGGTCCTCGCCGCCTACATGAGCTTCGAGGCGCTGCTCGTCGTGCCCGCCCAGCTCCTCGCCCTCATGTGGGCGCCGCGGCGGCCGCTGCGCGCGATCGTCTCGGCCGTCGTGGCGACGGGCGTGTGCTGCCTCCCTCTGGTCGTGCTCGCCGAGCGCCGGGGGGCCGGCCAGCTCTTCTGGGTCCCGAAACCCAACTTCACGCAGCTTCACCAGATGCTCGAGGCGCTCCTCTCCACGAGCCTGCAACCGAACTTCCACCTCACGGCAACCGGGACGCCGCTGCTCGTGCTCACGGGCGCGCTCGCCCTCGGAGCGGCGGCGGTGTTCGCGCGCCGGGCGTCGTGGCCGCAGATGCTCGTGCTGTGCTGGCTCGTCGTCCCCCTCGCCCTCGCCCTGCTCGAGTCCTACGTCACGCAGCCCATCACCCTGTCGCGGGTGGCGCTCGTGTCGCTGCCCGCCGCCGCGATCCTCCTCGCGGGGGCGGCCCTCGACCGTCGCGTCCCTCGCATGCTGGGCTGGTCGGCCGTCGGCGCCGTGCTCGCCCTGCGCGCCCTCCAGCTCGCCCCCAGCTACGGCACCTCGCCGGAGAACTGGCGCGCCGCGAGCGCCCATGTCCTCGCCGCGTCGCGTCCCGGTGACTGCATCGCCTTCTATCCCTCCGACGGCCGCCAGGCGTTCTCCTATTACATCGGCACTCACACCACCGCGGCGGCGGGCGCGCCGCGATCGGTGCTCCCCGCCGTCCCGTGGAGCGTGGTCAAGCCGTACGTCGAGGACTACGTCTCCCCGACGAGCGCACGGCTGTCTCAGATCGAGGCGGCGTGCCCTCGGCTCTGGTTCGTCTCCAGCCACCGTGGCCAGAAACGCGGGAGCTCTGCCTCCCGCGTCGACTACGCGCGCTACGAGGCGTTGCTCGGCGCGCTCACGCGCGGATACCCCCGCGGCCGGACCGTGTCCTACGGCTGGGCCAGCCCCGTGCGCGTCGAGCTCTTCACCCGCTGAGCGCTCACGGCCGCAGGGCCACGCCCACGAAGGTCGCCGTGCTCATCGCGATGAGCAGTGTGACGTTCGCCGCCATCAGCCGGTAGAACGCCTTCCCCTTCAGGCGGTAGGCGACCACGAGCACCGCGGGGAAGGCGGTGATGAGCATGCGCGGGTTGGGCGGCACGTTCTCCGAGGTCAGGGCCAGGAGGGCGATCGCGAGCGTCCACACGATCGCGGGCGCCGAGATTCGGGGCCGTGTCTTGACCAGCAGGTAGAGCGCGACGAAGAGGAAGATGGCGCCGAGCAGGCCGCTGATGAAGTTGAGGTTGACGTGGAGGAAGAGACCGGTGAAATGGCTCTCGGTGACCAGGCGGATGACCAGGGTGACGAGCGCCAGCGGATTGGTCTTCTCGCTCCACTCGTGGTGCTGGGCGTAATAGCTCGCGAACGGACTCCCCACCCATACCCACAGGAAGGCTCCGAAGGCAATAATCCCAAGCGGCGCCAGCACGGGCGCGATCAGTGCCTTGCGCGCTTTCCAGCCACGGCGGCGGAGCTCGATCAGCGCCGCGACGGCGCAGGCGGGAACGATCGCGAGGGCGGTCGGTCCGACCGCGGTGGCGAAGGCGGCGAGGACGCCGGCCAGCAGCCAGCGCCGGCGCTCGAGCGCGAGCAGGCAGCCAGCGACGAGCGGGATGAGAATCCCCTCCGAGTAGACCATCGAGAAGACGATCGAGCCCGGGAAGAAGCAGAAGAAGAGCACGGCCCGGCGCGAGGCCTCCTCGCCCCACCAGCCGGCGGCCAGGCGCTGGATGAGGACGGTGGCGACGAAGCCACCGGCTCCGGAGATGAGGACGCCGGCGAGGAAGATCGAGCAGACGAACGCGTGCTGGACGAGCCACATGAGCATCGGGTAGAGCGGGAAGAACCCCTGGGTGCTCTGGATGTGCATGACATGGCTCGCGTAGCCCAGGCCCGCGACGCGGCGGTACCACTCGCCGTCCCAGTTCGACAGCTCCTGTTTGACCGACCAGTGCTGCGCCGCTCCGACGATGACGGCGAGCACCACGTATAGGACGCGGGAGGAGAGGTAGACCGCGAAAGGCCAGCGCAGGCGCTCGAGCGCAGGCGCCAGGCGGGCGAGCCGGCGACGCGGGCGGGCCGGCGCGCCGCCCGGTAAGGCCGGCGCGGCGTCTGAATTCGCGGGCGCCTCGGGCACCTCCTGAGCCGGCTCGACAGCCATGGCGGCGGATTCTAGGTGTAGTGGCGCGCGGGACCGAGTCGCGGAGACCCGCGTCTACCCGCGCGAGAACGGCCGGTGATGGGCGGCACCGAGGCTGTCGAGCACGCCCACGAGGACCGCGTCGGGATCGATCGGCAGCTCGGCCGCAGCCTCGGGCGGCGCGGGTGCCGGCTCGGCGACGGGCTCGGCGGCGGGCGGTGCCGACTCGGCGGTGGGCGGTGCCGGCTCCGCGGTGGGCGGTACCGGCTCGGCCACGGGCTCGTCCGGCGCCGGCTTCTCCCGTCGCCAGCGCCGCAGGAATCCGCGCAAACCGCGCGGCTCGGGCTCGGGCACGGGCACCTCTGGGGACGGCGCTTGCACCGCGGCCGGAGGCAAGGGCCCCGGATCGGGAGGAGGCAGGGGCAGGGGCTCCGGCTCGGGAACCGGGGGCTCGGGCTGCCCTGCCGCCTCGGGGGACTCGGCCTGCACCGCGCGCGCGGTCAGAGTCACCCGCGTTCCCCATCCTGATGGCTCGATCCGGACCGTGCCGCTCGCGCGCTCGCCCTCCCAGGCTACGGCGGTTTCGGGTTCGAGCCTGGTGATCCGAATCTCGCCAAAGGGCTCAGCCAGATGGCCGGCCAGCGACACTTGGTCGCTGAGCTCGGCCCAGAGCTCGGGCGGGGACTTCACCAGGGTTCGGCTTGCCTCGTGTTCGGTCATCGAAGGTGCATTTCGAGCGCCCGGGCGCGAGTCCTTCACGGAGATTTGCCTTGCAGCCGCGATCATGTAGCTGTTCGGGTAGAGCGATCGTAAGGAGCAGCGATGAGAAGAAAGCTTGGCCGGCACGGACCCGAGGTCTCGGCGATCGGTCTCGGGGCGATGGGGATGTCGGGGACGTACGGGCCCGCCGACCGGGCCGAGAGCATCGCCACCGTCCACGCTGCGCTCGACGCCGGGATCGACCTGATCGACACGGGCGATTTCTACGGGATGGGCCACAACGAGATGCTCATCGGCCAGGCGCTCGAGGGCCGGGACCGCGATCAGGTTCTGATCAGCGTCAAGTTCGGCGCCCAGCGGGGCCCGGACGGGAGCTGGCTCGGCTACGACGCCCGCCCCGCCGCGGTCAAGACCGCGCTCGCCTACACCCTGCAGCGGCTGCGCACCGACTACGTCGACATCTACCGCCCCGCCCGGCTCGACCCCACCGTCCCCATCGAGGAGACCGTGGGCGCCATCGCCGAGCTCGTGGGGGCCGGCTACGTGCGCTTCATCGGGCTCTCGGAGGTCGGCGCCGAGACGATCCGGCGCGCGGCCGCCACCCACCCGATCTGCGACCTTCAGATCGAGTACTCGATCATCTCGAGGGGGATCGAGTGCGAGATCCTTCCGGCCTGTCGCGAACTCGGCATCGGCGTCACCGCCTACGGCGTGCTCGCGCGCGGGCTCCTGAGCGGCCACTGGTCGCCCGATCGCGAGCTCGAGAGCACCGATTTCCGCGGCCGTTCCCCCCGGTTCCAGGGCGAGAACCTCAGACACAACCTCACCCTCGTCGAGGCGCTCAGGGAGATCGCGGAGGCCAAGGGCGCGTCCGTGGCCCAGATCGCCGTGGCCTGGGTGCTCGCCCGCGGCGAGGACATCGTCGCGCTCGTCGGGGCCCGCACCCGCGAACGGCTCACCGAGGCGCTGGAAGCCCTGGAGCTCGAGCTCACCGAGGCGGATCTCGAGCGGATCGAAGAGGCGGTCCCACCCGGCGCCGCGGCCGGGGAGCGCTACCCCAAGCCCCAGATGGCCCACCTCGACAGCGAGCGGTGAGCTACCCGGCCTGGATGGTCATCACGTAGACGGTGACCAGAATGAGGACGAGCACGACCAGGTCGACCATCGCCACGCGCCGCGCCAGCGCCTTGTACTCGCCGCCGCTGACGTCGCGCTCGGCGAGGTCGGCGAGCTTCTTGGCCTTGGGGGTGAGGAACGCTCCCGTGATCCCGCCGAGCACTACGACGATCGCGACCCCCCACTGCACGTAGAAGAGCTTCCACTGGTGGAGGTCCGACGCCAGGTAGATGCCGGCCACGAGCACGAGAACGAGCCCCGGCGAGAGCAGACGTTGCCCGATGAGCACGCGGATCCGGTAGTACCACGGCATCCCCCCGGGCTCGAGCTTGCCGGCGAACAGGTAGATCACCGGATAGGCGAACATGACGCCGAAGGTGATGATCACGGCGGCGATGTGGACCGCGAGCACGACCTCCCAGAAGAGCACGGCGGGGACGAGCATCGGCGAGGAGGCTATAGCGCTTCGCGGTACTCGCCGAAGACATCGCCGATCGCCGCGCACACCTCGCCCAGCGAGCAGCGGTCCTTGAGCGCCTGGCGGATCGGCAAGAGCAGGTTGACGCTGCCGCGGGCGCCCTCCCGCACCTCCTCCAGGCGCCGCTCCACCAGCTCCTGATCGCGGTCGGCCTTGAACGCCTTCAGGCGCGCGACCTGCTCGCGCTCTGACTCGGGATCGACGCGGAGGATGTCCTGGATCTCCGGGGTGTCCTCGACGTAGCGGTTGACGCCCACCACGATGTCCTGCCCGGTCCGGTAGCGCTCGTGATACCCGAACGCCGACTCCTCGATCTCGTTCTTCATGAAGGCGATGGCGTGGACCGAGCCGCCGAGCTCGTCGACCTTGGCGATGAGCTCGAGCGCCCGCGTCTCGATCTCGTCGGTCAGCGCCTCGACGAAGTAGGACCCGGCGAAGGGGTCAACGGTATCGGCCGCGCCCGATTCCTGGGCGATGATCTGCTGCGTGCGCAGGGCGATCTTGGCCGCGCGCTCGGTGGGAAGGGCCAGCGCCTCGTCGAAGCCGTTGGTGTGCAGCGACTGCGTCCCGCCGCACACCGCGGCGAAGCCCTGGAGGGCGACGCGGACGATGTTGTTCTGGGGCTGCTGGGCGGTGAGGGTCACGCCCCCGGTCTGGGTGTGGAAGCGAAGCCGCCACGACCGCTCGTCCTTGGCCCCGAAGCGCTCGCGCATGATCTTGGCCCACATGCGGCGGGCGGCGCGGAACTTGGCCACTTCCTGGAAGACGTTGTTGTGTCCGTTGAAGAAGAAGGCGAGACGGGGGGCGAACTCGTCCACCGCGAGGCCGGCGTCGAGCGCCGCCTGCACATAGGCGATCCCGTTCGCCAGGGTGAAGGCGACCTCCTGGACCGCGGAGCACCCCTTCTCGCGGAAGTGGTAGCCGGAGATCGATATCGTGTTCCACTTCGGCACGTGCTCGCGGCAGTAAGCGAACAGGTCGGTCGTGAGCCTGATCGCGCCCTCGGGGGGATAGATGAAGTTCCCCCGCGCGATGTACTCCTTGAGGATGTCGTTCTGGGTCGTGCCCCGGAGCTGCTCCGATGGGATGCCCTGCTCCTCGCCGACGAGCTCGTAGAGGAGCAGGAGCACGGCCGCCGGGGCATTGATGGTCATCGAGGTCGAGACCTTGTCGAGCGGGATCTCGTCAAAGGCCGTGCGCATGTCGTCGATGGTGTCGATGGCCACGCCGGTGCGCCCCACCTCGCCCAGGCAGCGCGGGTGGTCGGAGTCGAGGCCGAGCTGCGTGGGCAGGTCGAAGGCCATCGAGAGCCCCGTCGAGCCGTGCTCGAGCAGGTAGCGGTAGCGCTCGTTGGACTCCTTGGCGCTCGCGTAACCCGCGTACTGGCGCATCGTCCACAGCTGCTTGCGGTACATCTCGCGGTGCACCCCGCGCGCGTACGGATACTCGCCGGGATCGCCGAGCTCGAGGGGCTCGGGCAGGTCGCGTTCGGTGTACAGGGGTGCGATCTCGATCCCCGAGTCGGTGTACCGATGCTCGTCATCGGGACCCGTGATCGGCGCGATGGTCCGGTGCTCGGGAGTGGTCGCCACTGAGCGAGAGATTACCCCTGTCGGCCCGGCGCGCTCCACCCGGTGGATAGCCTTGTCGTATGAAGGTGCGGATCCGACTCTTTGCCACCCTGCGCGAGCGCGCCGGCGCCGATCAGGTCGAGCTCGACCTTCCCGAGCAGGCCCGGGTGCGCGACGCGCTCGACCAGCTCCGTGACGTGACCAGCGATCTGCCCGTGGTGATGGCCATCAACCAGGAGTACGCGAACGAGGACGCGATCCTGCAAGCGGGCGACGAGCTCGCGCTCATCCCCCCCGTCTCGGGCGGCTCTCAGGTCCACGCCCGGGTGATCGACGATGCCATCGCCGTCGACCCCATGCTCGACTTCGTGCGCGACCCCGCCGCCGGCGCCGTCGTCACCTTCCACGGCGTCACCCGCGAAGTCGACGTGCTCGAGTACGAGGCCTACCCGGAGATGGCCGAGCGCCAGATCGCCGAGATCGTCGCCGAAGCCCTCGAGCGACACGGCCTGTGCGCCGCCGCCGCCGAGCACCGCACCGGCACCGTCCCCCTCTCCGAGCCCTCGGTCGTCGTCGTCGTCTCAGCTCCCCATCGCGGCGAGGCCTTCGCCGGCGCCCGCGAGATCATCGACCGGATCAAGGCCCAGGTCCCGATCTGGAAAAAGGAGTCGGGCGAGTGGGTGCCGGGCAACGTTCCTGGGTCTGCGTGACGGCCGGTCGCGGACGCCTCGCCTCGCACCAGTCGCGTGCCGTCCTTGGCGTGTGCGGCTGCTTGGTAGCGCTTAACGGCACGCAACTGGCGCGAGCCGGACGCCCGCGCCGGCCCCGCGCGCGGTAACGACCCTGTGAAAGCTGAGGGCTGGCGGGACGGCTGGCCGCGCTTCGTCAGTTCCCCGCACCAAGTGGAGCGACGCGGGGCTCGAGCCACGGGCTGCCCCCTTAGGCCCAAAGGAGAAGCGCGGCCGGATCCACCGGTCGCCCTCGGCTCCGGATGAGCGCATCAGGCAACCATGACGCGCTCGAACGCCTCAATGGTCGCTCGGCCGGACATGCACCGTGCCGTGGGAACTCCTAACGCGCTCGGAGTAGCTGCTCGGGCTGCCTCTGTGGCCCTGTGCGCAGTCCCAGAGATAGACGAACGTGATCTTGAGCGCGAGATCGCCTTGGAGGGCCGGATCGACGCTGCGTGCGCCGGGACCAACCAACCCACGCAGATCGTGCGGCTGCATCCTCTTCCCCGCCAGGGCCGCCTCTTCCCGTCCTCGGAGCTCCGGTTCAGCGTCCGCGAGCCGTGCGAACGCGTCAACGATCGGCAACCTTGCCAAGATCGCCTCCTGCTCGAATACGATCCGATCGCTCGCGTCTATCGGTTCCACCATGCCGCCGTCGCGAGCTGCCACGAGCAGACGATACGCGCGATCTCTCAAGTAATTCCCCCGCGCGCTCCAGTCGCTGAGCTCGCTATCGATCACGGTCGTGGGGATACCTAAGATCTCCGCTCGGAGCGCCGCGGCCGCTGCCTCGTCGTCCACGTCTCGCTTCGCCTGCGACATGGCCGCCCCGTACGCGCGCTGAGCTTGCCTCCGCCCATTCCGTCCCTTGGCGAGCTCACCGAGTGCGGCGATAACAGGGCCAAACCTCTCCCGACTCATCGCGACAAACCCGCCCAGCCGCTTGCCCGCACCGCTCGCCGCCACCAACGGTCCGTCCCAGAATCGCCGCGATCAACGAACACGCACACCATCTTCCCAGTGCCAAAGCACGTGGAAGCAGGGTGCCCGTCTGATCGGAGGCTGTTTCATAAACCGCCTTTACGAAACAGCCTCATCGGTGTCAGCAGGCGTGGGCGCCGGTCTCGGCGGCGCATACTCCGGGTGCG
>Ga0302325_10010461_pt1 | contig 20109 bp, 23 predicted proteins | sample Palsa_T0_2_FD_201948 | JGI IMG/M metagenome (GOLD analysis project Ga0302325, IMG submission 201948) | Peat permafrost microbial communities from Stordalen Mire near Abisko, Sweden - Palsa_T0_2 | ecosystem: Environmental > Terrestrial > Soil > Palsa > Peat permafrost | place: Sweden: Abisko...
CTAGTGACGAGGCGCGAAACGTTGAGGGGGTAATTCCCAGGCACTGATGTCGCCGAGGTAGAGGCCACACGCGCAGTCCATCGCCTCTTCGACCGTGCCGACCAGTGAGCCACTGGGCAGGACCGAGTTCTCGTAGCCGTCTTTGCTCGCCAGCCATATGGCGAAGGCCCACTTTTGTTGGGGGTGACTGGTCCAGCGCAGCCGGAACAGTTCTTGGCCGTAACCGTCGGGCAGGGTGGCTTCGACGTAGGCGTAGGGGGCGCGGAAGCGGACCCTGGCCTCTTTTAGTTCGGGCCAGCGGTCCTTGCGGTGCGCCTCGAGGCGCCGTTGGAGTTCGAGACGTGCTCGCTCGGGAATGGCCACAAGGGCGATGTTAGGGGACGGCTCAGGCCGCAGCTAAGAGGCGCTGCTTGGCCCGCCGATGCCGACGTCGTGCCTGTTGAGCGGCCCGGCGCTCGTCGTGATCACGACGAGCCTCGGCGTTGCGCCGGCGCAGGTAAGCGGCCACCGCGGTCTGGATCTCGGCGTGATCGCGGTAGTCCGAGCCGGCGAAAACGGCCTTGACCATGACCCCGAAGTGGCACTCGATGCGATTGAGCCAGCTGGCGTAGGTGGGGGTGGGGACCAAGGTGATCGACAGCTGGCGCGCTGTGGCGCACACGTCCTTGGTCCAGTGCGAGGACAGATTGTCTTGGATGACCCAGATGCGCTGGCCGGGGTAGCGAGCCCGGATCATCTTCAAGGTGGCGATGACATGGTCAGCCCCCTTGCGGTAGTACCAACGGCCGAAGAGCTGGTCCGCTCCCACGTCATAGACGCCGAAGAAATGCGCCACTCCGTGGGGCTTTCGGTAGTTGGCCCGAATACGTCCGGGACGGCCGCGCTTCCACCAGCCCTTGCCGCCCTTGGGGGTAGGGGTGACCGGGCCGTGCTCGTCGAAGCACACCAACACCCCGTCGAGGCGTCCGGACTCGGCCGCCGCGTAGAGCCGTCGCAGTCGCGCCGCCTTGGTGGAGAACTCAGGATCCGGCGAGTGCTTCCAGCCCTTGGTGGACTGGGTGGTGTGCCCCTCTTCGAGCAAGATCACCCGCAGGCGCTCCTTCGAGATCGCCTTCACCACCCCGCTGCGGATCAGATAGCTCCGCAAATGCGACAGCGACCAGGTCGTATACGGCTCACCGAGTTCTTGGGGACGCGAGTCGACGATGTCGACGATCCGGGCGCGGATTTCGTCAGTGATTACTTTGGGGCGCCCACCACCCCATGTCGGCACAAGCGCTTCGAGCCCGATGCCGTTGAACTCGTGGATCACCTTGCGCACCCAGTCGCCCGTCGCATCGAGAGCTTCGGCGATCTCAGGGGCGCTGTAGCCCCGACTGGACATGTCGACAACCTGGGCTCGGCGCACCATGACGGCCGATGCGAACTCGGCGCCACGTCGTCGCAGCGAGCGCAACCACTGCCGTTCCTTTCCGCGCAACGTCTTCACGAAAACTCCGGCTGGCCGAGCCATGCACGTCCTCTTTCAACGCGACAACTCCAACATCACCATCATGCGCGACTGCTCTTCAGATTACAAGGATGCGATTTACCTGTCGACCTACATTGCCGCTGCACTAGTAATGGGACAGATCGACTTCCCAAAGTATTAGCTCTCAAACGAACATGGCGCTTCAAAATCACGTCACCATATTCTCAACTTGCCTGAACGTCGTACTCGACGGTTCGAATCAAGCCTTAATCACGCACGGAAGAATCGAGTCGAGCTCAAGAGCTCTTGAGCACTAGAACACAAAGATCAACATCGCGCTTTGGAACCGCAAGCACATGCCGCTCCGAACCTCGATCGCATTCAATAATGCCAAAGGACCTGTAGACACGATCGTCGCGCGTCGCATTTCGGAGATGCGTTTTCCACTCACCACCCCGTAGAACAAGAGGTTTCCATCGTCGGGACGAACCTTTCCATTGCAACTCATCCAGGGACACGTCGAGGTAGCCTGGTTTCCAATGGCGACGGTGCTCCCCTGGCTCCGGCTGGGTGTAGCACCTAACGAGCCGCCGATCGCCCCCCTGAACGGCTTCCAGATCCGCTCTCTTTTGGTCGGCTATTGACCCGCGTGCGAGTCCACGCATGACATCGACTATTGTCCGCGTACCTGTCGCTCGTCGAGGCGTTCGGCGATTTCCAAGCATCCCTATCGTGCAATGCTATACAAGTAACCGGGCAGGCCCTTGAGTGCATCGAGAAAACCAAGTTGCGCGGCGTGTGCCCCTTCGCCCAATCCACCGAAGATCAGCTCCTCCGGTGCTCCGGCGAAAGCAGCGTCCTCCAATGCGCCCAACCCTGCACTAGTCAAATAGCCACTGAGCGTGTGGTTTCCGCAGTCGAGCGCGTATTCAGCTGCGCCCTCGCCCGCACCCGCAACTACACCGACAGCAATTGCTCCCCCTGAAAGCTCAACGCCGCCCACGCTAAACGCCGCCGCACCGCATACGCCAGCGGTCGCAGCCACACATGCTGCGCCACCAACCACCGTCACGGCAATGATTCCGATCTTGACTAAACCGCGCCAGTGCGAAGTGACTTCGGTCGTCGCGTTATCAGCCACGTGGACTACGGCATTCCAGCCCTGAGTGAAGCTGAAACCGCCCCCGCCTTTTTGACCCTGGAGAGTGCTCTCGGTCTGGGCCACCCATGATCTGGAGGTGAAATCACAGGCCCCCGGGACGAGGAAAATACCGTTACTCGAACACAGCCCCGTCGGATCCACCGCGTTCACCGGGTCGTCCCCGGTGTAGGCGTAGGGCTGCCCGGTCTCGTCGACCAGGGGATCGACGGAGAGGAACTGCCCGGTGGCCGGGTCGTAGTAACGCCCAATTACGACTCAGAAGTGTCCGCTCGTTCGATCGACTGTTCGGAACTCACGACCGGCGCTTACGACGAGTAACGGCCTGAATCGGCACGACATTGTCGCTCTCCGGAGCCGTCGCCGCCCGGAGTTCATCGAGTTGCCGGCTCAATTCCTCTTGCGTCCCCTCGAAGAGATGTCCGTAGACCCGGAGGGTTATGGCCGGATCGCTATGTCCCATCCGTTGGGCTATGGCAAGGAGATTGGCCCCGAGGTCGATGAGCAACGAGGCGTGTGAGTGGCGCAGATCGTACGTGCGGAAAGTTTCGGGCAGCCCGGCGGCCCGCAGTGCTGGTCGGATCACGTCAGCGCGGAACTTGTCACGGTTGATGGGGTTCCCATAGCGGGTTTGGAACAGGAGTTCGGAGGCACCGGTTGGATAGCCCCGCCGCTCGGCTCGGGCAGTGACCATGGTGGCAATGTCCTTGCAGAGCCATTCGGGCAAAGGGATCTTGCGGTCGCCAGCGGTCGTTTTCGGTGGGCCGGTCACCAGCCGGAATGACTCAGTGTCGAAGCCGTGTAGCGGGAGCAGCGTCTGGCTGACGTGCAGGACCTGCTTCGAGGTGTCGAGGTCGCAGACCCGCAAGCCACAGAGCTCTGCCGGCCGCAGTCCGGCCAATACGATCAACCAGACCGCCGGCTTGTACGGGTCTCGTACCTGTGCCACCAGTTGATGGACTTGCTCCATGGTCAGCACGTCACTCTCGTGCAGCTTGCGACGCCGGGTGGGGACGTGGTGGCTGGTTGCAGGGTTGTCGTTGCGCAGGTTCGCCTTTACGGCCAGCTTCATGATGAGCGAGACGACTGAGATGCACTCTCGCACATACTTGGGCGATAAGCCATCATCGAGGAGGTCGGCGATCAGAGTCTCCACGTCCATGTACGAGATGTCGGTCAGTCGGCGGCCTCTAAAATAGGGCCGTACACGGCGGCGGAGAATGCCCCAGTAGCCGCGTCGGGTGGTCGGCCTCAGCTTGGTGGTCGTCTTCCACCACTGCAGGGCCCAGTCGTCGAAGGAGAGGGTGCGGGACCGAGGATCGATCCACTCGCCCCGGCGGATGTCGGTGCTTACGTCGTCGAGGAACTGCTGGGCGTCGATCTTGCGGTCGAACACTTTGGAGCGGGATCGCCCGGAGGCGTCGCGGTAGCGGGCCTTCCACCGACCATTGGCTTGTTTCAAAATCGAGCTCACAACGTTCGCCTCACCGTCCGGATGACTCCCGCCGCGGCGGGATCTGAGTGAGGCGAACGCTCTCGGAGGTCTCAATCATTTGAGGGGCTCCGGGCCACCTGGTTTACTGGAACCCATGCTACCGCCCGAGCGGCTGGGACCGGTAGGGGGGAACGTGCACATCGACTCGCCGCTCGTCCAGCCACGTGGCCAGCTCAGCGGGGTCGAAGCGGACAAAACGACCGACCTTGAGATAAGGAATTCGGCGCTCGCTCACCAGGCGTCGAACGTGGCGTACCGACGTCGCCATGGCGTCGGCGACCGCCTCTATGTCGAGAAGTTGCGGCAATGACACATTTGGCGCTGGCCGCCGACCGTTCTTTCTCGGCGCCGGATCAAAAGATGCCGATGAGAGGCTTTTCATAGGGGATGCGGGTACCGTGGTCATCGACAGCTCTCGTCGCGGCTGTGGGTGCTGCGTCCTTGTTCGCCTTCACCGGTCCTGGGGTGGGCGCGTCCGTTCGCCCCGTCTTTGGGACTGGCGACTCCTCGTTGCTCCCGACTGCACCGTCCGATGGGCGACTGCGGGGCCAGGACTTCGCAGCGACGCTCACCGGAGTGGCCTGGCCCGACCACGTGCTCATCGACGGCAAGGACGAACTCGCCACTCCGGGTCACCGCTTCGTTGACTTCCACCTGCAACTGACCGAGGATGCCTCGGCTATCGCTCCGACTGGCAGCGACCCGGGCGTGACCGCAGCGGTGCAGTGGGGGCAGTCCTCGGATTCCCTCTCCCTCGCGGCCATCGATGCCGAGATCGCCAACCAAGCATCCGAAACGACGTGGCCCTCGGGATCGGCGACCTACGTCGTCTCCGTGCCCAGTCGAGACCGCCAGGTGGACCTGGCGATCTTCCAGGGTTCGTTCTCCCAGACATTCAATCTGTGGACCCTGCAGCGGAATGGACCGGCACCCACCGTTCTCTACCGGGACACCTCCAGACCTACGATTAGCGACTCGGCTCCGGCCTCGACCGCGCTGTCGATGACCAACCCGTCCGACGGCTTCTCGAGCACGGCGGAGCTGAGCCTGTCGAGCGCCACGCTCTCCTACTGGGCCCCGACCGTGGGCAGTGGCGCCGTGATCCTCCCTGACCAGGCGATCCTGAGCGTGGTGATCCAAAGCAACCACCCCATCAACGACAACGATGCAGCCGCCACGGGTCACTACCTCGGTGCCGAGTCTCCGATTCCGGGCACTCTGGTTACCTTCACCCCGGCCGGCGCGGCACCGATTGCGGCCACCATGAGCGACTCGGGTGACACCACCGGCCAGAGCAACAATGACGACGGACTCTTCGACGCGCTCTACTCCTTCGTGGTCCCGGCCACGCTGACCACCGGCATCCTCGCCATTGGGCCCGGCTCGTTCACCGGGGTCGAGGTCGTCGACTATGCCCCCGAGGGCGGGAACATGACTGTCGACATCCCCACCCCGGCAACCATGACGGTGGCCTTTCCCTCGCTCACCGTCGCTGCTCCGCAGAAGCGCCCTCCGTGGGTCGAGGCCCCGCTTCCCCCGACCGCAGCGGCGAGCTCGTCGACGACTGGCACCCCCGCCGGGAACGGTTCGGGGTTTCCCATCTGGTTGGCCGTCCTGTTGCTCGTGATCCTGGCCGCAGCGGTTGTCGCGGTTCAACGCCTGTACCGACACCGAAGGCTTCTTGCCGACGGCCCCTCGAATTTGCACGCTTCCGCTCGAGGGCCGACTGAAGCGCCTCTCGCGGCCGCACCCGTTGGTACAGCCGCACAGGTTGTCCACACAGGACCCACTGCCGCCGGCACCTTGGGAGGCGCAGACCTTCCCGAACCGACCCCGCCACCTAGCGCCGTGCCACCCGTCGCTTCCGCCCCACGGGCCGCAGAACCACCCCATCCCACCCCGGCACCGGCGACCAGTGAGCTCGCCATGAACGTCTTGGGCCCGCCAGAGGCGCACGGCTACCGCCAGGTGCCCGAACGCCGCATCATCGAAGAGCTCCTCTGCTTCTTGGTCCTGCACAACCGGCATCCCCTCAACGCCGACCAGATCCAGCTCGCTATCTGGCCGACCGGGGGTCAGCGTCCCGAAGTCACCCGTCAGACCTTCCACAGCTACATCTCCGGGTTGCGCCAGTGCATCGGCGCCGAACACCTGCCCGACGCCACCAACTTCGCCGGCTACCACATCAATGGCGTGGAGTGTGACTGGTTCACGTTCCAACGGCTGAGCGACGAAGCCGACACCACGGTGGGCCGCGCCTCGATCACGCTGCGGACCCAGGCCCTGTCCCTGGTGCGAGGAGAGCCCTTCGAAGGCGTCGCCCGTGGCCAGTACGAGTGGGCCTTCAACGAAGACCTCCATACGCAGATGGCGGCTGCCGTGGTCACCTGCGCCCTGCGTCTCGCCAACGATCTGTTCGCCCTCGGCCGGTACAGCCCCGCCGAGGACGCCGCTCGGGCCGGACTGCGGGGGGCGCCCGAGGACGTCCATCTCAAAGGAGTTCGGGACCGGGCCATCGAAGCCCATAAGGAGGGCCTCGTACATCCCGACCCCGCCCCAGGAGACAGTGCCCCGGAAGATGGGGCGTCGCTCGAGCCAGAAGAAACCGGGCAGGAAGGGTGAGGCTGGAGCGCTCATTCTGACTCCACGCTGAAGTAGGACCGGGCGAACGTCCGGAGGGCGGATTCGGCCCGCCAGCGCTCTTGGCACACAGCGTCATAGGGTCTTCCGAGGGCGACGGCAATCTCGGTCAAGGGTCGCTCCTCCATCCGCGACTGGGCGATGATGACGACCTGTCGGGGTGTCAGCACCCCCCGTGCGACGGCAGCGGCCAAGAGCCCGGGCCAACGCTCGAGTGGATCGACGTCGGGTGCCACGGGGTCAAGGCCCTCAGGCAGGGCGACCAGGTCGAACCCTCCCCGTCGGCGAAGCCCAGCGCTTCGACGGGTCTCGGTCCAGACGGCATTGCGCACACGCCCGAGTCCCGGGCGTGGGCGCCCAGAGGTCAGGGGACGTGCGACCACCTGCCAGGCGACGGACACCACTTCCGATTCGGCCTCTTCGTGGTCCACTACTCCGTGAGCCAGTATCCGCGATATCCGTGCGAGCTCGGGACCCAGGGAGACCAGAGCACACAGAGCGGCGGCCTCGTCATGGGGCGCCAATGTCAACAACGTTTCGACGACCTCGGTTCTGCGGGCCCGGCGCCCGGGGCCCTCGCATTGGCGCACCAAGTCCGAGAGCGTCCCAGCGTCGGCGATATCCAGTCCGGCAGCGGCGAACCTCTGTAGGGCGACGTCCCCCTGCCGTGTCCGGCTGACCTGAGCCAGGTGATCGCGAAGGAGAGTCAATGGTCTGCGCGGTGGTGTCATGGCCCCATCGCGCCAAATAAGGTTCGACACCCAACTGCTCAAACAGTTCGACAACCACTTCCACACCGGAAAAATCTTTTTCGCATTGGCCAAGCTCACGAGCTTGTCGAGGTGGTTGTCGAGGTGGTGTCCAGGTGGCGAGGAGCCCGAGAGGAGGCCTCGAAGAGGGAATCGGCCAACCGATAGGCCTCAGCGTGGACGTAGCCACGGCCGGCATAACGCCACGCCCCGTCGTAGTCGGGTCGGCCATCGGTCTCCCCAGGTTCGGCGAGCGCACTCTTCACGTGGAGAACGCGGGCACCCCGCAGTACCCCGAACGTGGTGGAGAAGCGCAGGCTCTTGGAGGAGAACTGACCGGTGTAGCCCAAGGTGTGAGCATGGGCCTGCAGGCGCAGCGAGCCGAGATCCTTGCGCTGGCCGAGGATCCACGCCGCCCGCACCAACCTGAGGATGTGGGGCCGCAACTCGAGGCGCTCCATCTGGGCGGCCGAACGGATCGGGTGGGCCAGCCACGGGGACCCGTCAGCCGTCTTGGTGGCGTACTTGGCCACGTAGGCAGCAATGGCGGTGCTGTCGCCGTCATCGCCTGGGGCCAGCACCCGCAGGTCGTGTTCAACGCCCCACGAGGCTCTCGTCAGGCGAGTCCCACTGACCACGGGAACGGCCACGCCGGCCCTGGTTACGGCGCTCGTGACGGCGTCCATCAACGCGGCGGCATCGATCCATGGCGGAGGCGGCACCGAGGGCCCGTCCTTCCCGTCGGCCCGGATCACCAGGTGGAGATGGACCAGGCCGCGCCGTTGGAACTCGACGACTTTCATATACGAGAGTCGGGCCACCCCTCGCAGCTCTCGGGTGCTCATGTGCCTCACCCGAGCCACCTCTCGGTAGAGCTCTAGAGACGTCCGTTCCCACAGTCGTGGGAGATGGGCATTCCACAAGACCGCACCCCGATAGTCGAAGCACGCGGCGCAGAGCGGCTCTCCCAGGAGCGGATCGCCCTCTGCGTGCCGCCGGTGACACGAGACCGGCAGGCCGTGAGCACAGGTACCGCCCCCTCTCCTCGGCCGGCACGGTCGATCGCTCCCCGCCAACCGGGATCGGCTGTGCACCGGTCCGAACGAGGGGGCGGTGAGGGTGACGAAGAGCTGGGGGTGATCGACGACGTCGGGGCTCACGCCCTTGCCTCCCCGGATTCCGGCGGCCACCAGCTGCCAGGCGTCGGCTTGGTAGAGGCGGGAGCACGAAGGGCAGACGGCGGCTCGCCGGTCCTTGCATGGGACCAGGATTCCGCTGTCGACCAACTCCCCGTTGACCCGGTCCAACACGACACCTTGCAGTCGGATCGGGTGGGCGCAGCCGCCGGCCTGGTTGACCTCGGCCAAGACGGCTCGCCAGTCTGGTGCTGACTTCATGGCCTTTCACCAAACTGCGACGCCCGTCGCTGCGTGGCCATTTTGCTCAGGGCGGCGATGTCGGCATCGCCGAGGTAGTGGGTGCGGATCTTGACCGGTACTGCACCTTCGGCCAGGAGGAACCCGACCCCACGGGTGGTCGGGTCGAGAGTGGAGGCCGAGTAGCCCTGGGAGGCCCAGCCTTGACCGAGCACGGTGTCGGAGGCCTCGGGGGTGGTGCAGCGCAACGCCATGCGGAAGGAGAAGAGGTCCCGGACGAAGGTGGGGATGATCTCGCCGCTGGGTTTCTGGGTGGCGGCGATGACGATGATGCCGGCGGCCCGTCCCCGGGAGACCAGGTCCCGCAGGGCCTCGGTCAGCTCGGCCCTCTCCTCGCGCTTGCCGCCCCGCATGTAGAAGGCCAGTTCGTCGATGGCCACGACGCGGAGACCGAACTCGCCATCGGGGTCTATCTTGCGTACGCCGACGGCCAGCAGCGTGGCGTAGCGCCGGTCCATCTCGGCACAGAGATCTTTGAGCACGGCGGTGGCCCCCTCCATGTCGGGGCCGACGAAGTGCTCCGCTGAGCCGGCCCATGGGGCGAGCTCGACCTGTTTGGCGTCGAGAAGCGTCAGTTGCACGGCGGGGTCGAGGGCGGCCGCCGCAATCAACAGCGACAGCGCCGCTGACTTGCCCGCGCCTGGTTCACCTCCCAAGAGCAGGTTGCGCTCGGGAAGCCCGATGCGCACCGGGTTCCCGTCTTCGTCGACCCCCAGGGAGATCGGCTCCCACAATGTCCCCGTCGGGACCGGCCACGGCGGGGCGGCCACCGACAGCGTGTCGCGCCAGATGATGGAGAGGTGGGCGACCGAGGCGTTGTCCGGATCCCGGCTCACCCGGACCGCACGAGCCCCGATGGTCGCCGCCAAAGTCTCAGAGACTCCCTCGATCTCCTCGGTCGAGAACCCAGCGGGCAGGCGCAGGCGCAACAGCTGACCGGCAGGGACCACTTCGGTTCCCTCTACTTTCGGTATCTGGCCGTGGCGACTTATCACCTCACAGCAGACGAGTACCCGGTTGAACCAGCGCCGAGTGGACTGGTCCCGCAACCTCTTGGCCAGGCGAGCCTGGAGGGCGGGAGTCCTCCAGAGCACGATCCCGGCGGTGCCGAGCACGAGGATTCCCGTTCCCTCTCCGTCGATGGCGGTGCCGAACCGCCACAGGACCAAGGTGGCAATGGTCAGGGCCACCTCGAACCCCCACCCCCGGACAGCCAGCGCCATCCGGGAGTAGGGATTGAGGCGCCGGGTGCGGCGCTCAGACACCGTGCCGGCGCAGGTGACGGCCGATGAGGCCGGCAGCCAACAACAAGGCGATGGCGATAGTCAGGTGTGCCAGCACGAACCCGAGCAGCAACAGGACCACCATCATGGTCAGCACGATCCCGAAGAACCGTTCCATTAGGCCGGTGTCCTCTGGGTCGCCACTTCGACCTTGGCGGCACGGAAGGAGACGCCGGAGCGGTCCTCCATGTTCCAGGTCGTGGCCACCAGGTCGGTCACCTTGACTGGGGTGAACTCGCCGATGCCCTTGAGCTCGCCGGCCACCTTGACCGTGATCACTTCACGGGTACCGCAACCGACGACGAAAAGGTGGACCTGGTTGATGCCCAGTCCCTTGTCGTCGATCTTCTGCGCTTTGGTGCCGAAGTCGATCGCCGGCTCGGGTGGTCCGGCCGAGACGAAATTCACGGCACTTGTGTCAACTGGTAGGCGCATAATTGCTCCCTTCAAGGCGGGAAAGGCGTTTCCTTCCCTACCTATAAATGGGCAATTCGCGACACCGAATCTGACAAACCCCAGGTCAGAACGCTGCAGAAATCGTCAGTGCATCACGTGGTCGACATCCTCATGGATCGCGTTGTCGCGGTGACGGGGAAGCCGGAGATGGCCGGAGAACAACACAGCTGACAACACAACCAAGAGCAACAAAAATGGACCGAAATGAGATCTGGAATGCCATGCGAGATCACACCCAATGACCCCCTGATGTCAGAAGTTTTCTCTACTGCTTCAAGCCGCCCCGCCGTCGGCCGGCGGCTGCGCCGCCGCCTCGGCAGGCGGTCGGGGCCTTTCGGCCCCTCCGGTCCCTTCAGGTTCGTTTCGAAGAGCACCTCCGACGGCTGATCCCTCGACGCTCGCAGTGGATTAGGCACCTTACGGCCTGATTCAAGGGCTCTCACCATTAGATTGAGTTTTGGTATACGATTCAGTTGTCGAATCAGTTGCAGCCTAGGGAGGTGGCGCCATGCCGAAAAGAGAGGTTTATACCAACGCGCCCCTTCGCCTCGTGACGGCTGAGTTCCGCTTTCCACTATCGCCGCTGCTTTCTGGCTCCGATCTTCTGTCGCTCCTTGCCGATACTTTGGGCGAGACGTTCCCGATCATTGAGCCAGCACCCCAGGGATTGCAGTTGAGCTTTGGGCCGGAGTCGCCGGTGGCAAGTTCGACGGGAAACGGGTACAGGCTGCTTGCACGGGACCGGACGTCATCGGTGACGGTGACGCCGAGCCGGGTAGCTATCGAGACCACGGCCTATCGCCACTGGGAAGATTTCAGAGAGGAACTCGTTAGGGTCGCGCTGTCTGCACTTGGTGACAATCTCGGGGCCCTTGTCGGCATCGACCGGATCGGATTGAGATACATCAACGAGGTAAGGGTACCGGGTGATTCTTTGACGACCGACGATTGGAAGTCCTACATCAATCCTGATCTTCTTGCCGTCACAAATATCGCCATAGGGGCAGCTGTAAAGACAGCACAGATGGCCCTTCACCTTCAAACGAGTGATGACGCAGAGTTGTTGATTCGTCTGGGCATTTTGGAAGGACATGTCGTCGACAACTCCACCCCACTCCGTCTGCCCTCAGCTCCGCAGAATGGGCCCTTTTTTCTTATCGATATCGATAGCTTCTGGACCCGTACTGGAACTGTGAACGAGTGGGATACTTCCGCCGCAATCGAGACAGCAAATAGCCTTCATGCACCCATTGACGATCTGTTCGAACTGTGTATAACCGAACGGCTTCGTGCTGATGTCCTAAGGAGCCCGCAATGACCTCACTGAATTTTGAACTCGACATGACTCCTGGTACGGGATCGACAGGTGTAGAAGCGCCCCGATCTCCCACCGTGACCATGGCCTCCATTACCAACCGATATGGCGCGCTGCGCGACAGAACTTCGATCCTGGATTCCGATGTGGGCGACGACCACCGTGCGGCGCAGCTTCAGACATTGGAGTTGCTTGCACGCGACCGCGCCCGAGAAGACGTATCTGCTCTGCTCCATGGACTATCAGCCCGTCGCGGTCTCGGCTGGAGTGACATTGCCCGGCTTGTGGGTGTGAGTGTCCAGGCCATTCGCAAATGGCGACAGAGCGGTCCGGTAACCGGTGAAAACCGTTTGGCGGTTGCTCGCTTGGCGGCGCTCTTGGATCTTCTGGAACAGGTGCCGGTATCCGACCCAGCGGGTTGGTTGGAAATTCCGCTTATTCCTGGCTATTCGCTGAGGCATGCTGACCTCTATCAGCAGGGACGTGCGGATCTCCTCTTCGATCTGGCCCACTTGAGGAACTCGGCTGAAGAGGCTATGGCCGAGCTATCGCCCGACTGGAGAGAGCGCTTTCGTAACGAACACGAAGTGTTCGACGCAGGTGACGGACAACTGTCGATAAGACGCCGCGTTTGAGTAGGACGTGTCCCATCTGGAATCCCCCTCCTCACCCGACGAGCTCTATCGTTACCGGGGTGCCGACATCCCTCGTGCACGTCCCGTTTTCCAGGGTGACGTATTCCGCAATGTAGAGATTCCTGGTTTGAATGACGGACGCGGATTGGCGATGATCACCACACATGCCTGCACAATGCGGAACGGCGCTTCTCTTCGACCTCGGTTGCTCATGGCGCGAGTGACGCCGCGCTCAACTCGCATCGGTCTCCCGTGGACTGGAAATTTCAGGGTAATGCCGCTTCCCGATCTCTTGCTCGGGGAGGCTCCCGGCAACTGGGTGGCTACTTTCGAAGACCTTGGTACCGTAGGGTCAGCGACTCTTGACCTGAGGGAAAGAATCGCCTGCCTCGATGACCGGGGAGTGGTCCTTCTTCAACAGCGCCACGCCCACCACGTGACACGCTACGTCGTGGAGACCCCGGTCCTCTATGAACAGTGCAGCAATGTGCTGGCAGAAGCCGAGCTTTTGGAGGACTGGATCGACGCTTCATGCCCGGAAGATGATCCCCACTGGGAGGACTCTTCTACAAAAGAAGCCGAGCGATTTGAGGAATATTTTGGCTCGCACCGAGAGGGTCTGAAAGACCCGTCGTTGAGGGCATCAATTCGTCGGGCCGTGTCCCGCGAGATCGCTCAGCGATTCGGGTAGCTTGTTGCCTCACGAAGCCGTCGAATCCGCGTCGCGAAAGAGTTCCCCGCGGGGTACCGTTCCGGGTGTGCAGCGGGGTGAGACAATCGTCGGGATCAGAACGGTCGACGAGTATGCGGGTCAGTCTGGCGTACGAATAGCAGCCACTCAGTTGGGAAACCAGTACACGGCCCATCGTGCCAAGAAGATTGTCGATGAGTGGTGCGAGTTTTTCTCTGCTGGGCCCAGCCCCATAACCGATTTATCGTTCACCTCGAGGACGCCTAGACGTCTGTTCGAAAGCCTGGCGGCCCAGGTGCAGCTGAACATGCTCAGGGTGAAGTGGGGAAACTATGAGAGCCTCGACGCCCTTGAAGAAATGCACGAGCTCACAACGTTGAGGCTGGGGGGTGCATCGAGCCTGCGCTCTCTTGCGCCGCTAGCGAGATTACCGCAGCTTCGCGTACTCGGGGTGGAGTCCCTCCGATATGTTCATGACCTGACGCCGCTTGGCTCGCTGCTCGAACTTCGGGACCTCGGGGTTGGAGGGGATTGGAAGAGCCCGCGGATCGCGCACGTGGACTCTTTCGGATTCTTGCGCAATCTCAAGAAGCTTGAGCGACTCATCCTCCACACGATCATCGTCGATGATCTGGACTACTCGCCGCTACTAAGCCTCGACAGCTTGACTGAGGTGCGTGTTATGGCGGCGCGAGGTATGCGACCGACGCACGATGAACTGAGTGCGGCAATCCCCGCGTTGAAATCGAGGGCCCGTTGAATGTACCGAGGTTGACGGTGATCAGCGGTCCTCAGGCACGTCCTCGAAGAGGTGGGAACAGCGCATGTAGGCCGGCCCAGGGGTCCGGCCTTTTCTATCGTTTCCGAGACACCCGACCGGTGCGTCAAGGGTCGCTGCGGGACTTCGCTGCGCTTCGTGTCCTCGCTCGGCCCGAGGCCGTCCCATGACCCACCTGGTGGTCAGAAAGTCGAGGTCCCGCATCCCCGCTGATCGATATTTCTCGAGCCTTGAACGGACTCGTTTGGCGCAGGTTCTCAGCCCATTCACAGCGTTTGTTTCCCTCAGATCACCACTTTTTGAATTTCTATTGGGCACGTAGTGGGCACTGAAATTTCGGCTACACAAAATGCCTGATCCAAAAAGTGCCTCTGAACTGGACGTTCAGAGTGGTCGGGACTGACGTCGATCCGGTACCCTCACGCTTTTCAGGCGCGGAAACACTCGTTCTTAGAGAAGACCGAATGCAACACATCGAAGCAACCGTCGGCAGTGTCACTCGAGTCGCCGCCGACCCAGGCCAAAGACACGAGCCAGTTGATCCAAGGTCAAACGACCTCGACGCTGTCCGCCGTCTACTGCGACCTGGATGGTGACTCACAGTTCTTGTGTCTTTTTTGTGTCTTTTGAGCTAGCGAAGCGAGCCAGGAGCCATAAAAGTCCTGGTCAGCAGCATGGCATCGTGGTGGAGGTGGCGGGAATCGAACCCGCGTCCTCCGGAGTATCAATAGGCCTTCTCCGAGCGCAGCCGGCATAGGATTGTCGGGGGCGGCATCACTGCCGGCGGCTGTGCCGCCCCGTAGCCAGCAAAGTTGTCCTTGGCGGTCAGCTGGTGTGGTCCGCTAAGTAAGCCCCACTAGATGGCGCCCACATTCCGATCCGCAGGGCTGAGACCGGGTGGACGTCGCTACCTAAGCAGCGAGCGCGAGCTGAGGCTCGGCGTTTGTTTTTGGTTCCGGCTCTTTAACGTGGCTCCGGAGACCACGGCTCGCTTCTCCTATATCAACGACCGAAGTCGAAGCCAATCACCCCCATGTGGGTTCTCCAGCTGACCGTTCGGCCAGTCGCCCCAGTCTAGGGGGGTTTTGTTCGGGACCCCTCACGCCCCGTTACGTCCCTCCCCACCGGTTGATCTCCTTGGTCGCCCGGGCCACCTCCCTCTCGGCGTCGCGGGACATGATGAGGTTGCGCTTGTCGTAGAGCCGGCGCCCTTTGGCCAAGGCGAGCTGCACCTTGGCCCGGCCGTTCTTGAAGTAGAGCGAGGCGGGGATCAGGGTCAGGGACTGCTGCTGGGTCTTGCCTACCAGCTCGTCGATCTGGTCCCGGTGCAGGAGCAGCTTGCGCCGGCGATCGGGGTCGTGGGCGCCGAACCCGGTGGCGAACTGCCAGGGGGGGATGTGCATCTGGAACAGCCACAGCTCGCCGTCGTCGACCCGGGCGTAGGCCTCGCTCAGCTGGGCCTTGCCTTCGCGCAGCGACTTCACTTCCGAGCCCTGAAGGACGATGCCGGCCTCGAGCGTCTCGAGGAACTCGTACTCGCGCCGGGCGCGTCGGTTGGTGGCGACCGTGCGGTCGCCACCACGTTCCTCGCGGGCCGCTGCCCGCTTGGCGATCTGTTTCTTCGCCCTGGCCATAGGGGTCGAGGGTAGCGTGACCACGTGCTGCGTCTGTCCCGGGAGATCTACATGGAGATGATCGGGCACTGCCTGGGCGGTCTGCCCGACGAAGCGTGCGGCCTCCTGGTGGGTTCCTACGGGGGGGAGGAGGCCGACCAGATCTTCCCCACGAAGAACGCGGCGGCGTCCGCCCTGATTTACGAGATCGACCCCAAGGAGATGCTCGCAGTGGACCGGCAGGCGCAGGCGTCGGGGTCCGACATCATGGGGGTGTTCCACTCGCACACCCACACCGACGCCTACCCCTCGCCGACCGACGTGGCCCAGGCGCAGGACCCGGGGTGGCACTACGTCCTGGTCTCGTTGCGAGACACCCATCCGGTCGTGCGCAGCTACGCCATCGTCGACGGCGTCATCACCGAGGAACCCGTCGTCGTACCGGGCCTCGGGGAGGAGCCCGGTGACGAGGGGCCCGGTGACGGGGGGCAGGCGCTGGGAGAGCCCCGAGTGGGGGAGCCCGGACACTCCCGTTAGAATCTGGACCCGATCAGTCAACAATCACCCGACCTGCCCCCGGGCCCCAGGTGATGACCTTACGAGGAGGCCCCGTGGCCGTCGAAGTCCGCCTACCTACCGTCCTGCGCACCTATGCCGGAGGGGCTCCCGTGGTGACCCTCGACGGCGCGACCGTCGGCGAGGTCCTGGGCAAACTGGTGGCCGAGTATCCAGGCATGGCGGGCCAGGTGGTCCAGGCCGATGGCTCCCTGCACAAGTTCGTCAACATCTACCTCGACGACGACGACGTGCGCTATCTGGACGGAGTGGACACCCCGGTCCCCGACGGTGCCGAGATGTCGATCCTGCCCGCCGTGGCCGGAGGCTGAGTGCCGCTGTACCCGTCGGTGCTGGAGCTGATCGGCAACACGCCCCTGGTCGAGATCAGCTCGTTGAGCCCCAACCCCTCGGCCCGACTGTTCATAAAGCTCGAGGGACAGAACCCCGGCGGATCGGTCAAGGACCGTGTCGCCCTCTCCATGGTCGAGCAGGCCGAGCGGGACGGTCTGCTCGTCCCGGGCGGCCCCGCTCAGGCCCTCATGGAGCCGTCATCGGGGAACACGGGCATCGGCCTGGCGATGGTGTGCCGGATCAAGGGCTACCACCTCAAGGTGGTGATGCCGACCAACGTCTCCATCGAGCGCCGCCAGCTCCTCGAACTGTGGGGCGCCGAGATCATTGAGTCCCCCGGCTCCGAAGGGTCCAACGGCGCCGTGCGGATGGCCCAGGGACTCGCTGCGCAACACCCCGAGTGGGTCTTCTTGTACCAGTACGGCAATCCGGCCAACCCCATGGCGCACTACGGAGGGACCGGTCCCGAGATCCTGCGCGACTGCCCCGGCGTGACGCACTTCGTCGCCGGGCTCGGCACCTCGGGGACCCTTTTGGGGGTGGGGCGGTTCTTGAAGGAGAAGCTGGGCGAGGCCGTCCAGATCTGGGCGGTCGAACCACCATCGGGCGAGATGGTCGATGGCCTGCGCAATCTCGACGACGGCTACATCCCCCCGATCTTCGAGGAGTTGGGGGGCGCCGAGCTCCTGGACCGCAAGACGGTGGTACGTCCCCGCGAGTCGATCGAGTGGACCAGGCGGTTGACCGAGGTGGGGATCTTCGCCGGCATATCGACGGGCGCGGCCGTCGCGGGCGCGGTCAGATGTGCGACCTCGCTCGGACCGGGGGTCGAGGCGTCCATCGTGGTCGTGTCGGCCGACGGCGGGTGGAAGTACCTGTCCACGGGAGCTTGGACCGGCGATCTCGACGAGGTCACCGAGCGGGCCGGTTCGATCATCTACTTCTGATCGTCCCGGGGGCACTGACGCCGATCCGATCGGCGATCCACCCGGCCAGCTCCCCGATGAGCCGCTCGCTGAGAGGGGCCGCCGCCAGGTCGAGGAAGACGTTGGCGGTGGCTTCCCCCTCCTCGTCGCCCGGGGGCGGGGACCAGTGGAATCCGTTCCGTTCGCAGAACTCAATGGTGGCCACGAGCGCCACCTGGACGTTGCCGTCGCGCAGCGGATGGTTCTTGACCAGGTGCGCGCCGAGCACGGCGGCCTTGGTCGGGAAGTCCGGATAGAAGTCCTCGCCGACGAAGCGTGCCCGTGGGGCGTGGAGGGCCGAATCGGCGAGATTGAGACTGGAGTCCCGCGCGATCTCCCGGGCCGGCGTCTGCAGGATCGCCTCGGCGATCAGGAGGAAGTCGGCCAGTTCGAGGTAGGCGATGGTCACGTGCCCAGTCGCTCCAGCGCCTTGTGGTTCTGCTGGATGGTGTCTCGCAGCCGGAGGAAGAACGCTTGATCGGTCCGCCGCCGCCGGACCGCGGTGGTGAGGCTCGGGCGCCCACGGTCTCCCTCCGCCGCCCCCGGCGTCGCCGCTCCGCCCGCCGCCGTCGGCCCGTCGGGCGTCCCTTCTCCGCCGTCGATCACGGTGCGATTTTAGGGGGGCGCCAGAAGTCGCCCTCAAGGCGGCCGACCGGGTCGGTGGCTCGTGGGAGCGCCGCCAGGTCGGCCCGGTGGTCGTGCATCACCAATGCCGAGATGGCGGCATCGAAGGCATCCTCCGAATCGATGATGGAGGCGGCGAACGGCGGGGCGACCGACCAGGGTGCGGCCGCCAGGTAGTCGGCCCGGCGGGCCCGGCTGCTCTTGTGCACCGGCCCGGTGAGCAGGCGGGGGTAGATCTCGATCACCATTGAGGGGGAGGGCTCATCGAAGGGCCAGATCGAGAACCCCGCGTCACGCAGCCGCGCCAGGTGGGGCATGCCGCGCACCGAGCCGGTCCCGACCGAGCCGGCGCCGCCGATCTGGAACACGCTCTTGGGGCTGATGCCCCCCACCATGACCTGCCCCTCGGCCCGCCGCAGGTGGGCCGCCAGCTCGGGCCTCGGACGTCCCGGCCGCCCCCAGAAGGGGGTCCTGCATTCGGCCAGCCAACCCTCACCCTCTCGCCCGACCAACGACCAGAGCTCGCCGACGGTGGTGGAACCGAGGTCGCGCACGAACCACGCCGGGAAGGAGAACGAGAAGTCGAGCCCCACCACCAGCGCCCGGCGGCCGGCCCGCAAGGCGATGAGGTGATCGACCATCTCCCCCCGGCTGCGGCCGTTGGCCAGCGTGACGAGCTCGCCACCGGCGACGTGCGCCATCCAGATGTGCGCCGAAGCGCCTTGGGCCGCGCCCGACCAGTCGACCGCCACGACGTCCAGGGCGGCTCAGCCCCCGGCGAGCTCGTTGAGCTTCACGACCGTGTTCCAGTTCCTGGTCGTGCTCAGGACGCCGAGCCGGCGTTCCACCAGCGCACCGGTCAGCTTGGAACCGGCGTAGCCGTCCGGTGTGTGCACGTACAGCTCCAGGCCGTCCATGACCAGCTCGTCCCGTCCGCTCGGTGGGACGGTGAAGGCCGCCAGCCGTTCGTCGCTCGGGCGCTCGGCCAGAAACGTCACGTGATGTCTGGAGGGATCGGCCCCCCGCCGGGCGAAGGGGCTCGTGGCGACGGTGCGTGACAGATCGGCCACGGTGCGCAGGATCACCGCCGGGCTGCTCCCGAAATCCCGCTCCAGTTGGCGCTCGATCTCCGTCGCCAGGGTGGCCATGCTCGTGCGCCGGGTGCGAAAGAGCACGTTGCCGGTCTGGATGTACGTCGACACGTCGGTGTGGCCGAGCGAGAGGAAGGAGCGTCGCACCTCGGCCATGGAGAGCCGCCCGTGGCCGGAGACGTTGACGCTGCGCAGGAGGGCGACGTAGGTGGCCATGGCAACCGAGAGCATAGGAATCTCCGCCGCGACAGGTCGCCGGGGTGTGTCGCGGCCCTGCCTAGTGTGGGGGGTCGTGACGACGGGGCGCAGGCTGACCGTGCTCGGATGCGACGGGAGCTGGCCCGGCCCGGGCGGCGCGGGCAGCGGGTATCTCGTCGAAGCCGGGGACACGGCAGTCCTACTCGACTCGGGATCGGGCACCTTCGCCCGGCTCCAGGCCTGGGGGGACCCGGGTCGTGTCGCCGCGGTGATCCTGACCCACGCGCACCCCGACCACTGGACGGACCTCGAGGCCTTCGCCACCTGGGCCGGGTTCGGTCCCGGCCGGGAGCGATTTCGGGGGGAGGGGGGGCACCCGCTCGCGGTGTATGCCCCCCCGGGGCTGCGGGAGAGGTCGCACTACTCGTCGGCGGAGTGGGTCGACTGGCAGGAGCTGGCCCCCTCCATGGTGCTCACGATCGGATCGATGGAGGCCCGGTTCGGAGCGACCGACCACGGCACGCCGACCCTGGCCGTCGGCCTGGCTCACGGCGGTGCCACGCTGGCCTACTCGGCCGACTCCGGGCCGAGCTGGTCCGTC
>Ga0302325_10010462_pt1 | contig 20109 bp, 20 predicted proteins | sample Palsa_T0_2_FD_201948 | JGI IMG/M metagenome (GOLD analysis project Ga0302325, IMG submission 201948) | Peat permafrost microbial communities from Stordalen Mire near Abisko, Sweden - Palsa_T0_2 | ecosystem: Environmental > Terrestrial > Soil > Palsa > Peat permafrost | place: Sweden: Abisko...
CCCTCCGACACTCGGCGCCGTGCGCCGAGCGCCACCTCCCCCGCTTTGCGGTGGAGGAGCGAGAGGCTACGCCCCCCGCCAGTTGCCGTGGAAGCCGAAGGGCACGCGGCGCGGCAGCTTGGCGACGCCGATCGGGCCGGCGCCGACGTTCTGGGCGTCGTAGACCACGAAATCGCTGCGGTCGGTCTCGCCGCGGTAGACCACCGCCACCAGCCAGCCGTCCCCCTCGTCGGCGTCCGGCGCGCGCGGCACGAACACCGGCTCGCCAGGCGAGTCGCCCGCGGGGAACACGTGATCGGTGCGATGGCCGCTCGCCAGGTCGATGTGCGCGATGGTGTCGAAGCGGATCGAGGCGAGGCCGCCGCGCGAGATGCCGGCGAACCAGCCGTGGCGATAGCCCAGGCCCGCGCGGCGCTCGTCGAAGCGCGGGAATTCGCCCTGCAGGTCGTCGATCGGCGTGCGCTTGATCGTGTTCGAGTCGCCCGCCAGGTCGAAGGTCCAGCGCACCAGCCGCGCGGCGGCCCGCTCGCCCATCGAGCCGTCGGCGTTGGGGAACAGCGGCGCGGCCGGATATTCCATCACGTCGGCGAAGATCTTGTCGCCTTCCTCCCAGGCGTTCATCGGGTGGAAGACGTAGCAGGCGTCGGTGGTGAACCAGCGCATCTGGTCCACCGGGGCGTCGCGGCGCAGCACGCCGACGTGCGAGCCCTTGTCCGGCTCCCAGGCGTAGGCCGGCCCGCCGCTCATCACCCGCTGCAGGTCGCCGGTCAGCGGCAGGATCGGGAACAGGGCGTGGCGCCTGGTGACCAGGAAGTCGTGCACCATCGACGAGAACGGCGCCTCGAAGTCGTCGCGCCGGACGACCTGGCCGGCCGCGTCGGTGACGCCGTACGACAGGGTGCGGGTGAACGGCATCTCGCCGATCGAATAGCCGAACCAGACCATCTCGCCGGTCTCGGGATCGAGCTTCGGGTGGGCGGTGACGCGGTTCAGATACTGGTCGGCGTAGCCGATCGGCGCCAGCGTCGCGGGGTCGAGTTCGAACGGCTTGTGGCCTTCCTCGAGCGCATAGAGACGGCCGGCGTGCCAGACGATATTGGTGTTGGCGACGCCCGAGTCCTTGCCCATGGCCGACGGGTCGCTGGTCATCGGGTTGCCGAACGCGCCGAACATCGCCCTTCCGGCGGCGTGCTCGAGTTCCCATTTAGGGGTGCGAACGAAGCGGTTGCGGTAACGCACCTTGCCGTTCTCGACGAAGAAGGCGTGGATCATGCCGTCGCCGGCAAACCAGTGGTGCTCGCCGCGCGGCTCGAACTGCGGATTGGGGCCGTTGCGGTAGAGGACGCCGTTCAAGGCCGCGGGGATCTCGCCCACCACCGCCAGTTCGAAGTCGTCTTCGCTGTGGATGGGGCCGAAGTTGCCGGCGAGATAGGGGTTGAGGACTTGCGAGCCGTCCATGGCGAGGTCTCCAGAAGCGAAGGTGTAAGTCTTACGTTGTAAATTTATGACGTAAGCGATAAGGCTTGGCAAGCCCGAATCTGGAAGGGACGAGTTTTTGCCACGCGTATTGACTGACGAGGCGGTGGGCGAGTTCCGCGAGCGGCTGATCGACGCCGCCGAGCGGCTGTTCGCCCGGCAGGGGCTGGAGGCGGTGACGCTGCGCCAGCTCGCCGCCGAGGTCGGGGTCAGCCCGATGACGCCCTATCGCTACTTCGCCGACAAGGACGCCATCCTGGCCGCCGTGCGCGCCCGCGCCTTCAACCGCCACGCCGCGGCGCTGGAGGCGGCCTACGAGGCGGCGGGCGGCGAAGCCGCGCCGGCCGCGACCGGTGAGGCGGTGTGCGCGGCTTACGTCGACTTCGCCTTCGCCCATCCCGAGGCCTACAAGCTGATGTTCGACATCAGCCAGCCGAGCGAGGGCGATTACCCGGAGCTGATCGCCGCCGGCGACCGTTCGCGACGGACCATGACCCGGCATCTGGAGACGATGGCGGCCGCGGGCCAGTTCGAAGGCGACCCGGGGCTCGTGGGCCACATGTTCTGGTCGGCCCTGCACGGCGCGATCATGCTGTCCTTTTCCGGCGTCCTCAGCCCCGGCTATGACGCGCGCCGCATTATCGCCGCGCTGACCGCGACGCTCGCGCGCGCCCTCTTCCCTTGACCGCCGCTGCGTCAGGCGCAGAGCTAGGCGCGGCCCTTTCAGGACGGAGCCTCCCATGACCGCGCCAAAGTCTTTCGCCGTCGAATGGGATGGCGCCGATGTCGAGAAGGTGCTGGCGCGGGTGCGCGACTATCCCTGGCCGCCGGCGCCCGACGTCCCGGACGGCTGGGGCTACGGCTGCGATGGCGCCTTCCTGAAGCGCCTCTGCGACCATTGGACGGGCGGCTACGACTGGCGCGCGGCGGCGGCGGAGCTCAACCGCTATCCGCAATTCACCGCCCGTATCGAGGACTTCGACCTCCACTTCGTGCATGTGGTCGGTGAGGCGGAGGGTCGGCGCCCGCTGATCCTCAGCCACGGCTGGCCGGGCAGCCACTACGAGTTCTGGGGCGCGATCGACAAGCTGGCCTGGCCCTCGCGCTTCGGCGGCTCGGCGGCTGATGCGTTCGATCTCGTCATTCCGTCGCTGCCCGGCTTCGGCTTCTCGTCCAAGCCGGCGCGGCCGTTCGGCCAGCGGGCGACGGCGCGGCTGTTCAACAAGCTGATGACCGAGGTGCTGGGCTACGACCGCTATCTCGCCCAGGGCGGCGACTGGGGCTCGTTCGTCACCTCGTGCCTTGCCCTCGATCACCCGCAAAACGTCCGCGCCATCCACCTGAACATGAGCGCCTTCCGTCCGCACGGCGGCCCGCAGGGCGAGGCCGAGGTCGCCTGGTTGACCCGCCAAGGCGCGATGATGGAGATGCTGGGCGCCTATTTCCGCCTGCAGATGTCCAAGCCGCAGTCGCTGGCGTGGCTCGGCGCCGGCAACCCGGTCGGCCAGGCCGCCTGGATCGTCGAGCGCTTCTACGACTGGTGCGACCGGCGCGAGAAGCCGTTCGAGCAGAGCTTCACCCTCGATCAGCTGATCACCAACGTGATGATCTATGTGATGACCGGCAGCTTCACCACCGGCGCCTGGTACTACCGCGCCCTGATCGAGGAGGGCGGCGTCAACCTGGCCGAGGGCCAGCGCTGCGAAACGCCCACCGCCTTCGCCAACTTCCCCGGCGAGGCGCTCTACCAGGCCCCGCCGCGCTCGTTCGCCGAGCGCGCCTACAACATCGTCCGTTGGACCGACCATCCCCGCGGCGGCCACTTCGCGGCGATGGAGGAGCCGGACCTGTTTGTCGCCGACGTCCAGGCCTGGGCGCGGGAGACGGCGTAGCGTCTCAGTCCGCGTCGAAACCGCCGTCAGGCGGGGCCTCGCCGTCGGCGGTGGCGAGCAGGCGCTTCGGCACCAGCAGGATCGCCGGCAGGATCGAGGCGTAGACGACGGTGATCGCGATCACGCAGACGTTGAAGCCCCCGTGGGCATAGAGGTAGGTGCCCAAGAGGTCGCCCAGGCGGCTGACGATGTAATAGAACGCCGTGGTCAGCATCAAAATCGTGCCCTCCAGACCCTTGGGGCAGGAGCGGATGATCAGGTCGAGGTAGGCGGCGGTGCAGATGCCGCCCATCAGGCCGCTGGGCGCCGCCATGAGCAGGGCCCCGTTGGGCGAATGGATGAACAGCAACGGCACCATCTGGGGCACCCCGATCACCGTGCCCCAGAAGATCAGCTTGCCCAGCTTCACCCGCCGGCAGAGCACGCCGTAGAGCATGTAGGGTGGAATGAAGAAGCCGGCGAAGACGGCGTTCCAGAGTCCGAACGTAGCGTCATCGGCGTGCAGCTTGTCCTGCAGGAAGAACTGCAGCGGCGTCACCGAACCGGGGGCGAAGTTCCACAGGAACCAGATCAGCAGCGCCGGATAGATCGGCTTGTGCCGCAGCAGCCGCGCCACGTCCTTCAGCGGGTTGACGACCGGCGCATGCTCTTCGCTGACGTTGTCGTAGACCACCCGCGGCCGCCAGATGGCGAAGGCGGCGATCGCGGCCATCACCGCGCCGCCGATCAGGAACAGGGTCCGCGCGGCCAGTTCGGCGTGCTTGCCCTCGAGGGCGTTGCTGAGGAAGCCGCCGAAAGCGAAGGCGGCGAGAAGCGGGATGGAATTGACCGCATTCCAGACGGCGCTCACCTGACCGGACATCACGTGCTGGCGGCCGATCGCCCCGGTGAGGCCGAACTGGCCACTCTGGACGAACAGGAAGGCCGAGGTCAGCACGATCATGGCCACGGCCAGGCCGATCGCTGAAACCGGCGCGAAGGCGAAGATGGCGTAGGTGGCGGCGCAGAGGAACCCGAACAGGATCATGTAGCCGCGGTCGCGGATGCCGAACGGGTTCCAGTTGTCGCGTACGAAACCCCACGCCGCCGAGAAATAGAGCGGCAGGCCGGTGACCAGGCCGAACTCCGCCACCTGGACGGCGCCGAAGTGCAGCTTGTTCTTCAGGAAGTAGGTGACGGGGGTGTTTATCAGCCCCCCGAACGGCGCGCCGAACGTCACCAGCAAGGTGAGCACGCCGAGGTAGATCAGGATCCGGTTGCGGTCCGACGCCGGCAGGTCGGTGGGCGCGGGGGTCGGAAGCGTCGTCTCGGCCTCGGCCGTGGTGATTGTCATGCGGAACAGGACGCCTCTGACGCGGCCAGCGCCGCAAACTTCTACCGCAATAGCAGCCACGCGAGCGATCCGGCGCCCGCAATCGCGCAATAGAAGGCAAACGGATCAAAACCCTTCACCTCCGGCTGGCGGAACCAGCGCATCAGCAGGGCCACGCTGATGAAGGCGGTGATCCCGGCCACCACTCCGGCGATGATGGCGACGCCGCTGAACTTGTCGTGATGCTTCAGCAGCTTCGGCGCCTCCAGCACCGCCGCGCCGAGGATCACCGGGGTCGCGGTGAGGAACGAGAAGCGCGCCGCGTCCTCATGGTTCAGCCCGGCCAGGTAGCCGCCGGCCATGGTGGCGCCCGAGCGCGAGAAGCCCGGGATCAGCGCCAGGCATTGCCACAGGCCAATGGCCAGCGCGTCGATCCAGCGCAGCCGCGCCAGCGGCCGGTCCTGGCGGCCCTTCAGCCGCTCGGCGGCGAACAGCATCACCCCGTTGGCGATCAGGAAGCCGGCGGCCAGCACCGGCGCGCCGAACGCCCGCTTCAGCTCCTTCTCGAGGAAGAAGCCGACGATTACCGCCGGGATGGTGGTCACCACCACCCGCCAGAAGATCCGCCGCTCGCCCTCGGCCCGGGGTCCGCGCCGGAACAGGATCGCAGTGCCGAAGTCGAGCCAGGTTCGCCAGAAATAGCCGAGCAGCGCCACGGCGGTGCCCAGGTGCATGACCACCAGGAAGGGCAGGAAGCCGTCCGCGCCCTCGTCCACCTTCCAGCCCAGCACGGCCGGCAGCAACACCGCGTGCGCCAGGCTGGAGATCGGGAACAGCTCGGTTATGCCCTGGACGATGGCCAGGATGATGGCCTGCAGGTCGGTCATGGTCCTGGCTCGCTGGGGTGGATCGGGCGGGCGGCGAGGACTGTCATAGCGGATTCGGCGGCGCTGTCAGCGCCCGCGCCCCCTGGGCTTGACGCCGTCGTCTGCGACTGACGCTGGAGCTAATTCGAAGCTAGGGTGTTGTTGGCCGAGAGCTGGACCGCAAGGAGGTCGACATCGCCAAGCATCTGCCGAAGCGCACCCGTCACTACAATCCGCTGACGGCGCTCGGGCCCGGACTGATCACCGGCGCGGCCGATGACGATCCCTCCGGCATCGCCACCTATTCCCAGGCCGGCGCCCAGCTCGGGTTCCAGATGCTGTGGACCATGGTGTTCACCTATCCGCTGCAGAGCGTCTTCCAATCCGTCTGCGCGCGGATCGGACGGGTCACCGGCAAGGGCCTGGCGTCGAACATAAAGACCGTCTTCCCGCGCTGGGTGCTGCTGATCGTCGTCTTCCTGCTGCTGGTCGCCAACACCCTCAACGTGGCGGCCGACATCGCGGCGATGGGCGAGGCCGGCGCCCTGCTGATCCCCGGCCAGAAACACCTGCTGACCATTGGCTTCGCGGCGCTGACCCTCGGCCTGATCATCTTCGTGCCCTATCACCGCTATGTCTGGTTCCTGAAGTGGCTGACGCTGTCGCTGTTCGCCTACATCGCGGTGGCGTTCCTGGTGAAAGTGCCGTGGGGCGAAGTGGCGCTGCGCACCGTCTGGCCGCAGTTCAAGTTCGACAAGGACACGGCGACCCTGATCGTTGCGATCTTCGGCACCACCATCAGCCCGTACCTGTTCTTCTGGCAGGCGTCGGAAGAGGTGGAGGAGGAAGAGGACAATCCGAAGGCCCACTCGCTCAAGGACGACCCAGCCGAGGCGCCCGAGGAGCTGCGCCGCATCGGCTGGGACACCTACATCGGCATGGGCTACTCCAACGTCATCGCCTACTTCATCATCCTGGCGACCGCGGTGACGCTGAACATCCACGGGATCACCAACATCCAGACCGCCACCGATGCGGCCAAGGCGCTGGAGCCCGTGGCCGGCCATCTGGCGTTCCTGCTGTTCACCCTGGGCATCGTCGGCACCGGGCTGCTGGCGATCCCCACCATGGCGGGCTCGGCGGCCTATGCGCTCTCCGAGGCGCTGGGCTGGAAGTCGAGCCTGGAGAGCAAGCTCGGCGACGCCCGCGGTTTTTACGCCATCATCGGGATCGCCATCCTGGGCGGGGTGGCGCTGGCCTATTCGCCGATCGACCCGATCAAGGCGCTGTTCTGGAGCGCGGTGGTCAATGGCGTCATCGCCGTGCCGCTGATGGCGGTGATCATGCTGCTCGTCACCCGCAAGAGCCTGATGGGCGCCTTCACCGCCACGCTCTGGCAGCGCTTGGGCGGCTGGGCGGCCACCGCCGTGATGGGCGTGGTCGCCGTGGCGATGTTCGTGCTGATGATGTGACGGCGCCGCTGCAACACGCCGGACCCAATTCAGACATGCTATGGGTGCACGGTTGTGTGCTGTTCGAGAGGCTGGGTTCATGCGTGTCCTGACGCTCGCCGCGATGCTGCTGCTCTGCGCCGCCCCGGCGTGGGCGGACGGCCCCATCGCCACCACCAGCAGCGCCCAGGCCAGCGCGCCGCAGCCCCGGGCCGCGCCGCCGCCGCTGCCGTCGACGCAAGGCGCCGCCGGCGGCGCCCAGCCGGTCGCCATGGGTCCCTGCGGACCGGAGAAGGTCAAACCCAACGGCGAGCTTGAAACCGCGCCGCACGGCGAGGTCTATGGCGGCGTCGGCAACCACGGCTATCGCGAGATCGGCGGCACGATCTGCCAGCCGATCGGCCAGAACGGCGCCGTCTCCGTCAGCATCGACTCGACCCAAGGCAACGGGGGTTACGGTCGCCGCTAGCTCGGTGGCGCGGCCGGAGCGGCGTCGCTGGGCTTTGCCGCCGCCGACTCGGCCGCGAGCACCCGGTCGATCAGGAAATAGTAGGTCGCCGGCTGGCCCTTGGCGTCGACCGCGCTCAGCGCGTCGTACGCGTGGCCGCCCTGCTGCGCCATCGCCTGCTGGGTGACTTTGGCCCCCAGCGCCCGCATCACCGCATATTCCTCGTCGACGTCGATCGGGGTGAAGGCGGTGGCTGGGGAGAGGCCGTCGCCGGTCTCCACCGACGCGATCAGGCCGGCGCCGATATCGCGATCGAGCCGCGCCGCGGCCGCGTCGCCAGCGTTCTCCTCGCAGAAGGCGGCGACCAGATGGGCATCGATGTCGACATAGGCCTCCTCGATCACCGCCTTGGCGGCCGGGAGGGCGGCGGCGCAGTCGCTCTTCTCGGCCGCCTCGAACATATCGCGCTTGGCGGCGCTCTGGACGAAGACCTTGAAGCCGGGACGCTGGGCGAAGGCGACCCGCAAGCCCAGCCAGTCGGCGTCGGGCGCGGCCGCCTTGGCGGCGGCGAGCAGGGCCTGGTAGCGGGCCTCGGGATCGTCTGGCGTCGCCGCGAGGCCGGCGCGGGCGACGAGACTGATCAGGACGGCGAAGACGAGCGGTCGCATCGGCAGAATGTCCGTTCCGCCCCCGCCCACAATGAAACCCGAAGTCGGCTTCCCTGGGAAGCCCGTCGGCGCTTTAAGCGGCGACGGCGGCGGACGCCTGCTTGGCCTTGACCTGCTTCTTGATCTTCAGCGCCCGGGTGGACAGCTTCTCGTCGTGCGCGCCGAGCAGGAAGGCGTCGAGTCCGCCCTTGTAGTCGACCGTGCGCAGGGCGGCGTTGCTGATCCGCAGCTTATAGGTCTGGCCCATCGCATCGGAGTGCAGCGAGGCGGGCGACAGCGCCGGCAGGAAGCGGCGCTTGGTCTTGGCGTTGGAGTGGCTCACATTGTGGCCGACCATGGGGCCGACGCCCGTGAGCTCGCAGCGGCGCGACATCTTCGAGGAACCTTCCGGCGCAATACGGCGAACGCGCGGAGGTGAGGGCCCCCCGCGCGGGAGGCGGCGATATAGTCGGACGAGGCGGCGCCCGTCAAGGTGATCGCGAACGCCCCTGCGTCTGGTCCAGCGTTGGCGCGGCGAGCCGTCTAGTGGACAAATCCGATTCAGATACAAGGGCTTGTGGTGAACAAAGCTCGAATCGCGCGCGGTAACTGATTCGGACACGGTTCGTTTCGCCCCCGTTCCGTTTGTTAACCATGAGCGTTTACGTCTCGCTAACCTGTTTTGTTCGGGAGCGTCGTGCGAGCCACGCGGGTTGCCACCCGCCGATTCCGGCGCCACATCCGGTGGGTCATGAGCCAGCGTCCCACCGGCCAGCCGCCGTCCCGCGTCGTCGCGGTGCTGGGGCCGACCAATACCGGCAAGACGCATCTGGCCGTCGAACGGATGCTCGGCCACGCCTCGGGCATGATCGGCCTGCCGCTGCGGCTGCTGGCGCGGGAGATCTACGACCGCGTCGTGGCGGCGCGCGGCGCGCGCTCGGTGGCGCTGATCACCGGCGAGGAGAAGATCGTCCCGCCGCGCGCCCACTATTTCGTCTGCACCGTCGAGGCGATGCCGCTGGCGCGCGAGGTCGAGTTCCTGGCCGTGGACGAGATCCAGCTCTGCGCCGACCGCGAGCGCGGCCACGTCTTCACCCAGCGGCTGCTGGGCGCGCGGGGCAAGTACGAGACCATGCTGCTTGGCGCGGCAACCATGGCGCCGCTGATCCGCCGGCTGCTGCCGGGCGTCGAGATCGTCACCCGCGAACGGTTCTCGAAGCTCACATACGAGGGACCGAAGAAGATCACCCGGCTGCCGCGCCGCACCGCCGTGGTCGCCTTCTCCGCCGCCGAGGTCTACGCGATCGCCGAGCTGATCCGCCGCCAGCGCGGCGGCGCGGCGGTGGTGATGGGCAATCTCAGCCCGCGCACCCGCAACGCCCAGGTGGCGCTCTACCAGTCCGGCGAGGTCGATTTCCTGGTCGCCACCGACGCCATCGGCATGGGCCTCAACATGGACTTGGGCCACGTCGCCTTCGCCGGCCTGACCAAGTTCGACGGCAAGCGCACCCGGCCGCTCTATCCGCAGGAGGTCGGCCAGATCGCCGGCCGCGCCGGCCGGTTTCGGCGCGACGGAACCTTCGGCGTCACCGGCGCCTGCGATCCCATGGACGAGGAGCTGGCGGCCGACGTCGAGGAACACCGCTTCGAGCCGGTCGCCACGGCGCTGTGGCGCAACGCCAGGCTGGATTTCAACTCCCTCGCCGATCTGCTGCGCTCGCTCTCGGCGCCGGCGCCGCGCGAGGGGCTGAAGGCCTCGGAGGAGGCGCTGGACGAGACCACCCTGCGCCAACTCGCCGCAGATCCGGCCCTGGCCGACCGCGCGCGCGACCGCTCGGCGCTGTTGCGGCTCTGGGACGCCTGCCAGACGCCGGACTTCCGCAAGACCACGCTGGAAGATCACGTGCGGCTGGCCGGCACGCTGTTCGAGCACCTGACCGGCGGCGACGGTCACGTGCCCGACGCCTGGATGGCCGGCCAGTTCAAGCAGATCGACCGCGCCGAGGGCGAGATCGACGCGCTCTCGATGCGCCTCGCCGGCGTCCGCACCCTGGCCTACGTCGCCAACCGGCCCGACTGGCTGGCCGATCCCGCCCACTGGCAGGGCGTCACCCGCGCGCTGGAGGACCGGCTCTCCGACACCCTGCACGAGAAGCTGATGGCGCGGTTCATCGACCGGCGCACCAGCGCCCTGATCCGCGGCCTCGGCCAGTCGGAAGAGCTGCTGGCCGGCGTCGCGGCGGATGGGTCGGTGACGGTGGAGGGCCATTTCGTCGGCCGCCTCAATGGCCTCGCCTTCGAGAGCGAGAAGGGCGCGACGCTGCTGGAGGCCAAGGCTCTGCGCGCCGCCGCCCAGCGCGCCGTCGCCCCGGAGATCGCCCGCCGCCTCGGCCGCCTCGCCGCCGAGCCGGACGAGGCCTTCGCGCTCTCGCCTGACGGTCTCGTGCTCTGGCGCGGCGAGGCGGCCGCGGCGCTGGTCGGCGATCGGCCCTTCGCGCCGCGCGTGCGCCTCTTCGGCGAGCTGGGCGCGGCCCCGGCCCGCGAGCGCGCCGCGCGACGGATCGAGGCCTTCCTCGCCGCCGAGGCCGGCCGCCAGCTGCCGTCGCTGCGCGCCCTGGAGGCGGCGGTGACCTCCGGCGCGCTGCGCGGCCTGCCGCGTGGCATCGCCTACCGGCTGATCGAGGCCGGCGGCGTCCTCGCCCGCGCCGGGCTGGAGGCCGAGTTGAAGAGCCTCAGCCAGGCCGAGCGGCGGGCGCTGCGCTCGCTGGGGGTGCGGATCGGCGCCTTCGCCGTCTTTCTGCCGGAACTCGCCGGCGCCGCCCGCGCCTTCGCCCGGCCGTTCGCCCTCGCCGCCGCGCCGGCCTGGACGCCGCCCGACGCCGCCCTCGCGACGCTGCCGTCGCCGCCGCCCGCGCCGCGCGCCCTGGCGCTGCGCGGCCTCGCGCCCGCCGGCCGCCACGCCGTGCCGGTCGAGCAACTCGAGCGGCTGGACGAACTGCTGCGCGGCGCGGCCAGACAGGGCGGCGGCGTGCTGTTCTCCGACCAGGCCCGCGAGGAGCTGGGCTGGAGCGAGGCCGACGCGCGGGCCGTGCTGCGGGCGCTGGGCTTCGCGCCGGTCGGCCGCGGCCCCACTAGCGTCTGGCGCCGCCGGTCCGAACCGAAGCCGGGGCGCAAGCCCGCGGCGACCCAGTCCGCGGCGACGACGGCCAGCTCGCCGTTCGCGGCGCTGGCCGCCCTGCGCCCGCCGGCCAAGCGCCGCAGACGCGCGCCGCGCCGCGTCCATGGCTGACGACGCGGTCCGGGCCGACGTCTGGCTCTGGCGGGCGCGCTTCTGCAAGACGCGCTCGCTGGCCGCGCGCCTGATCGAGGAGGGCCGCGTGCGCGCCGTCCGCGCCGGCCAGGAGACGCGCCTCGACAAGGCTGCGCGTCTGGTGAAGGTTGGCGACGCGCTCGTCTTCGCCCTCGGCGGCAAGCTCCACGCCGTGCGCATCGAAGCCGTCGGCGTCCGCCGCGGCCCGCCGCTTGAGGCGCGAGCGCTCTACGAGCCTTTGGAGGAAAGCTGACAGCGCTCTCAGGCGCGCGGCATTGACAATCGGGCCGGGCGGCTGACAAACACGCCCGCCCCGACAACCAGAGCCCCCGATGACCTACATCGTCACCGATCCCTGCATCAAATGTAAGTACATGGATTGCGTCGAGGTGTGTCCGGTCGACTGCTTCTACGAGGGGGAGAACTTCCTCGTCATCAATCCCGACGAATGCATCGACTGCGGCGTCTGCGAGCCGGAATGTCCGGTCGACGCGATCAAGCCGGACACCGAGGACGATCCGGACGGCAAGTGGCTGAAGGTCAATACCGACTTCGCCAAGCTCTGGCCGAACATCACCTTGAAGGGCGTCCCGCCCGCCGACGCCGACGACTTCGAGCGCGAGACCGACAAGTTCGATCGGTATTTCAGCGACAAGCCAGGCAAAGGCTCCTGACGATTCGCCAGCTCGGTGAGTGTCCGCCTGGTGTGCGGCGCGTCACAAACCTTTCAATCATCTGACTTTTGTGATACGGTCGCCAGCGACGTCGGGGTTAGGAGCTTCCGCGTCGCCTGACTCAAGCCCAATCCTTCCGCTTCGAGCGCTAGTCGGAGGCGAAGGCGTCCTTATCGAAGGACGATCCCGAACCCGATGCGACGGCCCCGCCGCCCCGTTTTTGCGGAGGTCAGCCTGTTGTCGCCGAAGGAGAAGCGATTGGACGCCGCCGGTGGAGCGGCGATCATTCGAAAGGACCTTAAGGCCATGAGCCCCAAGAGCGAACTCGATTTCAAGGTTGGCGATTCCGTCGTCTACCCGGCCCACGGCGTGGGCGCGGTGATCGGCGTCGAGACCCAGGACGTCGCCGGCCTGTCGCTCGAAGTCTATGTGATCACCTTCGACCACGAGAAGATGACCCTTCGCGTCCCGACCAAGAAGGCCAAGACCGCCGGCTTGCGCTCGCTTGCCGCCACCAATGTCGTGTCCCAGGCCCTGACCACGCTGAAGGGCCGCGCCCGCGTCAAGCGCACCATGTGGAGCCGCCGCGCGCAGGAATACGAAGCCAAGATCAACTCCGGCGACCTGATCTCGATCGCCGAGGTGGTGCGCGACCTGCACCGCTCGGAAAGCCAGCCGGAGCAGTCCTACTCCGAGCGCCAGCTCTATGAATCGGCGCTCGACCGGATGGCCCGCGAGGTCGCCGCGATCGAGCGCATCGACCGCGAAGCGGCGATCGGCATCCTGCACAAGAGCCTGCAGAAAGCGGCCTAGACGCGGCCAGGCGGAGAGCGCGCAGCCGCGCCGATCCTCACGCGTCCGCTGTCGCCGGCTCCTCCGCCGCCACGAAGCCCTTCCACTGGTTCATATATTCGATGAACCTCGGGCTCAGGCCCTCGGCCGCCAGGTGGGCGCGGCTGACCGGGTTGGCGATCGGCTCGAAGTCGGGGTCGGCGGCGAAGCGCTGCGGCCAATCGTGGTGCAGCACCGCGGCGCGGCCGAGGATGGCGAAATCAGCCCCCGCGTCCACCAGCCGGCGCGCGTCGGCGCCCTTCATCAGCTTGCCCGCCGCGCCCAGCCGGGTCGTGCCGCGCGGCAGCTCGGCGAACCAGTCGATCAGCGGGCGCGACCCATAGGCCTCGTCGACCGGCGGCTTGAATGAGTCCCAGAGCGACATGTCGAGGTAGTCGAGATCGCCTGACGCCAGCATCCAGCGCGCGACCGCGAGCTGGTCGGCGAAGATCAGCCCGAACCGCTCCGGCGAGAGCCGCAGGCCGAGCTGGAAGTCCGGCCGGGTGCGCGCACGCACCCCCTTGATGATGTCGAACACGATCCGCGCCCGGTTCTCCACCGAGCCGCCGTAGCGGTCGTCGCGGCGGTTGGTCTGCGGGCTCAGGAAGGCGCAAAGGATGTAGCCGTGGGCGCCGTGCAGCTCGACGCCGTCGAAGCCGGCGCGCTCGGCGCGGACGGCGGCGGCGACGAAATCGTCGGTCAGCGCCTCGACCTCGCCGGTGGAGAGCGCGCGGGTGTTGGTCTCCGCATCCTCGCTCGGGCCGACCGGCCGCTCGCCGATCAGCGCCTCGGGCGAGCGCAGCCCGGCATGGTGGAGCTGCACCGAGCTCACGGCGCCGCGCGCCTTGATCTCCGTCGCCAGCCGCGTCAGGCCGGGCAGGTGATCGTCGGAAAAGACGCCGAGCTGGCCGGGGAAGCCCTGGCCGATGCGTTGCACGTGCGCGGCGCAGGTCATCACCAGGCCGAAGCCGCCGGCGGCGCGCAAGGTCAGCCAGTGGAACTCTTCGTCGGAAAGCCGGCCGTCCGGGTGGCTCTGGGTGTTGGTCAGCGGCGCCAGCATCAGGCGGTTCTTCCACGCCGGGCCGCGCGTCAGGGTCATCGGAGAAAGCAGGTCGGTCATGTCGGGGATCAGTCTTCCAGGGTGAAGGTCAGGCCGGCGTGGGCTTCGAGCCGGCGGATCAGGGCGTCGCCCATGGCCGCGGCGGGCGTCCAGCAACCGCCGACAGTCTTGGCGCGCGGAACGTCGCGGGCCAGGCAGACGGCGGCCTCGCCGAGGATCTTGGCGGTCGAGCCGTAGCCGGGGTCCATGTCGCCCTTGACGGCGGCGCGGACGGTGCGGCCATCGCCGGCCTCGGCGATGAACAGGATGTCGTAGAAACCAGTCTCCCGCTCCTCGCGCGAAGGGCCCTCGCCCGGCTTAGGTAAGCCGCCCGCGCCGAAATTAAAGCCGCCCATGCCACCGCTGGCCGAGGCGTCCGGCGGGCCGGCCAGCATCTGCATCTCGTCGTATTGGAAGCCTTCGCCCCAGGAATGGCCGAGCAGGAAGTTGGAGCGGTGCACGGCCTTGGTGTTGATCCCGGCCATCATGAACGGCCCGACCCAGCTTCCGGCCGCCTTGTCCTCGTAGGGCGTGTCGCCGTCCGGCTGCGCCGGACCGGTGAAACCGGGCGTCAGGGCGAAGGGATTGGCGAGCAGCGCGCCGATGCTCGGGTCCTTCGCCGCCGCCGCCTGGGTCGCCATGCCGCTCGCCAGCGTGCCGCCGGAAAGCCCGCCCTTCAGGCCCCGCACGCGGCCGCGCACCCGGGGCGCATAGGCGCCGAAGCGCGCCTTGGCCGCCGCCTGGGCGAACCAGACGCCGAGGTCGAACGGGATCGAATCGAAGCCGCAGGAGAACACCAGCCGCGCGCCCGACGCCTTCGCCGCCGCCTCGTGGGCGCCGATCATCGCCGCGATCCAGTTGGATTCGCCGGTCAGGTCCACATAGTCGGTCCCCGCCGCCGCACAGGCCGCCACCAGCGGCGAGCCGTAGAGCTGGTAGGGGCCGACGGTGGAAATGATCACGCTGGCCTGTTTCGCCATCGCCGCCAGCGACGCCGGATCGTCCGCGTCGGCCAGCAGCCTCGGCAACGCCGCCGGCGCGCCGATCTCGGCCATCATCGCCGACAGCTTCACAGCGTCGCGACCGGCCACGGCCCACTGGACCTTGCCGCCGACGCCATAGGTCTTCAGCAGATGCGCGGCGACCAGGCGGCCGGTGTAGCCGGTGGCGCCGTAGAGCACGACATCGAACGCCCGTTCCGCCGTCGCCATTCGTTTCCCTTCCGACCGTCGTTGCGGCGACCCTCACACTGAGCCGCAGCGGCAGCCAAGTGTAAAATTCATCATGATAATTGACTCGATATATTAGATACGAATATGACCGGTTGTCCCCTCTAGGAGCCAGTCATGATCGCTTCGCCCACAGCCCTCGCTTTCGAAAGCGCGTTGCCCATCGTCGACCTCGGGGCCAAACCTCGCGGCAAGGTCGGCGTGACCGAGGTGCGCGACCGCGCGCTCGGCCTCGCCGAGGCGGAAAGTCTGGCCCGCACGATCGGAGCCTATGTCGACACCGCCAAGTACACCTGCGGCACCCAGCGGCTGTTCTCGCGCGGCTTCATCAAGGCCAAGAATGACGTCTACGCCGCGCACGACATCGGCGTTTCCTCGGGTGGCATGTTGGAGCGGGTGGTCCAGTACGGCGAGCGGGCGGTGCACGCCTTCCTGGAAGAAAGCCGCGAGCTCGGGTTCACCGTGATCGAGGTGTCCACCGGCCTCACCATCCTTTCGGAGAAGGCGAAGACCGACCTGATCAGGACCACGCTCAGCTATGGCTTCAAGGTCAAGCCCGAGGTCGCGATGACCTACGGCACCGGGGTGCGCGGCGATGAGCAGGTGCGGGTGAGCGCTGACCGCATCATTGGCGAGTGCGTGGCTTGCCTGGAGGCCGGCGCCACCATGGTGATGATCGAGGAGGAGGGCATCTTCCAGTACGTGAAGGAGCCGCAAGTGGACCTGGTGCACCGGCTGGTCCGCACGGTGGGACTGGAAAACCTGATGTTCGAGGCCGGCGAGGTCAAGACCATGAACTGGCTGATCAAAGCCTACGGCCCGCACGTGAACCTGTTCGTCGATCCGATCCACGTCTTCTTCCTGGCGTCGCTCCGGGCCGGGATTTGGGGCCTGTCGGACACCATGGGCCGCGTCGCCGACTTCAACCCGGATTGGGCGCCGGACGCGAGCCGCGCGGCCGCCTGATGGCTGGGTCGAGCCGCCCGCGATATCGCGATCTGGCCGCGTCGCTGCGTCGCGAGATCGAGGCTGGCCGCTTCGGTGTCGGCGCGCGCATCCCCACCGAGATCGAGCTCTGCGAGGCGAGGGGGGTCAGCCGCACCACCGTTCGCCAGGCCGTGCAACAATTGGTGGATGAGGGCGTGCTGGATCGGCAGCAAGGCCGGGGCACCTTCGTCACCGCGTTGCCCCGCCCGGACGGCGCCCTGTTCGGCGCGCCGGGGGCGTTGGCGCATGACTTCCGCGTCGTCGAGGCCGTCTGGCGCGCCGCGCCGGCGAATCTCGCGGCGCAGTTCGGTCTTTCCCCCGAAGGTCAGCTCTTCTGCCTCACGCGAGTGCAGCTGGAAGCCGGCCGGCCGGTGGCGATCAAGCGCTACTTCGCGCCGGCGGACGTCTTGCAGGCGCGCGCCCCGACGTCGGCTGAGATCGAAGGCGCGCTTTTCGACGCGATCCTGCGGTCCCGCGGCGTGCGCCTTGCGAGGATGAACATCACCGCTGAGCCCGCCCTGCTGGGAGACGCCGACGCCGCCTTGCTCGAAAGCGCGCCGGGCGCCCTGGCGCTGCACACCCAGAGGGTCGGCTTCAATGAGCATGGCCGCGCCGTGAGGCTTTCGCAGACCGTCCTCGCAGCCGAACAGGCGCGGCTGTTCTGGTCGGTCGGCTGGCCCAATGGGAAAACCGGCCGCGCGGGCGTCGATTTCTCGGTCTGGACCGCCGCCGCGCTCGACTAGCCCCCATCCTGCCGTCCCGCGATCGGCCGAACAACCGACGCGCTGCGCGTGAACAGCGATTGCACCCCAGCGCCTGGGCGCCTTAGGGTCGGTCCTGACTGAACGGCGATAAGAAAACAGCCGACGGTGCGGAGGACGACATGAAGTTCACTTGGTTCAACCTGATGCCGTGGCCCTATCTGCCGGACGACTTCCGGGAGAAGCACCACTCCGTCTGGGTCGATATCGACCAGCGCCTGTTCGACCCGGTGAAGAGCCACGAGGTCTACAACACCTACATGGACCTGCTCGAATATGCCGGCACGCTCGGCTTCGACGGGATCGGGGTGAACGAGCACCACCAGAACGGCTACGGCATCATGCCCAGCCCGAACATCATCGCCGCCGGCCTGGCGCGCCGCACCAAGGACGCGGCGATCGTGGTGCTGGGCAACTCCATCGCCCTCTACAACCCGCCGGTCCGGGTGGCCGAAGAGTTCGCCATGCTCGACTGCATCTCGGGCGGCCGCCTGGTCGCCGGCTTCCCGGTCGGCACCTCGATGGACACCAACTACTGCTACGGCCAGATCCCTGCGCTGACCCGTGAGAAATACGCCGAGGCGCACGACCTGATCATCAAGGCCTGGACGACGCGCGACCCGTTCGCCTTCAACGGCCGCTACAACAAGCTGCGCCACGTCAACATCTGGCCGCGGCCGATCCAGCAGCCGCACCCGCCGATCCACATCCCCGGCGGCGGCTCGGTGGAGACCTACGACTTCTGCATCGACAACACCTATTCCTACTCCTACCTCAGCTTCACCGGATACCTGCGCGCCCGGGCCCTGATGCAGGGGTACTGGAACCGGGTCGAGGAGCGCGGCGCGCCGGACAAGAGCCCCTATCGGGCCGGCTTCGCCCAGACCATCTGCGTCGCCGAGACCGACGAGGAGGCCGAGCGGCTCTACTGGCCGCACGTGAACTACTTCTACAACCGCTGCCTCCACGTCTATCCGGGCTTCGCCGACGCCCCCGGCTACCGCACCATCAAGACCATCCAGACCGGCGCGCTGTCGCAGTACGCCCCGCCGCGCGGCGGCTTCGCCGAACTGACCTGGAAGGATTTGATCGAGGGCGGCCATGTGATCGCCGGCAGCCCGGAGACGGTGCGCCAGCGGCTGGAGGACCTGGCCAAGAGCCTGCATGTCGGCAACATCTTCTGCCTCATGCACGTGGGCGACATGCCGGCCGAGAAGTGCATGTATTCGACCAAGCTGTTCGCCGACAAGGTGATGCCGCAGCTGCGGAACATCTTCCCCGAGTGGGCCGATGATGACCGCTTCTGGTGCCATCCGATCGAGCACCGCGCCGTCGCCGGTTCGCTGCCGCCGGCGCCCACGTCCGCCCCGGGCCTCGCGCCCCGCCAGCCGGTTCCGGCCGAGTAGGAGCGCGGATCATGGACTCCAAGACCGTCGAGACCCGCCACGCGCCGATCCGCTACCTCGAGGGCGGCCAGGGCGAGGCGCTCGTCTACCTGCACGGCGCCGGCGGCATGACGCCGGACGACCCGATCCTGGCCGAGCTGACCTCGCGCTTCCACGTCTACGCGCCCTACCTGCCCGGCTACGGCGAGACCGAGGAGTGCGGCAGCTTGCGCGACATGCTCGACTTCGCCCTGCACGGCTGGGACGTGGTCGAGGCGCTGGGGCTGAACAACCCGATTCTGGTCGGCCACTCGATGGGCGGCATGATCGCCGCCGAGATGGCGGCGCTGGCGCCCAACGACGTCTCGCGCCTGGTGCTGATCTGCCCGGCGGGCCTTTGGCTCGATGAGCATCCGATCGTCGATATGTTCTCGCTGCTGCCCTTCGAGATGCCCGGGTACCTGTTCCACGACCCCGAGGCGGGCGCGAAGCTGATGACCTCGGGCCTCGACCTCAGCGACCCGAAGTTCCTGCAGGACTATCTGGTCCGCAACGCCCGCCAGCTCGGCATGGCCGGCAAGCTGTTGTTCCCGATCCCCGAGCGCGGCCTCGCCGAGCGGCTCTACCGGGTGAAGGCCAAGACCGTGATCGTCTGGGGCGAAAGCGACCGGATGATCCCGCCCATCTACGGCCCGGCCTTCCAGTCAGCCATCGCCGGCGCCACGCTGGTCAACGTGCCGGAAGCCGGCCACATGGTCATCGCCGAGAAGCCGGAAGCGGTGGCGAAGGCGGTCGAAGCGGTGGCCTGACGGATGCCCATCGCGGAGGTCAACGGCCAGAGGCTCTACTACGAGGACACCGGCGGCGCCGGCCCGCCGGTGATCTTCTCGCACGGCCTCTTCATGGACCACGAGATGTTCGCCCCGCAGGTGGCGGCGCTGAAGGACCGATATCGCTGCATCACCTGGGACGAGCGCGGTCATGCCGGCACGGCGACGGACACGCTGGCGCCGTTCAGCTACTACGACTCGGCCGATGACCTTGCCGCGCTGCTGGCGCACCTGGGCGTCGAACGGGCGGTGCTGGCGGGGATGAGCCAGGGCGGGTTCCTGTCGCTGCGCTGCGCGCTCACCCATCCCGAGGTGGTCCGCGCGCTGATCCTGATCGACACCCAGGCCGGCCAGGAAGATCCCGAGCGGCTGGCGGGCCACATGCAGCTCGCCAACGCCTGGGCCAGCACCGGCCTCTCCGACGAGATGGCGGCGATCATCGAGGGCATCATTCTGGGCGAGAACTGGCCCGGCGCCGGGGCCTGGAAGGCGAAGTGGAAGACGATCAAGCCGGTCAACATGCTGGGCTGCATGAACACCCTGGCGACGCGCGACGATGTCACCCCTAGGCTGGGCGAGATCACCGTCCCCACCCTGGTGATCCACGGCGACGCCGACGCCGCCATCGAGCTCGACCTCGCCCGCACCCTCGCCACGGGCGTCAAGGGCGCCGAACTGGTCGTCGTCCCCGGCGCCGGCCACGCCGCCAACCTAACCCACCCAGAGACGGTGAACCCGGCGATCGAGCGGTTCCTGGACGCTCTCCCGGCGTAGGCTCCCTTCTCCCCTTGCGGGAGAACGTGTCGGCGGAGCCGACGGATGAGGGGTGTCAGCTGGTTCTCAGTTTGAACCATGAACCTCACGAACAATAACGATTACAAATATTTGTCATCCCGGAAGCTCGCGCAGCG
>Ga0302325_10010464_pt1 | contig 20107 bp, 19 predicted proteins | sample Palsa_T0_2_FD_201948 | JGI IMG/M metagenome (GOLD analysis project Ga0302325, IMG submission 201948) | Peat permafrost microbial communities from Stordalen Mire near Abisko, Sweden - Palsa_T0_2 | ecosystem: Environmental > Terrestrial > Soil > Palsa > Peat permafrost | place: Sweden: Abisko...
CCAAGCGCATGGCCGTGACCAATACCGAATATGTCGCTTTTCAGAAGATGAGAAAAGCCGCGTAGAATGCTAGGTTTTACGAATTCCTGTGGAGAGCCGCTCTTTCTTTCTTGTTGGAGCAAACAACTCATAGGCGAACAGATCAGCAGCCTGCAATGGCGCTGCGGCAGATAGGACACGGCCGGTCTTTCGGTCAACTTGCTCAATCGCCGCCCTGAAGACCGCTTCAAATCCATCCTTCTTTAGCCGATGCTCCAATTGGTCGCGGCCTTTATCGCCTGATGCGAATACCATTTCAGGCAAATTACGCAAGTGGTGTTTATCGGCCCACATGCGAACATATGCAGCGCAGGCTCGCCCAGCGTAACTGTAAGCGTCAAGACTCCAATTAGCGATATCTATTTCTGAAACTAAATCGTGCATAGCTTTCACTCGGACTACCATGCCGAACTTTCGCTGCGCATGGTCCCGAATAATACTCGCTAGATCCGCTACCAACCCGGGGTGCTTGTTTCCAATCTCTTTCCGGTGGAAGTATTTCAATCCTGATTTTTGCAGCCGTTTTTTCCATTCGCGTTCAAACTCAAGCCAACAATCCGCCGTGGATAGAAACCCCGCCACAGCCAATGCCAATTGGTCATGCTGTGTGCCGCTCGCATCGAAGTAACAAGTGAAGGCCGACACGACAATCCTACGCCAACCCAGACCAGCGTAAATCTCTGCAAAGTGTTCCAACCAAGAGTAATCCCCTTGTGTGGGCGTGTCAAACCGATTCTAACCCTTATTGGGGACTTATCCCGTCGATTAAAAGCAGACAGTCAGTGATATGTGACCGGAATTGGAGTAACTCGTCATCCATTACCGTTTTTCGATGGATCGGGTGACAACCTCCAGGGTGTCCCCGGTGGGCGGCATTCCCCCATCCTACTCGGAGTTTGTGGATCAAGGCATCGACTGCGTTTTAATGCCTCGAGACTGGCTGTCGACGTCCGTGCCGGATGCGTAGGACATAGACGACATCGCCGTCGATGGTGAATAGTATCCGGTACAGATGTGGCCTTCCGCCATAGAGCAGTTGCCGCATCTCGAACTGGACAGAGGCGTTCTCTGGAGCCAGTCCGCATCGTTTGGGAAAGGTGGAAAGGGACTCAATCGCTTCGTTCAGTCCCCGAAACCAGCGTAGTCCGGCCTCGCCCGCCTGCTGCAAATGCAGCCATTCAAGGACAGCGTTTGCGTCCTGTTTTGCCTCTGGCGTGATCTCAACGCGGAAAGCCATGCTTTGCGCGCAGTTCTTCGAGAAACTCCTCGGCGGGTTGCGTCCGGCCAGCCTTCACGCTCTCGTAGGCTCGCACGACGGCGGTCACGGTTTCGTCGTAGTCTTCGCGCTCCGATTCGAGTGCATCCGCCAACACCTCATCGAGCGCGGTGGCCGCGTCCTGGCCGTGACGCTGCGCGTACTCTTCCAGTTGGGCCTTACGTTCCGGTTTGATGGGTATTACGTCCATGACGCCTTTAGAGTAGGCGTTGCCGGCGCTTCTGTCAACGGGCGTGAGTTTTGCGTCGCTCTATCGCGGCGGCGGCTCTTGCCGGCGAAAAGACTCATCCATTTTGGTGCTCCGCGACCGCCTCTCTAAATGGAAAAAGCCCGAGCCGCGTTACTGCTCGGGCGTTTTCGCCAAACACGTCGCTTTAGTGGGATCGGCGTCCGAAGGGGCGCTTACGACGCCGGTGTAGAAGCCGTCGCTGAAACGTGGGCGTCCAGCATCTTTTGAACATCGGTCTTGCCGACCGCGCCCACCTTTTGCTCCACCACCTTGCCGCCCTTAAACAGCAGCAGAGTGGGAATCCCGCGCACGTTGTAGCGCATGCTGGTGGAGCCGTTCTCGTCCACGTTCAGCTTGCCGACTTTCACGCGTCCGGCATAAGCCTCCGCGATGGCGTCGATAGTCGGCGACATCATGCGGCAAGGCCCGCACCACTCCGCCCAAAAGTCCACAAGAACCGGGGCGTCGGAATTCAGAACTTCCTTGTCCCAGCCCGCATCCGTAAATGTCAGTGTATTCGCACCAGCCATATTTTTTCCTTACGCTCCCTCACAATTGATGTAGTAACCGGTTAAAAGGATTCAACCGCCGCTAAACGCCGATACAATTCCACATACTCGCCGGCTGAAGCGCTCCAGGAGAAGTCTTTCCCCATGCCCAGCCGCATCCGCCGAACCCACTGATTCAGATCCCGATAAGCCGTCAAAGCCAGGCGCACGGTCTCTAACAGAGCATCGCCGGAATAGTCGCGAAACTTGAATCCGGTACCTTCGTCAATGGTATCATCCAGGCCGCCCGTGGCGCGGACCACGGGGACCGTCCCGTATTTCAGGCTGTAAATCTGATTCAAACCGCACGGTTCGTAGCGGCTGGGCATGAGGAACATATCGGCGCCCGCTTCGATCCGGTGCGAAAGGCCGACATCGTACCCCACCCGCAGGCCCACCTTTTGCGGATAGGTCTCAGCCAGCGTGCGGAACATCGTTTCATAAGGCAGATCGCCCGACCCCAGCACCACCAGATTCAGGTCTTCCCGCAACAGGCGCGGTGCGGCGTCCGCCAGAATATCGAAGCCCTTTTGAGCCGCGAAGCGCGAAATAATCGCGAGCAGCGGCCGGTCCGGATTGTCCAGGGGCAGGCCGTACTCAGCCAACAGAGCTTGTTTGCAGGCGCGCTTTCCAGAAAGATCGCCGGCCGAATAACTCTGCGCGAGCGCCGCGTCGCGCTCGGGATTCCACTCGTTGTAATCCACTCCATTGACGATCCCCGCGATCGGGCCGTGCCGCCGCAGGAAGCCGTCCAAACCAAATCCGTATTCCGGTGTTTGAATCTCGTGCGCGTAGCCTTGGCTCACGGTGCTAACGCCGTCGCTCCAGGCGATGCCGGCCTTGAGGAAGTTGACGCGGCCGAAAAACTCCAGTTGGTCCGGGTTCATCAAACGTCTATCCAGCCCGATTTGCGGCAAAACTTCCGGGCCAAACAGTCCCTGGTAGCCGAGGTTATGGATGGTGAGGAGCGTCTTCACGCCCATAAATGTCGGGTCGCCGTGAAAATGTTCGCGAAGGTAGACCGGGACCAGCGCCGCCTGCCAGTCATGCGGGTGCAAGAGGTCGGGCCGGAAAAGATGCCGCGCCACTCCCAGCGCCGCCATCGCAAGCACGGCGAAACGCACATGGTTATCGGGATAATCGCCCGCCGCTGTCCCATAGATGCCCTCCCGATCATAGAGCGCCGGGCACTGCACGAAATAGTAGGCGACGCCCCGGTTGATAACCTGTTGGATGTCCGCCATGTAACCGGAACCAATGGGAATCCACAGATTGCGATAAGCCTCGCGCGTGGGATCTGGATAACGATTTTCGCGGTACGCCGGAAGCACCACCGCCACTTGTTCGCCGCGCTCAGCCAAAGCCGGGGGCAGCGCGCCCACAACATCGGCCAGTCCACCTGTTTTTGCGAAAGGCGCGGCTTCCGATGCCACCATCAGGATCTTCATGCTTGCGGGATGTTCATTTCCTTGTGAACAGCGTCCAGGACGCCGTTGATGAAAGCCACCGATTCCTCGCCCGAAAACTGCCGCGCCAGCTCCAGCGCTTCATCGATCACCACCACGGCCGGCGTGTCCTGGCGGCTCATCTCATAGATCCCGAGCCGCAGGATGTTGCGATCCACCACGGGCATCCGCTCCAGCTTCCAGTGCGCCGATTTTTCCGCAATGCGGCGATCGACATCCGGCGCCATTTCCGATGCGCCCCGCGCCAGTTCCTCCATGAATTCGTCGCGCCCCGTGGATGACGCTTCATCCTCATCCTTTTCTTCCATTTCTTCCATAGGCTCTTCGGCAACTTTGTCCGCGTCCAGCGTATCGTAAAACGAACGAATCGCCTCTTCCACCGGGCGCTTGGTCATATCCCATTGATAGAGAACTTGCAGCGCGCGCTGGCGTGATCGGTGACGGGCCGCCATCTGATATTATTTTCGCAGCCGCCGGAGCAGGCTGGCCATTTCGATGGCAGTAATGGCGGCATCGTATCCCTTGTTGCCGTCTTTGCCTCCCGCGCGATCCATGGCCTGTTCCATCGTGTTGGTGGTCAGCACTCCGAACGCCACCGGGATGCCGGTTTCGAGTTGCACCGCCATCAGACCGCTGGCCGCTTGTCCGGCCACAAAATCGAAATGCGGCGTGTCTCCTCGAATCACCGCGCCCAGGGCGACGATGGCGTCCGGACGCTGGCTTTCTGCAACGGCCTTCGCCGCAATCGTTAGTTCCCAGGCTCCCGGCACCTTCACGATCTCGATATCGGCTTCCGCCGCGCCCGAGCGCTTCAGGGCATCCAGCGCGCCCGCGAGCAGCTTGTCCGTCACCACTTGGTTATATCTCGCGCACAGCACGGCGAATTTCAAGCCTCTCGAGTCGAGATCCTCGTCCAACGGTCTTCCTTCGGTCACTTTTCGTGGGATCCGGGAGACATTATGGGATACTTGAGTTTCAGGCCTCATTCTACCGCATGGATCCCGCATTTATCCGTAATTTCTCGATCATCGCGCACATCGATCACGGCAAGTCCACGCTGGCCGACCGCCTGCTGGAAGCCACCGGCGCATTGCAGCAGCGCGAAATGATGGAGCAGGTGCTGGACACCATGGACCTGGAGCGCGAGCGAGGCATCACCATAAAAGCGCATGCCGTTCGCTTGAATTACAAGGCCAACGACGGGCAGATGTATCAGCTCAACCTGATCGATACGCCCGGCCACGTCGACTTCACTTACGAGGTCTCGCGCAGCCTGCAAGCCTGCGAGGGGGCGCTGCTGGTGGTGGATGCGTCGCAAGGCGTGGAAGCGCAGACGCTCGCCAACACTTACCTGGCGCTGAATCACAATCTCGAAATCATCCCCGTGATCAACAAAATCGATCTGCCGTCGGCGGAGCCGGAGAGGATTCGCGAGCAGATTGAACAGGTGATCGGGCTTCCCGCGCAGGACGCCATCCTGGTCAGTGCAAAACAAGGCATTGGCATAAAGGACGTGCTGGAAGCGGTGGTGCGGCTGGTGCCCGCTCCCAAAGGCTCGCCCGATGCGCCGCTGCGGGCGCTCATCTTCGATTCCTGGTTCGACCCTTATCGCGGCGTAATCATTTTGGTTCGCGTGGTGGATGGCACGCTACGCATTGGCCAGAAGATCAAATTGTGGGCCACCGGTGCGCTCTGCGAAGTGGAAGGAGTGGGCTATCAATCGCCCAAGCCGGTCCCTTGCGACGAGCTGTCGGCCGGGGAAGCCGGATTTTTATTCGCGAACATCAAGACCGTTTCCGATGCGCAGATCGGCGACACCGTGATCGGCGTGGAGAATCCGGCGGCTGAGCCCCTGCCGGGCTTTCAGGAAATCAAGCCAATGGTTTTTGCCGGGCTTTATCCGGTGGAATCCCATGAACACGGCCGTTTGCGGGAGGCGCTCGAAAAACTGCGGCTGAACGACAGCGCGTTCAATTTCGAGCCGGAGAATTCAGTCGCCCTGGGATTCGGTTTCCGCTGCGGTTTTCTCGGCCTGCTGCATCTGGAAATCATTCAGGAGCGCCTGGAGCGCGAATTCCAGATCGACCTGATCACCACCGCGCCCGGCGTCCGGTATAAGGTGACCGCGCTGAATGGGGAGCTGATCGAGGTCTATAATCCCAGCCGGTTCCCCGATCCTTCAGCCATCAAGCAGATAGAAGAGCCCATCATCGACGCCACCGTCATTACGCGCGAGGAATACGTCGGCGAGATCCTGAAACTGCTGGAGGAAAAGCGCGGCTCGCAGAAAAAATTCGAGTACATCGGAACCGGCCGGGTGCTGCTGCTGTACGAACTGCCTCTGAACGAAATCGTGCTGGATTTTTACGACCGCCTGAAATCGTCCTCGCGAGGCTACGCGTCGCTCGACTATCATTTCTCCGGTTATCGGGCGTCGCCGATGGTGAAGCTGGACGTGCTGGTAGCGGGCGAACCGGTGGATGCGCTGTCGATGATCGTCCACAAGGATTTTGCGTACGAGCGCGGCAAGATTCTGATCGAGCGCCTGCGCAAGCTGATCCCGCGGCAGATGTTCGAAGTGGCGTTGCAGGCCGCGATCGGAAACAAAGTGATCTCGCGCGAAACTATCCCGGCCATGCGCAAAAACGTCTTAGCCAAGTGCTACGGCGGCGATATCTCCCGCAAGCGCAAGCTGCTCGAAAAGCAAAAAGAGGGCAAGAAACGGATGAAGCGCGTGGGCCGTGTGGAAATACCGCAGGAGGCGTTCCTGGCGGTGCTTAAGGTCGGCGGAACCGAAAGCGACTAGCCAGCGTGCCATATTGCCATATTGACAGCTTGACAGCACTACGCTAATATGGCTCTATGCCCAGCCGAAAAATGACTTTCACCCTGCCGGACGATCTGGCTTCCAGCTTTGCAAGGAGGGTCCCTGCCCGCGAGCGCTCCCGTTATATCGCCGAAGCCTTGGCCGACAAGCTCGCCGAGCGCGAGAAACGGCTCATTCAGGCTTGTGAGATCGCAAATCAGGATTCCCAAGTGAGAGAAATCGAGCTGGAAATCGACGCTCTTACCGATGCAATGCAGGAACCTTGGGAAGATGCCTCCGCGGCGAGGTGAGATCTGGTCGGCCACTCTCGATCCGACGGTGGGGTCTGAGATCAAGAAGACGCGTCCGTGCGTGGTGATCGGCAATAACGTGGTGAATCAGCACCGCCGCACGGTGGTGGTCGTCCCCCTCAGCAGTTCCCCACAGGCCGCGCCTCCCCTGATGGTCACCGTCCTATGTTCAGGGCAACCCTGCGTGGCCGTGATCGATCAGGTGCGCGCCGTGGCCAAGGAGCGGCTGGTGCGCCATATGGAAAACCTCTCGGCTGAACATCTTCGGGCCGTTGAAGATGGGCTTCGGGAGATCCTCGAACTTGACTGACGCCGCAGAGCTTCCTTTTCAGCATTATTCGCTCCGGCACCGCGCCATCGCGTGGATCAGCCGCCGTTTGTTCGACCGCTTCACTTACACGGTCCGGCACGGGCTGATTCGAGGCATGCGGCGCAGGGGCGGATTGGGTTGGTTCCCCGCGGGCGGACGCACAAAAGAGGACATTTTCTGGCAGAAAATGCCACTTAAGGGCCTCCTAACGTACGATATCGGCGCTTATCACGGCGTTTTGACCCTGTTTTTCGCCTCGCAAGGCGCGCAGGTGATCGCCTATGAGCCAAACGAAGCCAATCACGCCCGGCTCATCGCGAACGTTCGGCTGAATCATCTGACGAACGTAATTGTTCGCAAATTGGCTGTTGGCAATGAGGTACGATCCGGAATCTTGAGATACAGCCCGTCCATGGCCGGAGGCGGCAGCGTTTGCGCGAAGGCGGAGGGAACGGTCGATCAGCGGGTCGAGATCTCGACACTCGATAGCGACATTGCAGCGAATGCTCTGCCTGCGCCCGATCTCATCAAAATCGACATTGAAGGCTTCGAACTGGAAGCGCTCCTGGGGGCGCGCGCAACGCTTGCCGCCTGTCACCCCGCGCTATTTCTTGAAATGCACGGTGAGACGATGCGAGAGAAGTGGCGCAAGGCCGGTGAAATCGTCGCATTTCTGAGGGACGCTGGATACGCGGACATCGTGCATGTCGAAACCGGGATGACGATCGAGCCGGAAAATTCCGCTATCGCCGCCGAGGGGCATCTCTATTGCCGCTACACTTCAGATAGGAACCGCGCATGCCCTATCGACATATCTTCCGCTCAACTGACGGCCAACTCGGAATCATAACTCTCAACCGGCCGGAGCGCCGCAACGCGCTTTCGCTCGAACTCATGTTGGAACTGATCTCCTGCCTCGGCGAACTGGCCGCGGAGCCCAAAATCCGCGCCATTATCATCGCTGCCTCGGGAAAAGTTTTCAGCTCCGGCCATGATTTGAGCGAGATGGTGGGGCGAACCGTCGCCGACTATCGCCGCCTATTCGACGTTTGCACTGAGCTAATGACGAAGATTCAATCCGTACCGCAGCCAGTGATCGCGCAGGTGCAAGGCATCGCTACCGCCGCCGGCTGCCAGCTTGTCGCCACCTGCGACCTCGCCATTGCGAGCGATCAGGCCGCCTTCGCCACTCCGGGGGTGAAAATCGGGCTTTTTTGCACTACGCCGATGGTGGCTCTCAGCCGCGCGATAGGGCGCAAGCGCGCCATGGAGATGTTGCTCACCGGCAAGCTGGTAGATGCAGCGACTGCGGCCGAATGGGGCCTTGTGAATCGCGTGGTGCCCGCCGCCGAATTGGAATCCGCGACCCGGGAACTCGCGTGCAAGATCGCGGAGGCCAGCAGTTTCACCGTCGGGCTTGGCAAGCAGGCGTACTACGCGCAGATCGATCTGGACCAGCCCAAAGCATACGCCTACGCCAAGGAAGTGATGACCCTGAACTCGCTGGCGCACGACGCGCAGGAGGGGATTTCGGCGTTTCTGGAAAAGCGCGTGGCGTGCTGGAGCGGCGAGTGAAGGCTACTTCAGTTTATAAATGATCGAGAAACGCGTCCGGCCGAACTCGCGATAATTCCCCAGCCACTCGCGCAGGTCCGGAAAGTTCGCGATGGCGAGCGCCGGATTCAGCGGTCCCAGGCCGTCCACGATCCAGGTTGGATCGCTGGCGATCAGTTCGCGCCGGTTACGCGCGGCCAATTCGGGCGCGAAGGGCTGTGAGCTGGTAAGATGCCGGTCCGCAAGTACGCCGGTGAGCGGCTGGGAATCGAGAAAGCGGCTGCCGGCGGGCATCCGGGTATAGGCGAAAACGTCGGGCCGGTAGCCCCACACCAGTAATGTTCCTTGATGCCCGATGCGATCCGAAACGGCTCGGCTGTCTTCGTTGAGCGCAAGATCGCTCCAGTTGCTTTGCCGACCGCGCGCAAGATCGTTGGCAAGAATCGCGTAGCGCGGGCCAAAGCGAACCAGCGGGATCAGCAACAGCAGCAGCAAAATGGCGCGGCAGCGGCCTAATAACGTGTAGCCGCGAGCGGCCAGCAACGCCATCACCGGCAGCAGTTGGAAATAATAGCGCGGGAAGAATCGCCAGCCGGCTGCGACGGCCGCCAGAGAGAGCAACAGCCATGCCGTCATTTTCCAGCGCCAGCGGTCTTCCTTCCACCATGCGACCGCCGCGCCCACCAGCAGCGCGCTCTGAAAGCCCATCCAGTTTCCGGTCCGGACAAATCCGGTGGCGAACGCGAACGTCTGTTCGGAATACATTGCGCCCCAACGCCACACTTGATCCACGTAAGGGAGGCCAAACCAAATCAGCGCTCCAATGTTCGGGAAGAGGAAGCCGGCCAGCAGCCATCCGGCGCCGCGCCAGGCGAAGAACAGGCAAGCGGCCAAAACGAAAAACGCCTTGGCATTCACCAGCAGCGCGACTCCCGCTATCAGTCCGCTCAGAAATGGACGTCCACGCCACGCCAGGTAAACGGCCGCGATGTGGGGCAAAATCATCAAGAGATCGGGCGCCAGCGGCATCACGGCCGCCGGGATTCCGAACGTGAGGAAGAATCCGAGCAAGAGCGCGGCGGCCAAGCCTTCGCGCGGGCCCCACAGATCGCGCGCGAAGCGCCACAGCATCCAACAGGAGGCGAAAACGAACAGAGCGCCGGCGATGCGCAGCGTCACGCCGATGCGCGCGTCCCACAACAGATAAATCCAGGCCGACAAGGGCGGTTTGTCGAACCAGATGTCGCGATACAAGGATTTCCCATCCAGGATCTGGATGGCCGCGGCCGTGGGATAGGCCTCCTCCACCCACACGATTCCGCTGTGGCAGAGGCGCGCGGCAAGCAATCCCAGGAATAACAGCGCCAGGATAGATTTGTCGCCGCGGATTGCGTTTGGAATCACCTATTGAATATAACGGGGGATTGGGGACCGGCGACGTGTGGGTGGAAGCGAACTCGAAGGATCGGGACAAGCGGCTCGACCAGTTTCTGCGTGAGCGCCTTCCGCAATACAGCAGGTCGCGGCTGCAGGATTGGATCGACCAGGGTCGCGTTCTGGTGAACGGCTCCGCGGAGAAACGCGCGTACTTGCTAAAGGGCGCCGAGCGCATCCAGGTTCAGCCGGGGGATCTCGCGCCCTTGCGGGCCACGCCGGAGGACCTGCCACTCGAAGTGCTGTATGAAGACGCCGACGTCATCGCGATCAACAAACCGCCGGGCATGGTGGTGCATACCGGCGCGGGCCGCCACTCCGGGACGCTGGTCAACGCGGTGCTGCACCGTTTCGGGAAACTTTCGAGCGTAGGGGGCGAACTGCGGCCCGGCATCGTACATCGATTGGACCGCTTCACCAGCGGCGTGATCCTGATCGCACGCAGCGACGCCGCGCATCGCCATCTGGCGGAACAGTTCGCTTCGCGGCAGGTGGAAAAGATCTACGTCGCACTGGTGCATGGACGAACGAAACAGGAACAGGGCCGCATCACCACGCCCATCGCCCGCGATCCGGTGCGACGTACCCGTATGACCGCGCGCCTGGCCCATGGCCGCCAGGCCATAACGTCTTATCAGGTTCTACGACGGTTTGAAACGTTCACACTTCTGGAGGTGAAGATCGGCACGGGGCGGACGCACCAGATCCGGGTGCATCTGGCCAGCATCGGTCATCCGGTGGCAGGAGATAAGCTATACGGCGCTCCGGCCAGCGCGCTGGGGCGTTATTTTCTGCACGCCCGGCAAATCACGTTCACAAGTCCCGGCAAAGGCGGCCGAATCACGGTCAGCGCGCCGTTGCCGGCCGATCTGGAGAATTACCTTGGTACGCTGGGGTAGCGATCGGCCGCCTACTTTTCCGTGCGGACGGGACCGATCGACTTGGCGTTTCCTATCGTGTTTGATCTTCGAGAGCGGAGCTCTTGCGGCTGCGTGGATGCCCGGCACGGCCGAGTGCAGATCGATAATCTGCTTGAGCGCCGGAATGGACGCAGATAGAGACGGGTGTGAAGATCGGCGATCTTACGCGGAAGCGCGGGCCGATGCGCGACGTTGAAGAGATCCGCAGGCGCGCTATGAGGACGCCGGCTCAACCTTACCGATCACGACACGTCGCGTCACTGGCTAATTCGTATCTACTAGCTAGCAGGTGCGTCGAAAGTCCGAAAAGACCGCTTGCTCACGCGCGCGGCTCGGTACCGTAAGGGAGCAGGTTTCGCGGCTCTGAAGCCAAATCGCGCTAAGAAGCAGTGAACCATGTCGCGTACACACGAGTGTGCACGCTGCACGCAGGAGTGCGTGCGCCACGGGTTGGGAGATAGTGGCGCAGTAGCCGTATCAGCTGGCAGCGCCGTTCGATAGTATAAAAACATGGCAAGCAAAGGTTTCGCCGCTGTCGTTCTTTCGGCTGGGTTGCTGCTGGGCGCGTCCCCGGCTACCGATGGAAAGCGCTGGTGGTCCTATGTCGAGGCGCTGGCGAACGATCAAATGAAGGGCCGCGACACCGGCAGTCCGGAGCATTTGAAGGCGGCGCAATATGTGGCGGAGCAGTTCCGGAAAGCCGGCTTGACCGCGGCCGGCACCCAGGGATTCCTGCAGCCCGTCAAGTTCCTGGCGTGGAAGATCGTAGAGCCTGAATGCAGCCTGGATCTGATTCGCGGCGGAAAGGCCGAACGCCTGGCGCTGGGCGAAGACGCCTACATCACGCGCGGCGCTCAACCCGCCGAATTTGTCGAAGCGCCGCTGGTTTTTGCAGGCTATGGGCTCACCGTCCCGGAAAAGGATTACGACGATTTTTCAGGCCTGGATGTGCGCGGCAAGATTGTCGTGATGATCGGCGGCGGGCCGTCGAATATCCCCGGGCCGCTGAAAGCGCACTACCAGAACGCGCGCGAGCGAAACCGTTTTCTGGCACGGGCCGGCGCGGTGGGAACGGTCACCATTCACAATCCCAGCACATCGGACGTTCCCTGGAGCCGAGCCGCATTGGCCCGTTTTCAGGAGGCTATGGAGCTTACCGATCCAGCGGTGGCCGCTCCCAGCGGGCTTAAGATTGCCGTAATCATGAATCCGGCGCATGCCGGCAAATGGCTGGAAGGCTCCGGGCACACCGCAGACGAGCTCCTGGCGCTGGCCACCGCGGGCAAGACCCTGCCGCATTTTCCTCTGGCGCCTGCCCTGCGCGCCAAGACGAAGATCCAGAAACGAGAGCTGGAGTCGCAGAACGTGGCGGCGATCTGGCCGGGTGCCGATCCGGCGCTGAAGAACGAGTACGTGGTGCTTTCCGCGCACCTGGATCACGTAGGCGTCGGCGAACCGATCAACGGGGATGCAATTTACAATGGCGCGATGGACAACGCATCGGGCATCGCGTCGCTGCTGGACATGGCGCAAACGTTGCACGATCAAAAGATCCAAACCAAGCGGTCGCTGCTGTTCGCCGCGCTTACCGGTGAAGAAAAGGGACTGCTGGGTTCGCGCTATTTCGCGGCGCATCCGACGGTGGATTCCAAGAGCATGGTGGCGGACCTGAATATGGATATGTTCCTTCCGCTGTACCCGTTCCACCTGGTTACGGTCTATGGCTTGAGCGAATCGGATCTCGGCGACACGCTTCGCAAGGTGGCGCAGCCGCTGGATCTGGAGGTGCAGGACGATCCTGCGCCGCAGCGCAATGTGTTCATCCGCAGCGATCAGTACAACTTCATCCGCGTGGGAGTTCCTTCGCTGATGCTGGACGTCGGGTATAAGAAGGGATCGAAGGAAGAAGAGATAGCGAAAGAGTGGCTGAAGAACCGATACCATGCGCCGTCGGACGATCTGAATCAACCCGTGGATTTACAGGCTGCGGCTGAATACAACCGGTTGTTGTTGAAGCTGGCCGAAACGGTGGCTGACGATCCGGCGCGGCCGCAATGGAAGCGCGATAGTTTCTTTCGGCGTTTCGCGCAATAAGCCGATGTGCGGCGAGCGCGCGGGGGTCCGGCACCCGGGCACGCTCGCCGCAGAGCCTACAATTACTCGACGCTGGAGACCTTCCCGTCTTTGAATATAACCTTCGTCTTGTCGTACATGTAAATCTTCCTGGTTCCAACATCGGCAGTTCTAGTTGGTTCTCCCCAAGACGCCCGCACCTGATCCTCGGTTAGCCCAACCGAGATATTGGCGGCCGGCGCAGCCGGCGCCGCGATCGGACATGGCGCTTGAGGCGCGGGTCCCACCGGCCCCGATCCTGCCTGGGCCAGCACGTCTTGTTCGGCCTTGGCCGCTTCCTGAGACTGCTGGGCGATCTGGGCGGAAGCATTCGGGTCGGAGGGTGGAGCGCTGGAGGCAAAGGCGGACGTCGTGGGCATGCCATTGGCCGACGCGGGGAGCGCCGGCAAACCACCTTGGCCCTGCTTGGCCTTGAGATCCCCCATGCCTTGGTCGATGCCTTCCCGCATGTGGTTCTGCATGTCCTGCAAATCGGGGATTGCAACCGACACTAACGATCCGCTCTTGCATTCCACGCCGCCCTTGCTGGTCAGGACGGTGAGCGTCGCGGCGGTGGCGTTATCCGGGAGCGTTGCCGGCATTAACTGGAGCGCATCGCCATCGCTCAAAGCGCATTCCGCGCCGCTGGCGTCCATCACATCGATCTGGCGTCCCGCGACGAACACATGCTGCATGTTGTCGCTCAGCATGCGCTGCACGCCGCTGATCGCCGGATTGGGCCCGGCGGCCGGTTGTGCGGCTTCGGCATTTTCGATCGCAATCTGCCGCTGCACTTCCGCAGCTATCAGATCTTTCACCTGCGGGGTCAAGGCCACGGCGCCGGCGGCCGGCGGCGGAGGCGGCGCGCCCGCGTCTACTTGCGCCTGATAGGCTGCCGCGAGACTGGTAGAAATTAAATAATCGGTCAACCACAGGGAGGCGCTCGCGTAAACGGGATAAGGCGTGAAATAAAAGCCGTAATATCCATACCAGGGATTGCCCGCCCAGCCCCAAGCCGCTAGTGGATAAGCAACCGGCACCGCCCAGGGATTATAGGCCCAGCCATAAAATGCAGGCGGATAATAGGCGAATGGAGCATACATTTCTACGTAAACACCGTGATATGGATAGCCCGCGTAGAACCGGTCGTAGGCCCTGCCATGTTCCCAATAGGTCCGGCGTCCGTAGGCGTGACCGCCGTAGGCAAAAGGATGTTGCACGTAGCCGCGGCCACCGCGCTCGGCGACCACGCGGGAATGATCGGCGCGCTCCACCGAACTGCGGGTGTTGCCAGCCAAACCATGATGGATGTCCATCCCGTTGCGGGCAACGTGGACATCGGCGGGCGCCCCTCCGGCCCGGGTTCGAATCTGATCGCCGGCCGCGGTGCTCCTGGTGGCGCCGCCCGCTCGGGGCGCGCCGCCTGCGCTACGAGGCGCGGCTGCTCCCGCGGCTGGGGGGCGAGCGCCGCCAGTTGCCCCACCAGTTGCCGGTGCCCCGGTTCTGTTTCCCGTGGTAATTCCGCTGCCTTTGGGAGTGGTTGGAGCATTTCCCGGCTTTGCGCCGGTGGTGTTTCCTGTGGTGATCCCGCTGCCCGCCGGAGTTTTAGCGCCGCCAGCCGCAACCGGAGCTCCCGGGCGCGCCGGCGCCGCGGCGGGTGTGGCCGCTTTTGCAGCCGGCGCCGCGGGTTTGGCGACAGCGGCGGGCTTGGCGGTGGACTTCGTGGACTGCGGGCCGGCCTGCAACGAGCCTCCCGCCAATACCACAGCCCCGAGTGCGGCAGCGATGAACGCCAGCCGAAAACCCTTACAATTTCTGCGCGTATTCATAGAATCCCTCTGTTTCTGGACCTGACTTCATGGCCCAACTACTGCACATCGCTGACTTTGCCATCCGTGAAAATAACCTTCACATCTTTGTAGAAATAGGTTTCTTTCTTGGCGAGCTTCACAATTCTTAATGGCTGCCCGAAGGCCAAGACCACCTGATCCTTGGTTTGCCCCAATGAGACTGTGGGCGGCGGCGCGGCTGGTTGGTCTGCCGGCGGCGGGGGCGGAGCGATCTCAGGGACCGGCGGCGGCGGGGGCGGAGCGATCTCAGGGACCGGCGGCGGCGGTGGCGGCGGTGGCGCTACCGGCGGCACCGTTCCCCCACTGCCCGTCTGAGGCGGCTGCGCAGCCGGGGTTTTGGCCTCCTGCTTCGCATCTTCCGCCGGTTGAATGCTGAACACCTCGGCGACCAGCTTATCGATTTGCTCCGTCGTCGACCCGGCCGTATAAGGGAACTTGAGGGCGCCTTTATAGCGAACATCCTTAACGGGGTCCGTGAATAAATCGAATACGATCTCCTGCTCCTTGTTCTCGGTTTTGAGCTCGATTTTAGTCACCCACATCTTTTCGCCAGTCCCGTAAGTTCGTGGCGCGGCGCCGGAGGCCGCATCCGCCGCTCCCGCCGTAGCCGCCAGCGATCCCACGCCGGGAATCAAGCTCACGCCGGGCACCTTGCCAAACCTGGACATGAGGGACTTTCCCTTCGCTAATGAGCCTTGGGTGATCTTTCCATCCTTGTACACGTTTTGGTATGGGGTCTGATTGCTGACCGGGCCAAGCGCCAATCCGTCCTTCTGCAGCACCAGGACAGCGCCTGCAGTAACGATATCGTCGTTGCTGGCTGTCGGCTTCGTGAGAGGATATTCCGAGATCAGCTTCTTTTGGATGGCCGCCGCATCCTCGGCAAACGCCGATACCGCGGTCAAAGCCAATATTCCAGCGAACGCGTTTAAAGCTCTTACGTGTGGCATAGAGACTCCCATTTACTGTATGCGAACTTACTCCAGGCATTTCCGGGAACGAGGGGAAACCTAGTATACAATGAGCGATTCGATCGTTCAAGGCTCTCCAGCAAGCCCAGGAAGCTGCGGTTTCTTTCTTCGGCCTTCAATAAGGTATGCGCAGAAAACGGCCCGAGTCACTCAAAAAAACTTGGAAAATTATTATTTCGCCGAAGCCATCGCGGCATCCTGCTGTATACTGTCCAAAATGGCGCACCCGCCTCCAGTACCAGGGGAATCGGATAACCTTACCCTGTTGCTCACACGGATGCAGCACGGCGACGGTCAGGCCGGGGAAAAGGCCATGGCTATGGTTTACAGCGAGTTGCACCGCATCGCGTCACGGGAATTGCGGGACGAACGGCCGGGCCATCTCCTGCAAACCACGGCCCTGATCCACGAAGCGTATATTCGCCTGACCGGGTCGCGAGCGCTGGAAATCCAGAGTCGAAAGCATTTCTTTGCCGTCGCCAGCCAGCAAATGAGGAGGATTTTAGTAGACCACGCCCGGGCGAGGGACGCGCAAAAACGAGGGGACGGCGCGGTCCAGGTAGGCCTGGAAGCAGTGCGGGTGGGCATGGATCCGCGAAAGGTGGATCTGGTACTGCTGGACCAGGCGCTGGGGGAGTTGGAGCATATAGACCGGCGTGCCGCTCAAGCGGTGGAACTGCGGTTTTTCGGCGGCTACTCGGATGAGGAAACCGGGGAGGCGCTCGGGATATCGGTGGCAACCGTCCGGCGGGACTGGGAATTCGCCCGCTCCTGGCTCTTCGAACGGATGCACGGGGGCCTATAATAAAAGACACTCTGCAAGGCGACGGAGCGGAGCCTTTTCGACAGGAACCTTTCGGCATGGCAGCGGAATTCCACCAGCGCGTGCGTCAACTTTTCGACCAGGCGCTGGAACGTCCAGAAGCTGAAAGGAAGGCTTTTGTCGAAAATGCGAGCGCGGGCGACATCAATCTATTGGAGGCGGTGCAGCGCCTAATTCGCGCGCGCGCAGCGTCCGAATCTTTCCTGGAAAGTACGATCCAAGATACTGGCCAGATCGGCCGTTATGTTATCCGCGGCGAGCTCGGACGCGGCTCCATGGGTATCGTTTACGACGCCGTCGATCCCATGATCGGACGGCGCGTAGCCGTGAAGGTCATCAGCCTGAAGGCCGGCATGGACACCAGCCAGGCCGAATTCATGAAAGAGCGGCTTTTCCGCGAAGCGAGATCGGCCGGCCGCCTGTTTCACCCTGGCATCGTCGTCATCTTCGATGTCGGGTTGCATGGGGATTCGGCGTTCATCACGATGGAGTGCGTAGAAGGACAGTCGCTGCAACAACTGCTAGCTACGGGTGGCGCATTGGCTCCTCAAGTTGCGCTCTCCATCCTGAAGCAAACGGCGTCTGCGCTGGACTACGCGCACCGTCTCGGCGTGGTTCATCGCGATATCAAGCCGGCCAACATCATGCTGCATGGGGATATCACCGTGAAGGTTGCCGACTTCGGCATCGCCAAGCTGATGTCGACACAAAATGCGACTGTCACCGGCTTGCTCATGGGCACGCCTAGCTATATGTCGCCGGAGCAAATTGAAGGGCTGTCCGTAAACGGACAGTCGGACCAGTTCTCACTGGCCATATTAGCCTACGAACTGCTGACCGGCGTCCGCCCGTTTGAGGCCGATTCGATGCCCACGCTGGCTCATCTGATCGTATATGGCCCGCGGCCTTCCGCGCATGCTGCAAATACCGCTCTGCCTCGGGAAGTCGATCGGGTCTTGGAGCGCGCCTTGAGCAGATTTCCCAGCCAACGCTTCTCGAACTGCACGGAATTCACCGGGGCGCTGGATGACGCATTGCTAACGGCGAGAATCGCTGCGCTGCCGAAGGAGGTTGTAAGAAGGCGTGCCGGGAAACCCGTCCTTTATCTAGGCGCATTTGCAGCCCTGATTCTCGTGGCGCTCATCGTTGGAGCCGGGGCAGCCGGCAACTACAAAAACTGGTATTCTCGCAAGGACGCCAGTCTCGTCCAGACATCGGCGCAAGTCGCGGCGAAATCCTACCCACCAGCAGCCCAGCGGCCGGCCCCGCCCCCGCAGCTACTATCGCGAACCGCGGCCAAGCTGATCCCCGCCACCAGCGGAAACGAGACCGTCACTTCAATGGACCGCCAACCGAAGCGCCTCTCAACATCCGCGAAGGCCGAACTGCTCTACGAAGATGCCCTGGAGAAACGACGCCAGAGCAAGGTTGAGGAAGCGGTCGCTCTGTTCCAGGAAGCGGCAAATTTGGGCGACACCAACGCGATGAAGGAACTGGCCGAAAGTTTCAGCGCTGGTGAAGGCGTGTCCAAGGATGGCGTGCAAGCGGAGCAGTGGTTCGTGCGCGCGGCGGCGGGCGGCAACTCCGCCGCCATGGTCTCTCTGGGAGCGCTGTATCTGCTCAGCGAGCCGCCGAATTTCGATGAGGCCGCGCGTTGGTTTCAGAAGGCAGCGGATCGGGACAATCCGGACGGTATGTACAACCTGGGAACTTTGTACGAAAACGGCGAGGGCGTTGCGCGGGACATGCAAAAGGCCAGGCAACTGTATCAAGAGGCCGCCGCACTCGGGAACAGCGACGCGAAACGCCGTCTCGCCCAGTTGGCAGGGCAGAAATAGTCGCGTTGGTCCAAACGCCCGATTCGCGCCGCAACCCTTAACAGCTTGCGTCTAAGGTCCGTAAAGACCGCTTGCTCACGCGCGCGGCTCGGTAGATTCCGCGCGTTACAGAGCCGCGACCAAGCTTAGTCCGGCCTCTGGCTGACGCCTCCACACGTATGAATGAAGGTAGTCTTTCTCCTTGCAGCCCGCCTTTTCCGCAGATCCCGTTTCCGCGAGTCCCCGACGCTGTGTCCCAAGCTGGTCCCCAAGCTCCGGTAAGTAACGCGGCCACCGTCGACAAACTGCTGGCCGTGATTGCCGTGCCCAAGGAGATTCCAGCCGGGCCGCGCTGAAGCAATTCGCCGCCGCCAATCCGGGGGCGATCGGCAAGGTCCTCAAAATTGAAAGCTAACTAATCGTGGGAACCCAGCTTGGCGCTGTTCTCCGGATGCAAGCTCAGCTTCTGCACGCGCCAATTGTTCATGTCGGCGACCAGCAACGTGTTCTCCGAGGGGCAGGCCAGGCCGTGGATCCAGTTGAACTGCCCGGACTCGTGCCCCGATTCGCCGAGCATGCCCAGTATTTTTCCATCCAGCGACAACTTATAGATGCGCCCCGGCTCGGAGTCCGACGTGTACAAATACTGGGTTTCGCCCGGCGTGATGCAAATGGTCCACGGCTGCGTTTCGCCGGGAGGATCCGGGTTGGCGTTGCCCAACACCGGATGCCTGGCTTTGTCATAGGGCGCATTGAGGAAAATGAACCTCAGGAACTTGCCGTCCCGATCGAAAACCTGGATGCGGCGGTTGCCGCGGTCGGCCACATAGACGTTGTTTTGGCGGTCGATCCCGATATTGTGCGGAGTATTGAACTGGCTGGGATTTTCGTTGGCATGCCGGCCGCCGTAGCCTCTGGAGCCCCATGACTTCACCCAGTCTCCGTGCTTGTCGTATTTCGCCACGCGCGAGTTGATGTAGCCATCGCTGATATAGATGTTGTCGTCGCTATCGAAGGCGACATCGGTGGGGGCGCGGAAATTTCCATCCACGTGCGGCAACGCAGGGCGGAGCTCGAGGCCGTCCCGGCCCAAGCCATTTCCCTTGTAGTAATCGGGTTCATCCGGACCTTCCGGCCTGCGCCCCAGATTCAGCGTCACCATTCCGGCCGGGTTGAACCTGATGGCCGCATGCGTCCCTTTGTCCACCACCCACAAGTTGTCATACTTGTCGAAACGCACGCTGTGCCCGTAGCCCAGCCCGTAAACGCCCTTCCCCAATTCGCGTACGAACTTGCCGGCAGGATCGAATTCGAGGAGTTGCGTGGAGGCGTTTCCGTACAACGGCCCCGAGGTGGCGCTGCCCGGATGATTCAAAACGACCACGGTTCCTTTGGAGTTCACCGCGACGCCCAGCACTTCGCCCAGATTCATCTGGTAGTTGAGTTTCAAGAAGTGCAAATCGGATTCAAATGGAATCTTGGGCGGCGCCTCCTGCGCGAACAGCGGCGGAAGGGCCATGATCGAGGTCAGTAGCGCAAAGGGTGCGGCGCGCACCGCCAAGCGGATTGGGAACTGGCTCGCGCCGCGCTCCGTTTTGCGCGTGTTCTTCAAAAGCGCAAAGGGTGCGGCGCGCACCGCCA
>Ga0302325_10010465_pt1 | contig 20107 bp, 20 predicted proteins | sample Palsa_T0_2_FD_201948 | JGI IMG/M metagenome (GOLD analysis project Ga0302325, IMG submission 201948) | Peat permafrost microbial communities from Stordalen Mire near Abisko, Sweden - Palsa_T0_2 | ecosystem: Environmental > Terrestrial > Soil > Palsa > Peat permafrost | place: Sweden: Abisko...
CCGACAAGGCGGTCGAGCAGTCCGAGCAGTTGCTCGACGTCGGCGAGGTGGAGGCCGGTGGTCGGCTCGTCGAGGATGTAGATACCGCCTTTCTCGGCCAGGTGGGTGGCTAGCTTGAGCCGCTGCCGCTCGCCTCCGGACAGCGTGGTGAGCGGCTGGCCGATGGTGAGGTAGCCGAGCCCCACATCGGCGAGCCGACCGAGGATAGCGTGCGCGGCGGGCGTCTGCGCCTCGCCGGCGCCGAAGAACTCCTGGGCCTCGGTCACCGACATCGCGAGCACCTCGCTGATGTCGCGGCCACCGAGGTGGTAATCGAGCACCGATGCCTCGAACCGTTTCCCCTCGCACTCCTCGCAGGTGGTGGCGACGCCGGCCATCATCGCCAGGTCGGTGTAGATGACGCCGGCTCCGTTGCAGGTGGGGCAGGCGCCCTCGGAGTTGGAGCTGAACAGGGCAGGCTTAACGCCGTTGGCCTTCGCGAAGGCCTTGCGGATCGGGTCGAGCAACCCAGAGTACGTCGCCGGGTTGCTCCGCCGCGAGCCGCGGATCGCGGCCTGGTCGATCGACACCACGCCCGCGCCGGCCGGGATAGATCCGTGCACGAGCGAGCTCTTGCCTGACCCGGCGACACCGGTGATGACGGCAAGCACCCCGAGCGGGATGTCGACGTCCACGTTACGCAGGTTGTGCTCAGTCGCGCCGCGGATCTCCAGCGTGCCGGTGGGCTTCCGTACCGCTTCCTTGAGGGCGGCCCGGTCGTCGAAATGGCGGCCGGTGACCGTGCCGCTGGCTCGCAGTCCTTCGAGGGTGCCCTCGAAGCAGACGGTGCCACCGGCCGCTCCGGCGCCGGGGCCGAGATCGACGACGTGGTCGGCGATCGAGATCGTCTCCGGCTTGTGCTCCACGACGAGCACCGTGTTGCCCTTGTCCCGGAGCTGTAGCAGCAGGTCGTTCATCCGCTGAATGTCGTGTGGGTGCAGGCCGATGGTGGGCTCGTCGAAGACGTAGGTGACGTCGGTGAGCGCGGAGCCGAGGTGGCGGATCATCTTGACGCGTTGCGCCTCGCCGCCCGACAGCGTGCCCGACGCCCGGTCGAGCGAGAGGTAGCCGAGCCCGATCTCCGCGAACGAGTCGAGAATCTGCTCCAGCGTTGCGAGCAGCGGCGCCACCGACGGCTCGTCCAGACCGCGGACCCATGCGGCTAGGTCGCTGATCTGCATCGCGCAGGCGTCGGCGATGTTGATCCCGGCGATCCGCGAGGACCTGGCGCCTTCGCTGAGCCGGGTGCCGTCGCAGTCCGGGCAGGCGGTGAAGGTGACCGCTCGCTCCACGAACGCCCGGATATGCGGCTGCAGCGTCTCAGGGTCTTTGGAGAGCACCGTGGTCTGGATCCGCGGGATCAGCCCTTCGAAGGTGAGGTTGACCCCGTCGATCTTCACCCTGGTCGGTTCGCGGTAGAGGAAGTCCTGCCGCTCGGTCTTGGTGAAGTTGCGGATCGGCTTGTTCGCGTCATAGAAGGGCGACCCCTTGTAGATCCGCCCATTCCAGCCGTCCACGGAAAAGCCGGGGGCGGTGATCGCCCCCTCGACGATCGACTTCGAGTCGTCGAAGAGTTGGGTGAGGTCGATATCGGAGACCGTGCCCCGGCCTTCGCAGCGCGGGCACATGCCGCCGGCCCGGGTGAAGCTGCGCTGCTCCTTCACGGTCTTCCCGCCGCGCTCGAACTTGACCGCACCCGATCCGCTGATCGATGCGACGTTGAAGGAGAACGCCTGCGGCGAGCCGATATGCGGCCGCCCGAGTCGGCTAAAGAGAATGCGCAGCATCGCGTTGGCGTCGGTGGCGGTGCCGACCGTGGAGCGGGCGTCGCTACCCATCCGCTGCTGGTCGACGACGATCGCGGTCGTCAGCCCTTCGAGCACGTCGACCTCGGGCCGTGCCAATGTCGGCATGAAGCCCTGCACGAAGGCGCTGTACGTCTCGTTGATCAGCCGCTGCGACTCCGCGGCGATCGTGCCGAACACCAGAGAGCTCTTGCCCGAGCCCGAGACGCCGGTGAACACCGTCAGCCGGCGCTTCGGGATCTCGACGCTGACATCCTTGAGGTTGTTCACGCGCGCGCCAATCACGCGGATCAGATCGTGGCTGCCGGCAACGTGCAGCGCAGGCGACTGCGTGTCCGCCCTCGTCATCGTTTCTCCAAATCCGCTTATCGGTCCTGAAGCAGCCCGAGGACGTTGCCGTCGGGGTCGGTGAAGGTGGCCACCAGGCGACCGCCACCGACGTCGTGCGCGGGCTCCTTTACGGTGGCACCGGCGGCGGTCACCTCGGCCAGCTTCGCCTCGATATCCGTCACGTGCCAGTAGGCCACCGGTGAGGCCATACCCTGCGGTCCACCGCCCGGCACCAGCCCGATCTGCTGGCCCTCGGCCTCGAAGCCGACATAGTAGGGAGAGTCGGCCTGGGGCTGTATGCCGAGCAGCGCGGCGTACACCTCTTTGGCCTTCGCTAGGTCGGAAACGGGATGCAGGACGGTCTTGATTCCCTGGGTGGAAGAACCGGTCATGGTCGCTCCTGAAGTCGTGGGGCTGATCGGGATCGTCTTGGCGCACAACACCAACGGGAAGGTCCCGTGAATGGTGATGGCCACGACGGTCACGCTAGCTGCGGCTCGGGGGTGCGCGCTTCTCGATTCCTGATCGATCTGATCACCAGCTGCTCACCTGCGATCATGCCACGTCGCGCCAGGCGGAACCTATGCGCAAGTTCTCTCTACTGGAAACATCACCGTCGCCGACTCGGCAAGAATCGCAGCATGAATGTGACATCGCTGGGGTATCGGACCGATCTGGCGTTGCGGGAGCTAGAGGGCGGCGAGGTCGCCGAGTACAACGATTGCGTTCTGGTGCGCAGCCCGGCCAATCCGGCTTTCCGTTGGGGTAACTTCGTCCTGCTCCGCGAGCCACCGCAGCCCGGAGAAGCCCAGGGCTGGATCGCGCGCTTCCACCGGGAGTTCCCCTACGCGGACTACGCCGCGCTGGGCATCGACGTGACCGAAGCGCGTGCGGCGAGTGCGGGCGAGTTCCTCGCCGTGGGTTTCAGCCGCGACGTCCACTCGGTGCTGACCGCCACGGCAGCCGGCTTGCCACCGCACATGAACCGCGACGCGGACTACCGTCCTCTTACCACCGACCAGGACTGGCGTCAGGCCGCCGCACTCGGGTTGGCCTGCAATCCAGGCGGCCCGATCATGCAGGACTTCCTGAACCGCAGGATGGTCGCGAGACGGCAACTGTCAGCGGATGGCCACGGCGCCTGGTTCGGCGCGTTCCTCGATCGGCGGCTGGTCGCTCACCTGGGCATATTCAAGGCGGGAGACGATATCGCGCGGTTCCAGGACGTGGAAACACATCCGGATTCGCGGCGGCAAGGCCTGGCTGGCACGCTGGTGTACTCTGCGGCCGCTTACGCCCTCAGAAATCTCGCGGCGCGGACCCTGGTAATAGTCGCGGATCCAGCAGACAACGCGATCAGGCTCTACCGCTCGCTGGGATTCGCGGACCGGGAGGACCAGGTCGGCCTGGAGCGACGCGCTGCGGAACCTTCGCCGAGCTGAGCCACACAGGGAACAGGAACACCGCGAAGACGCCTCAGTCGGCGAGCAAGTCCTCGTCGGAGACGGCGGCGGATCAATCGGGATGCTCACCACCCGTAGGCGCGGCCCGGCCCGGCCAGGGCCGCGCTCGTAATTCGCTTGAACCATCAAGAAGTGCGCTACTAGCCTGTGCGAGTGATTAACCATGGCCATCCATCAAGCGTGTTCGGAGGCGGGATGCTCCAACTCAGGCCGCTCCGGCTGACTGACGAGGCTGCATTCCGCAGCGCGCTTGAGGTCATGGCAAGGGAGCGATTCACCTTCGGCTTCGGCCTTGAGCCCGGCATGGACTGGGGTACTTACCTGAAGACCCTTGAGGACAAGCGCCGTGGCATCAACGTCCCTGACGGCTGGGTCCCCGATACCTTTCTAGTGGCCGACATCGCCGGCACCATAGTCGGCCGGACCTCTATCCGCCACGAGTTGAACGAGTCACTCAAACGGGGAGGCGGCCACATCGGATACTGCGTCCTTCCCGAGTACCGACGTCGCGGCCACGCAACGGAGATCCTCCGCCAGAGCCTCATTGTTGCCCGTGCCTCCGGGATTGGACAGGTGCTCATTACCTGCGACGACGACAACACAGGTTCGATAGCCGTCATTGAACGATGCGGCGGGAAACTGGATTCCGTGATCCGCGGCGCCCCATCGGGACCGCTCATACGCCGGTACTTGATCTGAAAGGGAGGCGCATGTCCGTGACGCCCGCCGAACTAGCCCAATTCGCTCTCGGGCTCCCCGAAGCAACCGAGGAGCAGCCCTTCGGGCCGGGCGTCGACGTCTACAAGGTGGTCGGCAAGATGTTCGCCCTCCTCTCGCCTGAACGGATCCCGCCGACCGTCGCACTTAAGTGCGACCCGCCCATGGCCGTCGCGCTTCGCAAGGAGTACGAGGCGGTGATCCCGGGCTATCACCTAAACAAGAAGCACTGGAACACCGTCATCCTCGACGGCACCATCCCCGACGCGGAGATCGAGGACATGGTCATCCACTCCTACGAGCGAGTCATCGCGGGACTCCCGCGCCTGGTTCGTCAGCGCCTCGAGAGAGCCCAATCCGATCACGAACGCCTGAGGATGGCCCTCGTGCGGAGAGGCCGCGTCGAACCAGGGCTTTAGGGCGGAGGCCATGATCACCAGCGGAAACCCGCTCGGGGAGTTCCTCACGGCCGGGCGGGCGGTCGTATCCCTGCTAAAGACGTTGCCGATCGGATGCTGTTCAGAAATCATGAGTCCCACCGTAAGAATCCCTTCACGGGAGTGCCACGCCCATTTCCACGTCAGGGAGACGACATCCCATACGCCGACAATGGCCCTGTTTCCCTGTACTACGAGACCTTCGGGGCCCCAGGGGACCCGGCCTTGCTGATGATCAACGGCCTTGGCTCCCGGGGATCAATTACCCCGCGGACTTCTGCCGGCTGTTCGCGGCCCGCGGGTTCTTCGTCATCCGGTTCGACAACCGCGACGCCGGGCTGTCGACCAAGCTCGACCACGTAAGACCGGACGTCATGTCGGTGGTCCAGGCGCTGACGAACGGCCAGGAGCCGGTCGTCGCCTACCGCCTCAGCGACATGGCCGCCGATGCCGTGGCCGTCCTCGACGAGCTACGGATCGAGAAGGCCCACGTGATGGGAGTTTCCGTCGGCGGCATGATCGTCCAGCAGCTCGCCATCGACCATCCCGGGCGGCTGCTGTCCATGACCTCCGCCATGTCCACCACGGGCGACCCGGATGTCGGTCAGTCGTCGCCTGAGGCGCTCGCCATCCTTCTCGGAGCACCGGCGGCCGACCGGGCCTCAGCCGTTTCCCGAGCTCAGGAGTTGATGCGCATCACCGGCAGCCCGGCCTACTACGACGCCGAGCGGGTCGGAGAGCCGGTACTCCCATCCCTCGCGCCACGCGAAATCCTCACCGATGAGGTCTTCAAGCGTCTCGCCAACGATGAGGTGATCCAGGCCCCACCGGGTGGCGACGTGCCCGATGATGAGCACCCACTGCCCGTCCCAGCGCGATGGCAGGTCGTCAAGGAAACGGCCGACACGAGCGACGGCCTGCCGCCAGCTTTCCCCGTCCGGATAAGGCTTGTCCAGGTGCTCATGCCTGCCACGGTGCATCTCGGCCGCGGGTATCCCGTTACACCGGCCGTAGTCACACTCACGCAGGCGAGCATGAGCTCAGGCCCCGTGCGGCCGGGCGCCGTCGGCTGCGATGTCGCGCGTCTGCAGACCTGGGTTGGCGGGATCGACGTTGAAGGCGATGACCCGCTTGGGGTGAATACGGATGATCTCCGGCGCCAGATGATCGTCGGTCGGGGCGGGGCCCATGACGGCTTCGGCGGTGCCACGGATCTCCAGGAAGTGCGCCCCTGCCATGCTCGCTTCCGTCACCTCGTCGACGACGAAGGCGACGCGGGGGTTGGCCCTGATGTTGCGGTACTTAGCGCTCAGACCCATGTTGAACCCGGCGATGTCGATCGTCCCAAGGGCGGCGTTGTAGGTGAAGCCGAGGGGCTTCACCTGGGGCGTTCCATCGGGTCCGATGGTCGACAGGTGACCTCGGGGTTGGCGGATGAGGAACCGCTGCTCGGCATCGCTAAGAGTCATACACCCAACGTAGAACCTCAACTCAGGTTGAAGTCAAGCCTGTGTCAGAGAAACCAGACCCACCTCAGGGGACCGGATCAAGAAACCCGTGACCTAGCGCCGATGAGAAATCACCCGCCGCGCGGTCTGCCTAGCACAGAACGCGAACGCTGAAGGGAACCCACGCCATGTCCACCGAAGCGAAGCCAAAGATCGTGTCGGCTGCCGAGTGGCAGAAGGCCCGCGATGAGCTGCTCACGGCCGAGAAGGAAGCCACCAGGGTACTTGACGCGATCGCCGCCAAGCGGCGTCGGCTGCCGATGGTCAAGTTCGACGACTACACGTTCGTCACGCCGGACGGCACCACGACCCTGCTCGACCTGTTCGGCGATCAGGTGCAGCTCGCCGTCTACCAGTTCATGGACAACGGCCCCGACGCGTACTGCCCCGGCTGCACCTGGTTCACGAACAATGTCGTCTACCTGAAGGGGCTGGCCGACGCCGGAGTCGCCTGGGCGACCGTCTCCAACATGCCGATCGCCCAGATCGAGGAGTACAAGGCAAGAATGGGCTGGACGATGCCGTTCGTATCCTCGCGCGGCACGACGTTCTCCGACGACTGCGGCGCGGGCGGGGCCTTCGGTCTTAGCATGTTCCTTCGCGACGGCGGCGACGTCTACCGTACCTACTTCACCACCTCACGTGGCGTCGACCGGCTGCTGTTCACCAACAACATGCTTGACCTGGCCCCCTACGGTCGGCAGCAGGAATGGGAGGACTCACCAGCGGGCTGGCCGCAGCATCCCACCTACGGATAGAAAGGGTCAAAATCAGATTGTCCGGAACGGACCGGGCCTTCTCTCTACCGAAATCATGTTCTTCTTCTACGGTGCCCGCCCTCGCGCGCCGGTCGGTCATCAACTGCCCGGTATGACGACGTTCATTGAACCGTCAAGGAATGCCGCTGCCGGTGCCTGCGTTCAAGCGGTCGTGAAGAACATTGGGTTTCTCTCGTTCGGGCATTGGTCGGCCGCGCCTGGCTCGCAGGTCAGGTCGGCGTCCGACTCGCTGCTGCAGTCGATCGAGCTGGCCGTGGCCGCGGAAGAGCTTGGCGCCGACGGCGCGTACTTCCGGGTGCACCACTTCGCGCAGCAACTCGGGTCCCCGTTCCCGCTGCTCGCTGCCGCCGGCGCGCGGACCAGCCGCATCGAACTCGGCACGGCCGTCATCGACATGCGTTACGAGAACCCGCTTTATATGGCCGAGGATGCCGGCGCGGCCGACCTCATCGCCGGGGGTCGCCTTCAGCTCGGCATCAGCCGCGGCTCACCCGAGCAGGTGATCGACGGCTGGCAGTACTTCGGCTACCAGCCGACCGAGGGGCAGACGGACGCCGACATGGCCCGCGAACATGCCGAGGTGCTGCTCGCCATCCTCAAGGGTGAGGGGTTCGCCCAGCCGAACCCGCGTCCGATGTTCCATAACCCGCCAGGCCTGCTCCGCGTAGAGCCGCATTCTGAAGGGCTCCGCGATCGCATCTGGTGGGGCGCGGCATCGCAGAAGACCGCGGTGTGGGCGGCGGAGAAGGGCATGAACCTGCAGAGCTCCACCTTGATCGACAACGAGTCGGACAAGCCCTTCCATGTCCAGCAGGCGGAGCAGATCCAGGCGTTCCGCCAGGCGTGGAAGGAGGGCGGTCACGAGCGCGAGCCCCGCGTATCGGTGAGCCGGTCGATCTTCGCGCTCACCGATCAGCGCGACCACATGTACTTCGGCGCCCGCAACCAGGACGAGGACCACATCGGCTTCATCGACGAGCAGACCCAGGCGATCTTCGGCCGCTCGTATGCCGCCGAGCCGGACAAGCTCATCGAGCAACTCAAGGAAGACGAGGCCATCGCGGCCGCGGACACGCTCCTGCTCACCGTGCCCAACCAGCTAGGCGTCGAGTACAACGCCCACGTCATCGAGTCCATCCTCACCCACGTTGCCCCCGCCCTCGGCTGGCGGTAAAACTCCGGCGCGCTCAGACTGTGCAGCAGTCGCTTGGCGCTGCGTTTATTCGATTTCGCGTGCCCGCTTGGCGTTGAGCTTGTCGCGTTTAGACTGCCTCGGTGGCCTGCGCTTGATGGCGACGCCGCCCATGAAGGCCAGGCCGGAGACCGTGATGGTCGGGCCGCCCACCGTCTCGGGCTCGCTCGTTGAGTCGTCGAACGCGCCCATGATGCCGACGCCGGTCACCCGCACGACGGCGTCCTCGGGCACCGTTATCTCGACGCCGCCCATGATCGCGGTCACGTGGACCGTCACCGTCTGCTCCACGAAGTTGGCGTCCCGCATGTCGAGTTCGATGCCGCCCATGAACGCGAAGGTGGTGAAGCTCTTCGGCACCAGCCAGTTCCCCCGGCGGGAGAACCCGCCAAGGATGGCGACGCCGACGTGCGACGTTGTCTCGCCGCCGTATTGCCGCATACCCCGGGCGGGCGCGGTGGACATAGCGGGCACGTAAGCGGCCCCGGTGGTGCCAGGCAGGTCATGCGTGATCGGCTCAAGCTGGGCATAGGTTTTCGCGGCATACACGGCGTCGAGCCGCTCGTCGAGCTCGTCCATGGTCAGCCGCCCGTCGCCGGCCGCTTCGCGCAGCACGTTGGCGACGCGCTCCCGGTCGGCGTCCGAGGCGCGTAGATGCTGGGGTTCCGGTATGGCGGGCGAGCTACTCATATCGGTAAAGCCTAGGCGGACACGCGGTCGTAGGTAAGTGGCGGGGTGGAACCACGGGTCCGTTCGGGATGAGTGGGCTTGTTTTCAGCCGTGACGAGCGGACAGCTGCGCTTCGGCCTTAGCGAGGACCTCTACTACATCGCGGCCGAAGCGGACGTCGCAGGGGTGGTGCACCTGGCCCGCGCTCGCCGCCGCGACGAGCTCCGCGGCGGCCACACGCAGGGACTGCTCGGGGTCGTCGGGGATGGCGGGCATGACGGACCGCCCGGCCGCGCCCCAGACGAACAGGTTGCTCCCCGACGCCGCTTCCGGTGCGCCTTGCGTCATTGTCGCGGTGGAGCTTGCGCCGCCCTCGTGCCGCAGCACCAGGTGAGCCACGTCTCCCTGGCCCGCGATGGCGGTCACCGCGGTCACCCGGCCGAGGCAGGCCCAGAGCATGGCGACCATGTGCGGGCCCAGGTCCCAGAGCGCGCCCTTCTCCTGCCGCCACGGCGTATTGAACGGGGACCCGGGCTGCAGCGAGGTGCCGAGCCAGACCGCGACGCCGCCGGACCAGTCGCCGCCCCACCAACCGCCCCGCGCATGCTCGTCGGCCAGCCAGGCGCGGATCTCGCGGTTGAATCGCCAGGTGAAGAACACGACCGAGGCGACGTTGGCCTTCTCGACCGCGGCGACAAGCTCGTCGGCCGTCTCGGCAGAAAGGGCGATCGGCTTCTCCAGCAGCAGGTGCTTGCCGGCCTCCGCGGCGCGAATCGCGAGCGGCGCCTGCACGTGCGGCGGCACCGCGAACGCCACGGCGTCTACGCTGTCGAGGAACGCGTCGAAGTCCGGGTGCGCGGTTGCGCCATGCCTGGACGCGAGCGCCTGCGCCGCTACCGGGTCACGTCCCCACACGGAGCTGAGCGTTACCCCTGGTGTAGTGGCGAGCGCGGGGGCGTGCGTGATCCTGGCCCAGTAACCGGTGCCGACGAGACCGAACCGCATCAGACTTCTGCCACCTTGTAAACCGCGCTGTGCATGCTGTCGATGTTATGACTAATTGAGGCACTTGCGTGAGAGCAGTCGTCGGCTATCGGAGTGTGCCCCGATAAGATCCGTGTCCGCGTAAGGTCTCACCTGTGCATATCGTTCTCGCATCCGCGTCACCCGCGCGACTGGCCGTGCTGCGCGCCGCCGGTCTTGATCCCGAGGTCATTGTCAGCGGCGTTGATGAGGACAGTTACTCGGCCGAGACGACGGCCGAACTCGTCGCCGAACTCGCGGCGGCCAAGGCCACTCAGGTCGCGTCCTGGGTCGACGCGGGCCTGGTGATCGGCTGTGACTCAATGCTTGACTTCGACGGGCGCGCGTATGGCAAGCCAGCCACCCCGGCCGACGCCATCGCCCTGTGGCATGCGGTGTCCGGCAAGTCCGGCACGCTCTACACCGGACACTGCGTGATCGACGCGGCGACCGGCCAGCGCGCGGAGGCCGTGGCCGAGACGACCGTGCGGTTCGGCACGCCGACGGACGACGAAATATCCGCCTATGTCGCCACGGGCGAGCCGCTGAACATGGCCGGCGGCTTCACGATCGAGGGCCTAGGCGGCTGGTTCGTCGACTCCATCGAGGGCGATCACAACAACGTGATCGGCATCTCGCTGCCTCTGCTACGGCTGCTTCTCGCCGATCGCGGTGTCACGATCCCGGCCCTGTGGAGTCAGTGATCTCTGTCGGGCTCATCTTCTACACCTTTGACGTCTTCTACAACTTCGTGAAGGACTGGACAGACACCCGCTCTGACAGCAGGGAGGGCGGTCCGATGATCTTCCTGTCTGGCTTGCCGACGACCTCGCCGTCCTTGCCGTCGTAGTCGAATTGCTCGAGGATGTGCCGCATCGCCTCGAGCCTGGCGCGCTTCTTGTCGTTGCTCTTGACCACCGTCCACGGCGCGTCCGCCGTGTCGGTGTAGAAGAACATCGCCTCTTTAGCTTCGGTGTACCCGTCCCACTTGTCCAGCGACTTAATGTCCATCGGGCTGAGCTTCCACTGACGCACCGGATCGACCTGCCTGATGATGAAACGCGTCCGCTGCTCGCTTTGCGACACAGAGAACCAGAACTTCGTCAGAGCCAGCCCCGAATGCGCCAGCATCCGCTCGAATTCTGGTGCCTCGCGCATGAACTCCAGATACTCCTCGGGCGTGCAGAAACCCATCACCCGTTCCACGCCGGCCCTGTTGTACCAGGACCGGTCGAAGAGCACGATCTCTCCGGCGGCCGGCAGATGCGTCACGTATCGCTGGAAATACCACTGGGTACGTTCCCGCTCTGATGGCTTCTCTAGCGCCACGACCCGCGCGCCGCGCGGGTTCAGGTGCTCGGTGAACCGTTTGATCGTGCCGCCCTTGCCCGCCGCGTCCCGTCCCTCGAAGATGATGACGATGCGCTGGCCGGTGTCCTTGACCCAGTTCTGCAGCTTGACGAGCTCGATCTGGAGCAAGCGCTTCTCGCGGTCGTAGTATTCGCGCGTCATCCGCTCGCCGTACGGATAGTCCTCTCGCCAGGTGTCCACTGGCGTACCGTCCGGCCATAGCAGCACCGGATCGTCATCGTCGTTGTCTTCCACGATCAGCCCGTCAAGGATGGCGAGGTCCATTGGGTCCATCGACCCCGGTGAAGGCAGCGAGTTCAGCACGTTATAAATACAACACATCAACGCTGGCAGGTCACGAGCGGGGGCTGTGTGTTCACGCGTGCGTAACGGTCTAGTAGACGCCTATTCGTTGCCGTGCACGACCTGCCCGCGTCGTGGGAGGGATACCCTTTCCGGCATGAGCGAAGCCGTGATCTATACCGACGGGGCATGCAGCGGCAACCCAGGTCCCGGTGGCTGGGGGGTCGTGCTTCGCTACGGTGGCGTTGAGCGGGAGCTGCACGGCGGCGAACTGGCGACCACGAACAACCGGATGGAGCTGCTCGCCGCGATCTCCGCGCTTGAGGCGCTGACCCGCCCGGTGCCGGTCCAGCTCTACACCGACAGTAAGTACGTCCTCGACGGGATCACTAAGTGGCTGCCGGGCTGGCAGCGCAACGGCTGGAAGACCGCGTCGAAGCAGCCTGTCAAGAACGTGGACCTGTGGCAGCGGCTGGTGGCCGCGATTGCCCCGCACCAGGTCAACTGGCACTGGGTGAAGGGCCACAACGGCGATCCCGGCAACGAGCGCGCCGACGAACTCGCCCGCCTCGGCATCAAGGACGCCCTCGCCGCCACCCGCTAAGCGGGATCGTGTTCCGCCAAAAACGATCGGGCCGCCTCTCTCAGCGAGGAGAGAGGCGGCCCGACCGCGCGAGGGCTTAGGCCTTTAGCACTTGCCGGCGTATGCACCGCTTGTGTAGGTGGTCCATGCGTCCCAGTTGGTGCCGTCATCCGAGAGGATGATCGCGGACCGTGCGTTGCCGTAGGCGTCGAACGTGGCGAGAGAGCCGTTGGACGCGTTGATCTGCCAGTAGCCGTAGTCGTCGGTCGGGCTGAGCGCGTACTGGTTGCCACTGGATTCGGCCATCGCGATCTCGGCGGCCATGAAGGCGTCGGCCGAGTTGCCGCCGGCCGCGTCCCAGAGCTGCTCAAGGCCGGAGCAGCTGAGCGTGCCGCTCAGTCCGCCAGAAGAGCCGCTGCCGCTGCCCTGGCTGGCCGACTGCACGACCACGGTGCCGCCGTCGCTCGTGCCGCCGATGGTGCTGCCAGAGGCCTCGGTGCTCGCGCTGTCGTTTGACGACGATGTGGTGGTCGATGAGGCGACCGTCGGCGTTGCGACGGTCGCGGCGTGCTTTGGCACGTAGTCGGTGAGCGTGAAGTCCGCGGGAACGGAGGCCGGGATGACGAGGTTCTCGCCCGGGTAGATCATGTCCGGGTTGGAGACCGTCTTGTCGTTCTCGTGGTAGAGGTACTGCCAGTCCGCGGCTCGCTGGTAGTAGTGCTGGGCGATCTCCGACAGAGTGTCGCCGCTGCGAACCGTGTAGCGCGTGGACCCGACCCGTGCCGCGTGTCGCGCCCTGGCGGTGTTCGCGACGGTGACCGCGCGCGTGGAGATCGAATCAAGCGTCGCGGGGCGCGCCTGCGCTCCCTTGTGCACGGCTGACGCCTCGTGGAGCTGCGTGGTCACCGGGACCGACTGGGCGGTAGCGGCGAACGCCTGCTGTGCCTGCGGTACGGCGACGAGCGCGCCGGCGATGGCCACGGCGGGTGCTGCCTTGCCGGCCTGTGCCGCCACCTTCTCGACCTGCGAGGGGCTTGAGTGCTTGCCCCTGCGCCTGAACCCTACTTGCCGACGGTCACTGCGCCCAGCGGTCATACTCTCCCCAAGATCGATGCCTCGCCGCCTACCGGGCTTTGACGCCTCTCGACGGGCCTACACACTCCATGAGCGGGCCACCCGCCCACTGCGTTGCGGTTTCGGATCTTCTGTAGGGCTTTCGTGTCCTATGTCCAGCCCGAACCGTCGGATCGAACTATTGCAAACAGCGAGCCGGCCTCGCAGGCAAACCGAGTTTTTTCTGTAATGATTCCGTGATCACTGTGATGATTCCGTGATCAAAAACTCGCAGACCGGATGAGCCCCGGCCTGCCTGGTGACGGGAGGCGGCCTGTTGCGATACTTGCGGACGTGAATGATCATCCTGAGCGCGTGACCCGCTACTTCGAGGACTACGTCCCTGGTCTCACGGTGGACTGCGGTACCTTCACGGTCAGCGAGGCGGAGATCGTGGCGTTCGCCGCGCAGTACGACCCGCAGCCGTTCCACGTCGACCCGGTGGGGGCCAAGAACGGGCCATTCGGTGGGCTGATCGCGAGCGGCTGGCAGACGACGAGCCTGATGATGCGGTTGCTCGTTGAGTACTTCGTCAGCGCGGAGACCAGCCTTGGGGCAGCGGGCGTCGACGAGATCCGCTGGCCAAGGCCGGTTCGGCCCGGCGACACGCTGCACGTGGTCGCGACCGTACTTGAGGCGCGCCGGTCGAGCAGCAAGCCCGATCGCGGGATCGTCCGCTCGCTCGCGGAGGTGACCAACCAGAACGGCGAGCTCGCCATGAAGATGACCGCGATCAACTTCATCCTGGCCAGGGACGTACTGGCCTAACCTGCGAGCCATTCGCGCTGGCCCGCTGGCCCGATATCCTTGCCTTTCATCGGGCCAGCGAGCCAGCGCATCGGGGGTTACGGGGGGTCCCCCCGGAAGATAACCGCGCCTTTCCGTTGCCGAGGGCGCCGGGGCCGCTGGTGCCCGACTCGCCGATCGTGGGCACGCCGACGCCGCGGCGGACCGACTCCAGGATCGTCAGCCCCTGGCTGACCAGGCCCGCGGCGATCTCGCCGAGGCCGTCGGCGCCGTTGAGCACGGTGACGTTGGCGCCGGCAAGGCCGACCGCCGCCTCCTTGACGATCTGCGGGAGCTGCGCGATCAGCAACTGGTCAAGTGCCACCCGGTTGTTCGACGCGGCGGCCTCGGCCGCGATCCTGGTCCGTTCCGCGTCGGCGATGGCGAGGATCTTCACCTTCTCCGCCTCGGCCTCGGCGGGTCTGATCACCTCGGAGACGAGCTGCTGCTGACGCAGTTCGGCCTGCTGCTTAGCCAGATTGGCTTGCGTGGCGATGACTGCCTGCTGTGCCTCCGCCTGGGCGAGCGGGCCGGCCTGCGCCGCCTGCGCCTGCGCCTTGTCGATCTCGGCCTTGTACTGTGCCTGCACGACCGCGGTCTGCCTGGCGAACTCGGCCTGCTTGCGGATCGACGCCTGCTGCGCCTCGGCCGACGCCTGGTCGGCCGCCGCCTGGGCGATGGCCGACGCCTGGTTGGCCTGCGCCTGGGCGATCTTCGCCTGTCGCTGTATGGCCGCGTTGTTCGGCGCCGCCATCGCCGCGATGTACCCGGCGCCCATGTCGTCGATGGACTGGATCTGCAGCGAGTCGACGGTCAGCCCGATGGAGACCATCTCCGCCTTCGACCCGTCGAGTACCTCGCTGGCCAGCTTCTGCCGCTCGGTGACGATCTCCTCGACGGTCATCGAGCCGATGATCGACCGCAGGTGGCCGGCGAAGATCCGTCCGGTCAGTATCGACATCTGGTCCTGGTCGGACAGGAACCGCTGCCCCGCGTTGACGATGGACTCGTCGTCGTTGCCCACCTTGAACGCGATCACCGCGCGGACGTTCAGCGAGATGCCCTGCTTGGTCACGCAGGTCTCAGAGACCTCCGCCTCCCGCATCGCGAGCGTCAGGTACCGCACCTTGCGGAACATGGGCGTGACAAACGCGCCGTGTCCCTTAACTACCCGGAACGGCGCCTCCTTCAGTCCGTAACGGCCTCCTGAGATGAGCATTGCCTCATCGGGGGCCGGAACTCGGTAGCCAAACATAGTTTCACTCTCCTGAGCGAGGAACTTCAGTAGAACTGGGGATGACCGGGGCCTCGTCGAGCGGGTCGGTCCATTCCATAACGTCGACCGTACGCCTGCCGCGAGCGTCGATGATAAGCACGGTGGCCCCTTGGGGGAGTGGCGTTTCCGACCAGGCCAGAAAGTTCTCGGAGCCGCCGCGGATCCTGATCCGCACCTCTCCAGGACCGGCCGCGCCGCGGGTAGGGATGGTGAGTACACCGACCGTCCCGATCGCGGATTCATCGCGGGCCACAGGCTGCCACCCCCCGTACTGGGAATGCCAGGAACACAGCCTAGTCTCGGCTGGCGTAAAAGCTACCGTTCGTTAGGCTAAGAAAGTGAGTTTCCCCCGGATCCAGCGGTTTACACCCGACAGGGCGGCACCGACGCCGAAGATGTGGCACCGCAGCGGACCGGTCTGGCCACGATCGTGATCATGGCGGGAACTACAACCAGCCATTTCTGATGCTGTCCGCCGCGTCATCGGCCGGGGCGAGGCCTAGCTCACCGGCGTGGACCTTGTCCAGCATCATGCGGGTGACGCCCACGATCGCCGGGGCGATGTCCCGCAGGCTCGCCGCGTCCGAGGGGTCGGCCACGTCCTGCGGGACGCCGGCCCGGTCGAGGATGGCGGGCAGGTCGGCCAGTTGGGCGGCTAGCCAGCCGAGCGGGTCGGCCGACAGTTCCCGCAGGAACACGCGCCCGATTGGGTTCCAGTCTGGGGTGAATTTCGGGTGATGGTGGGTCCTGTTAAAGCTCCCCGGCTTCCCGTCCACCGACTCAAGCAGGTCTACCCGCCAGATCGGACGGCCGGCCTCGATCGGCACGGCCGAGTAGATCGTCCCCTTGAGGTCGCCTCGGTCGAAGGCCCGCAGCTCGAGCCTGACCCCGTGCTCGGGTCCCTCCTGCCCCGGGTGCGGATTGGGGTCGAGGAAGTAAAGGTCGCCGACCACGACGCCGACTTTCTCGAACACGAAGGCCTGGAGCATATGACCACCTCTACCAGCTCACCACCCGGTCGCCGGCCGGGCGCGGCGCGGGCACGCCGCTTCTCACTATCTCCCGGCCGGCGGTGGCACGTCCAGAAGCTAGCGGGCTACTTCTCCCACTGCGCCTTGCCGTAGACGAAGACCTCGGTGCCAGGGGTCTTGATCAGGGTGTGGAAGAAGTTCGCGATGTCCATCGGGATGCGGACGCAGCCGTGCGATGCCGGGTAGACCGGTACGAACGTGTCGCCGTGGACGGCGTAGGCCGTGCCGATGAAGAAATCGGGGTTGTACATCTCGCCGAGCGGCACCTGGACCCAGCCGGACATGTAGACCGTGGTGCGGTAGTTGCCGTTGGGGGTGACCGCCTGCGCACAGCCGTCCGCGCCGCAGTCGTAGAAATAGCCGCCGCCACTGGAGACGTGGCTGATCAGGGCGATCTTGTCGTTCTTATAGAGGACAAGCACCTCGATCGCCTGGTTTACCTCCACCCGGGTCCCGTCCTGCCGCGGGTCGTTCGACTTGTACGTCTTCGGGTGGACAAGCGCCCGCTTGGTGGCCGCGTTGATCATTCCGGTCACGTTGAGCCGGTTGACCTCCTGGAACGCCCAGACGGCCTCAAGCGTGTTGTTGCCGAACTCGCCGTCGATGGCGCCCGGGTAGTACTTGAGCGCCGCGAGCCGCCGCTGGAGCGACTTGACGTCGGAACCCGTCATGCCCTCGGACAGCGTCCGGCTTGGCGGGGTGTAGGCGGCATGCGCCGCCGCCTTCGCTGGGCTGGCCGCCGATACCGTTGTGGCCGACGCGGTTCCCACCGCTCCCACCGCGCATCCGGCCGCGATCGCGGCCGCCGCGAGCACGGTCGCGCCGATCCGTGCCAGCCTGCTGCCGCCTGTCACTACGCCCATGGCGTTCAAGTCCTTCACAGTTGGATCTTCCTGCTATGAAGACGTCACATCCAGCGTTCACGTTGCGTCGAGACGATAACGAAACCGACACCTTCGTGCAGAGGCAACTCAGAGGATTCACCGAGACACAGAGGCCAGACATAGCGCAATTTAACGGTTAACAGAAAACAATAGGCGATTCTAAGGGCATGACGACGAATGGTCCGCGATAGGAAGGTGGGCCGATGGAGGTTATTATGTCTGCTCTTGTCCTGTGGATCAACATCCCGCTCATGGTGCTCGCCTTCTCGCTCATGGTCGGCGTGCCGCTCTGGTTCGTGCTGTGCCGCCCGAGCTGGCACACCAGGGAAAGCCGCAGCTTGCCGGCGTACATGATGGCGCGGCAGGCAGTGGTCCCCACGCAGTCGCGCTCCCGGATCGAGGTCCGCGCTTACGTTGGCCGCCACTGAGTGCGGAAATGTAGTCACATCCCATGGCCACGGAAATAAGGCCCCCTATATGATATGAGGCGCTTTATCTCCTCATGGCCAAATTTTCCGTGATCACGGAAGCGTGGCCGTCGTCTTTACACCGAAATATCGGACATGGACATTCTGGGGCGGCCACCTAGTGTCATGTGAACGAGGTTCTTTTACCGGGTCGGGCGGCGCGGTGACGGCGTCCGCGGGTGTGTCAAGCTTCTGGCGTGCTTGGACTCGCGATCGCTGGTGTTGTCAGCGCCGCCGCGTGGGTGTACCTGGTGGCGGCGCACGGGGGCTATTGGCTTACCGGGCAGCGACTGCCCGGCACCGCCCGTTCGGCCGCCACCCCCGCCACCTCCGCTGCCACCACCGTCGGCCCGGGTTCGGACGCGGGGTCCCGGGCGTGGCCAGCGGTCGTCGCCGTTGTGCCCGCGCGCAACGAGGCGGACTCCCTCCCGGTGACGCTGCCGACACTGCTGCGCCAGGACTACCCGGGAGAGTTCCGCGTCGTTCTCGTCGATGACGGGAGCGACGATGGCACCGGGCCGGTCGCGACCGAACTTGGCGAGAAGTCCGCGGGGGACGGCGGCGCGGCGCTGACCGTGGTCGCGGGCAGGCCACGGCCGGACGGCTGGGCAGGCAAGGTGTGGGCGATGGCGCAGGGGTTCGAGGCGGTCGGGGACACGCCGCGGTACGTGCTGTTCACCGACGCCGACATCGCCTGGGGACCCACGGCGCTCCGCGACCTAGTCCAGGCCGCGGAAGCCGACGATCGCGACCTCATCTCGCAGATGGTCCTGCTCCGCGCGCAGACACCATGGGAGCAGGTGATCGTCCCCGCGTTCGTCTACTTCTTCGCCCAGCTTTACCCGTTCGCCGCGGTCAACGACCCGCGAAGCCGAACGGCCGCCGGAGCGGGCGGCTGCATGCTGATCCGGCGATCCGCCCTCGAAGCGGCCGGCGGCCTGGCACCCATCCGCGGTGCGCTGATCGACGACGTGGCCTTCGGCACGCTGCTCAAGAGGAACGGCAGCCGCATCTGGCTAGGCCTCACCACGGATATTAGGTCGGCACGCCCGTATCCGAACCTGGCCAGCCTCTGGCACATGATCGCCAGGTCCGCCTATACGCAGCTCAGGTACAATCCGGCGCTGCTCACGGGCACGATCGTCGGCCTGCTGCTGCTCTATGCCGCGCCGCCCGCCGGGGCGATCACCGCGCTCATCGCCGCGCTGACCGGATCGGCCGCCGGCGCGACGGGAGCGGCCACCGCCGTCACGGGGTTCGCGGGCCTGCTTGGCTGGGTGCTGATGACGATCAGCTACCTGCCGATGCTGCGCCTCTACCGGCTATCACCGCTGCGCGCTCCGGCGCTCCCGTTCGTCGCCCTCCTCTACGCCGCGATGACCGCCGACTCCGCGCGCCGCCACTACTCCGGCCGCGCCGTCTCCTGGCGCGGCCGTGCGGCCGAGCGCGTCTGAGCTAGCGTTGCGCCCTGCACGGGAAGAGAATGCGTTAGGCGGGCGGGCGAAGTTACGGTCCGTTCGGGATAAGCCTTATTGGTCTGGAAGAGGGGAACTCCTGCGATGGCGATCAGCGTGCGCGGCGTGGTGGCGCGAGGCAAGGGCGAGGCAGTCGAGGTCACCGAGGTGCTTGTGCCCGAGCCTGGTCCCGGTGAGGCGCTGGTCCAGGTCCAGGCGTGCGGTGTCTGCCACACCGACCTGCACTACAAGATGGGCGGGATCGGCGACGACTTCCCCTACCTGCTCGGGCACGAGGCTGCCGGGGTCGTCGAGGCCGTTGCCGGCGATGTGACCGAAGTAAGCCCCGGCGACTTCGTCATCCTCAACTGGCGCGCGGTCTGCGGCCAGTGCCGCGCCTGCAAGCGCGGAAAGCCCTGGTACTGCTTTGCCACGCACAACGCCACGCAGAAGATGACGCTGGCCGACGGCACGCCGCTTTCTCCCGCGCTCGGCATCGGCGCGTTTGCGGAGAAGACGCTGGTCGCGGCGGGCCAGTGCACCAAGGTCAACCCCTTGATCGGGCCGGCCATCGCCGGGCTGCTCGGCTGCGGCGTGATGGCGGGCCTCGGCGCGGCGATCAACACCGCAGGCGTCGGCCGCGGCGACACGGTCGCGGTGATCGGCTGCGGCGGCGTCGGCGACGCGGCCGTGCTCGGCGCGCGACTGGCCGGCGCGAAGACGATCATCGCGGTGGACGTGGACGACAGGAAGCTGGGCTGGGCGCGCGACTTCGGCGCGACCCACGTGATCAACTCGCGGGTCGACGACCCAGTCGAGGGGATCAGGGAACTCACCGGGGGCTTCGGTGCCGATGTGGTGATCGAGGCGGTGGGACGCCCGGAGACCTACAAGCAGG
>Ga0302325_10010466_pt1 | contig 20106 bp, 13 predicted proteins | sample Palsa_T0_2_FD_201948 | JGI IMG/M metagenome (GOLD analysis project Ga0302325, IMG submission 201948) | Peat permafrost microbial communities from Stordalen Mire near Abisko, Sweden - Palsa_T0_2 | ecosystem: Environmental > Terrestrial > Soil > Palsa > Peat permafrost | place: Sweden: Abisko...
GAGCACCTCGAGCAGTGCCGAGGAGGGATCGCCCCGCCAGTCGGCACCCAGCTTGTCCACCTCGTCCAGCAGGATGACCGGGTTCATGGTGCCCGCCTCCTTCAGAGCCCGCACGACACGGCCGGGCATGGCGCCCACGTAAGTGCGGCGATGGCCCCGGATCTCGGCCTCGTCGCGCACACCGCCCAAGGCGATGCGCACGAAACGCCGACCCATGGCTCGGGCCACCGACTCGCCCAGGCTGGTCTTGCCCACGCCGGGGGGACCGACCAGGGCCAGGATCATGCCCCCGGTGCCCCGGCGGCTCACGCTGACCCCACTGACGTTGGAGTGGCCGGCGCCGTCATCGGCCTGATCCAGGGCGTCGAGGCCCCGCTCGCCCCGCAGCTTGCGCACCGCCAGGTACTCCACAATGCGGTCCTTGACGTCGTCCAGGCCGGTGTGGTCGGCGTTGAGCACGGCTCGCGCCGCCGACACCTCCAGGCGGTCGTCGGACTGAACGCCCCACGGCACCTCGAAGATGGTGTCGAGCCAGGTGCGGATCCAGCCCGACTCCGGGCTCTGGTCGTTGGTCCGCTCCAGCCGGTCGATCTCCTTCTCTATGGTGCTGCGCACGGCGTCGGGGGCGGTCAGCGCCTCCAGGCGCTTGCGGTAGTCGTCCGCCCCACCCGACTCGTCGGTCTCACCCAACTCCTTGCGGATGGCGGCCAGCTGCTGGCGCAGCAGGAAGTCCCGCTGGGTCTTTTCCATGCCGTCGGCCACATCGCTGCGGATGCGCTCCTTCAGCTCCAGCTCGCCCAGCAGATCGCGGACCCAGCGCACCGCCTTCTCCAGGCGGGCTTCCACATCGAGGGTCTCCAACAGCTCGACCTTGCGCTCGATGGACAGGTCGGGCCAGTAGCCCGCCGTGTCGGCCACCGCACCCGGCTCGGTCACGCCGTGCAGCAGCTCGGCGAAGCGCCGGGCGCCGCGCTGCTCCAGGATGCTCTCGACCACCATCCGGTACTCCCGGGCCAGCTCGGCCGAGCGGTCGCTGCCCGCGCCCGTCTCCTCGGCCCGCTCCAGCGACACCCACAAGGCGTCGCCCGTGCTGGCCACGCCGGCGCCGATCACGGCGCGGTGCAGCCCGCGCACCATGGCGGCGCGGTGGCCGCCCGGCAACTCGCCCGCGTTCTCCACCCGGGCCACCGTGCCCACACGGGCGTAGGTGGGGCCACCCGTCGCGCCCTCGGACAACCGGGGGACGAGAACCACCAGGCCGTCAGATGCGGTGGCCGCGTCTACCCCCGCCTGGGCCTCGGCGGTCTCCAGGGTCAGGGTCACGATCATGCCGGGAAGGACCACCCCGGCATTCAGGGGGACCAGCGGGAGGGTCGAAGTGTCGAGCGTTGCCATGACTACCTACCTCTGTAATGGTGTAAGTGTGAGCATGGTAACGCCATCTCAACCAAAGTTGTTCCTCAGGGACGCAACTTCTCTAAGTCCTCAGGATAGGGCGCGCTGATCGACGACCGGCGCGTGCGCGGCCCGCTCCAGTAGGCAACGATCAACCCATGACTGGCAGCGATGCGGTAGGGGCGGAACGGGCGCGGCTGGCCGAGGCCGACACGGCGGCGACGCCGTGGCGGCACTGGGGACCGTACGTATCCGATCGGGCCTGGGGAACGGTGCGGGAGGACTACAGCGCCGACGGCAACGCGTGGAGCTTCTTCCCGTTCGAGCACGCCCATCGCCGGGCCTACCGGTGGAGCGAAGACGGCATGGCGGCGATGTGCGACGAGAGCCAGCTCATGTGCATGGCCCTGGCGCTGTGGAACGGGCAGGACCCGGTCCTGAAGGAGCGCATGTACGGCCTCACGGGCGACCAGGGCAACCACGGGGAGGACGTCAAGGAGTACTGGTGGTTCCTCGACGCCACCCCCACCGCCTCCTACCTGCGCTGGCGTTACCACTACCCCCAGGGCCGCTTCCCCTACGAGGACCTGCTGGCCGAGAATCAGAAACGGACCCGCCACGACCCCGAGTACGAACTGGTGGACACCGGGATCTTCGCCCAGGATCGGTTCTGGGTGGTCGAGGTGGAGTGGGCCAAGGGCGACCCGCACGACCTGCTGTGGCACATCACGGTGCACAACGCGGGCCCGGACGAGGCGACGATCGACGTGCTGCCCACGCTGTGGTTCCGCAACTTGTGGTCATGGGGGGTGGACGCTCGCAAACCCGTCATCAGCCTGGGGAGCGACGGACTGACACTGGCCGTCGACCAGCACAACCTGGGGAAAAGGGAACTCCGTGGAGCATTGAGCGGGTCGGTTGCACCCGAGGCCCTCTTTTGTGACAACGAGACCAATGCCGCGTCGATCTGGCAATCCGCCGACAGCCCCCCTTTTCCCAAAGATGGCATCGCCGAGCACGTAATTCGCGGCGCCCCGACCGTAAACCCGGCCCAGGTGGGAACAAAAGCCGCCCTGCACTACCACCTCACCGTCCCCGCCGGGGGCACGGCCGAGATCCAACTGCGCTTCGCGCCGGAGGGATCGGTGGGGGCCGATTTCGACCAGGTGCTGGCAGATCGAAAACGCGAGGCGGACGAGTTCTACGCCGACCTGGCGCCGGTCGACGCCACCGCCGACGAGCGGGCGGTGATGCGCCAGGCGTTCGCCGGGATGATCTGGTGCAAGGAGTTCTTCCACTACGACATCGAACGCTGGCTGGACGGTGACCCGGGCCAACCCCCGCCCCCGCCGCAGCGCCAGCACGGGCGCAACAGCGGCTGGCGCCACCTCAACAACCACGACGTGATCTCGATGCCCGACATCTGGGAGTACCCGTGGTACGCGGCGTGGGACCTGGCCTTTCACTGCGTGGCCCTGTCCCACTTGGACGCCGAGTTCGCCAAGTCACAGCTGATCCTGTTGGGCCGGGAGTGGTACATGCACCCCAACGGCCAGCTCCCGGCGTATGAGTGGGCGTTCGACGACGTGAACCCGCCGGTGCAGGCGTGGGCCGCCTTGCGCATCTTCGAGATCGACGCCGCCCGCACGGGCACGGAGGACCGCGACTTCCTGGAGCGCATGTTCCACAAGCTGGTCCTCAACTTCACCTGGTGGGTCAACCGCAAGGACGCCGAGGGGCTGAACGTGTTCGAGGGCGGCTTCCTGGGCCTGGACAACATCGGGCTGTTCGACCGGTCCAAGCCGCTGCCCGTGGCGGGCCGGCTGGAGCAGTCCGACGGCACCTCGTGGATGGCCATGTACTGCCTCAACCTGCTGGAGATCGCCCTGCGCCTGGCGGCCCATGACCCGGTGTACGAGGACGTGGCCACCAAGTTCTTCGAGCACTTCACCTACATCGCCTCGGCCACCCAGACCCAGGGTCTGTGGAACGACGAGGACGGGTTTTTCTACGACGTGCTCAACCTGCAGGACGGAACCCGGCTCCCGGTCCGCGCCATCTCCATGGTGGGGGTGGTGTCGATGTTCGCCGTGACCAAGATCGACGGCGACCTGCTGGACCGGCTGCCCCAGTTCGCCGCCCGCATGCGCTGGTTCCTGGCCAACAAGCCGACCTTCGCCAGTTGCGTGGCCCACATCGCCGACGCCCACGAGGGCGACACCCGGTTGCTGTCGGTGGTCAGCCCCGACCACCTGCGGCGCATCCTGAGCCGGGTGCTGGACGCCGACGAGCTGCTCTCGCCTTACGGGCTGCGCTCGCTGTCCCGACGCCACCGCGACCACCCCGTCACGCTTGACCTGGGGGGCGTGATGAGCACGCTCGACTACGAGCCGGCCGAGTCCACCAACTACCTGTTCGGGGGCAACTCCAACTGGCGGGGGCCGGTGTGGTTCCCCCTCAACTATCTGCTGATCGAAGCGTTGGGGCGTTTCCACGCCAGCTTGGGCGACGGTTTCACGGTGGAGTTCCCCACCGGGTCGGGGCAGCAGGCCACGTTGGTCCAGGTGGCCGACAACCTGGCCCGGCGGTTGGTCGACCTGTTCCTACTGGGGGCCGACGGGACCCGGCCGGTGTACGGCGACCAGCCGGAGTTCCAGACCAACCCGCTGTGGCAGGGGCTCATCCCATTCCACGAGTACTTCCACGGTGACAACGGTAAGGGGTTGGGGGCGTCACACCAGACGGGGTGGACCGGCCTGGTGGCCGACCTCCTCGCCGACCGCCGCCTGGGCGGCCGCCGCTAGGGTGCCGCTGACCCCCTAACTGGGCGGGTCAGCCGTGGGCGGCATCGGGCTGGCGGTCGGCCAAGCGGGCGGCGAACACGGCCGCCTCGGTGCGCCGGTGCATTCCCAGCTTGGTCAGCAGATTGGACACGTAGTTCTTCACCGTCTTCTCGGCCAGGAACAAAGTGTCCGCGATCTGGCGGTTGGTCTGGCCCTCGGCGATGAGGTGCAGGATCCGCCGCTCCTGCGGCGTCAACCTGGCCAGTGGGTCATGCTCGGCCCTGGGTGTGCGCAGGCGCTCGAACACCCGGGCGGTGACGGCGGGATCGAGCAGGCTCTCGCCCGCCCCCACCCGGCGGATGGCGCTGACCAGGTCCGAGCCCCGGATCTGCTTGAGCACGTAGCCCGCCGCCCCGGCCATAATCGAGGCGAACAGTGCCTCATCCTCGGCGAAGCTGGTCAGCATCACGCACGCCACCTCGGGGTGGGCCGAGCGGATCTCCCGGCACACCGCCACCCCGTCCAGCGCCGAGTTGTCCCCCAGCCGCACGTCGAGCACGGCGACGTCGGGCCGGGTGGCCTCGATCCGGTCGAGCGCCTCGGCCCCGGTGGCTGCCTCCCCCACCACGATGAGGTCGTCCTCGCTCGACAACAGGTCCCGGATCCCCCGGCGCACCAACTCGTGGTCATCGAGAACGAAGACCCGGACCGGCACGGACCAATACTGCCGGATGGGAGCACAGATGACCGTGGCCGTGCCGCCTCTTTTTCCACTTGTACGCTCAATCCCCATGCAGCCCGAGCACGCCGGTCCTCGGAGCCTCCGCCAGCTGCTCGACGCCGTGCTCACCATCGGCTCCGAGCTGGACCTGGAATCGGTGCTCCAGCGGATCGTGGAAGCAGCGGTGGAACTGGTGGGGGCTCGTTACGGCGCGCTGGGCGTGCTCAACGAGAGCGGCAACGGGCTGGCCGAGTTCATCACCGTCGGGGTGGACGACGAGACCCATCGGGCCATCGGCAACCTGCCCAAAGGGCTGGGACTGCTGGGCGCCCTGATCACCGACGCCCGGCCCCTGCGCCTGCCTGACCTGCGGGAACACCCCGATCGCAACGGGTTCCCGCCCAACCATCCACCCATGTCGTCGTTCCTCGGGGTGCCCATCCGGGTGCGTCAGGTGGTTTTCGGCAACTTGTACCTCACCGACAGGATCTCGGGCGAGGTGTTCACCGATGTGGACGAGGAGCTGGCGCTGGGCCTGGCGTCGGCCGCCGGCGTGGCCATTGAGAACGCGCGGTTGTTCGCCCGGCTGCGCCGGCGGGAGGCGGCGTTGGCCGCCATGCACGACCTGGCCACAGCGCTGCTGGCCGGCGCCGAGCCGGTGGAGAGCCTGCGGTTGGTGGCCCGCTACGCCCGCGAGCTGGTGGGAGCCGACCTGGCCACGGTGGCCCTGCCCGAGGGCGACGGCGACACGCTGATCCTGGAGGTGGCGGACGGGCCGGTGGCCACGGCATTGGTCGACTCCCGCTTCCCCCGGGTGGGCAGCGTGTCGGGCGACGTGCTGGCATCGGGCCAGGCGGCAGTGTTGGAGGACGCGTCCAAGGACTACCGGGTGGCGCAGCCACAGGTGGGGCCCGATGACATCGGACCGGCGCTGTTTGTCGCGCTGGTGGCCAACGGGGCTCCCTTCGGCACCCTGTCGGTGGCCCGGGCGGCCGGCTCGCCTCCGTTCTCGGCCGCCGATCTGGAGATGGTGCAGTCGTTCGCGGCCCAGGCCAGCGTCGCCCTGGAGCACGATCGGGGGCGACAACAAGTGCAGCGCATCACGCTGCTGGAGGACCAGGAGCGCATCGCCCGGGACCTGCACGACACGGTCATCCAGCGACTGTTCGCCATCGGGCTGTCACTGCAGGCGACGGGCCGGTTGGTGACCGACACCCACGCCCAGCGGCGCCTGGCCGCCCTGATCGACGATCTGGACGTCACCGTGCGCCACATTCGCACCGTCATCTTCGGCGTGGAGGCGTCGCGGTTGGGGCGCGACAGCGGCCTGCGGGCCAAGGTGCTCGACCTGACCCAGGAGATCGGCCCGGTGCTGGGCTTCGAGGCCAGGGTGATCTTCGCCGGGCCGGTGGACACGATGGTGGCGGACACGCTGGCCGAGGAACTGCTGGCCAGCCTGCGCGAGTCGTTGTCCAACGCGGCGCGCCACGCAGCCGCCCGCCACGTCACCATCGAGCTGACGGCCACCGAGCGTGACGTGATCCTGTGCGTGACTGACGACGGGGTCGGGTTCTCCCCCGAGCAGGCGGAGACGGGGGGAGGCCACGGGTTGCGCAATATGCGGACCCGGGCGCAACGCTTGGGCGGCCAGTGCACCATCACCGCCGGACCCATGGGGGGCACGGCCGTGACCTGGCAGGTCCCGCTCAGCGCGTCCTGAGCCTCAGCGCGTCCTGAGCCTCAGCCGTCCTGAGCTCAGCCGTCCGGGCTCGCCGGGCAAAGGGACTTTCGCCTCTAGTGCCAGGGCATTTCGGCCCTATTGGGAATTGTCCCACATGACCAAGTCTTCAACCGTGGCACAACCGGCGCCGATCGTGGTGGTGGGTATCGACGGATCGGAGGACGGCCGCTCGGCGCTCGACTGGGGGGCCGGCGAAGCCCACGTGCGGGGCGCCATCCTGGAGGTGCTGCACGCCTGGGACGCCCCGGCCCAGGCCATCAGCGTGTACGGCCCCGCCCCCATCCCCGTCTTCGCGCCCGGCTACCTGGAACGGCGCGCCACGGCGCTGGCCCAGGCGGCGTCGGCCGAGGTCCACCAGCTGTGGCCCGACCTTCCCATCGCCATCAGCGTGGCGCGGGGACATGCCGCCGATGCCTTGCTCTACGCGTCGAGGCGCGCCGCACTGGTTGTGGTGGGCGGCCGGGGCCTGGGCGGGTTCACCGACTTGCTGCTCGGGTCGACCAGCGAATACCTGGTCAGCCACGCCCGCTGTCCCGTGGTGGTGGTGCGGGCGCCCAGCGACCCCTCAGTTGACTAGGCGGTCCCGGCCCTCCCAGAACGGCTGGCGCAGCTTGAACTTCTGCAGCTTGCCCGTGGCCGTGCGCACCAGGGCGTCGCGGAACTCGACCGTCTTCGGGCACTTGAAGTGGGCCAACCGCGCCCGTGTGAAGTCGATCAACTCCGCCTCGTCGGCCGCTGTTCCGGGCCGCAGCACGACCAGGGCCGCCACCTCCTCGCCCCAGCGGTCACTGGGGATCCCGATGACCGCCACCTCGGCCACGGCCGGATGCTGGTAGAGGCAGTCCTCGACCTCGATGGAGGACACGTTCTCACCCCCGGTGATGATCACGTCCTTCTTGCGATCCGAGATGACCAGGTAGCCCCCCTCCTCCAGCCGCCCCCCGTCGCCGGTGTGGAACCACCCTTGGTCGAGCGCGGCCGCTGACTCGGCCGGTTGCTCCCAATATCCGGCGAACACGTGGTTGGCCTGGGCCAACACCTCGCCGTCGGCGTCCACGTCGATGCGCACCCCGACCGCGGGCACCCCGGCCCGGGACAAACGGCGAGCCCGCTCCTCCACCGCCAACCCGTCCCACTCCGCCGGCGCCCGGTTCATGGTCAGCAACGGCGCCGTCTCGGTCAGCCCGTAGATCTGGATGAACTCCCAGCCCAGCTCGGTTTCCACCCGTTCGATCACCTTGGACGGCGGAGGGGCACCCGCCACCACGATGCGGACCCGGCCCCGACCGGCCACCTCTTCCCCCCGGGCCCGCTTGCGGGTGGCGGCATCCAGCACCGCCGCCACCACAGCGGGGGCGGCGCACAGCAACGTGACCCCGTGGGCCGAGATGCGCCGCAGGATCTCGGTCCCGTCGATCTTGCGGATCACCACCTGGGGGCAGCCCATGGCGGTGACGGCGTAGGGCATCCCCCACCCGTTGCAGTGGAACATGGGCAACGTGTGCAGGTACACATCGCGGTCGGTCACCGTGGCCTGCCAGCCGAAGATGGCGGCGTTGACCCAGCAGTTGCGATGGGTCAGCTGCACCCCCTTGGGCCGGGCGGTGGTGCCGCTGGTGTAGTTGATGCTGGCGGTGGCGTCCTCGTCCGGCTCCCAGTGTTCCGGTCCCGGCGCGTCGTCCGCCAAGGGTGCAAACAACTGCCGGTCGCCGTACCCGTCCATCAGGATTCGCTCCTTGGCCGTGACCGCGCCCAGGGCCTCGTCCATCTCGGGGTCGACCAACAGCACCGACGCCCCCGAGTGCTCGACGATGTACTGCACCTCCTCGGTGTTGAGCCGGAAGTTGATCGGTACGAGCACCCGTCCATACCCACTCACGCCGTAGAAGGCGGTGAGCATCCGGGCTGCGTTGGGGCTCACCACCGCCACTCGCTCGCCGTGCGCCACCCCCATCTCGTCCAGCGTTCGGGCCATGCCCCGGGCCCGGGCGGCCAGCTGGCGGTAGGTGATGGTCCCGAACGAGCCGGCCGTCCCCGGTTCGTCGACCACGGCGGTGCGCTCCCCGTACACCAGGGCGGCCCGGGTCAGGAACTGATCGATCGTCAGCGGTACTCGCATGGTCTCACGGTATCCCTGCGCCCTGTTCCGTGCTTTTAGTAGGGCGGGGAAAAGATGCCGCCGTCACCCATGGGGTCGGATTCGGCGGACTCGGCCCGCTTGCCGCCCAAGCCGAACAGGTGCTTGGCATAGATCAGGTAGGCCACGATGGCCAGGTTGACGACCAGGGCGCCCAACCGGAACACGGTGACCTTCCCCAGCAGCTCGTAGATCTCCAGGGGCAAGAACCCAGCCGTGGCCAGGGCCGTCAGATACTCGGCCCACCGTTTCTCGAGCCACAGCCCGACCGTCTCGGTCCCCTCGATCACGGCGTAGATGGCCGCCGTGACGATCAACAAGTCCAGCGTGGAGCCGCTCAGGTGCAGAAATTTGGTGCCCTCGTGCACCAGGATGTTGTTGTTGTTGGGTGCTCCGGTTTGCGCCTCACCCCGGGCCAGCGTGTCCAAACCGCGCTGCACGGCGCTCTGGGCGCCCGCCAGGTGAATGCGCAACAGAAGGCCGAGGACGGCGACCAGGGCAAAGACCAGGCAGTGAATGCTTCGTTCGACCGCGATGAGGCGCAGCACCACCGCCTGGCGCAGCGCCTTGCCCCGTCGAGGAAGGTCCATGTCGGCGACCGACGCCAGGCGCTCCCGGTCGGGCGCGACGGGGGGCGGACCACCGATCCACGCGTCACAACGCAGGCAGCGCGAGAACCGCCACGTCGGGTGCACGTCGATGCCCAAGCCCGCCTCGTCCTGCGACAGGGTGGCAACGGTCGACGCCGGGGTGACGTGCCCCCGCAGCCCGCACACCAATGACTCGAGGCTGATCGACACGGGCCGGTAATACCCCTTCGGATACTCGTTGTACGCAGATTCTCGCGAAGGGGCCGTTAAGGGCGAGCCAAGAAGGGACCGAACGCTATCCTCTCCGGTGTGCAGACCCGCGTTCTCGTGGTGTCGGCCAGCATGGGCGCAGGGCATGACGGCGCGGCTCGCGAGCTGGTCAGGCGATTGAAGGCTGACGGCCACGAGGCCGAGATGCGGGACTTTCTCACGTCCGCTCCACTGCACATCGGCGACCTGCTGCGCTCCAGCTACGAATTCCAGATGAAGTACGTGGCGTGGAGCTACGACCTGACGTACCGGCTGCTGTACCGGTTGCCCGCCCTATGCCCGCCGGTGGGCAAGTTCATGACCCGGCTGACTGCGCCCAACCTGATGCGCTGGGCGGAGGAGTACCAGGCCGACGTGATCGTGTCGACCTACCCCCTCACCTCCATCGTGCTGGGGGAGTTGCGCCGGCGCGGCCGGGTCGACAAGCCGGCCATCAACTTCATCACCGACTTCGGCGTTCACCCCTTCTGGATCCACCCCGGGATCGACCTCAACCTGGCGGTGCACCCGCGGCCGGCCGGTTTGGCCGAAGCCAAGAGCGGCCGGCCCAGCATCGCCACCGGGCCCATGGTGTCGCCTCGCTTTGCCCAGCCCCAGGACCGAGCGGCGGCCCGCCGCCAGCTCGGACTGTCGGACGACGATCGGGCCGTGCTCATCGTGTCGGGGTCGTGGGGGGTGGGACCGGTGGCGGGCACGTTCCGCACGATCGCCTCCAACCGCGGGGCATCCAACGGCGGGGCATCCCCTGCCGGGGCCTCCCACGGCCGCTTTGTGCCCATCGTGGTGTGCGGGCGGGACGAGCGGCTGCGGGAGCGGCTGAGCCGGATCCCAGGCGGCCGGGTGCTCGGGTGGACCGACGACATGCCCGGGCTCATGGCGGCCAGCGATGCCTTGGTCGAGAACGCGGGCGGGCTGACCGCCATGGAGGCCCTGTCGGTGGGGCTGCCCATCATCAGTTACCGCCCTATCGCGGGCCACGGCAAGGAGAACACGGCCGAGATGCAGGCGTCGGGCGTGAGCCGCGTCGCCCGCAACGCGGCCGATCTGCTGCGCCTCCTCGACTTCGCCACCACGCCTGGGGCAGCCCGCCAGGCGATGATCGACGCGGGCAAGGCGATGTTTCACGCCGACCCGGCCCGCTACGTCGAACTGGCCGCCATTGTCGGGCCGGCCGGACTGAACGATCGCCAGTTGCTGGCCACGGTGGATGCGGACCTCGACGGGGACCTGCTGGTCGGGGCGGCCGACGGGGTGGCCGACGGGGTCGAGTTCGACCCGACCCAGGAGTTGCGGGAACTGCTGGCCGCCTCCTCCTCTGACTCTGACCCCGCTGACGATGGTCCGTTGGCGCCGATCGTCCCCATCGGCCATCGCCGAGGTGACGACATGGCGATAGCACCGGCCGGACCCGCCAGCCGGGACTCGGCCGACTTCATCGACCTGCGGCCTGCCGATGAGTTGGCAGCCGACACTGCCGAGGACTCCGTTGAGGACTTTGAGGACTCGGTTGAGGACGACGAGCTTGAGCCCACGGGAACATCGTCCGAGACGGTCACCCGTCGGCGCAAGCCCCGCCGTCCCTCGGTCGCACTAGCGCGGATGGCGGCTCTGGTGGCCGCCGTGCCGCTGATCTGGGCCGGGATGACATCGGGCGTGGCGTTTGCCACCTCGTACGGCGCCGGGGTGGCCCATCCCGCCAGCCACCCGGCCAATGTGGCCTACATCGGGGTCCGCCTGGGCGAGTCGGAGTTGAACGACCCAGCGATCATCCACCAGTTGGTGGCGCTGCACGCCTCGGCTGTGATCGACGAGATGACGGCGGCCAGCGACCCGGCCGATGTGCAGCACCTGGTCAGCCTGGGCGTCGACGTGGAAAATGGCGGCGAGGGTCCCCGCCTGGATCGCCAGGGCCACCACATCGACGAGTCACCGTGGACCCGGGCCGACGGGGACGTGGCGGCCAGCCAACTGCTGTCCCGCATCGCCGGCCAACCGGTCCGGGTGTTCGTGCCCGGGCGGCGGCTCAACGTGTTCGACCTGGTGGCGTGCCATGACGCCCACAACACGACGGTGGTGCCCAACCAGATCCTCGAGCCGGCCGATGACGACCCGCTGCACCTGACCCCTCGGCACACCTATCTGGTCAACGGCAGCAACGCCACCGACCAGCAGATGCAGGTCATGCTGTCCCAGCTCTCGACCCAGCTCAACACCGCCAACTTGTCGGGCGCTCCCCTCTCCGACCTGGTCTGACAGCTGTCATGGTTGACGTCGTAACCGGTGGGGCGCCGTGAAGGCGGGCGGAGTTCTTCTAGCTGGTAGCGGGGCCTTGGTGGCCGGGGCGGCCCTCGGCCACCTGCTGCCCGGGGTGACGTCGTGGCGGGGCCTGCGGTGCTGGGCGCTGCCCACCCTATCGGGCATCGGCACGGCCGACCACGTCGCCCTGACCTTCGACGACGGGCCCGATCCCCTCTCGACGCCCGCCATCTTGGACCAGCTCGATCGGCTGGGCTGGCGGGCCACCTTCTTCCTTTTGGGCTCGATGGTCCGCGCTGCGCCCGCCATGGCCGAGGAACTGAGGCTGCGGGGCCACGAGCTGGGTGTCCATGGCGACGAGCACCGCAGCCACCTGCAACGAACGCCAGGGGCGCTGCGCGACGACATGGCCCGGGCCTACGACAGCATCGTCGAAGCCACCGGTGTGGTGCCGCAGTGGTTCCGCCCCCCGTTCGGGGCGCTGTCGGCCGGCAGCTTGGCCTCGGCCCACCACCTGGGTCTGCGCCCCGTGTTGTGGACGACGTGGGGGCGGGATTGGCGGGCCGAGGCCACCCCGGCGACCGTGGTGGCCGACGTGGCCGACGGGCTGGTGCCCGGCGCCACCGTGTTGCTGCACGACTCCGATTGCACCTCGGCCCCCGAGAGCTGGCGGTCGACGCTGGGCGCCCTTGCGCCCCTGGCCGAACTATTTGCCGACCGGGGCCTGACGGTGGGCCCGCTGTCCGAACACGGCTTGCGCGCCGCCTGATCCCTGGGCCGGCGGATTGCCGTTTGCCAGTCCCTCCAGCCGCCGTCCAGCGTCGGGCGGGGGCCCTTTAGCATCCGGTCGGGGGCCGTTTAGCGACCGGTCGGGGGCCGTTTAGCATCCGGTCGGCGGGTGACCGAGCATCCGGTCGGCGGGTGACCGAGCTGTCGCAAAATGGAATCGCGGCCGCGCCCGGCGGCACCAACCGGCTCGAAGAGGGTCCGCCGGCCACTCCGGCTGGCGGGGGAGCTTTTGTGGAACCTGGTGGATATTTGCCGTCTGGTTGCTGCTATTTGCACTGAATCGCTATCAAAACCACCAAACGGCACAAAAATCCTCAGTGGGCGACGTTATGACGCCGCCCGCGGTCGCCCCCAATCACCCACTGCAGGCCCGTTGGGCCTTGTTTGACCAAAGCCGCAGCCGAGACCACACCACCGCCAAGCGCATTTTGCGACAGCCTGAGTAGCCACAACAACGCGCCCGAGATGTGAGGAGTACCAAAAGATTGCCGATGGAACGTAAAGAGACCGCCGCTCAGGGGGTCGGCGTGGCCGGTTCCCGGCGCCCACACCCCGTTAGCCCGGCAGGGGCCGTTAGCCCGGCAGTCGTGGGCGGCCGGTTGCGCGGGACGTCAGGTCGTGATGTCGGCCCGGCGGAACACCCACAGCGCCACACCCGCGGCGACGGCGATGACGCCGAGCAACCCGACCAGGCCGGTCAGCGGCCCCGGATTGCTGAGCCCGGCCGGGAACCCGTCCACCCAGAAGTGGTAGATGACGTAGCCGTGTGATCGGAACTGCATCCACCCCGCCACCCACCAGGCGATGGTCCAGGGAGCCAGTTCCGAGAAATTGCCTGCGATGACCAGCGATGTCACCAGTGCGCCGGCAGCCAGGGCGAATGCGCCCAGGGCGTTGCGGACCAGCACCGCGGCGGCCACACCGACGACGGTAAACACCGCCACGGTGAGCGGGGCACGCCCGAGATCGGCCGCCATCGCCGACCAGGCGGCCGACCACGCCAAGCCGGGCCCACCCAACGGGTAAGCCGCCTTCAGTACCGGGCTGAGGGCAGCCAGCACCACCCAGTCGACGAGCAGGATGGCGCATGCGACGAGCCACAGACTCGCCGTCTTGGCCGCCAGGACTCGCCATCGCCGCCCCTCCTGGCATAGGACGACCTTGATGGTGCGGCCATTCCATTCATTGCCCACGTGCCCCGCCGCCAGCAGGAAGATGAGGAGGGCGCCCGGGAGCGAGGACATGAAGCCCAGCGCAAGCTTGCCCGCCGACAGTGGCTGCTCGACCGGCAGGGCGTCGGTGGGGCGGGCGTTGTGGCGCGTCGACGGTTGGGCCGCCGCCTGTTGCTGGTGAAACGCGTCGATCTTCTCCTGCACGGCGATCGCCTGGTTGCACAGTGAACCGGTGGGAAGGTCGAAGTCTCGACAGGTCGGTGCCGCCGACGCACTGGGCGCGGGCTGGAGCGAGCGTGAGGCATTGCGGGCGCCCTGCCAGGCGAACGCCGTGCAGGCCGCGATGGCCGCGGCCGCGATCCCGTAGGTCAGGGGCCGCCGCAACTTGCCCAGCTCAGCTAGCAGCAGCCGCATCACGATCTCCTTTGCTGTCACTCGCTCCGTCGGGGTCGGTCACGGCCAGGAAACGCTCCTCCAGGGTGAGACGCTCGAGGATCACCGACCTCGCGAACACATCCGCTTCGGCCAGTACCTCGTTCACCGCGCCCCCAACGGCATCCGCCACCATCAGCTCGCCCGGAGCGCCGACCGTCACCGACCAGCGGGCCAGCGCCGCCCGAGCCCGCTCGATCTCGTCGGGTCGGACTGACACACGCACTCGCTCGCCCGCGCCGCCAACGTCGTCCACCGCGCCCATCGAGACCAGCCGGCCATGGTCGATCACGGCCACCCGGCGGCACACCTGTTCCACCTCGCCCAGCAGATGGCTGGACAGGAACACCGTCGTGCCCTGGTCCGCCATTGATCGCAACAGGTCCCGCAGGTCCCGGATGCCCGCCGGATCAAGCCCGTTGGCCGGCTCGTCGAGCAGCACCAGGTCGGGCCGGCGCACCAGAGCCGCGGCCAAGCCCAGGCGTTGCCGCATGCCCTGGGAATAGGTCTTGACCTTCTGGGCGGCGGCGCTCGCAATGCCTGCCGCATCGAGGGCGTCGTCGATCGCTCGGGACGGCAGTCGACCGCCTTCCCGGCCCAATATCTGCAGGTTGGCCCGGCCCGTCAGCCAGGGATAGAACGCCGGCTCCTCGACCATGGCCCCGATCCGGGGCAGTTGCTGGGGGCAGGGCACCCGGGACCCGAGCACCCACGCCTGGCCATCATCGGGCGCGACCAAGCCGAGCAGCATCCGCGCGGTGGTGGTTTTGCCGGCGCCATTCGGGCCGAGGAACCCGAACAGCTCTCCTTGCTCCACCTCCAGGTCCAAGCCATCAACCACGGGCCGCCCGTGGTAACGCTTGGTCAGGCCGACGCATCGAATGGCCAACATGGCGGTGACGCTACGGACCAACGGGCGCCGTGTCGCCATGCCCGCTCGTGATTACCGGGCCCCTCCCCTCACCCCCTGGCGTGAGGCGCAATCACCGCCTGAGACGACGATGGCCATCCCGCCATCGTCCTAACCTCGCCCATCGTGGCCAACGACGGCAACGCCGCGTGGTTCGTGGGACGCCTGCGGGCCCACCCCGTCCTGTTCGACGTCGTCGCCGCGGCGGCGGTCCTGGCCGCCTTTGAGATGCCCGCGTTCGACCCGTACCGCCACGACGGCGGCAACTGGTGGGCGTTCTGGGGGTTCGCCGTGGCGGCGCCGTTCCTGTGGCGGCGGCGCGCCCCCGCTCTGGCGGCGGCGGTGAGCTTGATCGCGGCGGCGGGCGCTCTGGTCACCCGCAGCGGTCCCAACTGGGGGGTGCTGAGTGAGGTCACGATCCTGCTCGGCCCGGCGTTGGCGCTAGCGTTCGCCGCCGCCACCACCTCGGCCCGGGTGTCGAAGCGCCTCGCTCTGGCCACCGGGGCGGTCATTGTGGTGGCGGCTGGGCTGGCGTCGTCCTCCCCGGACGCGGTGATCGCCCAGTTGGTGCTGCTCGGGGGCGCCTGGTTGACAGGCGAGGCCGTTCGGGCCCGCCGCCACGAGATGGCGCTGCTGCGCGAGCTGGTGACCAGCCGAGCCGAACAGGCAGCCGATGGCGAACGGGCCCGGATCGCCCGCGAGCTGCACGACGTGGTGGCCCACCATCTGAGCGTGATCGCCATTCAGGCCGGAGCGGCCCGCCTCCTGGCCGACGACCGCTCGCTCACCACACAGAGCCTGGCCACCATCGAGCATGAGACCCGCCTCGCGCTGGCCGAGGTACGGCGAGCCGTCGGCGTGCTGCGCAACGGCGACGGCGACGGCGTGTCGCCCCAACCCCGGCTCGATCAGCTTCCGCGCCTGGCCGAGCGACTGCGCGACGCCGGCCTTCCGGTGACGCTCAACGTCACCGGCGACCTGACGGAGATCCCTGACGGGATCGCCACGTCGGCCTATCGGGTGGTGCAAGAAGCCCTGACCAACGTCGTCAACCATGCGGGACCTGTCCGCACCACGGTCTCGGTGGCCAGCTCGAGCGCCGAGCTGTGCCTTGAGGTGTGCAACGAACGCCCGGCCAATGGGCCTGTTTCTCGACCCGACGTCGCGGTGGGCGGTGGTCACGGGATCATCGGCATGCGCGAGCGGGTCGGGGCCTACGGGGGGACAATTGACGCCGGGGTTGCCCGGTCGGGTGGATTTCAGGTCACCGCCCGCATCCCGTTGCCATGACCATTTCGGTGGTGGTGGCCGACGACCAAGCCCTGGTGCGTTCGGGCCTGGTCATGATCCTGGGTACGGCGCCCGATATCGAGGTGGTGGGCCAGGCGGAAGACGGTGCTCGGGCCGTCGAACTGGTCCGCGCCCGTCACCCCGATGTGGTCCTGATGGACATCCGCATGCCGAGCATGGACGGCCTCGCCGCCACCCGGGCCATCGCCCAGGATCCGCTCCTGGCCACCACCCGGGTGGTGATACTCACCACCTATGACCTGGACGAATATCTGTTCGGGGCACTGCAGGCGGGCGCGGCGGGCTTTCTCCTCAAGGGCGTGGCGCCCGAAGACCTCATCCGGGGCGTTCGCGACACGGCGGCGGGCGAAAGCCTCCTGGCACCGTCGGCCACCCGCCGCCTCATCAACGAGTTCGTGGCCACCCACGCCAGCCCCGAGGACCACGACGCACGGCGGCGGGTGGCAACCCTGACGCGGCGCGAGCAGGAGGTGTTGGCCCTCATGGCCCGAGGACTGTCCAACGGTGAAATCGCGGGTGAGCTGATCGTGGGCGAGAACACGGTCAAGACGCATGTGAGCCACGTGCTGGACAAGCTGGCGGCGCGCGACCGGGTGCAGGCCGTCATTCTGGCCTACGCCGCCGGGGTGATCGATCCCCGGGAAACGCGGGTAATTCCGGGTCGCTGAAGAAAATCCATTGCGCGCCGAGAACAAAGCGTGTTTCCTGGTGCCCATGGAACGGTTCGTGAGCGCGAGATGCTGGCATCAGGGGCATAAAGCCCTACTGCTGGCCGCGCTCCGACCGTCCTCGGGTCCATCCCGAAATCTCGGGATGCGGCTCGATACCAGTCATCCCATCTGGTAAATCCCCTTGCCGTATCGGCGGTGGATGACAACCAGAGGGGTGCGAAAGGTTCGGCAGAGGTCTCCAAAACCTCTCGGTCGGGTTCGATTCCCGGCGCCCCTGCAAGAAACGTGAGTACCTGGGTCCATGCTCAGTGAGGCACGTGCTGGCCATAGTCACGGCACCGAACAAACTCCGTGGCGCGTAGATCGGTCAGACCGGGCCCGCCAAGCCCGGTCATGGGTCGGAGGAGCCTGGTGGCTCAGAGTGGCGGTAAACCGAGGTGGGATAAAACAGAGGTGGGTTACAGCTCCTGGCTCCACTCCTTTCCGTGGGGGGTGGGGGGGGGGGGGGGGTTGGTTGGGTTAGTTGTAGGGTGAGGCCGCCCCCCCCCCCCCCCCCCCCCCCCGCCGGCCAAAACGCGTCCCTGGTCAGGCCTGACCTTTGAGACCAAATTGTGGGTAAACCCAAGTGGCGAGGGGCCGCGCCGTGAACGCGTGCGTTAGCCGGTTCGATTCCGGTTACCCACCCTGCGGGAGGACAGGTGTCCAGGACGGCCTCATAAGCCGACCACGCTGGGATCATTACCCAGTCCCGCCACCAAAACATGGGGATGTAGTGACAATGGAAGCACATCGGTCCTGCAAACCGAAGGACGGGGTTCGAGTTCCCCGCATCTCCACGCAAGACATGCTCACGTAGCCCAAACACGGTAGAGGCACAACGTTCAGACCGTTGCCAGTGAGAGTTCGGATCTCTCCGGGAGCACGATTCGCGCTGATGTATCCCAACAGGTAGAGGACGCAGGTTTAGAGCCTGTCCAGTAGAGATTCGAATCCTCTCGTCAGCACAAGATCAACTGGGTGGTGCCGGACGGCAAGGCACCTGCTTTGGGCGCAGGACGAACGGTGTTCGACTCACCGCACTCAGACCATCACAACGACCCTCGAGCGCGGGGCGCCGCGCCCGGCGAGATCATGCTGGTACCGACCCAATCCGGGGTCCTTCAATGGCAGGAGACGACGCTCTGAACGTTGCAACGTTGGTTCGACCCCAGCCCCCGGAGCCCGTGGAAGCAATCCGGCCGGATGAGGAAACCGCCCGCTAAGCGGTTACGGCGTCACCTGCCGTGCAGGTTCGAGTCCTGCTGCTTCCGCCCGAGGCCTTCTTGCCGGCACAGCAGCGCGACGGTGGATCATGAGGCGAGGGCGGCTATCACGTTGGCCGCGGTCTGGGGCGTGATGGGCGTGATGATCACCTCGCCCATCAACTGCTGTGAGGCGAAGGTCGGAGCACTGAGGACCTCCCCGAACATGACAATGGCCACCGGAATCTGGTTCTCCGTGACGGCCAGGTGCACCAAACCGGCGACCTCTGACGAGTCGAGCGTGACCCTCACGCCCAGTTGGTTGTCGTACTCCGCCTCGGGCGAGGCCTGGGCATTCATGACGGTCACGGCCGCGCTGTCCAAGTCGTAGCAGTTGCCGTCGACCCCCCGAAGCGATGCCGGCTGGCCCGGGGCGGGATTAGCCGCCGGCGAGTTGGCCGCGCAGGGAGGGGTCCGGACCATCTCAACTGTCCGCAGTTGCAAGGTCGACGACGCAGTAAGCGTGGCTCGAGGGAGGACCGGCACCGTCGTCGGCGGAGCCTGCGAGTTTGTGGAGCCGAGATCTTGGACCTGGTCGGGCGGCGGCGGTTGGATGTTGTCCTTGACGCCGAAGTCGAACAGATCGAAGGTGTCGACAACGCTCTGTTCCTGCCCCGAGGCTTGCGGCCCGATCTCTGCTGTTTCGCGAAGCTGGCGGATGAGGTCGTTGGCGTCGATCCACACATCGAACTGGACCGGGCCAAAGACGAAGGACGTGACCGTCCCGATGAGCGGCACCGTGGTGACCCGGTAGTGGAACGTGTGGACACCCCGGACCTGCTCCGAGCCGGCGAAATGCAGCTGGACACCTCGTTGCCTGAGATCGCCGATCAGGCCAGCCGGGTCAACGATGTCCTCATAGAACCCCAGAAAGCCTCCGGGTTCGAGGAGCCACGGCTCGGGGTCGGTGGCGTTGACCGGGTGGGGAGAGCGCACCCAGCTCTCGGTGCCGACGGTTACTTGTTCCGCCGGGGAAAAGCTTGCGGAGACGGCGGTGGCGGTCAGCTGGCTGCGATCGTGGACCAAGTCGATGATCCCGGCCTGGGAGGTATCTCCGTCGACATGGGACGGGTTGGACGAGTCGACCGTGCTCTCGTCTTCGGTCACCTGGAAGGAACCGGTCGCCGTCGTCCTGTCTGCCATCAGCACCCCGAGGGGATTGGTTAACAACGGCGCGGGAGTACACGCCACGAACAGCGCTGCGGTGAGAAATACCAGCGCCACGGCGGCCCCCAGAGATCGTGGCGAAACGGACCCCGACACGCCAACCACGGTATCGGTCCCGACGGCGCGACGAACCAAAAGCCACCCAGGGAGACCATCCGGCTGGATGAGGAGCCGAGCTTGAACCTCGGTCACGCGACTGTGCGTTGGGCGTTCGAGTCGCCCGGTCTCCGCTCGTCGGTCATGGAGAGGACCCGGCTGGATCAGGAGCACGCCTCGAAAGCGTGTAGCGGGTGATTCCGCTCAGGGTTCGAGTCCCTGTCTCTCCGCTGGCACTGGGAAAGCATCCGAACTGGTGAGGACCCGCCTTGGAACGGCGGCGCGGATAAATCCGTTGTGGGTTCGAGCCCCACGCTTTCCGCCAGGATATGCGGCGTGTTCCTCGCCCCGCAGGTCCCACGGC